>MAAC01012079.1_pt1 | contig 104357 bp, 87 predicted proteins | sample 1115981 | NCBI WGS metagenome assembly MAAC01 (sample SAMN04961126, study PRJNA320927) | seawater metagenome | isolation source: sample BD02T64 sea water enriched with oil for 64 days | place: USA:Gulf of Mexico | collected 2013-07-27 | reverse complement strand
GGTGATTTTCATGGCTCTTGTGATTAGTTGTTTTTGGCGAAGTAATTTGATCACAATTTGCCATGAAGGTCGATCCCCTAACTCAAATTTTTATACTCATTTTCGAGGGGATTCGTCAGCACCCGTTCCACTTGAAGATGCTCGTTTCAGGAAGTCTGAGCGATTCATAATCAAGGCATATTTTTTATTAAGGGTTATTCTCCTTAAAAGAAATGTAACGCAGAGTATGATTTGCTCAGCCTTCCCCTGGGGCTGGTTTAGCAACGCTTTATGCTGCGTTATTGATTTCAATAAGGGAACAACCATTCTCTTCAATCAATGCCTTGCCTAAAGGTGTTGCTAATTCCAGCTGAATCATACATCTTCAGGTGGAGCGGGTATACACCACTCGGAAAGGGAATTCGGCATAGATTTAGGAAGCCCACTCATTAGAAAATGCCTTTGCTAAATAATTCATGACCAATTTTATTCTTTGGACATTACGTAAGTCAGGGTGTGTTAACAACCATAAGTTACTGGGGTTACTCTCTTGAACACCAAATAATCTTATTAGTTCAGGTCGATACTGATCGTCAGGTAAAAATGCCAAACCTTGGCCCGACTCTACAAAATAAGACATCGCAGTCAAATCATCACAGCGTGTTACAACTTGATTCGAAAAGTTTTTATCTAGCCAAATGAATGCAGACAGACGAGACAATCCCCCTGTAGCGCCAATTAAATAATGATTTATCAACTCTTCTTTATCGTAGGGTAAACCAAATTTATCACTATATTTTTTGCTTGCAAAAATACTCCAATTAATCGTGGCCACCTGTCTTCCAACCAAATGTTCTGGCGGTGAAGATGTTGCTCTCACCGCAATGTCAGCTTGACGATTTGACATGTTAACTTCTTGATTACTTACTAACAGTTCAATCTGTATTTCCGGATATTTGACATTAAAGTCGGAAATATAACGTGGTAAATAACGATAAGCGATATTGTTGGGAGCCGTGATCTTAACGATTCCCTTGGGTTGAAAATCTTTGCCTATAATGTGTCGTTCTATACCATCAAAAGAATCTTCGATATTTTGAGCAAGGGCAAACAGCTCATGCCCTAATGCAGACAATTCATAGCTGTTATTTATACGTTCAAATAGCTTCCCACCTATTTTTTCCTCAAAGGCATTCAAACGCCTAAAGATGGTTGAGTGATTAACGACAAGGTCATTGGCGGCCCCAGATAAAGATCCACTACGAGCTATCGCTAGAAATACTTTCAATGAATTCCAATCCATATAATCTCACTTATTGTTCATATTGCAATGTTGCAATGTAATTTTGCATACATTGCCAATTTACCTGCAGTTTAGCAATGAATATAATGTACACACACTTACTTGATAGAAGATAATCACAATGAAAAATTTACTTAATTCAGACACCAGCGCATTGATCTTAAGGGTTTCGCTCGCTACGGTACTATTGGCACACAGCCTCTACCTTAAACTAGTCGTATTTACTTTGGCTGGTACAGCACAATTTTTCGGCTCAATTGGGTTACCAGAAATACTTGCCTATTTTGTTTTCGTCGTAGAGGCAGTTGCCGGTTTGGCACTACTACTGGGTTTTAAAACTCGCTTTTTTTCAGCACTTGTTATACCCGTTCTACTTGGCGCTACTTGGGCACACTCTACAAATGGATGGCTATTTACTAACACGGGAGGGGGATGGGAATATCCACTACTGCTCACCTTGATAGCAGTCGTACAGACTGGTCTTGGTGATGGAAAATACGCTATTAGTACTTATCTCCCAACAATACGACAGCTAACCAGAACATAGGAGCGTTATTCCATGAAGAAGCCAACGTTCCATCTTGTTACTCACGTTTTATGCCCCTATGTACAACGTTCAATCATCACTCTAGAAGAGAAAAACATTTCTTACACCAGAACTGATATTGATCTTGCAAAAAAACCAGCATGGTTTGAGCAAAAATCCCCGATGGGGAAAGTTCCGATTTTATTAGTTGATGAAAAACACACCTTGTTTGAGTCCGCAATCATTTGCGAATATTTGGATGAAATAACACTAGGTTCCTTGCACCCAGTTGATGATCTTGAGAAAGCATGTCATCGTTCATGGATTGAGTTTGGATCTAGCATATTGAGTAAAGTTTCCAGCTTATACAATGCAAAGAAAGCGGCACAATTTCACGCTATCCATGCTGAAATTCAAAGTAAATTCCGCCTTATTGAAATAGAATTGAGTGGCAGTCCTTTTTTCTCTAGGGAAATATTTCACTTGATAGATGCCGTGTACGGACCAATTTTTCGATATTTTGACGTATTCGATACTTTTACCATTCCGCGTAATGTCACCTATGACCGTAAAGGTGATATGTGGAAAAGTTGGTCAAGCACATCCTGATCATCACCTGCCTAAAAACAAAGGCACTGGTGTAGCAATCGATGATGCATTTATCATGATTGATATTCAAGCACAACACCAGTAATACTGGTCAGTTCAAAGGTATTGTTGACCCGGCCTTAACACCAGCAAGCAAGATGACTGTACAAAACTTGAGAGCTTTTGGTAGATAAAATATATGAGTTTATATAGCTCATAATGATGTGATTTTACCCGGGCTTTGCCTGGGTTTTGTATATGAAAGTATTAATAAATTAAATGATTTAACCTAACATCCGCTAATTAATTTCATGGTGATATTTTACAATATCAGCAAGTTTTATCATTCCTTGCTCCATTTCTTCTGGTTCTCCGTAGCAAAAACCTATCAATAGCCCACTTCGTTTAGTGGCTAAACAAAAGTTAGATAACGCCATACACCCTAAATTATGTTGACTTGCTTCATTGCATATAGCCTGATCGTTTAATTTTTTTGTAAATTCAACCACTGCATGTAAGCCTGCATTTCCGCCTTGGCGCGTACCAAGGCCAATAAAATATTTATCTATTAACCTGATCATGGTTATTTGTTTTTTCGAATAAATAGCACGCATGGCACGAAGGTGCTTATGGAAGTAACCTTCTTCTATGTAACTTGCAATAATGGCTTGTTGCGTTAAGGGCACTTCAATGGCGACATGTTTATAAGCTGAACGCATTGTTTCAGCTAGTTGTTGAGGTACAACAAGATAACTTACTTTTATATAATTCGCTAATACCTTTGAAAAAGTTCCTGTATATATGACTCGCTGATGTATATCTAACGCTTTCATAGCTGCTTGAGGTTTAGGTTTTAGTGGGAATTCGTTGTCGTAATCATCTTCAATGATCCAAGTATTATTAGCATGTGCATATTCAATCATCTCTAATCTTCGTGATCGCTCCATATTTATTCCCATTGGGAATTGATGTGATGGCGTTAAATATATCACTTTAGGTTTACAATTTTCTCTTGGGATGACAGCTCCATACTCATCAAGTGCTAAGGGCTCTATGTCAAGGCCTGACATAAGCGCACTTGACATGACACCTATATAACCAGGATCTTCTATCAATATTTTGTCTCCTGCATCACATAACCAGTCAAATACAAAACGCGTGGCATGTTGTAAACCATTCATAATAAAAACGTGATCAGCTGTACATTCAATATCTCTGGTTATTTTAAGATGAGAAACAATCGCTTCTCGCAAAGGTTTATAGCCGCCTACATTTTCTTGATTAATTGCGTAGCCTAATTGCTGGTGCGCAAAGCGATTACTCATCGTTTTCCAATATCGATCAGGGAAACGTGATAAGTCAGAAATACCAGGAGCAAATAAAGGCTGGTTTTTTGTATTAGGCGCAGTACAGGGTTGAATTAATCCTTGTACGCGTTTAGAAAATAAATGAGAAGTTTCTTTATATGCGTCATTTCGCCCTTGAACCTTAGGCTTAATATCAAAATCACAGACATAGGTACCTGCTCCACGAGTTGACTCTACAATGCCCTCTGATTGTAATTGCTCATAAGCATTTGTCACCGTTGATCGTGAAATAGACAAAGTGCTAGCGAGATAACGACTAGCAGGCAACTGAGTACCTGATGGAATAGCGCCAGTTAAAACGCCTTGTCGAATTGTTTGTGATAGCTGTCGGTAAAGTGCAATTTTTTGATCTGAATTAGATTCGTCAAATGATAATAACTGAATAAAGTCTTCTAACAACATATGGTTATCTTAATACCGGAAGCTGTATTACCAGTAATTGGTCTGTGATTAAAAACGATATTGGTCATTTTCTATAAATACCGCTATGCCAATATGAGTAAATCATAATATAACCCGCGATAAAAAATATGCAAGAATTTATAAAAAAAATCCAAAAGCCAATAATTTACACTCTTTCAGCTTTATTAAGTCAACTTGTCATTAATACCAACCTTAATGCTCATGAAGCCTTACACGCTGAATATTGTGACATAACCCCTGCTGATAATGTGATGATCAAACGCCCTCAAGCAGATGATCAAGTAAAATTCATAGATGACATCAACTGGTTTTCACGGCCTGTACGTAATCCTCAGAACGATTACATAGTAACTTATGCAAGCCATAATCAAAATTACCTGTTTAATCTTTCTAAGGGTACTCGTGCCGCCATTCCTGATAGATCTGATGCAGTAGCTACACCTGATGGTCGCTTTATTACTGTTCCATCGCACTATACTAAGGATAACAGCGTTAATTTTTACGATACAGCAACTCTTTTAAGGGCATTAGAAACAGGTAAAGATGCACGTAATACAAAACCTGTATTTGAACATCGCCATAAAGAGGTATTTAACACGTTTTATCAATCCGTTGGCCTGTTACCTGTCAATAAAACTGAGGATAGTCACACCATCAATTATCGCATGATGTTTTCGGGTTCTTTACCGCCAACACCCCCTGGTTTTTTGATTGTTGACTACAAAGTCGTGACTAAAAATGATAGAACTACCTTTACGCCAAGCCCTGTTCTACAACTATGTCCAGAAATTATTGATGATATGGCGACTCCATTCATATCTAAAGATGGTCGCTATATTATTGCTCATGATAATAGTGATATAGAGCAGGATGCAACATTAAAGCTTTTTGAAATCATGAATGTAGATTATCAAACACAAACAACCAACTGTAAGATGTTAATTGATTTTGGTTTTCAAGCAGGTAAAGCTGATTTTAGTTATGACAACAGTAAAATTACCTTTCACTTAAGCTCAAATGACTATGTCACCAGATTTATTAGCGGAGGACTAAATGAGCCAAACATTACGGATATTGTTGTTGTTAATTTAAATCAAGATAAGTCAGGTGCAATAAAATCTGTAGACAATATATCAAGACTCACCACATCAATAGAACACGGAAAAGGTAAATATTTCCCCGCTTTTTTTCCTGATGGAAGCTTATTTTACATAGGCAATAATCAATCTAAAAGTAATCCCCATTTTCCGGTAGATGATGTTAAAGACAGACGTTTTGAGTTATTCGTTGTTGATCCTGAAAAGTCATCTTACGGTGCCAACGTATTTCAAAGTAAAAAGTTACTTAAAAGTGCGAACACTATCGGTCGTTTATGGCGAAAAGTGTGTTCACCTGGTAACAACATAATATCACCGGGTAACAATCCTTTGTCGAATTCAAAAATGGCATGGCATTTTACTGGTTTATCAAAGCAACAATGCAAGGACTTGGTTAAAAATGAATGGACAGGAAGTTCATCTACAAAAAGAAGGTTATATAAAGCATGCAATTCAAAATAATTTTATTATGCGCTACTGTTTTCTGCACGCTTATTGATTCAACTGTGTTTGCTCAATCATTTAACGAGTCTGTAGAAAACGTTATTAAACAATTACAGTGTGAAGAACTTGCTAGGCAACAATTGATTGAATGGAAAGTAGGGAACAGTGTTTTTAAAACCCCAGGGCTATTAGATAATAGCTTTACATACCGTATGCCAACTCAAACGGTTGGCCAATGGATATTAATGGAGAATAAGAAACACGGTTTGCGTATGTCAAAAGTTGATTCGACTAAAAGTGAATCTAAAAGTTGGGATAAAAACTGTGCTGTAACAACACTGGAAGAAAATCATCCGCCAAAGCAATACGTCGATAAAGAGTTTACAGATAAAACCTTTAAGACATTACTTGCTCAACATCCCGTAGGGATTATATATTTATGGTCTCCTCACATGCTACTTTCTGTAGAAGGGATCAATGAGTTGGGTGAGATAACAAAAGAATTAGGAATAAGCTATGATGTATTACTCGACTCAAATGCAAATGCTGATTTTGCGAAAACTACAGCTGAAAAAATAGGAGTAAAGAGAGGTGTACTCCGAAAAAATAATTCATTAGAACTGTTTTTTAGAAATTTTACTGTCCATGCTCCATCGTTATTACTGTATAAAAATGGTGAGATTATCGGACCTGTAATTCCAGGTTATCGTAGTCCAAAACACTATAAACAAGTGATACGTGAAAGGTTAAAGGTTTAGTTTTTGACCGCTACATTTTACCCTGGTTTTGTCTGTTTTTTATCTTCAAAAAAGCATTGATTGCTATTTATTGCAGCATTTAATTATGCTGTAGGCTACAAAGGATAGCAACTCTTTAAGGGATAATATAGCGTACTTTACCTTGCGCCTGTTAACTCTAGCTGAGTGTAATCTAAGCAACTCGTATACGCTAATCTAAACACCATAAAATTAATTTTGTGGTGTGGAGGTTAGTACAGCATTGATAGTTTTGGGCTTGATATTTTGATGAAAACAGACAAAAACAATAGTTTGTTGAAAGCTTACTTTAGTCGAATTATAGTACTTGATATATCACAATAATATTAATGGGTTTAATTTTTTGTGAGTATTCGTTCTACCATATTGTTTTGCTGTTGAGCTATGCGTACTGTGCTATTACTAAATTCAAGTGTTTTTTGGCTTGGTCAGGTGCATCAGTTGCCGCATTACTGATGGCGTGAATTTGTTCATTTACTTCTTGTGTTGCGGTATTTTGTTGTTCGTTGGCAATAGTTATGGTCGAACTCAGATTATTTATTGAATTGATAGCCTCTGTGATGGAAGGAAAGTTTACACTGGTTTCCTCTATACGTTTAACTGTGGAGCCTGCCAATACCTGAGCACCTTTCATTTCGGTCGATGTATTTGCTGTTGCCGTGTATAATTTTTCAATGATAGAACTTATTTCAGTGGTGGATATGCGTGTTTGTTGTGCAAGCGTACATACTTCATCAGCTACTACGGCAAAGCCTCGACCATCTTCTCCTGCACGGGCTGCTTCAATAGCCGCGTTTAAAGCTAGTAGGTTAGTTTTATCAGCAATATCGTGAATGACATCAACGACTTTATCAATGGCTGCGTCTAATGTTTCAATTGCATTGATCGCATTATGAACGGCTTTTGTTCTAAGCTCGGTATCCTGTTGGGTTTGTTGTACTTGAACAATACTGCTACGGGTAATATTTGTTACTTCACTGGTGGTCACCGTCGTTTCTTCAACTGCAGCTGCAATGTGCTCTATTGCAATTTGTTGTGAATTAATACTGGTCACCGTTAACGCAGTCATCTGGGATGAACTGTAAGAGCTTCTTTCGACTTCGCTGGAGGCATTTAGGCGTAAAATTGCATCTAGTTGAGAATTTAACATGTATTGCACAAGCTCTAGCTGGCCAATGTCATCAGTGGTACCGGTATACAATAATTGCTTAACCGGGTGGCTGACAATTTGACGACTGTTATCGGTCACTAAACAAAACCTATTACACATTTAAACTAAGCATGAGTTATGCCATAAATGGCAATAATGATATTAAGCTAAACTCAGGTAATGCAGTGTCACTGCGAGCACAATATACAGTTATAAGAACATGTTTTTTAAAGGTATAAGTAACCCTTTAATTTAAATGGTTTACTTTATACATTCAAAAAATAGTTTTATTTCTTTTGTAATAAATTATACCGAGGTATCAACAATAGGTTCACCCGTTTCTATTCAAAATTGTGCATAAATCTTTTTTTTTCATCTTCACTTCATTAAATTTGCAGGTAGATTCTAAGGTGACTTTTAATATATTGCTTATATGATCAACCACGTCAAGTTGAAATCAATAGCATTTTTCTTTGGTGGGTTATGTCCTTAACCTCACACATTTCTTAAATCACCAACGATTAGGGCATCAAAACAGAAATATGTAGTGGCTAAGTAATTCTGGCCAATAATTTATAGCTTCTAACTCGCAATTGGGGCGATTGCACCTTGTTAGAATAAAAACATTTCATTAATTAATCAAAGCTTAGCAATATGGCTTACGTAATAAAGAGGTAAAACTTGTAATGTTTTATCTTTATCCGAGCCATCACTGCCAATAAACTTTAGTGCTTTATTAGGTTTATGTTTTTTTATGAAGACAGACAGTGATTTTGCCTTAGTTCTCGCGCCACTTTTAATTTCTACAGGTATGATAGATCCATTTTCAGAGGGGTAAAGGAACTCTATCTCTGACTCGCCAGAACGCCAAGCATAAGTCGGATTATACCCTGTAATAAGCATTTCATTTTGAGCAAAGTTCTCAGTCACGTAGCCCTTAAAAGCGTAGTTCTGATCTTGATGCTCGTCATATTTTAAATCAAGCATGTGCCCCAGTAAGCCAATATCAAACATAAATAGTTTAAATAGATTATCTTGTCTATATGCTGCTAACGGTGTTTTTGGCGTTTCTATGATATAGTTTTTGGATACCAAGTGAGTTTTGACTAACCAGTCAATCGGGCCAGCTAGTTCCCTGTAGCGGTTCTTTTTCGGGATCACTTCCTTAAAGCGATAGCGATTAACTGAGTCATCAAGGCTTGTTCTTAACTGTAAGGGGATATTACGAAATATAGCTTCAATATGTGTAGCATTCACCTTATTACCAACACCTGCATACTTGCCAAAGTCGCGAACATAGCCTGCAACAAGGTCAAAATGTATCTGAGAAACCGCTTTCACTCGATTACGTAAGCTATCTTCGTTAAACCAGGCGGCTACGGCTTCTGGCATTCCGCCAACATAATAATAGTCCTTCAGGTGTTGGAAGAGTTTACGATGTAGGGCGGGTGACATTTCACGTTGTCGCCAAGCATTAACAATAACCTTAGAGCCACTTGCCATCAAAAACTCCTCGAAGCTCATCGGGTGCATTTCAAGGCCAGTCACTTTTCCTACAGGAAAAGAGTTCAATAAGCCAATGTTAGACCCAGAAGCACAAACAAACATTTGGGGAGCTTTCTCTGCAAAATATTTTAGTGAATCGACTGCGTTTTGGCATTCACCGATTTCATCAAGGATCAGTAAGTCAGTATTTGGGTCAAATTCGGTATCTAGTGTGTATTCAATTTGTTGCAAAAGGTATTCAGGCGTCTTTTTATTAGAAAAAATATCTGCGAGTTCAGGGTTTTCCAGAAAGTCTAGCACAAGTACTTGATTGAATTGGGCACCAAACAGCTCCTTTAAAAGATAAGACTTACCTGTTTGTCTTGCGCCATCTAAAAGAATAGGTTTTCTATTCGATTGCTGTTTCCAAGCCTGTAATTTATCAATAATTGTTCGATTGTACATAGAGAGCACTCAGCATGATTTTTGGTTATTATAATACTATTCATCATGTAAAGTGTAGTAAAGTTACTTTTATTCATATGAAAAAATGTAAGTTAAAGTTTTTATTCATGGGAAAAAGTGTAAAACTGATAAAGATTAAAGTAGGTGCCTAACTCGCTCAGGGGGCGTTTTCGCTTTAGGGTATATGGTCTGAAAATTATTTTCTATGGCGTTAAGGGTCGAATAGACGACACCTGTTATCGGTGGAAAGCACCAAATCTATCCAAACTGAAAAAGTAGAGCAAGTTAAAGATAAAGTTTCTGACTACATGTAAAAAGCATCAAGCTTAAAAGCAAGCATTGAGGCCAAAATAGAAAACCTAGCTGATTAAACTCGTCATCTACTTAATGACGCTGCAAACTGACCTAAAAACGCATGGAAACTGCTGATGACGAATTTATTGCTGCCGTGCAAAAATTTATTGCTAAAGCAGTTAAAAACAAAATAGCCAAATAAAGAGAAGGTTTGTACAGTGACACATTTCGGTGTTTATTTTACTTTAATGCGTATTGACATTTATCTTTAAAGTTGTAAAAAAACAACCCGTTAGCTGATTGTTTTTATTTATGAAAACTACTTGTAAATAAACGGGGGTTGCCTAATAATTAAAGTGATTATTGGTGCAATGTGATTTTTTTCTAAATCAAATGAATGAATTTAAAGGGAATAATATGCTCAAATTTAAAAAAATAGCGATAGGTGTGAGTTTACTTATAGCTTCAGCATCGGTACTTGCAACTACCGATACCTCCAAACCCAACATCCTTTCAATTTGGGGTGATGATATTGGTCCATTTAATATCAGTGCCTATAACCGTGGGATGATGGGTTATAAAACACCTAATATTGACCGGATAGCCAATGAAGGTATTTTATTTACCGATTCATATGGCGATCAAAGTTGTACCGCCGGTCGTGCAGGTTTTATTACCGGTCAACATCCTATACGTACCGGGCTAACCAAAGTCGGTTTACCCGGTGCCAAAGAAGGATTAAGTAAAAAAGACCCAACCATTGCTGAATTATTGAAAGCGAGAGGTTATACCACAGGACAATTTGGTAAAAACCATCTAGGCGACCAAGACGAGCATTTACCTTCAAATCATGGTTTTGATGAATTTTTCGGTAACCTTTATCACTTAAATGCTGAAGATGAACCAGAGCATCCTGATTACCCTAAAGATGCTGCTTTTAAAAAACGCTTTGGTCCTCGTGGCGTTATTCATTCATTTGCCGACGGCAAAGTTGAAGATACAGGGCCACTAACGAAAAAGCGTATGGAAACCATTGATGAAGAAGTATTAGCAAAAACATTAAAATTTATTGATAAAGCTCATGCCGCTAAAAAGCCATTTTTTGTGTGGTTTAATACTACCCGTATGCATGTATGGACACGTTTAAAACCAGAATCACAAGGTGTTACAGGTCAAGGGTTATATGCCGATGGTATGGTTGAACATGATGGTCATGTTGGACAATTATTAGATAAAATTGATGACTTAGGTATCGCTGACAATACCATTGTCATGTACACCACTGATAACGGCGCCGAGCTTGCTATGTGGCCTGATGGTGGTTACACCCTTTTTAGAGGTGAGAAAAACTCAAACTGGGAAGGCGGTTACCGCGTACCTATGATGGTTAAATGGCCAGGTAAAATTAAGCCAAATCAAGTATCGAATGAAATTATTTCATTACAAGATTGGATGCCGACCATGTTAGCTGCTGCAGGTGATAGTAATATTAAAGCAGACCTTAAAAAAGGTAAAACCGTTGCTGGTACTAAATTTAAAGTACACTTAGATGGCTTTAACTTCTTACCACACTTTTTAGACACCTCTAAAGCAGGGCCACGTAAAGAGTTTATTTATTCTTCAGATACCGGTGAAATAGTCGCTATTCGTGATGGTGATTATAAGTTCGTTTTTAGAGAACAAAAATGTCATGGAATGGAAACTTGGATATGCCCATGGAAAGAGTTGCGAGCACCAAGAATGTTTAACTTAAGAATGGACCCATTAGAGCGTATGGATCATGAAGGGGAGAACTACTACAAATGGTATTTTGAACATGCCTTCTTAATTGCCCCTTCTATGTATAAAGTAGGGCTGTTTAAACAAACCTTTAAAGATTTTCCACAACGTCAAAAACCAGGGAGCTTCGTGCCATAGGCTTAACGAAACAGTCGTTTAATTAAGCAATAAAATAGCTGTTGGTAACAATGGCTATTTTCTTTAGAAAGTCTATTTACTTACCAATGAACAATGGAAGTTATTATGTCGATAAAATCAAAAAATCATAATAAAGTTAGCTTTATTTTAAAATTTAAACCTCTGACAGCCATTGGGATTTTAGTATTAACTTCACTCTCATCAAGTAGCTTTTCTAAAGAAATCACAACTTCAGTTAACAAAAAACCAAAATTAATCTTACAAATTACCGTAGATCAATTAAGAGGCGATTTACCTTTTAGATACAGAGAGCGATTTGTAGAAGGTGGCTTTAATTACCTGTTAAATAAAGGCACGGTATATCGTGATGCTCACCATGGACACGCTAACACAGAAACCATTGTTGGTCATGCTACTTTAGCAACAGGTGCATATCCTTCAAGTCATGGTTTAGTCGGTAATATTTGGTATGACAGAAATGAAAATACCACGGTTTATAATATAGAAGATGCAAACTACCAGCTGTTAACCAAAAACTCAGGCGTTGATAAAAGTACAGAAATTGACCCGACACAAAAAGCGGCAAAAGTGCAGGGGCGCTCTCCTCAAACAATAAGTTCATCAACCTTTAGCGATGAAATACTAATCAGTAGTGCAGGAAAAGCCAAAGTATTTGGCGTATCAGTTAAAGACCGAGGTGCTGTTTCAATGGCAGGACATGGTGGCAATGCTTTTTGGTTTTCTAAGTCGACTCAAGAATTTGTTAGTAGTAGTTACTATTATGAAAGTTACCCTAGTTGGGTGAATGAGTGGAACGCAGAAAAACACCCTGAAAAATATCTCGATAAAAAGTGGTCGCTGCTCAACAAAAAATCGACTTACTTATTTGCTGAAAAGGATGACAATCAATGGGAAATGGACTTAGAAAATTACGGGCGAACCTTTCCTCATTCATTTGGTCATTCAAAATATTTTAGTACGCTATTAACGGTAAGTCCTGTTGGTGATGAGTTAACCGCGAATTTTGCAAAAAAATTAATGGTAAGTGAATCAATTGGCAAAGATGATATCACTGATTATTTATCGATTAGCTTTTCTGCAACTGATTACGTTGGACATTTTTTTGGGGCTTCTAGTTTGGAAATGGAAGACAACCTTTTACGTTTAGACAGAACCTTAGCTGACTTATTTACTTATATAGATAAAAACATTGGCTTAGAAAATACCCTAATTGTTTTATCGTCAGACCACGGCGGCCCCGAAGCCCCAGGTTATTTACAAGAGCAAAAGTTACAGGGGCAATATGTATCAGCGAAGTCTTGGGATGAAGTTCAACCTATTAAAGCACTTAAGAAAGAACTAGGTATTACCGAAGTACTTATTGAGGCATATCATCACCCGTATATTTATTTAGATCATCAGGTGATTAACAAACATCAATTAGCATTAACCAATGTACAAGACAAGGTAGCGAAAGCGTTAACTCAACTTGACGATGTTTATCAAACAGTAGCCAGTAATAAAATTGAAAGTGGTCTGTTAGCTGATACAAAAGTAAATAATGCGGTCAGTAAAAATTACTTCCCTAGTCGCTCTGGCGATATTTATGTTGTTTTTAAACCACAAGATTTTATTAACAATTTAGATGGCTTAAAAGTTACCTCGGTGCATGGTTCTCCTTGGACTTATGATACCTTTGTCCCGGTAATATTTGCTGGAATGGATATTCCTGCTCAGCATATTTTTAGACGGATAGAAACGGTGGATGTAGCGCCAACCCTTTCTGCGTTAATAAGTATTAAAGCGCCTTCAGCCTCTGAAGGGAAAATTTTAGAGGAAGTTTTTAAATAATATGCAGGTAAACATTCGACATTTTTTTAGCGTCATTTTACTGGTAGTGGTACTGGTATTTAGTGCTAACACATCGGCAAATACGCCAACTAATCATATTGCTAATTTTGTAGATAGTATGGTCTATGTTGAAGCCGGGAGATTTAATATGGGCTCAGACTCAGCTGACGCCATTGCACGTGAAAAGCCTGTTCATTCGGTATCATTAGATAGCTTTTATATCGGTAAAACTGAAGTGCCTCAAGCACTGTTTGAAGAGGTGATGGGGTGGAATGTTAGCTACTTTGCTTGTGATACCTGTCCAGTAAATAATGTTAGTTGGATGAACGTACAAGCCTTCATTAAAAAACTCAATAAGCTCACGGGTAAAACGTTTAAATTACCAACCGAAGCACAATGGGAGTATGCCGCAAAAGGCGGCAATAAATCTAAAGGATATCTTTTTAGTGGTTCAAACAATATTGCTGATGTGGCTTGGTATGCCAACAATGCAAATAAAAAGAGTCATAAAGTTGCTCAAAGAATGCCGAATGAATTAGGGCTATATGATATGACTGGGAATATGTGGGAGTTTTGCCATGATGATATGAGCAAAGGTTTTTATAAAAACTCACCTAAAATTAACCCAGTTTATTTGCAGTCCAAAGAACATACTAAAACCACGATGAAAGTTATTCGTGGTGGTGGTTATGAGTTTGCTGCAAACGAATCACAAGTATTCCGTCGTGATGGCGCAACCAGTAATGTGAGAATGCCAGATATTGGCTTTAGATTAGCGATGAGTGTGAACTAGTATGATGTTTTCTCGTTTGTGCCGTAAACAAGTTTATCAATTGTTGTTAATCATAAATTTGATAGCAGCCTCGTTATTAAGCCATTCAATTGTTGCTGCTGAGTACATTGGCAGTCAGCAATGTAAAAACTGTCATCAAACTGAATTTTCTGCATGGAAAGGCTCAGATCATGAAATGTCGATGAATCATGCTACCGACGAATATGTACTGGGTAACTTTGATAATGCTGCGCTGGTATCAAACGGAAAAGAAAATCGATTTTTTAAAAAAGGGCATCAGTTTTGGGTAAATATTTCAGGGCCAGACGGTAAATTTCATGATTATCAAATTAAATACACCTTTGCTTACCATCCTTTACAGCAATACATGGTGGAATTTGAAGACGGACGGGTACAGCTTATTCCCTTTGCTTGGGATTCTAGAACTAAAAAAGAGGGTGGCCAACGGTGGTTTAATTTGTATCCGCAGTTTACTAAAGACCATCAAGAGTTTTATTGGACCAATACTGGGCAAAATTGGAACTACATGTGTGCAGATTGTCATTCGACCAATGTTAAAAAGAACTTTGATGATAAAACCAATACTTATAAAACAACCTTTAGTGAAATAAATGTAGGTTGTGAATCTTGTCATGGCCCTGCAAGTGAACATGTTACGTGGACAAAAGTAGAATCGACTAAGCTAGCTAAACCAGAACATGCAGGTTTCGACAGAGAATTATCAAAATCAGTGTCCCATTGGCAGTTAGAGTCAAATAAAACTACGCTTACGGCCGATAAAATCAATCCGAGTCAACAAACCTTAGTTTGTGCTCAGTGTCATAGTCGCCATGTACAAATTAGTAATAATGATCATGTTAAAGGCAATGACTTTGGCGAACGGTATTTATTGTCCTTAATTAATGAGCCACTTTATTACCCAGACGGTCAAATATATGATGAAACCTTTGTCTACGGTTCATTTTTGCAAAGTAAAATGGCTAAAAATGGCGTGGTTTGTAGTAACTGTCATGATCCCCATTCAACCAAGTTAACTATCCCGAAAGAGCAAGTGTGTTTGCAGTGTCACATGAGTGAAACTTATGCGCAGAAAACCCATCATCAGCATCAAGATAGCTCAGCAGGCGCACAATGTGTTAATTGTCATATGCCTGAAACCACTTACATGCAAATTGATAAACGAGCCGATCATGGCTGGCATATTCCTCGACCAGATATAGCTAAGCAACTCGGTACACCTGATACTTGCTTAAGTTGCCATAACGATAAAAACAGCGATTGGAGTAGCCAAAAAGTAGAGAAGTGGTTTCCAGCATCAAGTATTCGAGCTGAACGCCACTTCTCACCGGTTTTTGCTGCTGCTAATCAAGGTTACTCAACCGTTGCTTCAGCGTTATCACATATTGCGCAGAACGAAGCTAATAGCGATATTATTCGCGCCTCTGCTTTAGAGCGATTAGCGCCTTTCCCTGATACTAATACTATTATCGCTGTTGCCCGTGGTGCTAAACATAACGATAGTAATATTCGCTTAGGCGCCATTAGTGGCTCTGCTGCACTAGAAGGGGCTGAACGTTGGCGTGTTATCGCTCCCTTGTTAAAAGATGAAGTCTTAGCGGTTAGGGCACAAGCAGCACTTGCTATTGTTCCTTTGTGGTCTGAACTCTCACAAACTAACAAAACCTTTTTAACCCCAGCGTTAAATGAATATATGCAAATCCAAGATTTCAATGCCGACAGAGGCTATGCTCATAATAACAAAGCGAGTGTTTTTGCTTATCAAGCAGACTATCAAGCAGCTGAGAGAGCTTTTAAAGTAGGAATAAAAATAGAACCTTACTTTGCTAATTCTTACACTAATTTAGCTGAGCTATATCGTCGCCAGCAAAAGAACGCTCAAAGTATTGAAGTACTACTAACCGGACAAAAAGCGAGTCCTGAAAATGCAGATATCGACTACCAATTAGCCTTGGCTTACATTCGTGCTAAAAAAACAGCATTAGCCGTCACTAATTTAAAACAAGCAACAATTAAAGAACCAAATAATGCTCAATATCACTATGTATATGCGCTAAGTGTTGAGTCAACTAACAGCGGTGAAGCACAAAAATCACTAAATAAAGCTTATCAAATCGGTGGTAATCCGCAGCATCTATTTGCCTTATGCGAACTACAAGTTAGGCTTAATAGTTTTCAAGCAAATCAATGTATAAATAAGCTTAGCCAAGTTGCACCAGAAAATGTCATTGAGCAATTAAAGTCATCATTGAAACAACGAAAAAAGGCCAAACAAAATTAGTATTTGTTTACCATTAATATGATTATTAGGAAAAGCCATGAGTGAGAGTTATCAAGCATTATTATCTCTAAAAAAACAAATAGAGCGATCGGTTATTGGGCAAACACATGTTGTTGATGCATTACTGCTGGCATTATTAACGAATGGTAACGTACTGCTAGAAGGGTTGCCGGGCACGGCAAAAACACGCTCTATCAAAAGTTTAGCCAAAACCTTGTCAGCTAGTTTAGGTCGAGTGCAATTCACGCCTGATTTATTGCCATCTGATGTTACTGGTACTGAGGTTTATCAAGAGGTTGATGGCAAACCGACGCTTACGTTTCAAAAAGGCCCTGTTTTCAATAATTTATTACTCGCCGATGAAATAAATCGCTCTCCGGCAAAAGTGCAAGCGGCTTTGCTTGAAGCGATGGAAGAAAGACAAATTACCGTCGCGGGTACAACGCATAAATTACCTAAATTATTTATGGTATTAGCTACACAAAACCCCATTGAACAAGAAGGTACTTATCCATTACCTGAAGCGCAAATGGACAGGTTTATTATGAAAATAAACCTAGAGTATCCAGATGATGAAGCCGAAGCTCAAATTATTAAACTTGTGCGCGGCGAAGAAACCGGCATAGAGCAAAAAACGGAGCCTGTAGATGCCGAACATATATTCGCAGCAAGAGAAGAAGTGCATAACATTCATATGAATGAAGCGATGGTTGACTATATCGTCGCTATTGTTATGGCGACACGTAAACCGGAAAGATACCCAGATTCTCCATTACAAACATGGATAAGTGTTGGTTCTAGCCCTAGAGCGAGTATTTCATTAGATAAAGTGGCGCGCGCACAAGCTTGGCTAAATAACAAAGACTTTGTTGACCCTGAAGATGTCAGAAGTATTGTGCATTCTGTGTTACGCCATCGATTGATATTAAGTTATGACGCACTGGCGGATGGCATTACGGCAGACCAAGTGATAGATGAAATTCTTCGTCAAGTAGCGGTGGCGTAGATAACGATGCATTCTTCAAAAGAGCCTTTAAATCCTAATATCTATGCCGATATTAATGAATTACGTCGCTTACAGTATTTAGCGAAAGGTTTTTCTTTTTTACCACAGCAACCGGTAAATAGTCTTCTATCGGGGAAAAATAGCTCTAAGTTGCGAGGCCGTGGTTTGAACTTTGAAGAATTACGTCATTATCGCCCCGGTGATGATATTCGCGCTATGGATTGGAAAACGACTCGTCGCACAGGTAAACCACATATAAAAGTGTATACAGAGGAGCGAGAGCGAAATGTTTATTTAGTGGTTGATCAACGTTCGACCATGTTTTTTGGCAGTACTCATAAAATGAAGTCAGTGATTGCTGCAGAGCTTGCTGCCTTAATAGCATGGAAAGTTGTTGATACCGGAGATCGCATAGGTGGAATTGTTTATGGTGATGAACAAATACAACTTGTTCCGGCTAAACGTGGTCGTCAGCATGTTATTCAGGTATTAACTGAGATTGTCAGTCAAAACAGAAAATTAAAAACCGGTAAAACATCAATTAACCCAAGTGAGTCACTCAATAAGGTTCTAATAAAAACTAGCCATATTTGTGCTAATAATTCGCTGGTTATTTTTATCGGTGATGGTCATGGTTGGAATGAACAAAGTAGCCTATTAGTTAAAAATATCAGTCAACATAATGAAATAATTGCTTGTCATGTATTTGATCCACTTGAACAAGCGTTACCAAAAATGTCGCAAATGGTGATCAGTGATGGTGAGATGCAAATTCAGTTTTCATCGCAAGATAAAAGCATCAACACTAAATATCAATCTTTAATAGCGCAGCAAATGAATTTATATGACGATATGGCAAAAAAATATCGTATTCCTTTGATCCCCATCTCCACAACAGTACCGGTAGAGCAGCAATTAAGAAAAGCCTTAGGTCAGGTGGGTAAATGACAACATTTTCTGAGTCTTGGGGGAACTATCTCCTTAAAAATTTAACCGAAACAAAAGCGCCGAATGCTATTGATTGGTGGCCGCAAACCATCGCATGGCAAATTCTGTTTGTTGCGGGCCTTATTTATATCGGGGTTAAGGTTTATCGAGCTATAAAAAAATACCGTCACAATGCCTATAGACGAGAAGCATTAGCCTGGTTACAAAGCTTACCTGATTATCGAGTTAGCGAGCCTGATGCACTTTATAATCAATTACCGAGTTTATTACGAAAAGTGGCATTATCGGCATATAAGCGTGATGAAGTGTGTACATTGTCGAATGAATCATGGCTGCAATGGCTAGACCAACAATGTGAAAATACCAACTTTACGAAACTACCGAGTTCAACGTTTAATCAATTATCTTATGGTTCAAACTATAATGTTGACGTTAATACCATGGATACTATTGTTACTGAAATAACCCTTTGGATAAACCATCATCGGGGGCAATATGATTGAGTTTTCATATCCTTGGCTCTTTGTTCTATTAGTTTTGCCCTTTTTTGTGTATTGGTTATTTCCCGTCTATAAAGAAAAGAAAGCGTCTATTCAAGTACCTTATTTTTCTCGATTAGTTGATGTGACTGGAGAAGCTCCTCAAAGTGGCGCTGTAGTAATCAACCGATATAACTTTCAGCGATTGTTAGTTGCACTGGCTTGGTGTTGTTTAGTGGTTTCTATGGCAAAACCTGAAATTGTTGGTGAGCCGATTATTCAAAAAAAATCTGCACGAGATTTAATGATAGCTGTAGATTTATCTGGCTCTATGTCAGTTAAAGACTTTTCCACTGCTGATGGTGTTGTCGTTGATCGCTTAGTGGCCGTTAAGCAGGTATTAAGTGATTTTGTTCAAGGAAGAGGAGGTGATCGTTTAGGGCTAATTCTATTTGGAGATGCTCCCTATTTACAAGCGCCTTTTACTGATGATTTGACGACTTGGTTGGCATTGTTGAATGAAGCGGAAATAGGCATGGCAGGGCAAAGTACAGCTTTTGGCGATGCAATTGGATTATCAATTAGTGTCTTTGAAAACTCCTTATCAGATAATTTATCAGATGATTTATCAGGAAAGCAATCTAAAAACCGAGTATTGATCGTGCTAACTGATGGCAATGATACGGCATCAAAAGTTCCCCCTATTGATGCCGCAAAAGTAGCAGCTTCATATAATATAAAAATTTACACCATAGCGGTTGGCGACCCTGAAGCGGTAGGTGAAGAAAAAGTAGATATCAAAGTATTAAACGAGATAGCAAAAGTATCTGGGGGAAAAAGTTTTACCGCGCTTAATCGACAAGAATTACAGCAAGTTTATCAAGAAATCGATAACTTAGAGCCAGAGCTGTTCGAATCACGCTCTTTTCGCCCAAGAACCAGTGCACATCACTATCCTATCATGCTGTTCTTCTTATGTTATGTAATCTCTTTGTTAGTTGTTTCTCTTCGCATTCGTTCTAACGTTAATGTTAAGCAGGTGAAATAATGGATTCATTTTTTAATGAGCTAGTTTCGACTTTTGCTTCAATTCATTATTTTCATTTTATCCGCCCTTATTGGTTATTAATGATTATGCCTAGTGTTTTCATACTGCGAACACTAGCTTCTCATGATGATTCATTAGCACTGTGGCGAAACAATATGTCTGATGAGATCGTAGAAAAGTTAACGGTAGAAGGAACTAGTCATCGATTAATTTCACCCAAACGGGTAACTTGGCTAATAACTTTTATACTGGTTATTGTTTTAGCAGGGCCAAGTTGGCAACAACAGTCGTCGCCTTATAGCCAAGATAATTCTGCATTGGTCATCGCACTTGATGTTTCAAAAACCATGCAGCAAAGCGATTTACAACCGACGCGTTTGATCAGAGCTAAACAAAAAATCATTGATTTATTAGCGATACGAGGCGATGCAAATACGGCACTGATTGCCTACTCAGGAACTGCACATATTGTTATGCCAATAACGAATGATAGTGAAATGATACGGCACTTTCTTGATGTGTTAGCTCCACAATTAATGCCAACCGAAGGGAAAATACCACAAAATATATTACCTTTGGCTGACGCTCTTTTATCACCAACATTAGTCCCTGGAACTGTACTTTTAGTCGGGGATGGAGCGACATCAGATACTGTGGATAAGTTTAAGCAGTTTTTTGAAATAGCCCCTCATCAATTAGTTGTTTGGGCTATAGGTGATGAAAATCGTGTTAATCAACAAGATGCCGATTCGACAATTATTCCGATGCAATTATCACAATTAAATGCACTGGCCAGTGAAAGTCATGGCCGCATAGTAACTATTAGCCATGATAAAGGTGATGTTCACTTGGTCGATAGCTTTATCAACAATAATTTAACCATTGTTGATGACGAAAGTCGCCCCTGGTATGACGCGGGGTATCCCCTTGTTTTTCTTGTTGCGGCATTGTTTTTATTGTGGTTTAGAAAAGGGTGGACCTTGCAATGGTAACGGTTACTACATCTACAAGACCTAATAAGTTAGTACCTTTTCTATCAACTAGCTTGAGTTGGTTTAAAAAGAATCGTGTTAAATGTTTTGTTATGTTAATGATTACCAGTGTTGCTTTCATTTATTTGAAACCACAAAAATTTGCTGATTTATGGTTAACACGAGACCAGCAAGGGCAAATTCTTTTTAATCTTGCGTATTACGATAAAGCTTCTGCAGCGTTTGATGATACTCGCTGGCAGGCATATAGTTTGTACGGCGCTGAAAAATTTGACCAATCAGCGACTTTATTTAATCAATTTACCAAGACAGAAGATGTATTGGCACGTGCTAATGCTTTTGCTCATGACCGTCGTTATGTTAAAGCGCGCAACCTATATCAAAGCATTTTGGATATAGATAATAGTAATAAAGCGGCGATGAATAATATAAAAATTGTTCAAGAAATTATCGATAACGTTAATCGTTTATCTGAAAATCAAAAAGCTGAAGATGGAGATTCGATAAAAGAGTTAGGGGATGAGCCACAAACAGGCGATGGTGCCGATAAAAAAGAAGCAAGAAAGCAAAAAGTTGAACAATTAAGCGCAGAGCAACTTTTACTCGACCCTGAATTAAATGAAATGTGGTTACGACAAGTACAAAAAGATCCTGCTCGCTTTCTTGCTCAAAAGTTTCATATGCAGAATGAGCGAAAAGAAAAGTCAGCCCCTTTGAATAATGTTGATCTTAATGGTAATCAAGTTGGCAGTAAAAAGGAGAGTGAAAATGATAATAAATAAAAATAAATCCAATCAGTTATTAAGCTGTTTACTTTTGGTTTTATTATCAACACTTTCGAATTATAGCCTTGCTAAATCTGTAGAAGATTTAATAAAAAACAAAGAGTTGTCTATCAAGGCTAGCTTGGTAGTATCAAACAAAATTGTTGCAAAGCAGCCTGTTACACTCGTTATTCAAGTAGCAACTAACCGCTGGTTTGCTAAAGGAACAAAAATCCATGATATTGATTTAACTGAAACGGTTATTTTACCGAACAGCCAATTAACAATAAATGGCACTGAGCGAATTAATGGCGCAACGTGGGTTGTACAAACCCACGAAATAGTCATGTACCCGATGCAGGTTGGCGTATACGCACTTGAGCCAATATTGGTTGATGTTTCTATAAACACTGAAAACGACGGTATTATTAGCGGTACAATCCAAACTAAAACTCTCCAATTTGAAACATCAAGGCCAGCTGAACTTGAAAGCATTGAACATTATATTGTTACATCAGAACTTTCAATTGCCATTGAAAGTTCCTTTGATGACGCTAAGGAATACCAAGTAGGCGAAGCAATAACTGAAACAGTCACCATTAAAGTTAAAGATGTTCCTTCAATGATGATTTTACCGTTAGTTAAAACGGAATTGGCAGGTGTCAGTATTTATCAAAAACCAGTAAAAGTATCAGATAAAAATGTTCGCGGGACCATTACCGGTATAAGGGAAGAGTCTACTACTTACATTTTTGAAAAAGCAGGGGAGTATCAATTACCTCAGCAAACTGTTTATTGGTGGAACCCTGAAACATCACAGCTGGAAAGTGAGATCATACTTTCTCGTAAATGGACGGTTGCAGGTACTTCATTAGGCAAATATCAATCATCCGAAACAACATTAAATGAGTCGTTAATTAAAAATTATATTGTTAATGTATTGATTATAATACTATTGATTTTAATTTTATGGCAAGGTGTTAAACACAAAAAATGGTTAATGAATTTTTATAAGAAAGCGACGAATAAAAAATTAAGAGATTGTAAAAATAACTTTTTAACGGCTATTCAGCAGCAACAATGGCAACTTGCTTGTCAGCAACTTTACCTTTTTATTTATGCGAATAAATTGCAACAAAGAATTGATAAACCTTTAAACCAAAAAAGAGTTTATATTTGCTTTAAAGATTACTTTTCTGATGATGTAGTCAAAATGCTATTAGTGAACAAGCTCTTACAAGCGGCATATCAAAAGAGTGATGAAAGATTAACGATAGCTGAAGCTAAAAGCTTAATTAAGAAAAAGCAGAAGATTAAGTTAAGTTTGAGTCTGTTTTATAGTACAAAAAAAATTAAACTGAACCCAATGAATGAAGGTATGTAAACCGAATTAGTATTGGACGTGTAATTGGCGCTGATGTTGACACTACTCTAGATAACTTACGGGGTGTCGGTTAAAGACAGCGGTTAATAGATTTTGGCACCTTACTACATTTTCGACGAAATGACTGAAGAAACAAACTTTAAAAAAATTTAACACAATAAAATTTAAATAAACGCTTTGGCATAAGGATTAATTATTATGAAAAAAATATTGAGTTTAAGCATTTTTATTTTGGTCTTAGTGACGGGATGCTCGACCATGACAGCCAAAGAAAAAACAAACAAACGAATTGAGCTTGACACTATGGCTACAAAAGCTGTCGACTCACTGAAACAAAAAGAAGCTGATTTACAGGGGAAGCTCGACAACTCACTTGCTTACGGGGTTGCTAATATGAAGGTGACGAAAGTACCTATGGTAGGAGCCGGTGGTGGAGAGGGCGTACTTGTTATTAAAAAAACACAAGAAAGAATTTACTTCACCGTAAGTCGTTTTGATATCGGGGGGGGCTGGGGTGCTCGCGGCTATAAAGCGTTAATGGTTTTTAATGACCAAAAGATATTGGATGAGTGGAAAGATGGAAAATGGATATTTGAAGCAGGTGCTGAAGCTTCGGCTGGCTCCGCTGCAGCACAAGGGTCGTCTGCTGGTGAAAATAAAGGTTTTACCATGCATATTTTGCCAGAAGCCGGTGCATCAGCAACAGCAACAGCGCGCGTGATTAAGGTTCAAATAAACAAAGACCTATAATCTTATCGTTAAGTTTATACTCATGATACTTCAATATGTGCGTTTCAGGACACTTGAACGACCTCATGATCAAGGCGCATCTTTTTATTAAGGGTTGTCCCCTTTAAAAGAGATGCAACGAAGAACATGATTTGATCAGAGCCCCCCGTAGGGCTGGTTTAGAAACGCTTTATGCTACGTTATTGATTTCGACAATGGAACAACCATTCTCTTCAATCAAAGCCTTGCCTAAAGGCGTTTCTAATTCCAGCTGAATCCGACATATTGAAGTAACATGAGTATATATTAGAAGGGTTATTAAAAATAACCTCAATATTGCTAGTTAAGTTATCTAAAACAGGGCTCTTTTTTGCTTGGTTGTAAGAGCTGTGTTTATATAATAAATGCTATAAGATTTAGAAAATTCAGATGTGTAAGTTGAGTAATTTGTATTTGATGATTTTATCTGTAATTCAATGGAGTGCGTATGTTTTCAGCATCAATAAGAGAGTATCTGGTATTTTTTATAAAAAGCAGTTTATTGTTTTTATTATTTACTTTTCATCTATCAGTCATGGCTATTAACTGGCCACAAGAGATTGATCATGAAAAAGGAAAAATAATTGTATACCAACCACAACCCGAAAAATTTGAAGGGAATTCTTTCTATTTTCGAAGTGCTATGGCGCTTGAGTTAAAAGACAAAAAAGAACCCGTGTTTGGCGTTTTTTGGTTTAAAAGTCAAATTGATACGAATCATGAAAGCAATACTGCTACGGTAAGAAACATAGAAGTTCAAAAAGTAAGGTGGCCAGAATCCAAAGATGCTGATGAGCAAAAATTTACCAGTATTGTTAATGCTGCTTTACCTGTTTCAGGTTTTGAAATTTCGTTAGAGCAGTTATCTGCTAGTTTAGCTTCAGTAGAGAATGAGAAAAGTTCATTGGCAGGTCTTAAAAACGAGCCGCCTCAAATTATCTTCGAAGAAAAGCTTGCGGTATTATTATCTTATGATGGGAAGCCACAATTCACTGCTATTGAAAATAGTACCTATAAACGAGCTGTTAATACTCCGTTTCTTGTTTTTAAATCAAAAGCAAACTCAATATACTATTTAAGTAGTGGATCGCTTTGGTATTCATCCTCATTATCAACAGGACCATGGAAGCAAACTTATACACCGCCTGCTGATCTTGTTCAGATGTTACAAAAAGCCGACAGCGAAAGTACAGTGTCTAAAGTTTCTGTAGATTCAATACCTGAAGTTGTTGTAGCTATTGTTCCAACAGAATTAATCGTTACTACAGGAAAACCATCATGGGAAGCTATTTCTGGTGGAGAAATTTTATATGTTAAGAATACTGAGACTCCTTGGTTAAGGGATATCAGTACTGGAAATATGTATGTTTTACTTTCTGGTCGATGGTTTAGAGCAAAGACAACAGAAGGACCATGGACCTTTGTTCGAGCTGATGAATTACCCGAAAGTTTTGCAAATATTCCACCAGCATCTCCTATTGGCGGCATAAGAACTTCTATTGCAGGAACTGTTGAAGCTGAGGAAGCATTACTTGATGCTAGGATCCCAAAGACTGCAGCTATAAAACGTTCAGAGGCTAAGCTTGAAGTTAAATATGATGGTGTTCCAAAGTTCAAAAGCATAGCCGATACCAATATATCCTATGCTGAAAACACAGCGACTCAGGTTTTATTTATTAATAAAAAATATTACGCAGTAGATAATGCTGTTTGGTTTGTTGCCCCAAAAGCTACTGGTCCTTGGATAGTTGCTGATGAGATACCTAAGGATGAAATAGCAAAAATCCCACCAAGCTCACCGGTATACAATACAAAATATGTGCATGTATACCATTCTACCCCTGAGGTCGTCTATGTAGGTTATACGCCTGGTTACATGTGGTCATACCCTTATTATGGTGTACCTGTGTATGGTACTGGCTGGTATTACCCTCCTTACTATTATGGTGGCATTTACTATCCAAGGCCTTACACGTGGGGACTGCATGTTGGCTACAATAGCTACACGGGTTGGACTTATGGCGTAAGTTGGAGTAATGGGTTTTTATCTATTGGTGTTTCGTGGGGAGGTTACTACGGTGGGCACTACGGTGGTTATTATGGAGGGCACTATCATGGAGGACACCATGGGCCTGTAATTATCAACAATGGCAATATTAATATTGGTAATAATATCAGTGCAGGTAATAGAGATAAGATTGCTGATAAATTATCAAATAATTCGAATTTTAGTCGAGAAAATATCAAAAACAGTGACATATATAAACGTGCAGAGAACTCTGCTCGTAATGCTGACCGTGATGGGATTAATAATCGTTTAAACAAAGCACGAGAGTCGAGCAATAAACAAAATAATATTTATTCTGATCGCAAGGGCAATGTTGTACGTCGTACTGAAGACAAATGGCAGAGCCGCAGTAATGGTGAGTGGAAAAATGATTCAAGGTTGAATAAGGCAGATAGAGAGTTTATTAAACAAGCTCAGGATAATCGTCCTCGAACATTTAATAACAACATGATAAATAATAATTCTACACGTTCGAGAAGCTCAAATTTGAACCGTGATTTTCAAGCACGTCAATCAGGTAGTAACAGATTACAAAGGAATGGCGCCGTTCGTAATAGGAGAAGGTAAAGTAGCTTTAATCGGGTGAAGTAGTTTTATTTACATTGGTAGTTCTTGATTCACCCTATTAAAACAGAAAATTAAACGTTAGCTCTTATATTATTTTGTGGGAATAAATATCAAGGAATTTAAATGTCAATAATACGTCTTTTAATTATCGCCAGTTTTTATCTGTTAGTAAATTCAACGTGTAATAGTGAAGAAACAAGCGAAATTGAACGTCCAGCCATCACAAATACTGAATGGAAGTATCATAAAGATGATACATATAAAAACCCATATGAAGTAAATTTGTTTAGTCCTAAATCTAATGAAGATAAAGACCGCCTATGGTCACAAACAAAATCCATTTTCGGTTATGGATTAGGTGTTGTAGGTTTTATTGCATTATTACCTGAAGACGTTTCTAATTGGGATAAAGACGGTAAAGTACTAAAAAAATGGGGTGATAATGTTACAGGTGGGCCTGTATGGGATAGAGATGTAGGCTGGATAAACTATATCGGTCATCCATATTTTGGTGGTGTTTATTATCAGGCAGCACGAAAGTCCGGTTATAGGCAATGGGATTCATTTATTTATTCGTTTATGATGTCTACTTTCTACTGGGAATATGGTGTAGAAGCATTTGCGGAAAAACCTGCTATTCAAGATTTGATCGTAACACCTGTTTTAGGTTGGGCTGTAGGTGAATGGGCATACCAACAAGAACAAAGTATTAGGCAAAACGGCTCACAAGTTATGGACTCAGATTTTTGGGGAACGACTGCGCTATTTTTCCTTGATCCTGTAGATAGTCTAGGACGTGGAATCAATAACCTTTTTGGCAGACAAATTGTCGAAGCAGGAACAGGAAATATCAGACAAAGAACCATGTCAATGAGAGATGGTGAATCTGAAGAGTTAATAGAAGTATCTGTCAGGTTCCCTTTTGGTTCAGGCAAACGACTAACATCGTCTCAATACTCAAACGATTATTACAATCGCACTAATGACCCTATAGATACCAGTATAATAGGGTTGGGTGTTGGCATAGGGTATACAAATCTCGATCCCATTTGGCAGTTAGAAGATGATTTAATTGTAGAGACATCATTAGGCTTATATTTTACAAGACAGTTTTCTGCAAGATTGAGTTATGCCAGAGGGAATCTTAAAAACAAAAAAGTTGGTAGTGAACAAATAGATGATGAAATATTCACCTATGAAAATTACAGTATAAATGGTCAATATTATTTTCGAATAGCAAGTGACTACCGCCCCTATATAACGTTAGGAATAGGCGAAGAAATGAGAGATCAAGATAGAGATAAAAAGTCAGTAACGACTCATTTTGGTATTGGTTTACATATAAAACTAACAAACAAAATGGCAATTCAAACTGATGTCAGAAGGTTTAATAGCCGAGAATATGACACCCAAGATGACTTAATTAATATAAACTTTATTTATAGATTGAATAAAGGTGAGTGGTTCTAAAGAAAGCACTCGATAAAATATTTTAACAGGGGAGAGATGGTAATTTATTCCATCTAGGCTATTGTATAAATGACGCCAACGACAATCAAAAAAAGGACGTAAAAATGAAAAGATTACAATACATGAAAACAAGCTTTATTGTTGCTCTTGCACTACTTACTATAGGGTGCCAATCAACAGATGCTCCAGCAGTATCTCCTGAGGGCATGCAATTGAAACACAATACCCGCTCAACTATTGCTTATAAAAAAGAAGGCGTTAACTTTTCTGATTATAGTAAAGTTCAATTTTCTCCAAGTACTGTTGCCTTTAAAAAGAACTGGCAGCGAGATTACAACCGTGACCAATCCACCATGTCATCGCGGATAAAAGATAGAGATGTTGTTCGCATTAAAGAATCGGTCAAAGTAATGTTAGATGAAACTTTTAAAGCTGAGTTTGGTAAATCCGGTACTTATTCCATTGTAAAACACGCTACAACAGGGACGCTTTTGTTAAAGCCCACTATTATTGACTTAGATGTGAATGCTCCAGATGTTATGTCGGCGACTCGCAGCAAGACTTATGTTGATGAAGCAGGCAAGGCGACTTTGTTTTTAGAAATTTATGATGCTGTTAGTGGTGAAATTTTAGCTCGTATTATAGACACTGAAACAGTGGGAGATAATCATGGCTTTTATCAATGGACCAATCGAGTAACTAATTCTGCTGATGCCAAGCGGGTCATCAAAAAATGGGCGAAAACTTTGCGCGAAAAGTTTGACCAAGCGCATGAAAAATAAAGGGTTCATTTAATTGCTATAAAACTTTGGGGTGATATATGAAAATTATGAAGGTTTCAAATATAGCTATAATGATAACAATTTTTTGTTGTAGTCCATTTTTCGTATTTTCATCTCAAGAAATCAAGAATAATAAAGAAGATAGTGACATACAAGCGCTAATAAAGCAGAAGTCAGATGTCTTGCAGAATGAAATAAACATGATGATGCAAGAAACCGCTTCTTGGTTGGATAACGTAGGAGCTGATAACAATTCAACTAAAGGTGGTGCTTCAGCAAACGGCTATGTCCAGTTCGGTTGGATGCCTAGAGCAGCTGACTGGTCTGAATTTGATCCAAAGTTCAAAGTCCATTTGAGCTTGCCACGTTGGAATGAAAAAGTAGCACTGGTACTAGATAATGATGATGAAGACGAGTTGAAATTGGACTACGAAGCATCTTCAATAGGCACAGACCATGATGCTGAAAAAGTTAACATTGCAATCCAATATGTAAGACGGTTTGGCGATAGAATCAACGTGAAGTATCGAGCAGGGATTTCTCGGGATCAATTATATGCACGAAGTGAAATAAAGCACCGTTGGCTAAATGCTAGCAACACAATTACCCTTGTACCAAGACTTGACTATTTTAGTCGAGACGGTTGGGCTCCAAGTCTTAAAGGCTCAATGATTTACCCATTATCGGATAGTTTTTTATCATTTTCTGCGAGTTGGCAAAAAGTAGAAAAAGAGGAGGATTCAAGACAAAAAATTGGTTTTTATCATATTACCAATAATGGGAAAACAAAAGAATTAGTGAGCGGTATACAGTATTACAATAATGATAATTCAGAAGAAAGTTTGCTTGTATCTATTCGTCAGCGAAGCTTAATCTATAAAGATTGGATGTTCTTTGAATTAGAGCCATTTATTGAATTTAAGCAGGAAAATGATTACAGAAGAGAGTTCGGTATCGCAATACGTTTACTTGCGTATTATGGGAAGGGGTAATGCCTTACTGTTGTCAGTTTTAGCAGTTGGAGAGGTTTAGTTGATTTGGTCATTAATTTAAAGTGCTTATGGCACTTCACGCCCTGAGCCTGATTTCAGGTTAAATTTAACCTGAAATCAATGGCGAACCTCTATCTTTTAAAGCGCGTAAGTATTGAGTTTCGTTATATGGCTTCCCATCTTGCCAGCACTTGTACACAATTCTAATCCACTTGAACGCAAGTGCTCGTATAACTGCTTGGTGAGAGCTACCTGTCTCTCTTTATTGTAGATAATATAAATTGGCCCAGTATGATTTTAGCCGTGAATGGCTTGCCCATTCAATAAATGTTTGTCATAAAAATGTTGAACACTGCCAACGGCATTGAACCCAATATTTTTGACCTCTTCTTTCTGTTACAGGTGCTATCCCTGCATATTGTTGAACTTCTTTGGCTGATTTAAACCTATCGCTTTGCTCCCCAAATGCCGCAAGTAACCGTGAGGGAAAGGCAGCTCCTGCATCAGGTAGTTTCTCCATCAATTCTGATATCGACTTGTTGTACTCTTGAATGCACTTCATTGAATTCACTATGCGTTCGACATAGAAGATTACTAGCATGGCATGGCTATCAATCACTGCTTTGTCATCCGTGAGTGGTTCGGCCTTTTTCATCATGTTTCTATTTGATGGGAAAGGTTTTAATGTGCAATATTTTATATTGAAGTACTTAACTTCTAATATTTAATTTTCAAATAATTCACTATTATCAAGTTGTTAGCGTTTATCTTACAGATTGAATGACAATGCATACAACAAACTGTATTGACATTTATATAAATGCAGATATACTTTTTGTGGTTGATGTATAACGCGTTAACTAATTAGGTGGATGTATTGTGACTTTAGTATCTAACTACTTATTTTATTTTTTAGGTATTTAACACAAGACACCAATAGAAATTAATAAACTAAATCTGCCTTTGCATAAATACATAATTACGATAAATATATGGGGAAAATCATGATGAAAATAAATCAACAGTGTAAGGTAACATTGGCAATAGGAATGGCGCTGGGAACGTTGGCTCTATCGGCACAAGCGGCCGAAAGTCCAGGAGCTGCTACCAACGCGACTCAAGATATTGAAACCATTAATATACTTGGCTCGCGTGTTTCTAGTCGTACGTCAACAGAATCGACATCACCAGTTGATATTATTGCGTCTAATACACTCACCAAAGGGGGTTTCACAGAACTGGGGCAATCTTTACAAGCAACGGCACCTTCTTTTAATTTTAGTAGAACTCAAGTATCTGACGGCTCAGATTTGTTTAGACCTGCAACATTAAGAGGCATGCAACCAGATCAAACACTCGTTTTAGTGAATGGAAAGCGTCGTCATACTCAATCTATTTTTGGTAATTTTGGTACTGTAGGTGGCGGAGCGGCAGGAACTGATATGAACGCCATTCCATTAACAGCATTAAAAAACGTACAAGTTTTACGTGATGGCGCTGCTGCACAATATGGCTCAGATGCTATTGCAGGGGTTATTAATCTTTCTTTGAAAGATACTACTGATGTCACTAGTGGTTATATACAAACAGGCACAACTAAAGAAGGTGATGGTGACACAGTATCTATGGGTTTAAATACTGGTTTTGATCTGACGGATGATGGTGGTTTTATTAACCTTTCGCTGGAATATCGAGATGCAGATGGAACAAACAGAGCACAACGCGATGTTGGTGGCTCATCGACAGTTGCTCCAGGTACATTATCGGACGATGTTCGTTGGAAACAAGGTAATGCTGACGCAGAATTTCAAACAGTATTTTACAATATGATGATACCTGTCGGCGAAGTAGAACTATACTCATTTGGTGGCTATTCAAATCGTACTGCATTAGGCAATGGTTTTTATCGTATTTTTAATGATGCAGCAAAAAATGTTCCACAAGTTTATCCTGATGGTTTTTTACCTCGTATTGATAATGAATCCGAAGATGTTTCTGTTGCAATAGGTATTCGTGGCGAATTAAACGAACAATGGACATATGATGCATCAGGTGTTTACGGTGAAAATTCCTATGATTTCTTTTCTGGAAATACTATTAATCCCTCTTATGCAGCTGAATACCTTCAAAATAATCCAACGGCATCCAGTAGTGATATCGCTTCCAATTCAGGTAAAACTTCTGGGTATTCAGGAGGAAATCGTTTTGACCAGTTAACTTTTAATGTTGATGTGTCAGGCGAAATAGACCTTAACTTGGAAAATGAGTTATATGTTTCATTTGGTGTAGAGTACAGAGAAGAGAATTACCAAATTGTACAAGGAGAGGAAGCCTCATACGCTTGTGGTGTTGCTAATCAAGATGTGTCTTTTCCATCAGTTATAGATTCTGATGTTTTTGCAACCTGTGGTTTTCAAGCTTATCCCGGTATTAGACCTGATGCAGCTAGAAAAGAAGGTCGTGATAGTTATGCTGTTTATTTAGATTTGGAAAATCAGGTCACTGATAACTGGTTAGTTGGGGCCGCATTTCGTTACGAAGATTTTTCTAATTCAGGTGATGATCTTATTTGGAAGCTATCTTCTCGTTATGAAGTTACTGAGGACTTTTCAGTACGTGGCAGTGTATCAACAGGGTTTCGCGCTCCGTCATTACAGCAAAGTGCATATACCGCATACACTACCAATTTAGGCGAGGGAGGAGCGCTTGAAACGTCTTTTACAGCTAATTCTGGCTCTGCTTTTCCTAGTGCTTTAGGCGTAACTGAGTTGAAATTAGAAACCTCTGAGAGCTTAGGTTTAGGTTTTGTATACAATGCCACAGATGAAATATCGATCACTTTAGATGCATACCATACTCAAGTAAAAGATAGAATTACGGCAAGTGGATTTTTGAAAGAAGAAGATGTTGCATTTAGTCCTGAAGCTACGGCCGCGTTACAACTGACAGGGGCGGTTAGTGCCAATTATTTTTCTAATGCCGTTGATTTAACGACTAAAGGTATCGATTTAATCGTGACTTACCAGACCTCTATAAATGATGGGCAGTTTGGTATTACTTTTGCGGGCAATGTTAATGACACTGAAATTGATAGTGTAAATACACCTAGTGGTATCCCTTCGACAGTCACGTTAGATAATAATAAGCGAGACTTTATTACTGATTCTCAGCCACATGAAAGGGGAACGCTTTCGTTTGATTATGAAAAAGGTGATTGGAGTGCAATGATTCGTGCAAACTACTTTGGTGAGACTGAAGTATCTTTCTTTGGGAATAATCACATCGGTTTACCGGGCTTTCTATCGCCAACAGGGTCATTTAAACCAACCAGTGTTGTTGAAGCGGCTACTTTGATTGATGTCAATTTAGATTATCAAGTATCAGAAACACTAACCTTTTCTATTGGGGTAAATAATTTATTTGATGTTACTCCTGATGAATTATCTGATGATGAAGCGTTAGAATTTATCTCCAAAAAAGCTTTTCAGTTTCCATTACGTGCAGTGCCTTACGGCTTTGATGGGTTGAGTTATTATGCTCGAGTTGGTTTTACTTTTTAAACTCTAAAGCCAGTTAGTTTAGGTGTAGCGACGCTATTGCTACACCTTTACGCTTCAACCAAGACGCTTTCTAAGTTAGGTTTTCAATAAAACAGTGTGAGTTCTCTTATTCATTTCTAGCGCTTATTTCTTAATGTTTATCGATATCAATATTGTTATTTTTGTTCTTATTTATTAATGACATGTAATCCATAATAGATATTACTTAACTCGGTAAGTAAACTTATATGTATTGACATTTATATAAATACCGATATACTTTTATCAACTAGGAAATATTAAGATGACAAAAACTATGATGAATAACTCAGTGGAATGTTTTACGAAAGAAGATTTTACCGAACGGGCTACTTTTCGCTTACATACGGCGTCTAGACTCATTCAACAAATGTCGATTACACAGTTGAAAGCTTTGGATATAACGCAAGCTCAATGGCGTGCATTGTCAGGGGTTTGTATTCAACCTGGGGCAACTTTGCAACAGCTGACGGCATTTGCTCAAATCAGTCAGCCTTTAATGAGCCAAGCTATAAAAACATTAGAAGATAGAGCATTAGTTACAAGAAAAACACCTCTAAACGACAAGCGCAGTAGCGTTATATTAGTGACTGAGAATGGTTTTACACTATATCAAAAAGCCTATAGTGCCATGATGGAAGTTGATGAAAGAATTATTAACATCTTAGGGGAAGAAGACACTAAAAAGTTTAAGTCTTTACTCGATGCTATTGTTGTTGGTTTTGAATAAATTAGTATTAAGGAAATAAAAGTTATGAGTAAGTATGAAATTGGTAAATCAATTGAAGATGTAAAAGCGGAATCAGGTGACATTAAGATTCATAAAATGTCTTCAAATGAAAATCCATTTGGTCCTTCTCCAAAAGCAGTCGAAGCAATAAAGTTAACGTTTGACGAACTGCATTATTATCCCCCTCGTGATGATTCTAAAACAACACAAGCATTAGCAGCACACTTTGGTCGAGGTCTAACGGCTTCAAACTTCACTACGGGTAACGGTGCTGTTGATTTAATTAACTTATTAGAAAACGCAATGTTTAAAGAGGGCGAGAGCAATAGCATTGTTATTTGTCCTCCCTGTTTTGGCTCTTATGCTGCAACGGCAAAGCTCAAAGGCGCAAGGGTAATTGAACATTCACTTGACCCTAAAACGTTTGATCTTGACAGCGAAGGTATTGCCAATGCAATCACTGAAGATACACGTTTGGTCTATGTATGCAATCCGAATAATCCAACAGGTACTTATTTTGACCAAGCAGCTTTAATGCAGATTCTAAATAGTATCCCTGAAAATGTCACGCTTGTTTATGATGAGGTTTATTACCACTTCGCAACCGAATTTGAAATGCCAAATGCAATTCAGTGCGTGTTAGATAAACGCAATATTGTGATTTTACATAGTTTTTCAAAGTCATATGGCTTAGCTGGGATGCGGATGGGGTATGCGATTGCCTGCGAAGAAATCATTGAGAAGCTACGTAAACGTAAACTTAGTTTCCAAAACGACAGTATCAGCATGGCTGCTATGCAAGGCGGTTTAGTAGACCAAGAATTTTTAGATAAAACCATTAATAACAACACAGAGCAACGTGCATGGTTACGCGATAAATTGACGGCTTTAGATATTAAATTTTGGCCAAGCCAATCGAATTTTATTTGTTTTCAAGCCCCCAAAGGAAAACTGGCAAGTGAAATTGTTTCTCGTTTGCTTCCTTTTGGCGTAATGGTGCGTGCAGCCTTTTATTTACCAAATCATGTTCGGGTAAGTATTGGACAGCCAGAGTCAAATCAACAGTTTATAAAAGCAATGTCAGAAATTATCACAAAATTAGATGGGGAAGAAAAATAATGGAAAAGTTAACGGGCGGTGAAGCAGCGGTAAAGAGTTTACATGCACACAATGTAAAAACATTGTTTTGTATTCCTGGTGTACAAAACGACTGGTTTTTTAATGCACTTTATGATTTAGGTGAAGGTATTAGAGTCGTTCACACCCGTCATGAACAAGGTGCTGCATATATGGCCTTAGGTTATGCGCAAGCTACGGGTGATGTTGGTATGTTTAGTGTTGTACCTGGACCTGGTTTATTAAATGCTTCTGCAGCGCTTGCAACGGCTTATGCATTAAACTCAAAAGTATTTTGTTTAACAGGTCAGATTCCTTCTCATACTATAGGTAAAGAGCTTGGCGTTTTACATGAAATTAATAATCAATTAGATCTTCTTAAGTCACTGACTAAATATGCGGATCGTGCTAATTGTACTAATGATATTCCTCGCATGATAGCGGAAGGTTACCGCCAAATGCACTCTGGTATGCCTCGTCCTGTTGCACTTGAAATTCCTATGGATATTTTACAAGCCAAAGGCATGGTCGAATTACCTACAAAAATGCCTGAGAATTTTCAACCGCCGATGGATGTAGAGCAAGTTAAGCAAGCAGCAGAGTTACTTGGCAATGCTAAAAAACCAATGATTTTTGTTGGCTCTGGTGCACAAGGCGTTAGCCCTGAAATCACCGCACTTGCAGAAAAACTACAGGCTCCTGTTATAGGTTATCGTACGGGTAAAGGTATCTTAGATGCGCGTAATTACTTATCTCTACAACAACCGATGGCGAAAGATTATTGGATGGAAGCTGATGTTGTTATTGCTGTGGGTAGTAACATGCGGGTACCAGCACAAAAATGGGCTAAAAAACACTGTCCAAAAGTGATTCGTATTGATGTTGACCCTCGTAGCCATACTAAATTCTTAAAGCCTGAAATTGCCATTACCGCACGTGCTGAAGATTCTTTAACACCATTAATTGCACATTTAGATACCTGTAATATTGAACGTCCTTCACGAGAAGTGGAAATGACGGCGATTCGTGCAGAGTGGGCTGATAAATTCAGCGTACTTGATCCGCAAATGACCTACCTAAAAATTATTCGTGAAGAATTAGGTGAAGATGGCATTTTTGTTGATGAACTAACTCAAATTGGTTTTGCTAGTCGTATAGCTTACCCCGCTTATAAACCACGCACTTATATCACTACCGGGTATCAAGGCACTTTAGGTTATGGCTTCCCTACAGCTATTGGTGTAAAGGCGGCTCGTCCCGATGTTCCTGTTATTTCTGTTTGTGGAGATGGTGGTTTTATGTTTGGTGTGCAAGAACTGGCAACTGCCGTTCAACATAAAATACCGGTTTGTGTATTGTTATTTAATAATAATCAATTTGGTAACGTACAAGAGATGCAGAAAAATGATTACGACGGGAGAGTTATTGCGACCGATCTGGTTAATCCTGATTTCGTTAAAATGGCTGAATCTTTTGGTGCTCAAGCTATTCGAGCAAATTCATATGATGAATTACGTGCAGCAATCAGAAAAAGTCACACGATTGATGTTCCTACGGTTATTGAAATTCCAGTAGGTGATATGCCCAGCGTTAATCAATTCCGATAATCATTTGATAAGCCAATATTGCAAGGTAGGAGTAGATATAAAATGAATGATGACATTATTTTGCCAGAAGATTCAAACATATATAAGGCATTTCAATCAGCGGTAGATAAACGTATTGTTTTTTTTACTGGCTTGTCAGGTGTTGGAAAGAGTTTATATATTCAACAGTTTTCTAAAATGGCAGCTAAAGCTGGACGAGTAGTTCATTTACTACAGTGGGATGTTACTCGTGAAGCCTTTCAAACAAAAGATGTAATGACAAAATACCCAGAAATTGATGGTGTTACTCATCCAATGATCCGCAAAGCTGTTGGTCTGTGGACTCGGCAGGGTATATTGAATTGGCACAAAGAGTACAGCGATGAAAAACATATATTGATTGGTGAATTACCATTAATTGGTAATCGGTTAGTTGAAGTTGTACAGCAGCATGATGATGACGTTGAAGCATTATTGGCTAGTGAACAATCGCAATTCTTTTTACCGGTACCTTCTGAGTCAGTGAGGGAACATATTGTTGGCTGTCGAACTAACAGTATTAACCAACCAAGTCATGAACGTGAATCAGCTGATGCGCCACCATCGGTAGTTAATTCTAACTGGCAAGAAATTAGAGATTTAGCGATTAGATTAGGTATCTCGAATATGGCTAATATTAATGATGCTTACGACCCTAAAGCTTACGCTGGAGCTTATGAGTTTTTGTTAAAGAATAGACATGCAACAACCTTACTTGTAGACCAAATTCTACCTACCGTAGGCTCCGTATATGAATTAGGTGTTGTAGAAACAGAAATAGCGGCTAAAGAAGCGCAAGTCGCTACTATTTTCACTGACATAGAAAGCAAATATACAGCGGAAGATGTCAATGACATGATTAATAATTGGTATGAAATATAATGTTTAATAATTTATTTGATGAAAGTAAAGTTGGCTCAAATGAGTCGGCTAAAGCTAAAGCTAAAGCGTTAGTGTTAGATTTTGGTAGTGTCATATCGCTAACAATGTTCGAAACCCATGCGCAAACTGAAAAGGAATTAGGGTTAGCGCCTGGTACATTAACGTGGATGGGGCCTTTTGATCCCGACAATGATCCAATGTGGCGCGACATGGAAGCAGGTAAAATTACTCAACGTGATTATTGGCTTGCTCGTGCTAAAGAAGTAGGTGAATTAGTTGGAGAAAACTGGACCACCATGATGGACTTTGTTAAGCGTGCTCGTGGTCAAGACCCTATGTCAATTATGCGTCAAGAGATGATAGATTTAATTTATTTAGCACATGAAAGTGGTAGAAAAGTTGCTATTTTATCCAATGAATTAGATTTGTTTTTCGGTGATGATATCAGAGGTAAACTCCCTTTTTTAAGTGCAGTAGATGTCATTGTTGATGCAAGTTATACCAATATTTTAAAACCCGATCCTAAAGCTTACCATTTGTGTTTGGACGAATTAAAGCTTGCTGCAAATGAATGTGTCTTCATCGACGATCAAATCATTAATGCCGAAGGTGCTAATGCCGTTGGCATGATTGGACTGCACTTGGATGTTTTTAAGCCTGAGATTTGCATTAATGCTGCGAAGAAACTTTTGGGTTTATGCTAGTTGAAACGTTTACAACAGAATAATGGGAGTCATTGATGCTAAATCAAAGCGAAATTAATCGATTAAAAGAGCAGACAGTACCACCTCAATTTAATTTTATTAATAATGAAAAAGTTGACGGAATAAAAGGTAATCGATTAGATGTAGATAGCCCTGTCGACGGTAAGATCTTTACATCTATTACCGATTCAACGGTTGAAGATGTCGATAGTGCTGTGAACGCGGCACGTACAATATTTGATCAAGGTATGTGGTCACAAGCAGCTCCTGCATTTCGAAAAAAAGTGATGCATAAATGGGCTGACTTAATTGAACAAAATGCGCTTGAAATAGCAGTGTTAGGTACCCGTGATAATGGTACGCACATTAATATGGCACATAAAGGAGAGCCATTAAGTGCTGCCTCAACTATTCGTTATTATGCCGAAGCAGCTGATAAGCTTTATGGCGAAATAGCGCCTACTTCAGATAATATCTTAGCGCTTATTCATCGAGACCCTGTTGGTGTAGTTGGTCTTATTGTTCCGTGGAACTTTCCGTTGATGATTGGTGCATGGAAACTTGGACCTGCGCTTGCCGCTGGTAATTCAGTTGTGATTAAGCCACCAGAAAGTGCCTCATTATCTTTGCTTAAAATTGCCGAGCTGGCTGCACAAGCGGGTATGCCTGCGGGAGTACTTAACGTTGTCACAGGTTTAGGGCAAGTGTGTGGTAAAGCAATTGGCTTACATATGGACATTGATGTCTTGGCATTTACTGGCTCTGGTGGTGTAGGTCGTCGTTTAATGGAGTACTCAGCACAATCTAATTTAAAACGTGTTTATTTAGAATTGGGCGGTAAGTCACCTAATATTATTTTTGCTGATGCCGCTAATTTAGATCGTGTTGCCAAAGAAACAGCAGCGTCTATTTTTAGAAATGCGGGTCAGGTTTGTGTTGCTGCATCGCGTGTTATTGTACAAAACAGCATTAAAGATGAGTTGATTGAAAAAGTGGTTGCTTACGCGAAAACGTATAAAGTTGGTAATCCATTTGATCTTGATAACGCGATAGGCTCTATCGCAAATTTTGCTCAATTAAATGTTATCGAAGCTAAAGTGAAGCAAGGTATAAATGAGGGGGCAACACTACTCATTGGTGGCGAGCGAGCCAATGTAGAAAGTGGCGGTTGTTACTTTCCTCCTACTATTTTTAGTGATGTAACACCTGATATGTCTATTGCCAAAGAAGAAGTGTTCGGCCCTGTATTAGCCATTTTAGGTTTTGATACTATTGAAGATGCTATAGAAATTGCTAACAGTACCGTTTATGGGTTGTCATCCGTAGTTTGGACCTCAAACCTATCAACAGCACATCGTATGGTGAAGTCTATTAAAGCTGGTGTTGTACAAGTTAATTGCTTTAGTGGTGCGGATCAAACAGTTCCTTTGGGTGGGGTAAAGCAGTCAGGACATGGCTCTGATCGTTCACTTCATGCATTCGATAAATATATAGATTTGAAAACAGCTTGGATATCATTAGATCCTAATTAACTCAGCTACTGGCATTATCACTGATGAAGTACGGTGATAACGCCAAGCCTAACTAATTTCCTTAATCTAAAGCCAAACCGTAATTACTCGGTAACCCCCGATCTAGATTGCAAAGCTCCCTTTTTATCAATACTAAATTTTGTCAGTGTATTCATGTATACGGCAAAGATGGTTTGAGATACGTGAATACGTGTGTTTCTTGGAGAAAATATGAACAGTGTAAATGAGGCTTACCAGCCGTCAAACATCGAAAGTCAAATACAAAAAACACCTCATATATTAGGAGGAGTGGCTATTACAGCAGGTACCGCAATTGGGGCAGGGATGTTTTCTCTGCCTATTGTTTCATCAAGTATGGGGTTTGGTTGGTCATTAGTGTGCATGGCGATGGCATGCTATGCCATGTACCATGCTTCGATGTTGATACTTGAGGTTAATTTGCACTTTGAACCAGGTGAAAGTTTTTACACTATGGTCAAGGGCATTTTAGGGAAAAAATGGGCGATATTTAATGGCATTCTGTTTGCCTTTCTATTTTATATTTTAAATTATGCGTACATCAGTGGTGGTAGTGCAATTGTAAATAAAATACTGATAGCAAATATTGATGTTGAGCTATCGCAAGGGCTAGCAAGTATTTGTTTTATGCTGTTTGCTGGCTTCTTTGTTTGGCTTAGCACAAAAGCAGTAGATAGAATTTTAATTGTATTAATTACGGCAATGAGTCTTACTTTTCTGATGGCGATAAGTGATTTAACCCTAATAGCGCAGTATGATAATTTAATGCCTAAAGTCGGTAGCAATGATTCTGGTTACCTATATATATTTGCAGCATTACCTTTTTATTTGACCTCTTTTGGCTTTCACAGCAATGTGCCAAGCTTAGTTAAGTATTATGGTAAAAAGCCCAAAGTTATTGCAAAAACGATTCTTTTTGGAGCACTTTTTTGCATCGTTATTTACTCACTTTGGCTAATTAGCACACTTGGAAATTTGAATAGTCAGAATTATTCTGTAATTTCTGAAGGCGATGGAACTATTCATTCGCTTGTTATTGCACTTAATCAAGTGACCAATAATTTGCATTTAAGTGAATTGCTAAACTATTTTGCCAATATGGCTGTATTATCCTCATTTTTGGGGGTGAGTCTTGGACTGTTTGATTTTTTAGCAGATAAATTGAAATTCCCTGATGACGGATTTGGACGTTTAAAAACGGCTATGTGCACATTTATCCCTCCTGCGATAGGTAGTTACTTCTATCCAAATGGATTTATTATGGCGATAGGCTTTGCTGGCCTTTTATTAGCCATTAATGCGCTGATTATTCCAGCTTTTATGGTGAAAAAAAGTCGAGAAATGTTCAGTCTTTCTGAATACACTCATTCTGGTGGTAGCTTTCGTATCCATTCAATTATTATTTTGGGCATCATTTTTTCACTTTGCCATTTATTGTCAATGCTTGGTTTTTTACCTAACGTTCACGCTTAAGAATAAAACTAGAAATTTGTTTTACTTTAGTGATGTACATAGATGAACGGTTGCAAACCAGTTCAGTGCAATTCTAGTTATGGTATTTGAGTCAGTTAATATTTTAATCCTAAGAACAATTAAAAAGGTATTTCATGCGTAATTTAATCAGTTTATTTATTTCAACCTTACTTTTATTAGGCGTCAGTCAGTCAATTCAAGCTAATAGTTCTGTTACTAACAATGAGCCAACTAAAAAAAGGGCTAATATATTATTAATTGTTGCTGATGATCTCGGCTTTGGTGATATTGGCGCCTATGGTAGCGAAATTTCTACGCCGAATATTGATGCATTAGCAGCAAATGGCAGTCGATTTAGTAATTTTTATACTCAGGCAAGTTGTTCACCTACGCGTTCAATGCTGCTTTCTGGAGTTGATAATCATAGAAACGGTATGGGTACAATGGCAGAAGATTTGTTACCGCATCATAAAGGTTTGCCAGGTTACCGTGGCTATTTAAATAATGAAGTAGTTACTGTGGCTAGCCTGTTACAAGATGCTGGTTATCACACCTATATGACAGGTAAATGGCATTTAGGCTATGCGGATAATCAGTCAGCGCACGCACGTGGCTTTAAGCACACTTTTTCCCTTGTTGACGGAGGTGGTAATCATTTTAATGACCAAGGTATGAATGCTAACAAACCTAAATCAACTTATCGTCGTGATGGAAAAATTGTATCTAGGCCCGAAGGTTTTTCAAGTGATTTATTTACCAAAGAAATGAAAATGTTAATTGATAAAAGAGAGAATGACGATAAGCCATTTTTTGCCTATTTGTCATTTACTGCACCGCACTTTCCATTACAAGCCCCTAAAAAAACGATTGAAAAATATAAAGGGCGCTATGATTCTGGATGGCAAGTTATCCGTGAACAACGCTTTAAAAAAATGAAGGAGATGGGAATTATTTCTTCGAATGTTGTGCTCGAAAAAGCCTCATCAGACTTAGTTAAATGGTCATCATTGTCTGAAGATGAACAAAAAAACGAAGCTAGAAAAATGGCCGTTTATTCTGCCATGGTTGATAATTTAGATAAGAATATAGGTGATATATTTCAATATTTAAAGGAAATTGGGGAATATGAAAATACCGTTGTTATTTTTATGAGTGATAATGGTCCAGATCCTTACGATCGAAGTGAACGAAAGGCTTATCAAGAGCTGGTATCAAAATATGACTATGATATGCGTTATGAAAACATGGGCGCGAGTAATTCGTATTCCTTCTTAGGTCCTAACTGGGCACAAACAAGCAATGTTAATCAACAAGGTTATAAATTCCTGCCCACTCAAGGGGGAATTCATAACCCTGTTATCATGAAATTTCCTGGCATATTGGAAAAAGGGAAAGTCATGACAGAATTTGGTTCGATTTTGGATATTACTCCTACATTGTTGGAGCTAGCAGGAGCCACTCATTCAGGGAAGCACTATAAAGGACGGAAAGTTCATCCATTAAGTGGACGTTCTATATTGCCTTATGTGTCCGGCAAAGCTAAGCAAGTTTATGCTGAAGATGAAGCGGTATCATTTGAATTATTTGGACATGCATCTGTTTTTATGGGCGAGTGGAAAGCGGTTAAAATGCGTCCGCCTCAGGGAGATGACAAATGGGCTTTATATCATATTAAAACAGACTTAAGCGAAACGAATGACTTAAGTGATAAGCACCCAAAAACATTGCAACTATTAACTCAAGCATATGCAAAATACAAACTTGATAATGGTGTGTTGACAGAGCCCGAAGGTGTTACTGCTTATCCGACTAAACCTCATTATGTGAAGTATAAGCATTAAATCAGTCAGACGGGCTCTTAATATAATGCTCAAAAGATCGTTGTCGGCAAAAAGATCATTTTTTGATAACTTTTTATCTCGTTATCGAGACGGAGGTAAGTTTACCTTCTTAGTTTGTGTGAAATATATATACCTTAATAAACATTCACTTTTTTAATATTCATAGTAAATTCTTAGGTTAGGTATGTAAAATGATTAAAAATACAAATTGTAAAGATAGTTTGTTAGCTGAGTTAAGGTCTTTGTTAAACACCGATAGGTTTAGTACACAAATGCAACTTGCTAAAGCTTTGGAGAAAAGTGGTTTTAATGATGTATCTCAGCCTAAAGTAGCTCGGTTAATAAAAAAAGCTGGAGCCATTAAGGTTAGAGGAGATCGTAAATCCTATTTTTACCAAATACCGGAAACTCCTTACTTAAATATGGGGAAGAGCATTTCTTCAGTAGTAACTGAAATTAACCATAATAATATCCAAGTAGTAATTAAAACGGTGAAAGGAGGGGCTTTAATTATTGCACAGATAATTGAATCGCAAAGTAATGAGTTAGGGATATTGGGATGTTTAGCTAGCGACAATACTATACTAATAATACCTATGGATACAAAAGATTTAGATGGTCTTATTCATGCTTTAATAAAGCACTTATATTAAACGCGATAAACTTGTCTGGTTCTGAGTCTTATTTTAAAAATGAAGAAAAGTTGGTTAGTTGATTTTTGGGTACTGCTAATGATATTTCAGCTAATAGATTTAGTACCCTCTGTAACAGGTCTTGTACTTTACTACATTGATAATCTATTAAATAGAAGTTTTAGGTACCACTGACGTTTTAGTACTAAACTGACTGTTTTAACCGTTTAATTAGCTAACTTATTTAGGTTTATCGATACCTGTACCAGTAATAAGCAGCCAGTAACGGCAAGTCCCAAACCAATGCCCATCCAGATACCTTGTAAATGAAATGTCTGCATTAAATACCAGGCGGCTGGTAGGCCCGCCAACAAGTAACCAACGCCAGTGATCAGAGCAGGACCAAACACTATTTTCATACCGCGTAAAATATTTAACCCCGTCAATTGCCAGGCATCAACGACAAAACAGGCCGCAGCCACCAGCATTAAACCAGGTAAAATATCCACCAGCTCACCAAATAAAGCATCACCTGGCTTGGCAAACCACTGTGATAACCATTCTGGGTTAATGCTAAACAATAGACCTATCAACGCACTTGATGCGGTGGCTAAGATCAAACCATGGCGTGCGATATTAACAATAGTCTGCTTGTCTCGACAACTACCGTATTGATTGCTCACTAATATTGAGGTTGCCTGAGCAAAGCCATAAGAAATACACCAGGAAAAACTTAATATCTGCAAAGCAATTTGGTGAGCGGCAAGGGATACCACTCCTAAAGTACCAGCCATCAAGGCAGCACCAGAAATTAACCCAAACTCAGTCATAGTTGCCAAGGCAACAGATACCCCCATCCATATTAAAGGTTTAATGATGACAAGTTTATATTTAAACCCTTTAGCCCATGGCTTGTAGGGTAAAAATTGTGGCTGACGAAATAACCATACCCCATAACAAACTGCCATCAACCAAGCGGCTAATGAGGTTCCATAACCAATACCAACAATGCCAAAATCCAGCACAAATGCTAAGACATAGCTAAAAATAATATTCAGCATTACGGTGATAACCGAAGCCCATAACACCGAGCGAGGAGACCCAAAGGCCACTGCTAGTCCACGAAATACCACGATCAATAAGTTAGGTAGCATTGACCACTTTAGCGCATGCAAATACAGCATACTAAGATCAATGACCTCTGCTTGTTGCCCAACCATTAACAACAAGGTCGGTAATAAATAAAATAACGGTAATAGGGCTATGCTGATTAGCGTGGATAATAAAATGGCGCCTTGTATAATCCCCCGTATTTCATCTTTATTCTCAGGGTTATGCTGTTTTTCGCCATAGGCTATTGCTAGCAAGTTAGCGACCGATCCAATTAGGCTCATCACAACAAGAAAAATAAAACTAAAGACTGAACCGGCGAGGCCTCCCGCAGCCATAGTAGTAACACCAATGCGCGCCATCATCCAAATATCCGAAAGTACCATTAACTGCGCAACTAACTGTGAAATGATTAAAGGTACTGCAAACTTAGCTAGATGTTTCACGGTTAGCCCCTGTATTTGGTGAAGTTATATCAAGGCCATCAAATTAAATGAATGTTCACTAGTTTTCAAACGAGCAATATGTCAATCTGGGATGCATAAAACTCATGCCAGTTAATTGTCCCGAGAAATCCATGCAACGCAATGCACTTAAGCGTCATTCTAATCTGCCTCATTCTTTAAATAGTTTGCGAGTATTTGAAGCTGCTGCCCGATATTTAAGTTTTACCCATGCAGCAACCGAGCTCAATGTCACCCAAAGTGCAGTTAGCCGACAAATAAGGCAACTTGAAGATAATCTCGGTTTTACCTTATTTAACCGTTTGCATCGGGCTTTGGAGCTGACCAGTGAAGGTCGTGAATTATCAATGTTACTATCAAGACAGTTTGGTGAGCTAAATCGGGCAATTTATCAATTGGCACCCTCGCTGCAAGGTGAGCTTAAAATCAAGGTGGAAACCAGTTTGGCGGCACGTTGGCTTGCCCCTCGACTACATAAATTCAGAAAACGCCATCCTAATTTACAAGTTAATTTAAGTCTGGCTTGGTTTGAAGCTGGCGTGAATATCAATCTGGAAAGTGGTGGCTATGATATTGCGATTTTTGGTGAAAAATATCCTGATTCTCGTTATGCCAATAATCGACTGCGCTGCGAATATATGGCGCCGATTTATCATCCCAACTTATGTGAAAATCAACAAGCTCTTACTGTTGCGCAAGCAATTGACAAAATACGCATCCATCCCACTCAAGACAGAGCCGACTGGCAACAATGGCTATCATTAACTGACAATAGTGATCTAAGTCTTGATAAAGGCATAATTTATAACAGTTTAGATTTGGCTATTATTGCAGCCAAGTCCGGTGAAGGCGTAGCAATGATGGATTTGATGCTAATATTGGATGAACTGGAGAACACCGATTTATTGTTACCTGAACGAGTACACATCACCCAAAGCCCGTGGCAGTATTACTACTATGTTGCACCTGAAGCCAATGCCATTGATGATATTAATGCATTTATTGACTGGTTACATGAAGAGTTCAACCAAGATGAACAACGATTGTCAAAACTCGCCAGCGAAAATGGCTGGTATATGACGAACGTACGGAATAGCCTCTAGGTAATATTATCCTTAATTGAGTGCAAGTGGTTTTAAACGCTCTTTTCTCAGCTATGTGATCAATTCATGATACGACATAATTATGCTAAATCATCTGATGGTTTTTCTACCAGAATACTATCAAAAATCACTGCACTCACGCTAATTCAATGGATTACTTAACTTAATAGAAATAATATTCATCACCTAAAAGTCGCCATTTCTTAAATGCACCACAGGTGTGTACATTTAAAATCATAAGCTTTTATTATTAGAAGTATAATTTTAATATATTTTTATTATTAATGAAATGTTGCTACTGTTTCATTAGTTAGTATAAATAGTGCTCGTTATTAAATATCACCGTCTGAGTATCATCACCATGATTGAAATAAAAACAGCTGCTTACCGGCGTGCAAGTTTTGCGTTAGCATTAGGATCTTTCTTCGTATTTTGTAACTTGTACATGTTCCAACCTATGTTGCCCTTGATGGCTGAAAAGTTTAATGCCAGTGCAATTGAAATTAACTGGTTACTGGCGGCATGTACGTTAACGTTAGCGTTTACTCTTGTACCATGGGCTTTGGGTTCAGAAATTATTGGACGTCGTAACGTGATGATGTTGAGCCTTTTCTTATTGCCGTTTGTTGGTATGGCAATGCTGCTAGCAGATTCATTGCTGATGTTAACGTTAATACGCGGGGTCATGGGTATATCTCTTGCGGGATTTACAGCAGTTGCTGTGGCATATATGGCTGAAGAATTCACTCCAAAAGCCTTAATGGTTGCCGTTGGTGGCTATATTAGTGCTAATTCATTAGGGGGGATTACTGGGCGTTTATACGGCGGTTTTGTCACTGAGTATTGGGGATGGGAAGTGGCCGTTATTGGTATGTCTATAGCTAGTTTGTTAGGCGCGCTATTAGTTAATAGACTATTACCCGAACAGCAACATTTCACACCAAAAAAAGGACAGTTTCGTGTCCACAATAGGAGTGTCGTTGGTCACTTAAAGCAACGTAAATTATGGCTGGCGATGATTATTGGTGGACTAAATTTTGCATTGTTCGTTAACCTTTATACGGTAATGGGATTTCGTCTAGTCGCGCCGCCATATTCACTGTCTATCAGCTTAACCTCTATGATTTTTTTATGTTATCTCAGTGGTACCATTACGGCAAAGCTAAGTGGTTGTTGGAGTCAAGTATACAGCCCGATAAATGGCATGGTATTAGGAACAACAGTGAGCGTGATAGGCATGTGGCTCGCCAGTTATGATTCATTGTCCGTAATGCTTATTGGCTTACTGCTTATAAGTTCAGGCGCTTTTTTCACACATTCACTTGCGTATGCATGGGTAAGTCAAAAAGCGAATACAGCGAAAGCAACCGCAACTGCATTATACCTGGTGCATTATTACGTTGGTGGCAGTCTAGGTGGTTTTTACTTAGTTGCCTGTTGGCAATATGGAGCATGGCATGGTGTTCTTGCTGGGGCTATGGTGCTTTATGGCTTAATTTATCTATTGTGTTGGGGTTTACACCGCTGTACATTTTCACAATCGAAAGAAGATAAAATAGCAAGATTACAAGAAAAATAAAATAGCATAGTAAACAAACTCAACTAATTTACTTAATACACTCAAGCTTCACTCCTCTTTTATATTCATCAAATAACACTATATACCCTTTCCACTTGAAGATGCTGAATCATGCATCTTCAAGTGGAAAGGGTATAGATAAAGTTCTGAATAATAAACTATCAAACCAACACATGTTAGGATAAGGACTATTTTATTGGCAAGGCTAAAATACATCTCGCATTCTAGCCATAATTATTAACAATCAGTACCAATTGATCTTAAGCATTGGAATCATCAATGAATAAAATTCCAGAAAATTTTGTAAAATACAAATCTACTCCAATCTTTTCAAAAAGTAGCGTACCTAAAATGTTTCTATATCTTCATAATACCCGTACAGGTGTATATGGAAAAATATGTGTAATTTCAGGGACGCTAAAATTTTTTGGTTTTACACATAGAAAGGGGAGCATTGAACAGGAAATATCTATCGTAGCAGGAGATTACGCAGTCTCGCCACCAGAGTACTGGCATAAAGTGGAGTTTTTAACCGAAGAAACAAAATTTAGAGTTGATTTTTATGCTGCTCATGACTCTGAAATAGTAAAAGAGAATCTCTCAGAGCGTAGTACTTAACATGAACTCTTATAAATTACTTACTAAGGAGTTCAACAGTGGACGTAGATAGAAAAAAACTAGATCCTACACTTGTTTGTACCTGTAATGACTTATACATAAGTGACATTCAAGAAGCTATTAATGATGGAGAAGAAGACTATATCGAAATCATGCAATATAACTACACTCTACCACGTTGTGGTGGTTGTGAATGTCATATTGATCAGCTTATTTCTATAAATGATGCTGAGCTTTAAATGTAGCCAGTTGAGAATGGCGTTTTCGCACTTATTATCTTTGTCGTTATGGCTGTTTTTTATGGTTATCGAAATTGGCTAGTGTTAATAGCCCAGCGAAACAACGTTCTAAGGCTAACATTAAAATGCTCATCATTAACAAAGTTAAAATAGAATTCACTTTCCCATAAAATAGCTCAAATATAATTTTGCAAAACTCATGATGAGATATTACTAATATTGTTATTTATCATGTTGTCTATTTAAAATAAAGCCTCTAAAGTTGTTATAGAAGCTTATTATATACCCGTTACCATTCAAGATGCATGTTTCAGAGTGCTTGAGCAATTTCAATTCAAGGCGCTGTGATGAAATAATAGTTGTTCCATTATAAGTCACAGTAACGATGAAGTGATGTTGCTCAAACGCTTCTTCGATGGGTTTAAAATGACTTTATACCGCGTTAAATAATTAAACCATAGAGTGACTATGCTTAAATTATTTCCCTTGTCTAAAGCCATTTTAATTCCCACTGAAATCCTGCACTTTGATTGGTAACGGGTATATCGATAGTTTTAGGTCAGGTTCACTTTAAATTTAACTACATTACAAAGACTGGTGAGGACCAAACACTTCGTAATGAATGTTAGCTTCTTGTACTCCTAATGTCAGTAATTGCTGTTTAGCAAATTGCATAAAGCCAATCGGGCCACACAGGTAAAAGTCGCCCTCCTTTATGGGTAATAACAACTTGGTCAAATCCATTACACCATGATGAATGTGTTGTCGTTTTACTTCTTCACTTCGGTACCAAATATGTTGTTGCCAATCATTTTCATTCATTAGCTGTGCAGTACGTTGCGCAAAAGAGTGTTGCTCGCTATTTTCACAAGCATGTAAATATAACACCGACTCTTTACTGCTTTGCTCAGCTAATGTTTCTAACATTGCTTGCATCGGAGTAATACCAACACCTGCTGAAATTAGCACCACAGGTTTTTGACGATCAACAAAGAAAAAATCGCCCGCTGGTGCATAGAGATTAACTTCATCACCAACATTAATGCCATCATGTAAGTAGTTTGACACTTTGCCAGGAATACCGTTGACCTCTCGCTTAACCGAAATTCGATAAGTAGTCTCATTTGATTGATCTGATAATGAGTACTGGCGAACTTCTTTATATTCACTTCCTGTGGGGGTTACTTCGATACCTAAGTATTGACCCGGAGAAAAGCCAATAACCCCTTGTTGGTCTACAGGCGAAAAAATAAAGCTTTTGACTAGCTCAGATTCGACAATTTTATCAATTATCTTGAATGTTCGTGCACCTCGCCAGCCACCTGTCGTTGCTGCTCGCTGTTGATAAAGTTCGGTTTCTCTGTTGATGAATATCTGAGCTAAAAACTGATACGCTTTAGTCCAAGCTTCTTCAATATCAAGAGTGAACACATCGCCAGTTAGCTCTCGAAGGGTTTCTATTAAGTGCTGTCCAACAACACCATAATGCTCAGGTTGAATGTTTATGCTGGTATGTTTTTGGGCAATCCGTTCTACAGCTGTTTGTAGCACAGTGAGATTTTCAATATTTTTTGCATAGGATGCTATCGCTTCAAAAAGTGCTACTTGCTGTCTGCCACTATGTTGATTAGACATATTGAAAATATCTTGTAACTCAGGGTTATGCGAGAACAAGCGTCGATAAAAGTGCTCTGTTAAAGCTGGACCTGCATTTTCTAAAATGGGGATGGTACTTTTTACTATCTGTATATGTTGTTCGGTTAACATTATTACTCCTAATTTAAACTGAAAGGGATCGTTTTGGCAAAAAAACAAGGTGTCGCAGATTGCTTCGTTTTGACTTGTTTTGATGAAAATTGGTTTGGGTGTTATTAAGGTGTTTAGGTATTCAAGTGCTCAGGTATTTAAGTTGATATATCATCGTTTAATTTTTTTCGTAGTCAGCACAGGAAAGTAAACCTTCAAAAAACTACAGGCGGCCAGTAACCATAAAAATGCACTGCTGTTCCAGCCTAGTAATGGCTGATTAAATATTGGTAGTAAAACTCGAGTGATGGCGCAGATGAAAATGAAAACAAATAGCCAAGAAACTAAGGGATGAACTAATAATTCTCTACCAGTATGACCAAGCGATACACGGCACATCATCGAAAAAATCATTAAAGCCATTGCCGCGATGGTGATGAAATGCAGCGTATCAGAAAATTGTAACTGTATATTTAGGTATTCGATCGGTAGATAACTCATGCCGAGCAATATCAAGCCAAAACCAAGTGAAAAATAAGCTAAGTGCAGCGACCATAGTAAGGGTATTCTTACGGTAGTATTACTGCGCCAATAGCTTTGTTGATAAAGATGTAATATACCTGAAGTAATCATCAACACGGCAGGGCTAAGGGACAGTTCAACAAAGGCTGAAAGAATAAATACCAGTATGCCCACTACTGAAGTAATAATGAGTAATGTTGTTAGCCAATTAGGTGTTGTTATCGCTTTGAGTTTGGCACCAGAGCTGGTAAAAAACGGGATAACCCGACCACCTAAAATTCCCATTAACAAGCAAAAAATTAAAATACTGGTACGGGAAATATGGCGTGCTAATTCACTGTAGTTCAGTAAATCTAGCCATAATAAGGTGAGATTAAGTAGCATTAAGCTAGTAAGCAGAGGAATAAATAAGTAATTACGTCGATTTTGGCTCGACAGTACTAAATAACTGAATACAGCAATTGACGCTAACCACCATAAAGATTGTAAAACGATAGCGATATAAACAAATGGCGACTGATTAATGAGTAAGCAAACTCTCACCATAAGCCAAACAACAATAAACAATAATACTGGTAAGCCCTTTATACTGGCTTTACCCGTCCATGTTTGCGCAGCGGTTAGTATAAAGCCTACGGCTATGGTTGCAGAAAAACCGAATATCATTTCGTGAACATGCCAAATGATGGGCGATAACCCCGTTGTTGCAAAGGTGAAATAGCCATTCAAGTAACTGGTCCAAATAGCTATCGCTATGATGGAAAAAGCAACGGCTAAGAGAAAGTAGCTTCTAAAGGGCAAGTCTAAAATTGGCTGTTGGTTAAGTTGGTTAAAATGTTTAAGCCCGCTAGACGTTTGTTGTTCATGCATTAATTGAGTTAATTCTGGGTCTTGAATATTGATCATATTAAAAGTTCCTTTTACCAAAGCCATGCAAAGCAACACAGCGCAGTACGTAACCTATTTTCAATAGACCAGCAAAAACGATGGTGGCGATATGCGCAGAAATTTGTATTGAAATAGCGAACAGTTCATCGAATCCAAAGGTGATAAAAATACTTGATAAAACTACAAAAAAAGATATTAACATCAAGTAATTACCTAAAATTAGACACCTTTGATAATTTAAAGCGTCGGGCACTGCTGGTAATTGGTTAGCAATAGAAAATTGTGAATACATGTTTGACTCCATATTTATAATAGTTATATAGCAAAGTAAGTGCCAACTTAATTAATGTCTATTAATCAATGTATTACATTGGTTGTGATTGCGTCTGGAGTCTATTTGACTCCATTTTTATGTAGTCATAAAGACTCTTGTGTGTTATTTTGTTATTGGATTGAGTTGGAAGGAAATAAATATGAGTCAAATATCATCAAGTGCAATTATTGAATTAGCACTTAACTTAGCCAGTAGCCTAAATACAAAAGATAGATTTGATCGACTGTTAGATACGGTGAGAAAAACCATTACTTGTGATGCCGTGGCATTGTTGTCATATCATGGTGATATTCTGAAACCAATTGCCTTGCAAGGGCTAAGTAGAGATACTTTAGGCAGACGATTTTATATCGCTGAACATCCCAGGTTCTCTGCCTTGTGCCAATCAAAAGTACCTATTCGATTTGCGGCCGATTCACCCTTGCCAGATCCCTATGATGGCTTGTTAGTTGATCGTTCGGGAGACTTACCTGTCCATTCCTGTATGGGGTTACCGCTTTATTATGATGAGAAATTACTGGGGTTGTTAACCATAGATAGCTTAACGCCACATGTATTTGAAGATATCGCTGAACGTACTTTAGAGGTTATCTCGGCAATGGCCTCGGTAACATTAAACACCGCCTTTTTACTTGAGCAGTTAGAAAATCAGGCAGATCACTCGCAACGAGTAGTGGCTGAATTAACCGAAGAAGCGTGGAAACGTGATGGTGGTGAATTGATTGGTGAAAGTCAGGTCATGCAGCAACTCAAACAAGAACTCGATATTGTTGCACCATCAGATTTTAATATTCTTGTCTATGGGGATACTGGGGTCGGTAAAGAGCTAGTTGCGCGTACTTTGCATCAAAAATCGTTACGACAAAATGGTCCAATGGTCTATGTCAACTGTGCCGCTTTACCTGAAAACCTGATTGAGAGCGAACTTTTTGGTCATGTTAAAGGCGCTTTTACCGGAGCCGAAAAGAATCGTGCAGGAAAATTCTCTTTGGCCGATGGCGGAACCTTGTTTTTGGATGAAATAGGTGAGCTACCTGTTGCTGCCCAAAGTAAAATATTACGCGCTATACAGAGTAATGAAATTCAACCTGTAGGGCAAGATAATGTCGAAGAGGTCAATGTTCGTATCATTGCAGCGACCAATCGAAATTTAAAAGAAGAAGTCGAAGATGGACGATTCCGGGCAGATTTATATCATAGATTAAGTGTTTATCCAATCAGAGTACCTAAATTACAAGAAAGGGTCGGCGATGTGCAAGTACTTAGTGGCTACTTTGTTGAACAAACCAGACAAAAGCTAGGCATTGCGCAATTAAAATTATCCGCAGAGGCAATTCTCCATCTAGAGCAATATAACTGGCCTGGTAATGTTCGTGAACTAGAGCATGTAATTAGTAGAGCGGCATTAAAGGCGAAGGCACGGCAGAAGCATAAAGCTATTATCGCTATTGACAGTGGAGATTGTGGTTCACTTATTAATATTCAAGAGGATAAATTATCCCAGCCTAATGAAATAAAAGTCGCTGTTGAAAATCATATTAGTATAAATTTTAAAGAGGAAACGGAGCGCTTTCAGCGTCAGATAATTAGTCGAACATTAACGCAAGAAGGTGGGAATTGGGCTGCAGCGGCCAGAAGGCTATCAATTGATAGGGCCAACTTAAACCGTACTGCTAAACGATTAAATATTAAAGTGGTTAAATCTGTGATTGAAGATTAATAGCCGCCATTTTCCACTGATTATCACCCAGATAAAGGTTTATCAATCGCTATTATGAAAATGACTTTAGAACGGTCAGGTTACAAGGTTAATGCTGAGATAGCTCCTTTTCCTCTAATTTTACTTGGTATTGAACATGGTACTTATGATGTTATTGCCATTACTTATAATGATGATGAGTTGGCAAGCTACATATATTACGGTGAATCTTTGGAGCAAATTTTATAGCGATTTTTTATGGTCCTTAAACGTATAAATAAACAGGGTCAGTGTTTGATGATTATATTGAACTCGCTGCCAATCAAGTGATGTTTCCTCGTAACATATAATTTAGATTAGGCTTTGTTGAACTTTCGCGGTTAAATTTTGTTCTAGATAAATGCTCTATCTGTTCGGTTAGTAATAATGCCGTGATAACTTACCATTATCATTTTTACCTTAATACAGTACTAATGATAGAATATTCATTCTCGTGTTTTTTCGCTTTTCTCATATCTAGGTTTATGTTGTAAATGGAATGTATCTCCTCAAGTTTTTTTTGCCGTTTTATTGGTGTTCCAACAGAAATAAAAATCAGTGATAGCGGTGTAGCTATTGTAATAGAAAGTCGTTTGATCAACATAAAATGGGAAGAGCTTATTGTTCCGCCAACATTTCATCTGAGTTTTTTTGGACAAATAATTTCATTTAAAACAGTAAAGCATAACTATGTTATTACCATGCTTGCTTATAGCTCTAAGCGACTGCATAAAAGTAATTGCGAACGGCTTTGGATATTGGCCAATATTAAACGTGTTGAAACTTTTTTAAATACCATAAAAAATATCACCACTAACCGATATTTACGACAATCAACGATTGACCGTATTAAATTGGGGGCGGATCAAGAGTTTAAACGTTGGTTTCCCTGGGTTAAGTCAAGTAAGTCATGTAGAGCACTAACAGGCATTTTTGAAAAGCTCCAACTATTATCGTATTACTACCACTGGAAAGAGCAAGATATAGCCGATTGTCGTGATAGCTATATCAATGAACAATTGCAAGTGCATAAAACATTTTTTGATAACGTCGAATCTAACCCCTTAACACAACTTCAGCGCAAAGCCTGTATTATCGATAATGATAATAATTTGTTGTTAGCGGGCGCTGGCACAGGAAAAACAAGTGTTATGGTTGGCCGAGCAGGTTATTTACTAAATAGCTTACAAGCTAAGAGTGATGAAATATTACTGTTAGCTTATGGCCGTAAAGCTGCTGATGAAATGGATGAAAGAATAAAAGATAAGTTATCAACTGATAAAATTAGCGCCAGTACCTTTCATAGTTTAGGGCTAAATATTATCGCCCAGGTTGAAGGGAAAAAACCAAGTTTATCTGTATTGGCAGAAGATGAACAAACAAAGTTTACTTGGGTTCAAGCTTATTTTGAAAAACTCATTAAGGACGATGCTCAGTATTGTGAGCTTATTCTCGTGTATTTCAGTAAGTACTATTACGTTGAGCGCAGTACTTTTGATTTTAAAAGCCGTGGTGATTGTCACCAATACTTTAATGATAATGATATTCGCAGCTTTAAAGGTGAACAGGTAAAAAGCTTTGGTGAGCTTTATATTGCCAATAGGTTATTTTCCTACGGTATTGAATATCAGTATGCAGCTAAATACGCTTACGACGTAGCAACAATCGACGGTAAACAATATCAGCCTGCCTTTTTTCTACCTGAACTAGCACTTTATATCGATTATTATGAGCTTGATGAGAATGGCGAGACCGCTGATTATATTGAGAAAGACGCATTCCATAAGGGTATTCAGTATAAACGAGCCACTCATCACAAGCATAACACGCAATGTCTTGAACTGACTTACGCTCAGCACAAAGCAGGTAAGTTGCTTAGTAACCTAATGAAGTCATTGTCTGAGCGGAAATCACAATTGGACTTATTACCAACCGATGCCTTACCTATTGAGCGATTACCTACAGAGTTGGTGCTGGCAACGCTAAGTGAAAGTGGCAGAATAACCGCGCTTGCTAAAACATTTTGTCAGCTAATTGGGCTGCATAAATCGGCATGTATAGACACTTCTTCAAATGGCACTCTAGCAAACACTTTAAAAGATAAGCTCATCGCTAACGCAGCGGAGCCAAAACAGACCGAAAAAGCGCTAGCCTTGCTTAAACCAATTTTAATTGCTTATGAACAACATTTAACATCCCGCGCTGAAATCGACTTTGAAGACATGATTAATAAAGCGTTAGGTTATGTTCAGTCGGGCAAGTTTAATTCACCGTGGCGATATATCATGGTCGATGAGTTTCAAGATATATCAGAGCCACGAGCACGTTTAGTCAAAGCGTTACGTGATAATAACCAAGCAAGTTCTGTTTTTGCAGTAGGTGATGATTGGCAGGCTATTTACCGATTCAGCGGTGCTGATTTCACCTTAACGACTGAGTTTTCGAAATATTTTGGCGCAACCACTCAAGCAGAATTAGATCTAACTTTTCGCTTTAATAACCAAATAGGCAAAGTTGCTAGCGATTTTATTAGTAAAAACCCTGCGCAAATTAATAAAACGATTAAATCGTTGAGGCAAGTTAACGCGCCAGCGGTGTCACTGCTCAAACGAGATAGCGGTCAATTCAACAGTCAAAAAACGACTATTATCGATGAAATGGCCAATGGGGCTATTGATGATGTATTAGCGGCAATTTCAGCGAAAGTATGCAAACACGTAACCGTCTATTTATTAGCACGTTTTTGGTTTCTTTTACCCAATAAAACTGACATTAATAGATTAAATAATCAATACCCACTATTAACTATTGAATCTCAATCTTTTCATGCTTCTAAAGGAAAAGAGGCCGACTTTGTCATTATTGTTGGCTTGAAAAAAGGTGTTCATGGTTTTCCCTCTGAAAAAGTAACACCCGCACTACTTGATGCCTTACTCGCGAAAAAAGAAGCTTTTGCCTATGCAGAAGAGCGACGATTATTTTATGTTGCGCTAACTAGAGCTAAAGACAGAGTGTATCTTATTGCCGATATGACAGAATCTAATCACTTTGTTAAAGAGTTAATCGACGAGCATCAAATTGAACTGGATGAATTTGACAGTTCAGACAGTCAATTATTTGTTGATGATATTAATTGTATAGTGTGTGAAACGGGCGTATTGAAAAAACGAACCGGCCGATTTGGTGTTTTTTATTCATGTTCTCATTTCCCCCACTGCGAGCATAAAGAAAAGCCTTGTACTAAGTGTGAAAGCCCAATGACACGTAAACGCCATCTAGGCTTTAAGCTTTGTTTAAATGATTCATGTCAAGATTTGATACCGACTTGTGAAAAATGTAATGCAGAAATGGTGTTGCGTTCCAGTAAAAATGGCGAATTTTGGGGATGTAGAAATTATAAAGGAAATGAACCAATGAGCTGTAAAAATGGTATTGATGAATCAAAAATAAACTGGCCAGCATTGGCTGAATAAATTACCGCCGAAAGCGGCGGGGAATTAACCCCGCTCAGATTAAATAACGATAAAGATTAGAGATGATTAATGCAATTACTTTATTCAACAAGCAAAGCCCTAGACAAATGGTTAAAAACTGAATTACCGACTTTAGCTGGTATCCAGAAGGGCAGAAATACTATTACATCTGATGCTAATACCTTTAGTTGGCAGCTACATATTATTGACAACCGCTATAGATTCGCTGAGAAAACGATTATAGCAACCGAAGCGTATAGTCGCTTTACCTGCTTTTTGCCGGTACTCATGCCACTCACGTTAGCTGAATTACATCAACAGCTAGCAATGCAATGGCAAGCGATGTTCATCGAGATGATCAGAGCCCAACAACTATTAGCCAACAGTGACGCTGTTTTATTATTAAGTCAGTTAGATGAGCTGCAATTTGATATTCGTTGGGCCAAAAATACCGACTTAAGCATTAATGGCCATATAACCGACGCCGCCTTATGGGTAACACAAACGTTAGCAGAGCAAAGACTAGAGACGATGCCATTAGCACTCGCAGAAGATTTAGCCACATACCTTAATGGTCAAGTTAAGCGTATTAAACAGCGCAAAGAAAAGTTTGTACCTTTAGCTAGGCTTTTTGAGTATTGCCAACAAATTACTGCATTAACTGGTAATGAAGTGCCTGAGCCCAATTCAGCAGTAGTTTTACCTGACAATGTAGTAAGGTTTGGTGATTATAAAAAATAACAACCAACTCAGTATTAGAATGTATGAGTTGATAATGCTTCATTTACTGCGCCAACAGTGTCAAGTGAGAGAAACATCAAGATACAGATTACGGTGTCTGACGGTTCGTTATCTGTAACCGCTATAACAATGTTTAAGGTAACAAATGTCTTAGCAACTGCACCGTGTAACCTCTTTTATACCTCTGTTAACGGTTTATCCCATATTGCTTATGTAAGTGAGATTACTATACTGAGAAGATGAACTCAGAAAAAGTGCCAGCTAACTCAGTGATAACTAAATTGTGCATGGCAATTAAAAAGGCTTTGTCTACTTTACGGCTTTACTTACCTTATTTTTACCTGTTAAGTCTTGCTCTAATGGTGAGCTGGCAATTATCGGCCGCCGTAAGCAAACCGGAAATTGTTTTTATCTCAGATGATAAAGCGTCACCTTCTATCGACTTATCATCAAAGGTTTTATTTTACATTCAAGAACAATTAGAAGAGCAACTAAGCTTTAGTGAAGTATTTTCAACTCACCGTAGGGCTTGGCGGGTATTAACAGCACGACCTGATATTTGTCTTTATAATAAAGTAAAGACTATTCAGCGTGAGCGCTTAGCTATATACACCAAGTATCCGATTACCGTTTTTCCTCCAAATCGTTTAATCATTTTTGACTCACCACAGCTTCCATTTAATGTTTCTTTGACCAAACTGGTTAAAGAGCACAACTTAAAGGTAGGAATTGTTGATGGTCGTTCATACGGTAAAGGGTTAGATGAAGAAATCGCTGAATTAAGCTCTTCATTGATTATTTTACCCGGGTATCTTAGCGCGATAAGATTACGTAAAATGTTTATTCAAGGAAAACTGGATGCAATTATTGAATATACCGCGGTATTTTTAAGTGATAAGAGCTTAAACACCCCTAGCAAGCGCCTTTCATTTCATCAACTTGATACTGCTACTGAATTCGTTTCAGGATATATAGCCTGTTCAAAATCAGAGCAGGGCGTTTATACTATAAACCTGTTCAATCAAGTGCTTCATCTAGAAGATAATAAACACAAGCTCATTGAGATGAATCAAAAAGAATTTCCACAAACAGAGCATAAAGCAATTGAAGATGCTTTTAACAAGCTCCATAGTAACAAGTAAGCCATATACTCTAGCTGAGACTGCACTCCTTTTAATATCGTTAGCCCTATAACGCTAAACAAAAAAAGGGTATTGATGAAAAAAACACCCATTATAATAAATATTTGATATTGTTCTCATCACTCTTGCTGTATAATGCGCGACCTTATTATTTTGAGTATTTATTGTTATTTACTGGTTTATTTATCTGTTAAAAAGATAATCAGTGTACTTTAACAATCAATCATTCAGTATTTGTTAGCAAAATTTAGGAATACCCTTTGATCACTACATCGAACATTACAATGCAATTTGGCGCAGAGCCGTTGTTTGAAAACATCTCGGCTAAATTTGGTAACGGTCACCGCTACGGTTTGATCGGCGCAAATGGCTGTGGCAAGTCTACATTTATGAAGATACTTAGTGGCGAGTTAGTTCCAAGCTCAGGTAATGTATCGGTAAGTACGGGTAACAAAGTAAGTACTTTGGGCCAAGATCAGTTCGCGTTTGAAGAATACAGTGTTATTGATACCGTAATTATGGGCGATATGCCTTTATGGAAAGTAAAACAAGAACGTGATGCTATTTATGCGCAAGCTGAGATGAGTGAAGCCGACGGTATGCGTGTTGGTGACTTAGAAAGTGAATTTGCAGAAATGGACGGTTACACCGCTGAAAGTCGCGCCGGTGAAATTTTATTAGAAGCAGGTATTGAAGAGTCTTTTCATTTTGGCTCTATGCAGCAAGTTGCACCAGGTTGGAAACTTCGTGTGCTTTTAGCTCAAGCACTTTTTGCTAACCCTGATATTTTACTACTAGATGAGCCAACCAACAACTTGGATATTCATACCATTAGTTGGTTAGAAGGTGAGTTAAACAAACGTAAGTGCACCATGATTATCATTTCGCATGATAGACATTTTCTTAACTCTGTTTGTACTCATATGGCTGATATTGATTACGGTGAGTTGCGCGTATATCCTGGTAATTACGAATACTTTTTAGAGCAGTCAAGTTTATTACGTGAACAATTATTATCAGGTAATGTTAAAAAAGCGGAAGAAATTGCAGAGCTACAAGACTTTGTTAACCGTTTTGGTGCCAATGCTTCAAAAGCTAAACAAGCCAGCTCTCGCGCTAAAAAAATGGATAAAATTAAACTTGATGATGTGAAGTCGTCAAGTCGTATCACTCCAAAAATAGCTTTTGCACCGGGTAAAAAAATGCATCGTCAAGCGTTAGAGCTTGAAAATATCGGCCATGGTTTTGATGGTAAAGTGTTATTTGAAAAGGGTAATCTATTACTCAAAGCAGGTGCTAAGTTAGCGATTATTGGCGAAAACGGCGTTGGTAAAACCACGCTTTTACGTTGTTTAATGAGCGAGCTATCTAACAATGAAGGTGTTGTTAAATGGTCTGAAAATGCATCAGTTGGCTATTGTCCACAAGACAGCGGTATATTTTTTGATAATGACTTAACATTAATGGATTGGATGTCACAATGGCGTAGACCGTGTCATAACGATTTAAGTGTTCGTGGTATGTTAGGCCGTTTATTATTTACTGATGACGACGCTAATAAAAAAGCCCGTAATTGTTCAGGTGGTGAAAAAAACCGCTTGTTATTTGGTAAGTTGATGATGGCCGATATCAATGTTTTGATTATGGACGAACCTACTAACCACATGGATATAGAAGCCATTGATGCATTAAATAATGCGTTAAAAGACTTTGAAGGCACCTTAATTTTTGTTAGTCATGACCGTGAGTTCGTTACAAGCTTGGCAACACGTATTATCGATATTAAAGATAAAGAATTAGTTAACTTTGAAGGTTCGTTAGATGAGTACCTTTCGAGTCAAATAAACACTAAAAAGGTTGCTTAATATTTTGAAAAACAGCGAATCAACATGTTTCATCATTTTACAAATTACTGTATAACATCGCTATGAAAATTCCAAAGCGTATTCAGCCACTCGTCGATGATGGCCTAGTTGATGAAGTAATTAGTCAATTAATGAGTGGCAAAGAAGCCACTGTTTTTATGGTTCGCTGTGGCGGAGAAATTCGCTGTGCCAAAGTTTATAAAGAAGCGAATAAGCGTAGCTTTAAAAAAGCGGCGCAATACCAGGAAGGTAGAAAAAGTAGAAACAGCCGACGTGCTCGAGCAATGGAGAAAGGCTCTAAATATGGTCGTAATCAACAAGAGGAAGCATGGCAAAATGCTGAAGTAGATGCACTTTATACAGTAGCAGAAGCCGGTGTTAGAGTGCCTCATCCTTTTGGTTGTTTTGAGGGCGTCTTGCTTATGGAGTTAATCACCGACGAAGCTGGTGATGTTGCGCCACGATTAAACGACGTGGTTATGTCAAAAGAGCAAGCCATTGAAGACCACCAATTAGTGATGAACTATGTTTTGCGTATGTTATGTGCAGGTATTGTTCATGGTGACTTATCAGAATTTAACGTACTAGTTGATGAATACGGCCCTGTGATAATTGACTTACCTCAAGCCGTAGATGCCTCAGCGAATAATAATGCTAAAGCGATGCTAATTCGTGATGTTGATAATATCACTAATTATTATGGACAATTTGCACCTGAATTACTTTTAAGTAAATATGCTCAAGAAATGTGGGCTTTGTATGAAAGTGGCGAATTAACTTTAGAAACAAAACTCACTGGGTTATTTAAAGAAAGTAATATTGCTGCGGATGTTGATAACGTGATTGAAGAAATAAAAGCTGCTTTTATGGAAGAGCAAGATCGCCTACAACGTATAGCCGAAGCAAATGAAATAGAAGAATAGTATTTCATCAACCTTATTTAAGGTGGTGACAATATATATTTAAGGCGAATCAGAAATGATTCGCCTTTTTTTTATAAACATTTTGGTGATCCTGAACTAATTGCTATTATGGGCTTTTGGGCTAACACGGTAATTCGTCTTAGAGCAGACTAAACGCCCTGCTTGTATTACCCATAGTCCAGGTAAAGGTTAGTGACTGTTATTGTAAATTCAACACTAGCGGTGCTGTAAGTAATTATAAATAGGAAAGTATATGAAATTAAACTGTGACTTAGGTGAAAGTTTTGGTAGTTGGACTATGGGCTTAGACGAGCGGGTTATGCCTCACATAGACCAAGCTAATATTGCTTGTGGTTTTCATGCTGGCGACCCTTTAGTGATGCAAAAAACCCTTGAATTAGCGAAAGCTCACCATGTTACTGTTGGCGCCCACCCGGGCTATCCTGATCTGGTGGGTTTTGGTCGCCGCTCCATTAATTGTTCAACAGATGAGATTATCGCGCTCGTTACTTATCAAGTTGCCGCTATCGACGGCGTAGCTAAATCGTTAGGACTTGAGCTTGAATATGTTAAACCTCATGGCGCTTTATACAATGATATGATGGTGAACGAAAGTGTCCGTGAGGCAATACTTACGGCACTATCCAATTATCACAAACCGCTTAAATTAATGTTACAAGCAACACCACAAATTGAGCAACATAGAGCAGAAGCGAAACCCTTTGGTATTATAATTTTGAGTGAAGCGTTCGCAGACCGATGTTATGCCGATGATGGTAAGCTATTAGCACGCAGCAAAACCGGTGCTGTTCACAATAAAGACAAAATGCTTGCCCAAGTTAAGCAGTTAACAGAGCAAGGGAGTGTCACTACTGTTAACGGCCATATTTTAACGTTAGATGCAGATAGTTTATGTGTACATGGTGATAACATTGAAGGTGTACAGGCTATTGAGGCAATTAGGGAGCTGATAGGTTAATGCTCGAAAATGTTAACATTCATATCGCCGGTGAAAACGCCTTAATTCTCTATTTTTGTGAGCAAGGTGGTGGCCAATTTAGTGTTAATGTTTCGGCTAAAGTTCAGCAAGCAGAGCAACTTATACGTAAAGCTATGGAACAAGAATTAGCCGATGATATTATCGATTTGGTACCATCGTACGCATCATTAATGGTGATGTTTAATATGATGACCACAGATCATCATCAAATACGAAATAAACTACGTACACTGTTGCAAAGCCTTAATGATAGCTCGAAGGAGCAATGTGCCGCGGATGACGCTAGTATAGTTGAACTGCCCGTTTATTATAGTCATGAATCTGGTCCTGATTTATCTGTTATTGCTCAGCGTGCTCAATTAACGGTTGAACAGGTTATTGAGCTTCATCAAGCTCAAGAGTACCGTGTTTATGCTATTGGCTTTGCCCCTGGTTTTGCTTACTTAGGTGAAGTAGATGAACGTATTGCTGCGCCAAGGTTGAGCACACCTAGAATGAAAGTACCTAAAGGAGCCGTTGCTATAGCCGATAGACAAACGGCTGTTTACCCAAGTGTTTCCCCAGGAGGGTGGAATATTATTGGTCTTTGTCCTATTAATATGTTTGATGCAAAAGCAAACCCTACCATGCCAGTCAATGTTGGTGATAGAGTAAAATTCACAGCGATTTCTAAAGACGAATTTCTAACATTAGGCGGATTGTTAGCGGTGAGTTATGAGTAATCCAGCAGTAATATGTGGTTTGTTAGTTGAACGGCCAGGTATGTTAAGCCTCATTCAAGATGCTGGTCGTTTTGGCGGTTTTAATATTGGTCTAACAAATGGTGGTCCTGTAGATTTACTCGCATTCCACTGGGCAAACCGTCTCTGTAGTAATTCATTAAACGCCACAGCAATTGAGATAAGCATAGGCGGTTTAACGTTAACCGCACAAGTTGATACTACTCTAGCGGTTACGGGTGCTAATATGCCGCTAACCATTAATGGTGAAGTAAAAGCGCTATGGCGTAGTTATCACGTAAAAGCGGGTGATGTTATTGCCTTAGGTTTTGCAAATCAAGGTGTGCGTTGTTACTTAGCCGTTGCAGGTGGTTTTAGTATAACGCCAAGTTTTGGTAGCACAGCAACCGTTTGTCGTGAAGGTATAGGTGGTTTAGATGGGGGTAAATTATTGGCAGGCGATGTGCTAGCTTGTGCTAGTACTAGCGCAAAACAGACTCTCATATTAATAGATGAATTAATCCCTAAATATTCTGATGAAATAATATTACATACCATACCAAGCTATCAACAAAAGCACTTTAGTTCACGCCAACAACGGTTGTTTTTTTCTAATGAATATACGGTGAGTAAAAGTTTTGATCGTATGGGATATAGATTAAATGGACAGGCAATAGCTTGCAATATTGAAGGTATTTTATCTGAAGGCATTTGTCATGGTGCTGTTCAAATTCCCGCAGATGGCCAGCCAATTGTTTTACTCAACGATAGACAAACGATTGGCGGCTACCCAAAAATAGGTGCTGTTTGTTCGATTGACACTGCTAAGTTAGGGCAATTAAACCAAGGCGGAAAAGTACGCTTTGAACCCATTAGTATGGAACAGGCTCACAACCTATTTCATTTAAATTTAGGCCGTTTCAATCGTATAGAATTAGTTGCTTGTGACTAAGGCTGGAGTAAATTAAAGCATGAAAAATAGAGAATATGTATGTCGAGCGTAATTTACACTGGCAACGTTGACCAGTTTGGCTAAAAATAGCGACTTTATATTCGATACATAAATTTTTTATTAATAAACTCATGAAAATTGGTGTTTTGCAGAAGAGTTATCTACATTTATAGTATGGTAACTTTTTATATTTGTTCACCAACAGTGATCCGCATAATTGTTTGATTGAAGGATACTGGTTTAGGTTCAAACTTCCGTATAATAGACCAACGGCATGATAGACCTAGAAGATAGAAGTGAATGGATATACTATTTTTGTTTAATGCTTAAGGAGTTATGATGGAGTCTCTAAAAGTTCAAGATTATATGAACCATTATCCTGTCACTTTTACAAAAGACATGGGGGTTGAAGAAGCCTCACTACGCTTTTTAAAAACCAAACAAATTGGCGGCCCAGTCATCGATGACAAAGGTAAGTTGATTGGTTTTTTATCAGAAAGTGATATCTTACCCAAAATGCTAGAAACGATTTATTACAATGAGCATATTGCTGATGTTGCCGACTTAATGCGTAAAGAAGTCTTAACAATGAAACCCTACGATAGCATTATGGAATTGGGGCAATTAATGTTGAAAAATAAACCAAAGGTTTATCCGGTAATAGATGATGACGGTGATCTACTTGGTACTATTTGTCGTAATGATGTTTTACTTGCTATAGATAAGCATTTACGCGCCAATTTAAAAGCAGATAAAAAAAATGCAGCTCACTAATAACGCTTTATATGGCTAAAACAATTGATAAAGTAGACTTGCATTGTGCTGTATACCCAAGCGTTCTGAAACTCGCCTATTGAAGTGGCTTGGGTATATGCAATATACCTGATAAAATAAACTTTATACTTTGTCCTATCCTTTTTTGAGTAATAGAGTCTAGTTTGCTTTGTGATAAAACCCCCGTTAAAACGTCTAATGTTCAAGCTTTATTTGATCTTTTAATTCAAGTTAAAAAATCAGATTTACCACGATTTAAAAAACAATTGTTACATCATAAAAGAATTATTAGTCAACTACAGTCGTCTGATAATTCTGCCGTTGCCAAGCTTGAGCAACAAGCAAAACACCTCAACCGAACGGCAAAATCGATTGAGCAATCCATCAATGAGAAGCTACAAAAGTTACAAAATGTACCTAAGATAAGTTATCCTGATGGCTTACCTATTAGCGAAAATGCCGAGTTAATTTCACGAACTATTAGTGATAATCAAGTGGTGATTATTGCGGGTGAGACTGGCTCAGGTAAAACCACACAAATTCCTAAAATATGTCTTGAATTAGGTCGTGGTGTTGATGGACTTATTGGTCATACTCAGCCGCGAAGAATAGCCGCTAGAACAGTCGCAAACCGCATTGCTGAAGAGCTTAATACCAAATTAGGTGAGCAGGTAGGTTATAAAGTTCGTTTTAACGATCAAGTGAGTAGTCATAGTTATATAAAACTAATGACAGACGGTATTTTATTGGCAGAAATGCAAAAAGATCGGTTACTTCGCCAATACGACACCATCATTATAGATGAGGCGCATGAACGCAGTTTAAATATTGATTTTATTTTAGGTTATTTACGACAAATTTTGCCGAAGCGTCCTGACTTAAAAGTTATTGTTACCTCGGCAACCATCGACCCTCAGCGTTTTGCCAATCATTTTGCTGATAAATCAGGTAAACCAGCACCTGTTATCGAGGTATCGGGCAGAACTTATCCGGTCGAAATGCGTTATCGACCATTAAATGAAAGTCCTCAACAAGATAGCAGTGATGAAAAGCAGGTTTCATCTACTGATGGATCCTATGACGGCAAAGATATCATTAGCGGCATCCTTGATGCGGTTGATGAGTTATCGCAGCTTACCGCTGGCAGTCAAGGACAAGGGGATATTCTCATTTTCCTTAATGGTGAACGAGAAATTCGTGATACCGCACTTGCGTTAAACAAAGCCAATTTACGTCATACGCAAATTTTACCTCTTTATGCCCGCTTAACTATTAGCGAACAGAATAGAATTTTCAAACCCCATACTGGCCGAAATATAGTACTTGCTACCAACGTAGCCGAAACATCTTTAACAGTACCAGGTATTAAATATGTTATTGACCCAGGTAGCGCGCGTATTTCTCGCTACAGCTATCGCACAAAAGTACAGCGTTTACCCATAGAGGCCATATCACAAGCGAGCGCTAATCAAAGAGCAGGGCGCTGTGGTCGTGTGTCTTCAGGTATTTGTATACGTCTGTACAGTGAAGATGATTACCTAAACAGACCAGAGTTTACTGATCCTGAAATTTTACGTACTAATTTAGCAACCGTTATTTTACAAATGCTAGCATTAGATTTAGGCGAAATAGGTAATTTCCCTTTTCTTGAGCCACCAGATAATAGAAACATTAATGATGGTGTTAAGTTATTAGAAGAGCTGGCGGCGATTGACAATACGGTTAATACCACTAAAAGTCATCAACAAAATAGCCATACTCAATTAACGAAATCGGGGCGTTTATTATCTAAGTTTGCTATAGATCCTCGTTTAGCAAAAATGGTGTTAACGGCTATTGAACTAGGTTGTGTTGAACAAGTGTTGATTATTGTTAGTGCACTCAGTATTCAAGATCCTCGTGAAAGACCACACGAAAAGCAGCAAGCCGCAGATGAAAAGCATAATCGTTTTAAAGATAAACAATCAGATTTTATTAGCCTACTGAATTTATGGCAGTATGTTAACGGTCAGCAGAGAGATTTATCACAAAATCATTTTCGAAAGCTATGTCAGCGCGAGTTCTTATCCTATGTACGTTTACGTGAATGGCAGGACATTTTTAGTCAGCTTAAATTAACGTTAAAAGAGCAAAAAATATCACTCACTTCGGTTGATTATCAGTTCTCTGTAGCTGAGCTAGGTAATGACAATAGTCAGAAAAAACAAGAGACTACTATTCCTTCTAGTTTAGTACCTGTTCACCAAGCATTACTTTCTGGTTTATTGAGTCATTTAGGACAGCAAGACGAAAACAGAGAATTTAAAGGCGCTCGCGGTAGTAAGTTCTTTATTTTTCCAGGCTCAGCGCTCTCGAAAAAACCACCAAAATGGTTAATGTCAGCAGAATTAGTTGAAACTAGTCGTTTATTTGCGCGAATGAATGCCCGTATAGATCCTCTTTGGATAGAACCATTAGCTGAACATTTATTAAAGCGTAGTTATAGCGAACCTCACTGGGAGAAGAAACAAGGGGCTGTAATGGCCTTTGAACAGGTCAGTCTTTATGGGTTGAGTATTGTTACTAAGCGTAAAATCAACTTCAATAAAATTGAGCCTGATACTTGTAGAGAGCTATTTATTCGTGAAGCCCTAGTTAACGGTGATTGTGTTATTAAAGAAAAGTTTTTAACAGAAAACCAATCCCTAGTTACCAGTATTGAAGCGTTAGAACAAAAAGCGCGCCGTAAAGACTTTCTTATTGATGAGCAGCAGCTTGTTGAATTTTATGCTGACAAATTACCTGAAACGGTTATTTGCCAACGTAGCTTTTTAGCTTGGTGGAAAAAGACAAAACAAAAAAATAGTCAGTTACTTAATTTCACGAAAGAATTTCTACTTAATGAATCATCAACTGAGTTATCAACTAAAGAATACCCTGATACATGGCAGCAAGATAATTTAACCCTACCGTTAGCGTATCATTTTAGCCCCGGTGATGTGGATGATGGTATTAGTGTGATCATTCCTATCACTATGTTAAATCAATGCCAAAATGAAGGCTTTGACTGGCTCATTCCAGCACTACGTTATGATTTAGTAGTGGCATTAATTAAGGTCTTGCCAAAAGCATTACGACGTAACTTTGTTCCAGCGCCTAATTATGCAGAAGCTTGTTTAGCGAATATGAACGAGGCTCAAGGAAACTTAGTTGATGCCTTAGCAAAGCAGTTATTGCGTATGACGGGAGTTAGATTACCTGAAGATGCTTGGCATGAAGTTGAATTACCGCTGCACTTAACTATGAATTTTCAAATTGTTAATGAAAAAGGTAAATTATTAAAGCAAGGTCGAGATCTTAATTTACTCAAAGCTGAACTGCAAGGAAAAGTAAAGGCGTCAATTAAACAAGTGGCCGAGAAAGGTATCGAAAAAAGTAAACTAATTCAATGGGATTTTGGTAACTTAGCGCAAAGTTATGAGAAAAAAGTAGCGAATATAACCATTAAAGCTTTTCCAGCTTTGGTCGATCATAACAGCAGTGTTGCCATTGAATTATTTGAACAACAAGAACACGCTGAGCAAGCTATGTTGAATGGGATTAGTCGTTTAATTTTATTGAATATTCCTTCGCCACTGAAATATCTACAAGAAAAACTGCCTAATAAAGCGAAGCTAGGTTTATATTTTAATCCTTTTGGCTCTATTGCTGATTTATTGCAAGATTGTATTCAAGCTGGATGTGTTTATTTAGTTAAGCAATACTTACAAAACAATAAACTAGAGCACTTACCTCGAACTGAAAGTGATTTTGTATTAGTGCGAGATTATGTGCGTGCAGAAATTTCAGATTGTGTACTAATCGCCGCTATTAAGGTAGAGCAAGCATTAGGCTTGAGGCATGATGTCGCTAAAAAGTTAAAAGGAAGTGTGCCTTTAAATGTTATTCAATCCCATGGGGATGTAAAACAACAAAGTGGTCACTTGGTTTTTAAGGGCTTTGTAAGTGCTTCAGGTATTGAAAAATTAGATGATATTATTCGTTATTTAAAAGGGATCGTACGTCGTTTAGAAAAATTACCAATAGACCCTAATCAAGACAGATTAAAGCTCATTGAAGTAAATAAAGCGGTTGATAAATATAACAGTGTGCTGTCAGCACAGCGAAAAGACAAACCCGTAGCACAAGATATATTAGCGACTAAGTGGATGATCGAAGAATTACGAATTTCTTTATTCGCTCAAAATTTAGGTACGGCACAACCAATATCATTGAAGCGCATAAATAATCACTTGAAAAGTTTTTCGTAGTTAATTGACACATAGGCTTAAGCTACGTATAAATAAGAAAACTGTTTTTGGTTTAATTGTTTACTAATAATTCGCCTCACACCGATAGTGTCGTTAATTTCTAGCTTTTTGTATGATTTTTTGAAAAGTTATCAAAAGCTTCAACGTAAAATGTGAAATAGACAATAGGTGAATGGCTTGATTACATTGGAGTACAGATGATAAATTTTGATGATAAACGTAATTTTTACCGGATGATGTTAAACAGTGAAGTCGTTGTTACAATTATAGATGACGAAGCTAATAGCCAAATAACGGCTACATGTCGTGATCTAAGCGCTACAGGTATGGCAATTGAAGTGGAACATCCTCTTGCACTGTCTACCCATGTAAAAATCAAGCTTGATTCAGCATCAGAACAAGTACAGTCGCTAGATATTAGTGGTAAAGTTGTGCGGATAGATGAAGAGTGCGAAGGGTGTTACTTAGTTGGTATTGCTATAGAAGAATTAGATTAAATTAGTTTCGAGTTAGGAAGACACTATACTGAGCATGTAGTGTCTTCGAAACGCGATACTTTTCTTTCTCGTTTACTTAACTTAAACGAGATGTTTTTTAGCAATAGTTAATACTTTTAGTGTGTTTGAGGCACCAACTGTTTCCATTAAATCACCATGAGTCACAATGACTTTATCACCTACTTTCAAGTCCGCTTTTTGACATACGGCTTTAAGTATATCGCTATCTAAGCTTTCATCATTACTTTGTTTTGAATCAAAGGAAACAGGGTACACACCGCGGTAAATAGCGGTTTTGTTTAATGTTTTAGCATGGCGAGACAAAGAATAAATAGGTAAACCTGAAGTAATACGAGACATTAATTTGCTCGTTTGTCCTGATTCAGTTAAAGCAATAATAGCTTTAACGCCATCTAAATGGTTAGCTGCATACATGGCTGATATGGCAATAGTTTCAGACACTTCACTAAAGGTTAAATCCATTCTGTGATTTGAAATGTTTACTGAGCGATGCTTTTCAGCACCAACACAAACGCCAGCCATAGCCATTACTGTTTCAACTGGATATTTACCTGCAGCTGTTTCAGCGCTTAGCATTACTGCATCAGTACCGTCTAATACTGCATTTGCTACATCCATAACCTCGGCGCGCGTTGGCATAGGTTGTTCAATCATGGTTTCCATCATTTGTGTAGCAGTAATAACAACACGGTTTAATTGACGAGAACGTGCAATAATGTGTTTTTGCTTACCAACAAGTTCAGCATCACCAATTTCTACCCCTAAATCACCACGGGCAACCATCACAACATCGGAAGCTAGAATAATACCATCAAGTACTTTGTCATCATTTACCGCTTCTGCACGTTCAATTTTTGATACTAAACGAGCATCACATCCCGCTTCTTGTGCAAGTAAACGGGCTTCACGCATATCTGCAGCATCACGAGGGAAAGAAACCGCAAGAAAATCAACCTTTATTTTAGCGGCTAATTTTATATCTTCTTTATCTTTAACGGTTAATGCCGGTGCTGTTAAACCACCACCTTGACGGTTAATACCTTTGTTATTAGATAACGGACCACCAACAGTAACTTCCGTAAAGACAGAAGTATCTGAGGTAGATAGTACCTTTAATTGTACGCGACCATCATCAAGCAATAAAATATCATCAGTGTTAACATCTTGAACTAATTTTTTGTAATCAATTCCTACTTTTTCTTGGCAGCCTAAGCCCTTCTCTAAAGTAGCATCAAGTTCGAACTTGTCACCAATAGCGAGTTTAATTGGGCCATCTTTAAAGGTTGAAACACGAATTTTAGGACCTTGTAAATCGCCTAAAATACCAACATAAACACCTAATTCTTTGGCTATTTCACGAACATTATTCGCTCTGTCGATATGATCTTGTGGTATTCCGTGAGAAAAATTAAGTCTCACTACGTTTACACCAGCAGCCAATACTGATTTTAATATCGCTCTATCGTCGGTTGCCGGTCCAAGCGTGGCAACAATTTTTGTTCTTCTAGGCATGTTAATCCTTATATACTTTTTAAATGGTTTTTGCGTTAATTCATGTTTTATTAATTAAAGAGATAAACGCTTAATCTTTTCTTTCAAAGCGTGAACTTCTCAAACTGTCTTTTACTTTTTTCAAATTATCTCTAAATTTACTACCTCTGCGTAAGGTAAAGCCGGTAGCTAGTACATCTATTAATGCTAACTGGGCGATTCTTGAAGACATTGGCATATATAGGTCGGTGTCCTCTGCAACATCAACTGATAATACAATGCTACATTCTTTCGCTAATGGCGTATCTGTTGTGGTAATACCAATAACTGTGGCATCATTTTCTTTAGCCAAGCTTGCTACTTCAACTAATGATTTCGTTCTACCCGTATGCGATATAACAATCACCACATCACCTTGGCGGCTATTTATAGCACTCATTCGTTGCATTAATATGTCATCGAAATAAACAACAGGCACATTAAAGCGAAAAAATTTATTTTGTGCATCATGGGCAACAATCGCGGAAGCACCTAAACCAAAAAAGGAAATTTTATTGGCTTGAGTCAATACATCAACCGAGCGGTTGATTAAGTTTGGATCTAAACTTTTACGGGCCAGTTCAAGACTAGCCATAGTTGATTCAAAAATTTTAGAAGTATATTCCTCTGCAGTATCATTCTCATCTACATGGCGATTAACATAGGGAGTACCGTTAGCTAAACTTTGTGCCAAATGAAGTTTGAAGTCCGGATAACCTTTAGTATCTAAACGACGACAAAAGCGGTTTACTGTAGGCTCACTTATATTCGCTTGTTTTGCTAGCGCAGCTATACTTGAGTGTATAACGGTATTGGGTGAAGATAATATCACTTCAGCTACTTTACGTTCTGATTTACTTAATGTGTCTAGTTCGTTTGTGATCTTTTCTAATATATTCATTATCTTTTGATCCTAGATCTACTTATATTAGTCAGCAATTTTCTATTTGCTGGCAAGGTAAAGTTTAAATTTAATGGTCAACGATTGACTATTATTCCTTTACTGTAATTTATTTTCTGCTTAAGTAACAGAAAAAATGAAATTTTATTTCATAATTAGAGCTAATGTAACGTAAAACAGTTGAAAATTGCAAGTGTTTAATTAATAAACAGAGGTTCTATGCGGTGATTTATCTATGCATAAAGTTTCTAATCTCAGCTAACTAGTATGTTTAGCTAGGTTTAATTGCGATTTTAAAGTTACTCATAAATAAAATGTAATAAAATTACAAAAAGTTCTTTACTGATTAACATTTAGGCGCTAAATTAGAGGTATATGTAGTTTAGTTACAATGCTGTGGTTTAAACTTATTAATATAATACGCAGTAATTAATGAAATGAACTTATCCATCAAAGCCCTAGTTATAAAATAAGGTCAGAAAGTTTTATGAGTAAATTAGATTGTCAGTCTGCCAGTGAAATCGTTATTTTTGGGGCATTAGGTGATTTATCGCGCCGCAAGTTGTTGCCTGCTTTATATCAATTAGAAGTATGTAGTTTAATTAATGAAAAAAGCCGTATAGTTGGTGTTGCCCGCCCAACACACAGTCTTGATGAGTTTAAAAGTTTTGTGTTAGAAAACCTTCATAACTTTGTTAAAGAAGACATAGATGAAGATGTCTTAGCACGCTTTATGGCGCGTTTAGTCTATCAACAGCTTGATATGAAAGAAGCTTCGGCTTACAGCCATTTAGCGGATAGCTTATCAGGTGGAAATAGTACTCGTGTATATTATTTCTCTACGCCACCCGTTATCTATGGCGATATATGTGATGGTCTTGATCACGCTTCTCTTATCTCTACTGATGACCGTGTGGTGATGGAAAAACCTATTGGCCATTGTTTAGAATCATCTAAAGTGATCAATGACCAAGTAGCGCGCTTCTTTAACGAAAATCAAATTTATCGCATTGATCATTATCTGGGTAAAGAAACAGTATTAAACTTGTTAGTGTTACGTTTTGCTAATTCACTATTCACCACTAACTGGGACAGAAACAGCATAGATCATGTGCAAATCACGGTCGCTGAAAGTGTTGGTATAGAAGGCCGTTGGGGTTTTTATGATGAAGCGGGCCAAATGCGCGATATGATTCAAAACCATTTGTTACAGATTTTATCTTTATTAGCAATGGAGCCACCTGCGGATTTAAGCGCGGAAAGTATTCGAGCAGAAAAATTAAAAGCAGTTAAAGCACTTTCTCCCATTAATCGCACCAACGTTAAAGAGAAGACTGTTCGCGGCCAATATGCCGATGGTTATTTAAATGGTGTTGCCGTACCTGGATATTTGAACGAAGAAGGTGCTATTGCTAATAGTAAAACAGAAACCTTTGTTGCAATTAAAGCCGAAATAGATAATTGGCGTTGGACTGGTGTACCATTCTATTTACGTACCGGTAAGCGTATGCCAGCTAAGCACAGTGAAATTGTTGTGCACTTTAAAGAACAACCTCACAATATTTTTAAAGACAGTTATAGTGAATTACCGTCAAATAAATTAACCATTCGTTTGCAACCTGATGAAGGGGTTGAATTACAAATGATGAATAAAATTCCTGGTATTGCGTCTCAAATGAATATTCAAGAAAATAAACTAGATTTGAGTTTCAATGATACTTATCAAGATCAACGGGTAATTGATGCTTATGAACGCTTAATGTTAGAAGTATTAAATGGTAACCAGTCATTGTTTGTTAGTCGTGATGAAGTAGAAGCTGCTTGGACATGGGCAGATAGCATTATTGATGCATGGCAGGCAACAAGTGAAGCACCTAAACCATACGCAGCAGGCTCATGGGGGCCAGTATCATCAATTTCATTAATCGCGCGTGATGATCGCCAGTGGGTAGAATAACCATGTTTGAGCAAAATAATTTTGAAACCCGTGAGCAATTAGATCTAGCCTTGGCGGATAAAGTAAGTGAAATCCTCCAACAAGCTATTTCACAAAAAGGCAAAGCGAGTATTGCTGTTTCAGGTGGCTCTACGCCTAAAGGTTTTTTTAAGGTGTTATCACATAAAGATATTGACTGGAAAAAGGTCACTATTACTTTAGCAGATGAGCGCTGGGTTGATATTAACTCTGATGCGAGCAACACCCGTTTAGTCCATGAAAACTTATTACAAAATAATGCTTCGGCCGCTAAATTTTTTCATTTAAAGCAGGGGGAAGTACTTTGTGATGAAACATTGACCGATCTTAATGTTGCGGCTAACAATGCATTGTTGCCTTTAGATGTACTTATTTTAGGTATGGGGGAAGATGGTCACACCGCATCATTATTCCCATGTAGTGCCCAAATTAAACAAGCTTTAGATGGTAATAATGAAAATGCCTTAATGATGGTTGAGCCTACAACTGCGCCACACCAACGTATTACCTTTAGTTTTGCCTCATTAAGTCAAAGCAACAATACATTTTTACATTTATGTGGCGATAACAAAAAGCAAGTATTAGATAAGGCACTTAACGGTGACGATGTATTTGAGATGCCCATTCGGAAATTCTTACACGCTGACAATATTGATACTCAAGTATATTGGGCTGGATAGTAAAGAATTAATGTAAATGTAAATGTAAATGTAAATTAGCAATTAAATAAATTTTGAGAAGTTAAACATGAAACAAGAAATAGTAGATATTACCGAGCGAATTATTGCTCGAAGTGCTGCCACCCGCGCTGATTATTTAGCTAAAATAGCGGCAGAAAAATCAACTACAGTGCATCGCGCTAGTTTATCATGCGGTAACTTAGCCCATGGTTTTGCTGCTTGTGGTAAAGAAGAGAAGCAAGCAATCAAAGGGTTAAGTCATTCAGACATCGCCATTGTTTCCGCTTATAACGATATGCTTAGTGCACATCAGCCTTACCAAACTTACCCACAAATTATTAAAGAAGCGGTAAAAGAAACCGGTGGTGTTGCGCAATTTGCTGGTGGTGTACCGGCAATGTGTGACGGTGTGACCCAAGGTCAACCAGGTATGGATTTAAGTTTAATGAGTCGTGATGTTATTGCCATGGCAACCGCTGTTGGTTTATCACACAATATGTTTGATGGCGCTTTAATGCTCGGTATTTGCGATAAAATCGTACCAGGTCTATTAATTGCCAGTATGACTTTTGGTCATTTACCGACAATTTTTATACCCGCTGGCCCTATGCCATCTGGGCTGCCAAATAAAGAAAAAGCCAGAGTTCGTCAACAGTATGCCCAAGGTGAAGTAGATGAAGAGGCACTATTAGAAGCGGAATCAGCCTCTTATCATGCCGCTGGTACTTGTACCTTCTTTGGTACTGCCAACTCTAACCAATTAGTGGTTGAAGTGATGGGGTTACATTTACCCGGCGCTTCTTTTATTCCACCTAACACGCCATTACGTGAAGAATTAACTAAAGCTGCTGCGCGTCAAGTAACACGCTTAACTCAGCAATCAGGTAATTACATGCCTATTGGTGTCATGGTAGATGAACGATCTATTGTTAATGCCATTGTTGCATTGCTGGCGACGGGTGGTTCAACTAATTTAACGATGCACATTATCGCTTTTGCTCGTGCTGCTGGTATTATTATTGATTTCCAAGATTTTAATGATTTATCTCATGCAGTGCCATTAATTACTCGAATCTATCCTAATGGTCATGCCGATATTAATCACTTCCAAGAAGCGGGTGGTATGGCATTACTGTTTAAAGAGTTAATTGCGGGTGGCTTATTACATGAAGATGTTGAAACTATTTGCGGCCGTGGTTTAACGCGTTATACCCAAAAACCTGTGTTAGATAATGGTCAACTTAAATGGGTTGATTGTGTTGAAAAATCACTTGATGAAGAAGTTATTGCCACCGTTGCTAAACCATTCAAAGCTGATGGCGGTTTGAAAACATTAAAAGGTAATCTTGGAACTTCTGTATTAAAAACATCATCTTTACGTGAGGGTAGTTATGTAATTAAAGCGCCAGCGATTGTTTTTGAAGATCAGCATGAATTACAAACGGCTTTTGACAATGGTGAATTAGAAAAAGACTTTGTTGCTGTGGTTCGTTTTCAAGGACCAAAAGCACGTGGTATGCCTGAGTTACATAAATTAACGCCGCCACTTGGTGTTTTGCAAGATAAAGGTTTTAAAGTTGCTTTAGTGACTGATGGTCGTATGTCTGGTGCATCAGGTAAAGTTCCTGCAGCGATACATTTATGTCCAGAAGCGTTAGATGGTGGTTTAATTGCCAAAGTGAAAACGGGCGATATGATCAATCTCGATGGCGAGACAGGTGAGCTAACATTATTGGTTAATGAAAAAGAGTTAGCTGCTCGCGATTCAGCTACCTTTCAAGTTAATGGGCATCATCAGGGTATGGGACGTGAATTATTTGGTTTTATGCGTCGTAATTTAAGCTCAGCTGAAACGGGTGCTTGCTCATTATTTGATGAATAAATAATAATGATGAATAGATAATAATGATGAATATTTGGCTAAGTTATATTATTTAAAAGTAAACTTAGCCGTAAAAATTTATGTGTCAGTGAATTACTGATGCCAAGAGAGAATAGAGGATTTATGACAGTATCAAAAAATTGGCAGATTATGCCAAAGGATATTTTCGCTATGGGCCCAATTGTGCCTGTATTAGTTATTAATAAAGTTGAAGATGCCTTGCCAATTGCTGAAGCGTTATTAGCAGCTAATGTAAAAGTGCTAGAAGTTACCTTACGTACACCTGCGGCACTTGATGTAATAAGTATTATTGCTAAAGAATTACCCGAAGCTATTATCGGCTCAGGAACAGTGACTAACCGTCATCAATTACAACAGTCAATTGATGCTGGCGCTAAGTTTGCTATTAGCCCAGGGTTAACTAAAGATTTATTACAGGCGGGTAATGAAGGTAATATTGCATTAATTCCAGGTATTTCTTCTATTTCAGAGTTAATGGATGGTGCTGACTTTGGTTATGATCATTTGAAATTCTTCCCCGCAGAAGCCTCAGGTGGTGTCAATGCCATTAAATCTATTGGTGGTCCATTCCCTGACATTAAATTCTGTCCAACAGGTGGCATTAACTTAAAAAATGTTCGTGATTACTTGGCATTGTCTAACGTTGCTTGTTGTGGCGGGTCTTGGTTAGTGCCTAATAATGTGGTTGAAAATAAAGATTGGTCTGCGATTACTAAACTTGCTAATGAGGCATTAGCGTTCGTTAAGTAACGATTAATACCAATTCAATTAAGTTTGTTTCCACTCAGCGAGAGTTAAAAGGCTTATAGGCAAGGCATTGATTGCAGAGAATGGTTATTTCCTTGTCAAAATCAATAACGTAGCATAAAAGCCTTTTAAACTCGCCCTTGGGAGCTCATTTGTAGCACAATAACAGCACAAATTTGTTTGATGTAGAATGACTAGAACATTACAAATTTTATTTGTTCTTATCCTCCAAATGAAGCTCTGAGTTGGGAAGAAACTTATTTGATTTGGTACAAGACGAGCTAAATTTAAAGCCAGCGACTTAGTCGCTGGCTTTTTTGTTTGTAGCTGAGTAATACCAATTACACTAACTAAGTGATCATTTTCAAATGGCTAAAATATCCAATAACATCGTTGTTTTCAATCACACACGCCAGCTATTACTCAATCAAGCGCCTTGTTTTTGAAAATTTATTCTCATTGAATTCTGTAACCTTAATTAATGTAAATGGTATAATACCAATTGAAATAATGAATAGATCATTCAGCGAGAATTAAAAGGCTAACAAGAGGCGTTATTGATTTTGACAATAAGGGTGATTATTATCATCCATTATGTCTTATCTGAGAGCATCTCTAATGCCTGCTGAACTATAAACCATAAATGTTAGAGTTTGGATGCAGGCATTAAAAAAGGCAACTGTTACGAGTAACAGTTGCCTTTTTGTAAGCTGAGTAAGAAAAGCTTGAAGTGAATATCTCAAGCCTTTCAAAAAGCCATTAACTCGCTTTAGTCATTCCTGCAGAACTTCTGCTTGTTACGTCAGCAGCTATTGCAGTACGACCTGAAACTTGATGTGGCATACGATCTTCATTTGCCATAGAGCTACGTGGCAGTTCGTTCATGGTAGTAATGGTTTCAGTTTTAGTCATTGGTGAAGAAGCTCGACCAGGTAAACGATTAGCTTTTTTAACTTGTCTCGCTAATTTTTTATCTTTTATTGGTGATTTCTTCGTAGCCGGAGCAACAATTTTTTTAGCTTTAACAACTTGCTCTTTAGCTAACTCAGGCTCCTCAGTTTTTGTCTCAACAGCTGTTTCACTTTCTACCTTTGTTGTAGTTACTACTTCAGCTGGAATTTCTACCTTTGTTGTCATTTCTACTTCAACTGGGGTTTCTACCTTTGTTGTAGTTTCTACTTCAGCTGGGGTTTCTACCTTTGTTGTAATTTCTACTTCAACTGGGGTTTCTGCCTTTGTTGTAGTTTCTACTTCAACTGGGGTTTCTGCCTTTGTTGTAGTTTCTACTACAGCTGGGGTTTCTACCTTTGTTGTAGTTTCTACTACAGCTGGGGTTTCTACCTTTGTTGTAGTTTCTACTATAGCTGGGATTTCTACCTTTGTTGCCGTTTCTACTTCAGCTGATTTAGCTTCGGTATTACTGCTTGCTTCAGCAGGTTCGGCATTTGGTTTTTGATCCTGACTAGATATATCGGCAGTTGCAACTAATTCTTGCTGAGGTTTATCTTCAACATCAACAAATGGTAAATCTTGTTGCTTTTCTTCCATTTTTACTTCAACAGTCGGTTTAGTCTCAACGGTTAACGTTTCAGCTACTTGTTCTGCCGGTGAAGTTTGATGAGCAGGGTAGCGTGCTTCAATAGCATCATTGCTTTGACCATTTTCAGTAGATAGTTCATCAGTTGAGGTGTCTTGTACTGTGTCTTCAGGTTTTTTCTCACGACGTCTACGTTGTCCATTAGAACGTAAATGTCTAGGTGAGCGTCTATTACGAGGACGTTCTTCACGAGAAGCTTCGTTTGGAGTAGTTAACTCAGGAGAGTTTACCTCTGCTGTGATAATTGCTTCTTCAGTGTTATTTGTTGGTGCTGTGATCTTAACACTGTCATTGATGTTTTCTTTTTTATCTTTTTGTTGAGGAGAAACTGCTTGCTCAACATTGGCATTGCTCGGTTTGTTAACACGTATTTTTTTACGGTTACTTCTACGTTGGCGGCGCTCTGTTGGAACTTCCTCTTTTACCTGTTTATTTTTATCATGTTCAGGCTTACGATTTAGTGTTTTCGCTTTGTGTTGAGGCTTTTTAGTTTCATCACGGTTATCGCGAGTATTACTATTTCTATCATCGCTTTTTGTATTTTTAGGGGTTGTGCTATCTTCATTGCGGTTGCCACCACGATTATTACGTGAGTTACCACGACGTTGTCCTTGGCGACCACGTTGACCACGGTTATCTGGACGTTTAGGTTTACTTTCAGGTACCGGTTCTTCTTTAACTTCTTCTTCAGGAGAAAATAAACCTTTTAACCATGCAAAGAAACCAGTTGGTTTTTCAACTTTGTTAGTGACCTGTGTTGTTGGTGAGTCTACAGTTTTAGTAACTTTAGGTGCTGCCATTCCTTGACCCATTGCTTGAATTAAAGGCTCATCACTTTTTACAGCCTCTTTTTCAAACTTAGGCATTTTAGCTTCTTCAATTTCAGCCTGTTTAATTGATATGTCATAGCTAGCTTCAGTAACAGTTTCATCTTTTTTAACACGCAACACTTCATATTGAGGTGTGTCCATGTGTGGGTTAGGAATGATTAATACACGCACACCATGATGTTTCTCAATGTGCATCACTGAACGGCGTTTTTCATTTAACAAATACGTTGCAACTGGAACGGGCACTTGTGCTTGAACATGTTGAGTATTTTCTTTGATGGCTTCTTCTTCCATCAAGCGCAAAATTGATAAAGCTAAAGACTCTACACCACGTACTTGGCCAGTACCACTACAACGAGGGCAAACACCTTGGCTAGTTTCACCAATTGATGGGCGTAAACGTTGGCGTGACATTTCCAATAAACCAAAACGAGAAATTCGACCTAACTGGATACGGGCTCTATCTTGGTGAACAGAATCACGCATGCGATTTTCGACTTCACGTTGATTGCGTACAGGCGTCATATCGATGAAATCTATTACCACCAACCCACCTAGATCGCGTAAACGCAATTGACGGGCAATTTCTTCTGCCGCTTCTAAGTTAGTGTTAAATGCTGTTTCTTCAATATCGCTACCTTTAGTTGCACGGGCAGAGTTAATATCAATTGAAGTCATTGCCTCAGTAGGGTCTATAACAATAGAGCCACCAGAAGGTAAGCGTACTTCACGTTGAAAAGCAGTTTCAATTTGAGTTTCAATTTGATAATGAGTGAATAAAGGAACATCACTTTCATAGAGTTTTATTTTACTTAAGAAATCAGGGCGAACAATTTCAATATGCTTTTTAACACTTTCAAATGTTTTAGGTCGATCTATTAGTACTTCACCAATATCGCGACGTAAATAATCACGTATAGCGCGTAAAATAAGATTTGTTTCTTGGTGAATTAAAAAAGGAGCAGGGCGGCTCTTTCCAGCATCGCTTATAGCTTGCCAGTGGTGTAATAGAACATTTAAGTCCCATTCTAACTCTTCATAAGCTTTGCCTACGCCTGCGGTGCGAACAATTAAGCCCATACCTTTAGGTAGGTCTAACTTACTTAAGGATGCTTTTAATTCAGTACGTTCATCACCTTCAATGCGACGAGAAATACCACCAGCACGAGGGTTGTTCGGCATTAAGACTAAGTAACTGCCAGCAAGGCTGATAAAAGTAGTAAGCGCTGCGCCTTTTTGACCGCGTTCTTCTTTATCAATTTGAACAATAACCTCTTGGCCTTCGCGTAACACTTCTTTAATGTTAGGACGACCTTGGAAGCTATAGCCTTTTGGAAAATATTCGCGAGAAATCTCTTTCATTGGTAAAAAACCATGGCGATCAGCGCCATAGTCAACAAAAGCAGCTTCTAGAGAAGGTTCGATACGGGTGATTTTTGCTTTGTAAATATTAGATTTTTTTTGTTCGTGACCAGGACTCTCGATATCTAAATCGTAAAGTTTTTGTCCATCTACAAGTGCTACGCGCAATTCTTCAGATTGGGTAGCGTTTATTAACATACGTTTCATAGTTTGTGTGACTCATTTTTAGTCACAACACACCATTTGCTTTACACACAAAGCAATCTGTTTTTTGGTAACAGCGATTTGTCAGCCTCACGGCTGTCATAATTTGATCTGTCATTTTACCAGGTCAAGCTGTTCTAAATTCTGATTGTTAATTCAATAATATGTTCACAATGCTGTTTAAGCTCGTTGAACAGTGTCAATATATTTCTTTATGTGCACAGCCAGTGTGCCGTGCTTTTTAGTAATCTCATTTTTTGTAGTTTAATAGTTAGCGGACGATATTTTTTACGTCTTACATGTTGCTAAATTAAACTGTTAGTTGACCTTCGTTAGAAAAGCCAAATGAGTTTTACCAAATAATTTAATAAAATTGCTTTATGGAGTAGGGCTAATACCGTTTTAGGGATTAAACTGTTTATGCTATTTTTAACAAGTTACACGCGTTAAATGTTGCAATAGGCCGTACCTTTAATATCTCACCTTGTTTACTAGTTTGTATTAGTTTAGTTTTTGTCATAACAAAACTATAAATTCCAGTGGGTGCACATTAATGTGGCCGCAGTTTGCCTCTTACGTCTCTCTGTAAAGCTTCATATATTAGAGTTTGATTAGCTAAGCTAGTTAACACTCAAACACTAACGCGGCATTATCCCACTATAATGCTAGATAAGCTAATTAAAAAACGGGTTAAATGGTGATATGCCGTAAAAAAAATGTGTTAAACTTCCTGACATTAAAGAATTGAACCAAAAAGTACTGATAAATGTCACAAAAACCAGATACAACAGCAGTTCAAAGTGATGAACGACCTAAAGTTCGTTTTATTACTATTGATAGTGAAGATGCAGGGCAGAGAGTTGATAATTTTCTCCTAAGAACCTTGAAAGGTGTTCCTAAAAGTCATTTATACCGTTTAATGCGTAAAGGAGAAATACGGGTTAATAAAAAACGTATTAAGCCTGTATATAAGCTAGTAGTAGATGATATTTTGCGTATAGCACCAATTCGTGTTTCTGAAAAAACTGATACGGTTTCTACCGGGTTAACTATTGTCGCTAATTTAGAGAAGCAGATATTATTTGAAGATGACAGATTAATTGTTATAAACAAACCTTCAGGGATGGCTGTACATGGTGGTAGTGGTTTGAGCTTTGGTTTAATCGAAGCGCTTCGAGCATTGCGACCAGATGCGCGCATGTTAGAGCTTGTACATAGATTAGATAGAGATACTTCAGGCTGTTTAGTGGTTGCTAAAAAACGCTCAGCGCTACGACATTTACATGAACAGCTACGTAATAAAAAAGTACAGAAATTTTATCATGCTTTAGTAAAAGGTCATTGGCCTACTAAACTTACTCGTGTCACTGAAGGATTAAGGAAAAATGATCTCAAATCCGGAGAGCGTGTAGTGATTGTTGATAATATCGACGGCAAAGAATCAGAAACTCGTTTTAAAGTATTGGAACGCTATCGTGGTGCGACGCTAGTGCGTGCATTTCCTGTAACAGGAAGAACACATCAAATTCGTGTTCATTGTCAGGTTAGCGGGCACTCCATTGCCATGGATGCTAAATATGGTCATGAAGGCTTTGATGCTGACATGAAAGGTAAAGGCTTAAAACGTTTGTTTTTGCATGCGGCTAGCATTGAGTTTACTCACCCTAAAACTGAAGAGCGCTTAAGAGTTGAAGCACCGCTTGAACCGAGTTTAGAAAAGTTACTGACTAAATTAGTCAGAGAATAATACCCGTGAGTGGGTTGGTGTAATGGTAAGCAAAGGTAGAAAAATATATGCAAGATTATAAGTTAGTGATTTTTGATTGGGATGGCACCTTAATGGACTCTGTTGATCGCATTGTTTCTTCAATGCAGTCGGCTGCTCAAACTGTTGGTTTAGCCATACCATCTGATAATGATGTTAAACAAATTATTGGACTCAGTTTAACCACTGCACTTAATATGTTATTTACCTCTATAACGGCTGAACAAGTTGAAGCCATGTTAGTGCAATATAAATATGAATATTTAGAAGGTGATAATACCCCTACACCGTTATTTGATAATGCCACTAAGTTACTTACTCAGTTAAAACAACATAACAAGTTATTGGCTGTAGCTACAGGTAAAGGTAGAGAGGGATTGAACCGCGTATTAAAAGTCAGTGAAACAAGTGCTTTCTTTAACACCACTCGTTGTGCAGGGGAAATGCCGTCAAAACCTGATCCACAAATGTTGCACAGTATTTTAGACGAATTAAATATAGCCCCACATGAGGCTATTATGGTTGGAGATACTAGTCACGATTTAAAGATGGCACAAAATGCCGGTGTAGATAGTATTGGCGTAACTTTTGGTGTGCATGACCGAGAAGTGCTTAATCAATATCAGCCCAAAGTTGTCGTTGACTCTTTGGCCGAGCTACATCTGCTGTTGCTCGGCTAGTACATTAAGGCCATGTTGTTTTAATAAGCTTACTAGCTTGATCAGTGGTAAACCAATTAAGGTGTTGGGGTCATCACCTTCAAGCTTTTTAAAAAGACATATACCTAAAGCCTCACTTTTGAAACTACCGGCACAGTTATAAGGTTGCTCTGCTTTTAAGTAACTTTCGATTTCATTTTGTGAAAGCGTATTGAAATGCACGATAAACGGTTCTACTAATGATGTAACTTTATCGCTTGCGCTATCAAAGACACATAGTCCGGTATAAAAGGTAACGCTTTTATTACTAAATTTACTGAGTTGCTTTACGCCATTATCAAAGTTATGGGGTTTACCGAGAATCTCCCCCTCACATACAGCGACTTGATCTGATCCTATAATAAGTGCATTGGAGAATTTTTCTGCAACGGCTTTTGCTTTTTCAATTGCTAAACGTTCAACTAATGCTTGTGGTGTTTCATTTGCTAAAGCTGTTTCATCAATATTGGGCTTGGCAGTTTGAAAGGGTAAGTTAAGTTTTTCTAAAATAGTTTGTCGAAATACAGAGGTAGAGCCTAATATTAAGGTTTTCATATAAATCCTGAAAGTGTTATTTTGATTTAACTATGTTGTAATTTAAGTTTCGATTTAACTAAAGTTAATGTAATGAAAATTGGATAATTAGTGTGCTTTAGTCAAAAAATAAACTATTAAGTGCTATTATAAGGACAATCTTTAGTTTTTAAACAAAATAAGCTAATTTTCTTTTGACACTTGCTCTTTAGAGCTTTAATATGCGCGACCTATGCAGAATCTTAAACTTCCAATAACAATTAATCCAGCTCGTAGTGCACAGCGCAGACTTGTGTGTGACGGTGTCTTTAAGTTAGCGGACATGACTAGGCTGTTGGCTATCAGTGAAGAACGTAGCGAACATGTTCAAGTTAGTGTTAAGTTTGATGTGGATGAACGTGGCTTGACAGTAATGTCAGGCACATCATCGGCATTAGTTGCATTAACTTGTCAGCGGTGTAATGAACTTTTTGACCATAAACTTGAAGTAGAGTTTACTTTTAGTCCGGCAAAAAATGCAGAAGCGGCTGAAAAAATTCCGTCATATTATGACGTAGTAGAATTAAATGAAGATGGTGAAGTAAACTTGCGAGAGCTAGTGGAAGAAGAGTTCATACTGATTCTTCCATTAATTCCACGGCATGAAATCGAAGACTGTTCAGCTGATGCTGATAGTGTTTGGGGTGAATTGCCAGAAGAGCTTGAGAAAGCAAATCCATTTGACGCATTAAAACAACTCAAATAGTTAACATGTATTTAGCAATTTAACTAATAACCGATTTAGGAGTAACTCATGGCAGTTCAAAAAAGCAAAAAGTCTCGTTCAAGACGTGGCATGCGCCGTTCACATGATGCTGTAACAGCAGAACATTTATCAGTAGATCCAGTTTCAGGTGAAACGCATCGTCGTCACCATGTAACAGCTGATGGCTTTTACAAAGGCGTTAAAGTAATCGGTAGTTAAGCGCTATTACTTTAAGCAACCTATTTAAAGCTAATACATTTACGCTTGAATAGTATAAATAAACTAACCTTAGCGTTAGATGTTATGGGGGGCGATCAAGGCCCCCTTATAACGATACCCTCTGCAATAAAGGCAATAAAATTCCTGCCAAATCTGCACCTAATTCTTTGTGGTGATGAAAAAATCATTACAACAGAACTTGCTCGCTTTAATATCACTCAACAAGATTTAGCCCAACATAAGCAATTATCTATTTTTCCAACGACAGAAGTGGTGGAAATGGATGAAAAACCAGCTTTTGCCTTACGAACAAAAAAAAATTCATCTATGCGTAAAGCACTAGATTTAGTGCATGAAGATAAAGCCCAAGCATGTGTTAGTGCTGGCAATACTGGTGCCTTATTTTCTATGGCGCACTTTGTATTAAAAACACTTGCCGGTGTTGAGCGACCAGCATTAATCTCTTCTTTGCCTACTCATGAAAATGATAAACATGTTTTTATGTTAGATTTAGGTGCAAATGTTTTTTGTGATTCGCATGTTTTGTATCAGTTTGGCGTCATGGGATCTGTGATGGCTGCACAAGTGGATGGAATTAGAAATCCTCGTATCGCGCTACTAAATATGGGTGAAGAAGCAATTAAAGGGAGTGATCATATAAAGCAGGCTGCGCTTGAGTTGTCTGCCAATGATGACATCAATTACGTAGGTTTTATTGAAGGTTCGGATATTTTTTCTAATAAAGCGGATGTTATAGTCTGTGATGGCTTTGTTGGTAATGTTGCGCTTAAAACCTGTGAAGGGGTAGCACGTTTAGTTTATAAAAAGTCAGAAGCGATTTTTAGTCAAAACCTTTTGTCTAAGCTGATGGCGGCTGTTTTCAAACCTAGCCTAAAAAAGCTATTTAAATCGGTGAACCCCGACCAGTATAACGGTGCAAGTTTGATAGGATTGCGCGGTATAGTAGTTAAGAGTCATGGTAACGCCAACTCTAGTGCCTTTTATTCCGCCATTATGGAGGCTGTAAAAGAAGTAGAACGACAAGTCCCAACAAAAATAAAAAACTCATTAGAACATGGGCTATCACCCCCGTAAAATCCACTTATAAATATGTAAAGTAGAGTAAATAATATGCAAAATCTATCTTCTCAAGGTAAGTTAGCCTTTATATTTCCTGGTCAAGGCTCTCAAGCAGTTGCTATGCTAAGTGACTTCGCACAAAATGATATTGTTCAGCAAGCTTTTAAAGAAGCATCAGAGGCATTGGGTTATGACTTATGGCAGCTAATTAGCCAAGGGCCAGCGGAGCAACTTAATCAAACTAACTTTACTCAACCTGCGCTGTTAACCGCGAGTGTTGCGTTATGGCGCGTTTGGCAAGCTGAATCTGATGTGATACCGAGTGTTTTTGCAGGCCATAGTTTGGGAGAATACTCCGCATTGGTCTGTGCTGGTGTATTTACCTTAGCTCAAGGAGTTAAGTTAGTAGAAAAACGTGGTGAATATATGCAAGCTTGTGTTCCTGCAGGTGTTGGTGCAATGGCAGCCGTTATAGGGTTAGATGATCAAGCTATTATTGATGCTTGTGCCAAAGCCCAAATGGATGATGTTGTGGCAGCGGTTAATTTTAATTCGCCCGGACAAGTTGTTATTGCGGGACATAGAGAGGCTGTTGAACGTGCAGCTGTGCTTTGTAAAGACGCAGGCGCAAAACGTGTATTACCGTTACCGGTTAGCGTACCGTCTCATTGTGCGTTAATGGCTGATGCAGCTACACAATTATCTACCGAGCTTGAACAATTAACATTCAATCAACCAAATGTTAATGTAGTTAATAATGTTGATGTAAGTGTTGAAACGTGTAGTGAAGCCATTAAGACTGCTTTAATTAAACAGTTATATAGCCCTGTTCGCTGGAATGAAACTATCACAGCACTTGGCGAGCAAGGGGTAACTCAAATGGTTGAAGTGGGACCTGGCAAAGTATTACAAGGTTTAGTGAAACGTATAAATAAAAAAATTACGTGTGTGTCATTCAATTCAAGTGACACATTAACTAAAGCAAAAGAGCTAACACAAGCAAGTTAATTTAATAATTTAGAATAAATAGGAAATAATATGTTTTCATTAACAGGAAAGGTTGCATTAGTTACGGGTGCAAGTCGTGGTATTGGTAAAGCGATTGCGACACAATTACAAGCGTTAGGTGCTACGGTTATTGGTACTGCTACTTCTGAGCATGGTGCGAATAAAATTACAGAACATTTAGCGTCTGGCCCTGTAAAAGGCATGGGGTTAGTATTAAATGTCACTAGTGATGATTCTATCGCGGCAATGTTTGTTGCAATTAAAGAAGCTCATGGCGCTATTGATATATTGGTTAACAATGCTGGTATTACGCGTGATAACTTGTTTATGCGCATGAAAGACGATGAATGGCAAGATATTATTAATACTAACCTAACCTCTGTTTTCAAAGTCAGTAAAGCAGCTATTCGTCCTATGATGAAAAAACGTAATGGCCGAATTATTAATATTGGCTCTGTTGTTGGTTCAATGGGAAATGCCGGTCAGGTTAACTACGCTACGGCCAAAGCGGGTTTGTTAGGCTTTACCAAATCACTAGCACGTGAAATTGGTTCTCGAGGCATTACCGTTAATACTGTTGCTCCTGGTTTTATTGATACAGATATGACTCAAACATTAACAGATGAACAAAAAGAAGGTATTTTCTCACAAGTACCTGCTAACCGTTTAGGTAAACCAGAAGAAATTGCCAGTACAGTTGCCTTTTTAGCATCAGATGCAGCAGCTTATATCACGGGTGAAACAATTCATGTTAACGGCGGTATGTATATGGTGTAATACCAATTGAAACAATGAATCGCCCAACATAGAGGTACAGTAGCGAGCTTGAAACAAACAAAATGAGTAAAACATAGTTATTCTATATTTTATTCATTTTGCTACTGACCTCCCAAAGGGCGAGTTTAAAAGGTTTACATGCTACGTCATTGATTTTGACAAGGGAATAACCATTCTCTTCAATCAATATTTTGCCTTTAAACCTTTTAATTCTCGCTAAGTGGTGAATTCACTAATTCAATTGGTATAGCCCCTAATTTAAAGGGTTTACATTGTTTTATTTATAAAATTTATCGTGTCAACAGGTTAGACCACTAAAAAAAGTAAAACTATGGGCTTGCAAGGAAAGCTGTTGACGAATACACTACACACAATTTGAAAAAATGCACTTTCAGTAAGTAAAGGAAAAATAATGAGTACTATCGAAGAACGCGTAAAAAAAATCACTATTGAGCAATTAGGTGTTAGTGAAGCAGAAGTTAAAATTAATTCATCATTTGTTGATGACTTAGGTGCTGATTCATTAGATACAGTAGAATTAGTAATGGCGTTAGAAGAAGAATTTGATACTGAAATTCCTGACGAAGAAGCTGAAAAAATCACTACTGTTCAAGCTGCAGTTGACTACGTTACTGCTAATCAGTAATTGTTGATCGCGTTTAAAAGCGCGTATGAATAAAATTAAAAAGCGGTGTACTTACTAAATAAGTAACCGCTTTTTTTGTATCTCCTATTTGATTTTTAAAGGTATAAAACGATGAGACGAGTTGTAGTTACCGGACTTGGTATGCTTAGCCCATTAGGCAATACACCAGAAACAACTTGGGAAAATTTACTGCTTGGTAAGAGTGGTATCAGTAACATTGATCATTTTGATGCTTCAGAGTTCACCACTAAGTTTGCCGGTTTGATTAAAAACTTTAATGCACAAGACTATATGGAAAGAAAAGAAGCCAAGAAAATGGATCTTTTTATTCAATACGGTGTTGCTGCAGGTGTACAAGCATTTAAAGATTCAGGCATAGAAGTTACTGATGAAAATGCTCCTCGTATTGGTGTTGCCGTTGGTTCAGGTATTGGTGGTTTAGGCTTAATTGAACAAAATTACGAAAAAATGCTTAAAGCATCTAGTCCGAGAAAGCTATCTCCATTTTTTGTTCCTTCAACCATTATTAATATGATTTCTGGGCATTTATCAATTATGTTTGGTTTGCAAGGGCCAAATATTGCTATCACTACAGCTTGTACTAGTGGCGTACATAATATTGGTCATGCTGCACGTATGATTGCTTATGGTGATGCTGACGTCATGGTGGCAGGTGGAGCAGAAAAAGCTTCAACCACTTTAGGTATGGGCGGCTTTGGTGCTGCTAGAGCATTATCAAGACGAAATGATGATCCACAAGCTGCCTCTCGTCCTTGGGATAAAGACCGAGATGGGTTTGTACTTGGTGACGGTGCAGGTGTAGTCGTTGTTGAAGAATATGAACATGCTAAAGCTCGTGGCGCAAAAATATACGCTGAGTTAATTGGTTTTGGTATGAGTGGTGATGCGTATCATATGACATCACCTCCAGCAGATGGTGCGGGTGCAGCACGTGCTATGGTAAATGCACTAAATGATGCAAAAATTGATACCAGTAAAGTTGGATACATTAATGCTCACGGAACATCGACACCTACGGGTGATATTGCTGAAACGAATGCGGTAAAGTCTGTTTTTGAGGATGATGCATATAAGGTTTTGATGGGGTCAACAAAATCGATGACAGGACACTTGTTAGGCGCTGCAGGAGCTATTGAAAGTATTTTTAGTATTCAAGCATTGATGAATAACGTTGTGCCACCAACGATTAATTTAGATAACCCGGATGAAGGGTGTGATTTAGATTATATTGCCGGTACAGCCCGTGACGTGAAGTTAGACTATGTGCTATGTAATTCATTTGGTTTTGGTGGCACTAATGGTTCACTGATTTTCAAAAAAGTCTAATTAGTTATTATTAAAAACTTGAAATAAATTGATTAAGCCTGAATACTTAGCATCTTTGCACAAGTTTTCAGGCTTTTTAGCTTGTAGTGATGATATGAAATTTTGCTTAGTAAACGGTATAGAACAAAACCACATAAATATTGAAAATCGTGGTCTAGCATATGGCGATGGTTTATTTACTACGGCTAAAATCATCAATGGAAAAATTCAATATTTACCATCTCATGTTCAACGTTTGCTTTCCGGTTGTAAAAAACTAGCTATATGCGCGCCAAATCAAATCGAATTAACCGAACAATTATCCCAAGTTGCCAAGCAATATAATTTAGCGGTACTAAAAGTGATCATTACTGCGAGTAGTGGTGGGCGAGGTTATGCTCGCTCTGTTGAGCTAAAGAGCGACATTATCATTATGGTACATGACTACCCGATGCATTATGAAGACCTTGCTATTGAAGGAATTACTTTAGGGAATAGTAAGCAACAAATGGGTATTAACCCAATGCTTAGTGGACTAAAACACCTTAATCGACTCGAACAAGTGCTTTTACGCCAAGAGCTAGTTAAAACCAAGGAAGATGATTTAGTGGTGACAAATATCAATGATGAAGTAATTGAAGCCACAAGTGCTAATTTGTTCTTGTGGCTTAATGATAAGCTTTGTACACCGGATATAACAAGCAGTGGTGTTAATGGCATCATGAGACAAACTGTTTTGCAAAATTACTCCGATACGCTAATTAAAAAAGTCACATTAACAGAGTTGGCAAGTTCTCCAGCTATGTTTATTTGTAATTGTGTTATGGGCATCATGCCCGTTAAGAATTACAATGGTAAAAATTTATCAATGACTTTACCTCAAACTGTACGTAATAAGCTAAATCAAAACGAAACAAATACACTATGATTAGAATGTTCTGTAGTATAAGTTTATTCAAGAAAGCGCTGATTAGTCTATTTCTTGGTTGTTTGATCATTATTATTGTTTTCTTGAGTTTACTTGAAAAGCAACTGAATAAAAAAATACCTATACAGCATAAACAATTACTAACGGTAGAAAAGGGGAGCTCTATCGCCTCTTTTTCAAAAATATTAGTAAATAAAGGTTGGTTAGCAAATCGATTTTGGTTAAGAAGTTATGCCCGTTTGAACCCTGATAAAGTAAGAATAAAAGCAGGAACTTATCAATTAGTGCCAGACATTTCGTTAAGTGCTTTACTTGAACTTGTTTCTACAGGCAAGGAGCATCAATTCAGTATGACTTTTATTGAAGGTTCAACTTTTAAAGAGTGGTTAGAAAAAATTCAGCAAGAGCCTCGTTTATCTCACAGTTTGCCCACATTAAGCGTTGAGGATGTTATACAAGGCTTAAATATCAAATCTAGTAATCCAGAAGGTTGGTTTTTTCCAGAAACGTACGCTTTCACTCAGGGTACGTTAGATCTTGATTTATTAAAACGTGCTTATACGGTTATGCAGCAAAAACTAGCACAGCTATGGCAAAAAAGAACGAATGGATTACCCTATGAAAATCCATATCAAGCGCTAATTATGGCGTCAATTATAGAAAAAGAAACTAGCTACTTAGCTGAGCAACCGTTAATCGCCTCCGTTTTTATTAACCGGTTAGCTAAAAAAATGCGTTTGCAAACTGATCCAACAGTGATTTATGGCTTAGGTGAGCGTTACCAAGGGGATATTACCCGTGCCCATTTACGAGAAAAAACAGCTTACAATACTTATAGAATAAATGGTTTACCACCAACACCTATTGCTATGCCGGGAATATCAGCTATCGAAGCTGCATTAAATCCTGCAACGAGTGATTATTACTATTTTGTTAGTCAAGGTAATGGTAAACATGTGTTTAGTAAAACACTTACTGAACACAATATTGCCGTGAGGAGTTTTTTGGCAAGGCAAAGAAATAAAAAATAATTATTTATATTCAATAGATTGGACATACGAGAGATAATATGAAAAAAGGTTTTATGCTTGTCTTTGATGGTAGCAATGGTGCTGGGAAAACAACGGTAATTAAGGGCGTAGAAAAATATCTAACCTTGAAAGGGTTCGACGTTCTTTTAACAAGAGAGCCAGGTGGTACACCTATAGGTGAAAAAATAAGAGAGGTGATTTTAGATCCCTCTACCCCTGAAATGTGCTACATGACTGAGTTAATGTTGTTTGGGGCAGGGCGTGCTCAACATGTCCAACAAAAAATAACCCCTGCTTTAGCACAAGGTAAAATTGTTCTTTCAGATAGATTTGATGCCGCGACTTTTAGTTTTCAACATTTTGCTAGAGGTATAGATTTAGACACAATCATTAAAATAAATGATTTAGCCCTTGCAGGTTTTACACCTGATATGAATATTATTTTAGATTTAGATCCCAAAGAAGGGTTAAAAAGGGTTATCAGCCGAGGCGAAGGTCTTGACCGTTTAGAAGATGAAAAGTCTGACTTCTTAGTAAAAGCGAGAGAGGGCTATTTAAAACAAGCAGAGCAATCTCCTGAGAAATTTGAGATTATTGACGCTGCACAATCCAAAGAAAATGTTTTGTCCGATGTAATTAAAATTATTGATTCATTACTTGAAAGTCAAATGTCATAAAACAGGGAATATAGACTTAACATGAAATCATGGTTATCTTCACATCAGCAGATACTAAGCCAACAATATAGTAATGCTACCTTGCCACACGCTGTTTTAATTAGTGGTGTTTCGGGCTCTGGTAAACTTGAATTAGCGCAATGGTTAGTGCAGTTATTAAATTGCCAGCAACCAAATCAAATATCTAAAAATAAAGAGGCGATATTGGTAGGTTGTGGTGATTGTAAATCATGCTTATTGCTAAACAGTAATACTTTTCCCGATCACCTTAACCTTGTTGCTCAAAAAAACAGTTTAGGTGTCGATGAAATTCGTCATGCAAATAGCTTTTTACAAAAAACAGCGTATTTAGGGAAATTTAAAACGGTCTTAATTGAAAATTCTGAAACCATGACACATGCAGCTATGAATGCTTTGCTCAAAACGTTGGAAGAGCCAAGTGATAATAGCATTATTATTTTATTAACAAATGATATTGAAATTTTACTGCCAACCATTATTAGTAGATGTCATGTTTTAAGTATTAGGCCAGCCGCTGGCGAGGCATTAATATTACAATTAAAAGAACAAGGCATAAAAAGGCAAGTATTGAATAGTGAAGCTCACTCTTTAGTGAGTGAACCCTTTGTTAATTTAACTCAATTACCTGAATTAACTGATCAGATAATCAATGAAGCATTTCAAGTTTTCAAAGACTGTTATATAAATTATCTCTATTATCAACAAGGCGAATCTCAGTTATTACAACACTTGCTCAGTAATGAACATGCACTACGGTGGTTAGAGCAAATTACTGTCAATTTACACCGTGAGCATATCCTTGGCACTAATGAGCATAAACAAACCCTAAATACACAGCTGCTTAATAATCTCTATAAAGTTATCATTAATGCGTGTAAAGTAATAAAATCTTATACGCAGGCAAATAAACAATTTGTATGCGAACAGCTTATAATGTCAATAAGTGACGTAGTTGAGCAAAATAAAATTGAAATAAATCCTAATGCTTCAATTTAGTAGCATTAACGGGTATAGATTAAGAGCAGGAGAGTAAGCTTGATCCCCATTAATATCGAATTCCAGTCTGAGCATGATTTATATGTCTCATATATGCCTTTTTTAAAAGAAGGTGGCCTGTTTATTCGAACTGCTGAGCCCTATGAATTAGGCTCGGAAGTAGAGTTAAATGTTTTACTACCTGATTCTTTAGAGCCATCATTAATCAAAGGCGAAGTTTGTTGGATCACGCCAACAGGCGCTCAAAATGGCACCCCTGCTGGCATTGGTGTTAGCTTTATTGATGATCCTGATAAGATACGCCATCAAATCGAACAAGCTATTGCTCGGCAATTAAGCTCATCTGATCCGACACTTACAATGTAATATCATTCAGTCAAAGCGCTCTTATCCTGTGTGCTTTGGCGATCCTTTTCTTATATTTTAATTTACCTGTGGAGTTTTCTGTTGTTTATTGATTCTCATTGCCATTTAGATCGATTGAATTTGTCACTTTATAAAGACGATTTAGCCAATGTAGTACAAGCGGCGAGTGATGCAAAAGTAGATAAACTTTTGTGTGTTAGCGTAACCTTGAAAGATTTTCCTGCCATGGTGGAGAAAACTAAAAAGTTTGATAATGTTTTACTATCGTGTGGTATGCATCCTCTTAACCAAGAAGATGAAGTAAATGTCGACCAGTTAAGATTATTGTCAGACAATCCATCAGTCATTGCTATTGGCGAAACAGGTTTAGATTATCATTATGCGCCAGAAACAAAGGATTTGCAGTTAGACTCGTTTAGAAAGCATATTGTTGTTGCTAAAGAACTTAATAAGCCTTTAATCATTCATACTCGAGATGCTCAAGAAGATACGTTAGCTATTATGCGCTCGGAAGGTGCTGATGTTGTTGGGGGGATTTTACATTGTTTTACTGAAAGTTGGGAAATGGCTAAACAAGCGATTGATTTAGGCTTTTATATTTCTTTCTCTGGTATTGTTACGTTTAAAAACGCCAGTGCCTTAAGAGAAGTCGCTAAACTTGTTCCTGATGATAAATTTCTTATTGAAACGGACGCGCCATACCTTGCTCCTGTTCCACATAGAGGGAAAGAAAACCAACCAGCTTATGTTGTTGAAGTAGCTAAACACCTAGCTAGCATTCGTGGTCAGTCTATTGATACTATTGCTAAATTGTCTACTGATAACTTTAACCGACTCTTCAATTTATAAGTTTTATTTTGTAAAGGATGTGGTAAAAAAAAGCCCAAACACATAGGTTTGGGCTTAAAGGAAGGCTCAAAGGGGTTTGAGCCGTACGCTATTAACATATTTCAATACAATGCGAGCATCTTATATATTACTGTAAAGAGAGAAATGCAAAGGTGAAACACCATCTCGTTTCTCGTAATAACTAAGTGTAGTGCAAGTTTTTATAATTGCGAGTTATTTGTAATGTTTTTTAATTCTATGATTTGTATGGTGTTTATTGCGTTTATTTACATTGGGCTTATTCTTAACCGTAAGTAAATGATGAGTATTACACTAGATGATACCAAATATCACGGTGTTGCTATTATGTGCTTTTCGCTTTGATTAGCGCCATACTTTCATCAGCAAAACCTACACCCGCTTCACTGTAAAAGTTGAATACTTTATCCACTCCAAATTTTTCCAGCTGAGCTCGTTCATCATCATAGCGTGCAATTGCAGCTATTTTTCCTTGATAGTTTGCGCTTCTTAATTGTTCAGTGATACTCATACTGTCGATAACATTGGGCAGTGCCAGTAACACAAGTTCTAGCTGAGACATGTCTATGCGTTCCCAAAAAAAGGCATCTTCGGCATCACCACAATAGATGTGTACGCCTTGTTCGCTTAACCACGCAACTTTTTCAGACTCAGCATCTAATCCCCAAGCAAGTTTATTGCCATGTTCGGTTATAGCTCTATATGCCCCCATGCCGACACGTCCCATACCTATAATAACAATAGGAGATTGACTTGGCTGACAAAAGGTATCTTCAGCTAAGGTTTCTTTGCGCTCAAAACGATGAAAAATGTGCTTATGTTGAGAAAAGAAGCTATGAGCAAATCGATACAATACATTAGTAATAATAAAAGAAATAGAGACAGATAGGGCTAAAATTACTAGCCATTCATTACTTAACCAGCCATTAGCGACACTGATAGCAGCGACGATTAAGCCAAACTCACTAAAATTACTCAATGCTAAGGCGCTTAAATAAGCCGTCCTACAGCGGACTTTTAACAAGCTTAATAAAGCATAAAATAAAACAAATTTGAACGGTATGATTAGCACTAATAAAACCGCTAGTCCTAACATTTGTAACGTTGGAATAGCGCTAAAACCGATCGATAAAAAGAAACCGATTAAAAATAAGTCTTTAAAGCTCATTAAGGATTTGTTTATTTCGGTAGCTTTAGGGTTTGAGGATAAAAACATACCGATTAACAAAGCACCTAAATCACCTTTAATATTCACTAATTCAAATAACTCATAGCTGCCAAGTGCGATAAAAAAACCCATAAGAGGAATTAATTCGCCGTGTCCTACCTGTTCAATTATTTTGTTAATGAGTGGTTTAACAAAGAACAATGCAAGTAAGGCAAACGCCCAAATGGACGGGACTTTACCGGTAGCAAAAACCAAAAATGTCACGGCAACGATATCTTGAATGACGAGTATACCTACCGCTATTTTGCCATGACGGGTTCGCATTTCGCCATTTTCTTCTAATAATTTTATCACACATACTGTGCTACTAAAGCTTAAAGCAAAGGCAATTAAAGTAGCTGTTATTAAATCTAGCTCAGTGAAATAGCTAATCGCTAACATAGCAAATAATTTGGTAATAGCAACGGTCATAACAAGCCAGAGAACGGTATGAAATGAACTAGCTAGCCATACTTCATTTTTAAATAAGCTTTTTACATTAAGTTTCAAGCCAATGGTAAATAACATTAACGTTATACCTAAATTACTCAGAGTAACTAAGCTGTCATCCCCTTGATAACCTAAAAAGTTTAAGGCAAAGCCTGCGATTAAGAATCCGATAGAAGGGGGAAGATTAATAGTTTTGGCACCAAGACCACAGATAAAGGCGAAAAAAATCCAAGTGAATTCCATAATAGTGTTTACTTTCCTCTAACTAAAATATTCTCATTATTCATTTAACGGGATTGTTATTAATGAATCTAGTTGTTGTTTCATAAATTCAACGATAAGTGGTTGTGCTTTAATATTGGGATGGATACCGTCTAGTTGCATCAACTCAGGCTTTATTACAATAGACTCCATAAAAAAGGGTAATATACTAATGTCACTTAGGGCCGCAACTTTAGTAAAGGTTTGATTAAAAAGCTTATTATACCGTGTACCGTAGTTCGGGGGAATTTTTATATCCATTAATAACACCTTGATACCTTTTTGCTGTCCTAATCGAATTATTTGTAACAAGTTGTTTTCAATAAGGGTAGGAGGAAAGCCTCTAAGGCCATCATTTCCACCTAATTCTATTAATAAATAATCAATGTTTTTATTAGCCAAAATTCTCGGTAAGCGTGTTAAACCACCGGCTGTAGTCTCACCGCTAATACTTGCATTAATCAATATATAAGGCGATTTTTGCTGTTTTAGCTCTTGATTCAGTTGGTATACCCAACCTTGATTTTCTTTCATACCAAAGCTTGCACTTAGGCTATCACCTAGTATTAAAATAGAGCTAGGCTCACTGATATGATTATCACTCGCTTGGCTTGAATAAGTAATAAACAACCCAATGCTAGTTATAACCAGTATCGATAAACGAAAGAAAGACTTTTTTATCATGAAATTAAATTCCGAAATTATTCTTAAAACCCAGTCACTTGCAAAATTTGTAATGCTTGAAGAAAAGCAGTTAACTTTATTACAAGATATAAGTTTAGTAGTGTCTAAAGGACAAACCATTGCGATAGTTGGTTCATCTGGCTCAGGAAAAACTACCCTGTTATCTATCTTGGCAGGTTTAGATTTACCCACTAGTGGTGAAGTTTATCTTAAAAATAAACCATTGCACCAATTAAATGAAGAACAGCGAAGTCAGGTCAGGGCAGATCATGTTGGCTTTATTTTTCAGCAGTTCCTATTGATCAGTAGTTTAACGGCATTAGAGAATGTGATGTTACCAGCAGAGTTAGCAAATGATGCTAACGCTAAACAACAGGCATTAGACTTATTAGCACAAGTAGGATTAAGTGAGCGAGCTAATCATTTTCCGGCACAACTCTCTGGCGGAGAACAACAAAGAGTCGCTATTGCTAGAGCCTTTATTACCAAACCTGATGTGTTATTTGCTGATGAACCCACTGGTAATTTAGATAATAAAACATCAACACATATTGCTGATTTATTGTTTGATTTAAATAAGCAATTTGGTACAACCTTGGTGTTAGTTACTCATGATTTAGTGTTAGCTCAACGTTGTCAACGGCGTGTCGAAATGCAAGGTGGTCGATTAATCAACGATCAATACTTAAATGATAACAATACGGAAACATTAAATGCAGGTACTAAACCAATACAAGCAGGGGTAGCATGAATTTTACTATGGCTAACTGGGCAAAGCAGTCAATACGATTATTAAAACATGAACTAAAACGTGGTGAACTCACTATCATAGTGTTAGCCATAGTTTTGGGGGTGGCTAGTGTATTTTCGTTAACTGGGTTTTCAGGAAAAATTAAACAAACACTGCTCAATGAAAGCACCAGTTTTATTGCTGCAGATCGTGTATTACAGACGAGTCGAAAGATAGCTTTTCAAGAAAAAATCACTGAACCAACAACCTTATCTCAGGATGTAATAACTCAACAAAGCCAACAACTAAATATTAAACAAGCCCAAAAAGTATTGATGTCATCAATGGTATTTGCCGATGATGTTATGGCGTTAGTTGAAATTCAAGCAGTCTCAAACTCTTACCCACTTAGAGGAGAGTTGTTGGTTAGTTACTCAGCTAATGTAAATGAGTTAACAGCCGTAAATGCCCCAGAAGTGGGCAAGGTCTTTATTGAAGAAAAGGTATTATCATTACTTAAGGTAAATATTGGAGATACTATTGATATTGGTGAGAGTAGCTTTGTTATTCAAGCGATAGCCAAACAAATACCTGATGCTTCTTTTAGTGTTTTTACCTCTGGTGCTAAGGTGATCATTAATATTGCCGATCTGGACAAAACTCAGCTAGTTCAACCGGGTAGTAGACTTACCTATAAATATTTATTTGCAGGAGATGCTGATGCCATTAAAGGGTTAACTGCTTGGCTTAAACCAAAACTTAATGATAGTCAGCGTTGGTATGATATTCAATCTAAACAATCACCATTAGCTAATGCGCTAAATAAAGCTGAAAAGTACCTATCTCTAGCCAGTTTGCTAGGAATAATTTTGGCTGCCGTTGCGGTCTCAGTTGCTAGTAGACGTTATGCTCAGCGTCATCAAACTAGTGTTGGGGTATATAAAGCAATGGGCGCATCATTAAGCCATATTCGAAAGATGTATTATTTACATTGGACATTGTTAAGTCTATTTAGCATAACGCTTGGCTTACTAGTTGGTTATGTCCTTGCTCAGTTAGGATTTTATGCGATAAAAGATTATTTACCGGTACAGTTATCCATAGGCTCAGTCAGTGACACTGGCTTTACAGGGTTAGTCACATTAGGCTTTTATCCATTGATTATTGCTGTTTTTACCGGTTTACTTTGTGCATTAGCATTTGCGATAACGCCGTTAAAAGAATTGATAACGACCTCTGTGTTAGTGGTTATTAGAGGTGGGAACTTAACGCGAAGTAATCAAACATTTATCGTTCGTGTAGGTCAATTTTTGCTGCCATTATCAGCACTACTTTTATTGTTGTTCGTTTTTAGTAGTGATCTGATGTTAAGTGTTAGTTTGCTCCTTGGCGGTATTATCGTGTCAGGGCTATTATTAGTTTTTGGTCGTTTATTGGTGAAGCTTACGCGTAATATTGGCACTAAAGCGGGAGCATCTTGGCACCTAGCTTTGGCCAATTTACAACGTAGGGCGCAAGCGAATAGCGTACAGTTGGTTAGTTTTACTATCGCAATAAAATTACTACTGATGATTATCGTGATCAGAAGTGCCTTATTGAGTGAATGGCAAGCGCAATTGCCTGAACAAACACCAAATCTATTTTTAGTTAATATTGCTCAAAATCAAGTTGACAATGTTAAACAGTTTATTGAGCAAAAAGATATTACGGCCAGCGATATTTATGCCGTAATTCGCGGTCGATTAACCGCTATTAATAGCGATAAAATCGCAAAACAAGTTTCTAAAGAACAAACTGACGGTAGTGACAATGGTCGTAAAGGTGTTGGGCGAGAATTGAATTTAACCTGGCGAGAACAATTACCAAAAGAAAATAGTATTGTGCAAGGTAAGTGGTGGCAAAGTGATTCAGCAACCGCTAATCAACCGCAAGTATCGATTGAACAAACGTTAGCTAAGCGCTTAGATATAAAATTAGGCGACAGCTTAACCTTTCAACTAGGTAGTGAAGTAATTATCGTTCCTGTGACCAGTATTAGAGAAGTTAATTGGCAATCAATGCAACCTAACTTCTATATGATATTTAACCCACAAGTACTTGCTGATTATCCTGCGAGTTATATTTCATCTTTATATGTTTCCGTAGATAAAAAAGTTCAGCTACAAAATTTTCTCAGTGCCTATCCAACCATTAGTGTTATTGATGTTGATGCAATGATTGCTCAATTGCGCAAGGTAATAGAGCAAGTATCTAAAGCGGTCGAGTTTATTTTAGTACTCGTTGTTTTTGCTGGTTGTTTAGTACTCGTTGCACAAGTACAAGCAAGTATGGAAGAACGCGAGCGAGAAATCGCTATATTAAGAACTATTGGTGCTAAAGGTGCTTTGCTGCGCAATAGTATTTTATTAGAATTTGTTGCCTTAGGGGCAATTGCGGGGTTAATGGCCAGTGTTGCCATGGAGTTGACCGTTTATTTGCTGCAAAGTCATTTATTTAAGATGCAAACGAGTTTTCATCTTGAGTATTGGTTATTAGGTATAGTTGCGGGTGCAAGTTTTGTTGGTATAGTGGGCTTGCTTAGTTGCTGGCGTTTGCTAAATATGTCGAGTGTTACCTTAATTCGTCGGACTATGTAATACCTTCGCTATAATGTAAAACGATTATTCCTGTTGTGTTTTAAGCGGGAATCTTGGAAAATTAACTATTACTTAATTATGGACCCTTCATTTATGGGTGTTTCTGTTAAAACGACAAATAGTGTCAAAGTATTTGTGACTATCGCTGCAATATTTATCATTTTTGCAGGTATAAAAACTGCGGCAAATTTACTTGTACCATTTTTGTTGTCTTTATTTATCGCTATTATCTGTAACCCTCTTGTGGCTAAAGCAAGTGAGTTTAAAATTCCTAAAGCGGTATCTGTTATTTTAGTCATTGGTATTTTTGTCACAATAGCCTTGTCTTTAGCAGGGCTAGTTGGTAATTCGTTAACTGAATTATCGCAATTAATTCCACAATATAGATTACAATTACAAGAGCAGTTTACTTGGATTACTGCTTTCTTATCCCGTTATAATATACAAATCTCTTCAACTATTTTATTAGAGTACTTTGATCCAGCTGTCGCGATGGGAATGGCGGCGAATATGCTTAGTGGCTTTGGTTCAGTGATGGCTAATTTATTTTTGATCATATTGACGGTAGTTTTTATGTTATTTGAAGCATCATCTTTTCCTTTAAAGCTGCATTTTGCGCTAGATGATCCTGAAATGCGCCTTAAACAAATTGAGCGCTTTCTAGAGTCTGTGAATCACTATATTGCCATTAAAACCATGGTTAGTATTGCGACCGGTATTGTGGTGTCGGTAATGTTATGGGCATTTGGTTTAGATTTTTTCCTTTTATGGGGCGTTTTTGCTTTTTTACTCAATTATATTCCTAATATCGGCTCTATTATTGCTGCTGTTCCGGCTGTGACATTAGCTGCACTGCAATTAGGCCTAGGTGAAGCGGGCTTTATTGGCTTATGTTATGTCGCTATCAATATGATAATGGGTAATATGATTGAGCCTAGGTATCTAGGTAAAGGCTTAGGTTTATCAACCTTGGTAGTATTTTTATCTTTGATATTTTGGGGGTGGTTATTAGGTACAGTTGGTATGCTATTAAGTGTGCCCTTAACGATGATCTTAAAAATTGCTTTTGAAAACTCACCAGAGGGACGTTGGTTGGCAGTATTATTAAGCGATGAAGAAAGTGTAGTAAAAGAAGCTGAACAAGCCCAGTCAGTTTAAGTTTACTGTATTTGGCTTAGTTCTTTTATGCGAGATTTACTTAATAGAATATAACACTTCTTATAGGCGCTACTGGCACCTTCATCAGGAGAGATCATAAGGTATTGCCAACGGCAATCATTGTCTCGAAACGTAATAAAGCTACTTTGTGAACGTTTAAACATATTTAATGCAGAATAACGACCAGTAATGATCGCTTTTTCTTCAAGATTAAACGTATGATTATTAACCCAAGTTTGTAATTCTCTGTCGATAGCGTCCTTGACTGTATCTAAACAACGCGATAGTCCTGCGGATGTTTGTTCTGTACTTTCACATTTATCTAATGTTGTTTGTGCATGAGACGGCGGTGAAAGTAAACATTGGCTAATAATGAATATATGTAAGGTGAGTAATTTTTTTATCATATTGTTTATATTTTAATTTTACTAGTAATGTTACGTCAGAGAATTAATAGCTTAGTTAAAAAGGCTAAGCAGGTAGTACTTTTTTATAAGGTTTAACGGTCACTTTCTTATAAACCCCAGCGGCAATATAGGGATCAACATCAGCCCATGCTTGTGCTTGAATTAAACTGTCAAATTCAGCAATAATTAAAGAACCGGTAAAGCCTGCAGCACCAGGGTCATTACTATCTATGGCAGGGCATGGCCCCGCAACTAATAAACGGCCTTCATCTTGTAAGTCTGTTAAGCGGGCTAAATGTTGCTCACGCACAGCTAAACGTTTTTCTAAACTGTTATCAACATCTTCACTATAAACTAGGTAGAACATAGATTTTCCTATTTCAATTATTATTTTAGGTATTATACCAATCTCACTAACTATGTGATCATTTCTACTTGTTAAAACGACCAACTACTTCGTTATTTATTTAATAATTAACGCTGCATGGATGCAGCTTATTAGACAATGCAGGAGCACA
>MAAC01011137.1_pt1 | contig 104440 bp, 64 predicted proteins | sample 1115981 | NCBI WGS metagenome assembly MAAC01 (sample SAMN04961126, study PRJNA320927) | seawater metagenome | isolation source: sample BD02T64 sea water enriched with oil for 64 days | place: USA:Gulf of Mexico | collected 2013-07-27 | reverse complement strand
CTCTTTCTCGGAATTCTGTGGTATATTCTTTCTTTGTTCGCTTGCTCACTGCTTTCTCCTCAATTTCTATTCATAGTTTAAATGAAATTGAGTGTCCGGGTTAGTGTAGCCAGACCATAGGTTTTATGCCGTCTGACTATTCGGATGGAAATCCATTAGAAACAAATGATATTAATATGGATGATGTTGCATACTGCTATTTCAACCCAGAAACAGCAGGAGGACCTAAATTGTTAAAAGTAACACATGATAAGTTTCATCGCTTGAGTCACTATGTTTCTTCTGCGTTGCTTGACCTGAGAAAAAAAGACCGTATGTATTTATGTCTTCCATTATATTACGCGAACACAATGTTTTCAGGATTTGGGGCAGTGGTCTTATCTGGCTCATCAATGTTTCTTAGTAGAGATTTTTCTGAAAGTAAATTCATCAGTGAAATTCGTGAATATGGTGCTAGCTGGTTTGCATATTCTGGGAGCATGTGTAATAGCTTGATGGATCAAAAAGTAATGATAGACGATCATGAAAATCCGATAACTAAGTGTGTTGGTAGCGGTCTTAGAGCAGATATTTGGGTTAAGTTTAAGCAGAGATACGGTATAGATAAAGTTGGAGAGTTCTATGGTGCTGATGAGGGTTATGGGTGGTTCTTTAACCTTCTAAATAAGGATAAGACTGTTGGTTTTTGTACAAGGAATCATATGATTGCTAAATATGATTTCATAGAAAATCGAGTCGTAACTGGCTATGGAGGATGGTGTCGGAAATCGAAAAAATATGAAACGGGTGTATTGCTTGTAGAAATAGATGAAGAAACGTTCCTCAATATTGATTGCGATAGAAATAGTAAATTCGTACACAATGTACTAAGGAGAGGTGATTGCTATTTCAATACAGGGGATTTGTTGCGAAGAGTTGATGTAGGTTTTTCTTTTCTACTTAATCACTACGAATTTGTTGGTCGCGTGGAAGATTATTGCCGGTGGAAAGGGGCGAATATATCAACAATCGAAGTTAGTGGAGCAATTGATTCGGTAGATAGCGTCGAATATTGTTGTGTTTATGGGGTTGCTATTCCAGGTACAAATGAAAGAGCCGGTATGGCTGCAATTGTATCCACAGATAGTGAACTAGACTTAGATGGTTTGTCACGACACATAAATGAAAACATTCCACATTACGCTAGGCCGGTATTTTTACGCGAACTCAGAGGAGTGGGGGAAAAGAGGACGATGAGAATAGAAAGTGAAGTGTTGAAGTATGAGGCTTTTCATCCCAATAGTGCTGGCGACCCAGTTTTTATCCTAAGGCCGGGGGCTGAAAATTATCAACTGCTGGATGCAGAGCTTTATCAAGATCTTATTTCTGGTGTGGCTAAGTGCTAGCCGATTACGTATTTTGAGGTTTTTATGAAAACAAAGACGGCTTTGGTGACTGGTGCATCAGGAGGGATAGGGCTAGAAATAGCGAGAAATTTGGCTCAGAAAAAAATAGACCTAGTTATAGTCGCCAGAGGAGAGAAAAGGCTTCGAGAAATAGCGCAAGAGCTTGAGTCAACGTACGATATCACCGTAGTTCCTCTAAGCTATGATCTGCTGAAGGATAGTTCAGCTAACGATATTTTCGAAGATCTTGAATTACGCGGTATAGCGATAGACATGCTTGTTAATAATGCGGGGTGTGTTGAGTATGGAGCATTCGCAGAAGTTTCGGAAGAGGATGTAACTAGAATGTTATTGCTAAATAATCAGGCGCTGGTGCGTATGGTTCATCGATTTCTTCCTGGCTTTATTGAAAATGATTTCGGTCGTATTCTAAATGTTAGTTCAATAACAGGATTTCAGCCGACGCCCTTTATCGCTATCTATGGAGCGACTAAAGCTTTTGTCCTTTCATTCACGGAGGCCTTAAGTATTGAATTGCAGGGGACTGGAGTTAAGGTGACAGCATTGTGTCCAGGCGTTACGGATACAGGCATGATTCAATCCGTGAATCAGGAGCATTCGGACAAAATATCTATACCGAAATTTATTACAGGTGATCCAAAAAATGTTGCGAAATCTGGCGTGAATGCCTCTTTTTCAGGGAAGGTGATAGAGGTGCCAGGAATTGGAAATAAAATGGCAGTTAATGCGGCGCAAATTCCTCCGAAATGGATATATAGAAAAGTATCATCATTGCTTACCAAGATAATAATGAAGTAGCCTTAAAATATAGGCTCAGCGGAGTGTAGGGTAGTAACGTACTACCTGCAATTATGCTGGGCAGGGTGAGTCTATGGCTCATATCTTTTCCTGCAAATGTCGATTAAGATATGAGCCGCGTGGATATTAGGCTTCTACTTCACCTCTATTCGTTTCATTAATCCCATCAAGTTTCTGGATGTGAGAAAAGTGCGTTATCAATGCGTTGACCGTAGGGTATTTGAATAATTCGGTTACAGCTATCGTTCTACCGATAAACGCTTGGAGGAAATCTATTAATTCTATCGCTTCAATTGAATCTACCCCCAATTCTGCAAATGTTAAATCCAAATCTAGATGTTGACTATCGACATTAAGTCTCTTCGATAACCACGATAGAAGCATGTCTTGCAGTATGGGGTGATTGTCGCCTTCAAAATTAATTGTATTCTGAATTTTGATTTTTGATGAAGAATTTTCATGGGATTTATTCGTATTCCAACTATAAAGAACGTTTAATTTCTGAGAATCATATTGTTTTTTTGCCTCAACGCGTTGGGTTTTTCCACTGGAAGTTTTTGGTAGGGAGCTTGATTTAATAAGGATAATGGATTTAGCGGATATACCATGAGCTGATGATATAGCTCCAGCCCCCAATAGCGAGAGCTTCGCTAAGTTTGAGGCTGAGGTATCAGCTCTCTTAGCTAATTCTTGGACTATTACGAGTTGTTCGCCATTGCTGCTGGTAACAGTGAATGCAGCGCCGCTGTCGTTTCTAAAGTCATTAGATGACTTTTGAAAAGAGCGCTCTATATCTTGAGGGTAGTGATTTCGACCTGCGATGATCAGCACTTCTTTTAACCGGCCGGTAACAAATAGTTCGTTGTTTTTCAAAAAACCCAAATCCCCAGTGCGTAAATAGGTCTTCATATCAGCAGAATAATTTCCATCGCTGGTTTTAATCAGTGCCCTAAAGACTTTATTCGAGTATTGCGGTTTATTCCAGTACCCTTGGCAAACGGAAGGGCTATCGACCCAAATCTCACCAATGTGCCCGGGATTGACGCGTTTGTTGGTTGCAGGGTTAACAATAGCAATGGTTGTTCCTTGCGACGGCAGACCAGAGCTAACTAACTCAATATTTGCATTGTTAGGTGTGGCTGTTTCGGTCCTGTTTTTTGAAAGTGCGTTTGGGCAGATAAGTTCGGATAATGCACCTCTACCCGTTGGTGTGCCAGAAACAAACAACGTTGCTTCCGCTAACCCATAACAAGGTAGGAATGCGTTACGGTTAAAACCTGCATCAGAGAAATATTCTGAAAATTCACGGAGTGATTCAGCCTGAATGGGCTCAGCACCATTAAAGGCTATTTTCCAATGGCGTAGATCAAGAGTGGATTTTTGTTCCGGAGTTATCTTCGACATACAGTATTTATAGGAAAAATTGGGGCCACCGCTAATGTTGGCTTTGCGATCACTTATAGCCTTCAGCCAAACATAAGGATCTTTCATGAACGTTAGCGGCGACATTAGTGTGACACTAGCGCCGATACTCAGAGGCAATAGAATTCCTCCAATAAGCCCCATGTCATGAAAAGGAGGTAGCCAAATGACGGCCTTTGGTTTCTCTCCATCGACTGAACACATATCATCATCTAGAAAGCAATCTTGAATACTCTCAAAGTTTGCAAGTAAATTCCCATGGCTGACAATGGCTCCCTTTGGATGGCCAGTGGATCCTGATGTGTACTGTAGAAAAGCTATGTCATTGCCCTCTGGTGTTGATGGGGAAAAATCGGGGTCAGGGTGGGGGTTCATCGTATCCGATGCTACACAGTCGATTTCGATATTGTCTATATTGGTATTATTCGTGTTAGATATTATCCATCGACGAATCATTGGTATTGATTCGGATGTAGATAAAATCAATTTTGCGTTACAGTCACTGATTATTCCGGTTAGACGATCAATGTCTTTAGCTCCCATAGGGGGGTAAGCAGGGACCGGGATTGCGCCAGCTAACATACAGCCAAAAAATGCCCTTATATATTCATGTCCAGGTGGATATAAGAGGATTATGGTGTTCCCTTTCATGCCTCTTGTATGTAGATCGATCGCTATTTTTAGTGAATCATTATACAGTCCCTGGTATGACATTCTTTCTTCAATTTTTCCCTTGCCAACCAAAAACTCTGAAAATATTTTGTTTCCAAGGGATTGTTTTTGGATAGATAGCATATCCACAAGACTGGAAAATTTTCGATTTTTTTTCATTACTATTTCTTACCTTAGAGATAAAAGTACATGGTTTTTTTGTAATTAATTTAGCGAATAGTCGGAATGTATAAAGTTAGAATAATTGGAATGTTTATACTATTTGCTTTTTTAATTTAATAAGCTGTTAATGAAAAATTCAGGTAAAAATAATATATAAATTACAATTTCATTTCTATAACAATATGTAGAATATAGATTAGAATTTATCAATGCGTTTTCAGTTTATTAAAAAATATAAAATCATAATGACATATAGGTAAAGTTATAGAATGAATTGCAATGATTCTGTGCTGGACATTATTTTCGAGAGGGTTAATAACAGCGTGTAAATTATATGCTTGAAATTATAATTTCTAGGGGATTATGGGTTTCTAGAGCGGGGAATACCGATGAATATGTTGGGTGATGACCCATTATCATCGTAAACTTGAATATGAGGCCTGTGGGTGCTTATGATGTCTATAATAGACCTTCGGTGTCAGTGTTGATGCTAAGCTGCAAAGGGGGCTCACTTTTACCATCTTTTTTGATAAACTGGCGCTCAAATTAGATGACTGATAACAGGAACAAAGGCAATTCGTGGAAACAATGACCAACAAAGAAGCAGAATCCAGACGAAAAATCCTTGATAGTGCAAGAGAGCTATATATTGAATTTGGCCTGCGCAAAACCTCCATGGACGATGTTGCGAAGAGGACCGGGATTGGTCGAGCCACGTTGTATCGGCGTTATAGTGATAAGGATCAGTTGTTTCAAGCCGTTATTTTCCGAGAGGTTAAACGGGACCTCGCAAGTATAGAGAAGCGCATACGTGGAATTGAAAATCATCTTGATGGTTTGATGGAAGCATTTACGATGGCTGTGCTCTCCATTCATGGTAATTCCTTGCTAAGTCGCCTATTAGTGACGGAACCAGAGCAGATTCTGCCATTTTTGACGTCCAATTTTGATAAGATCATGAGCTTTTCTACTCAGTTTCTAGGGGTACAAATAGCGGTGGCCCAAAAGCAGGGGCACATAAGAGAACTGCATGCGAACACGACTGCAGAAATGATTTTGCGATTAATTCAATCGTTAATGTTGAGCCCTGGCGGTCTTATTGATCCCGCTGATGAGGGTAGTGTTAGGCGTTTTGCTGAGGGTTGGATACATCCACTCTTAGCTCCGTAACGACCTGGAATACATTATTTTGCCCTCTCTTTATACCTCCTAATAGCACCAATCCTCTAAGTTTCCCAATTTATTTTTCCATATAAGCCCTTGAATCTAAAGGGCTTAGTCATATCTGTTGTCAAAAACAGCAAAAAGAAACCAATCCCCCTATTGATGATCGATACATTGATACGTATTCTGTTCACTGTCTCATGTAGATGTTGTAGCCAATAATTGAGGAGTATTTATGAGCGCTGACAAGAAGAGAAGTGAAGGATCAACGAGCCGCAGTATCGAGCCGAAGCCATTAGGCCCAAATTCCTATATGTGGAAAGATTTTGGGTCTTATCTTTATCACTTCATGTTGCCTCAAGCGTTTGTGCTTCAATCCGCACACCCAATCATCGATATGGCTATCACCAAAGAAAAGAAATATCTCCTAGACCCCTGGGGTCGAGCAGTTAACTCAACAGCGCTTTTGTGGCCAGTTGTGTATGCAAGGCCAGAAAATGCAATAGAAAAGGGGCGAGCGTTACGTGAGTTACATCGTCATATAAAAGGGGAAGGGCCAAATGGAAAGCGATATTACGGATTGGACCCCGAGGCGTACTCATGGGTTCATATTACTGGATTTGATGCGAGCACTCGTATGTACGAGTGTTTTGGTACGCCATTAAATCCAGAGCAGCGTGCTCAAGTATTTTCTGAATGGAAACAAATGGGAAGTATGCTTGGAATAAGGGATGCGGATATCCCTCAAACTGAGGCGGAATATTGGAAGAAATTTGATGAAATTGTTATCGACCGTTTGGAATACGGTGAGGCACTGAAAGATCTTCTTGATCCTGGTTACTTTAGCTCTTACCCAAAACCGAAAAATTTTCAGTATATACCGAATGCCTTATGGAAACTCGCTATGTTAGTTCCTGGGTGGTTGCTACATAAAATATGTATAGCGACGCTACCGGAAAAATTCCGCTATAAGCTCAATATACCGCTAAATAAGCGTGATGTTCTGATTTTTAAATCGGCGTCGTGGTTTATTAGAAAACTCTATCCATTGTTGCCCGAAAAATTTAGTTATATTCCCCTGGCGCTTCGAGCGAGAAGAGATGCGCGTGCGTATCCAGAAGCTTATCGAGAATCATATCAAGAACCCTCAGCAGCGACGACTGAAGAATTTGCATAGCCAATTAATTTCGATACAAACAAAAGGTAATAACATGTCCGCATCAAGGCATTGGATTTCGGTATACGACGAGTTGGGATTAGATTGGTTGAGCATTCCAGAGGTCCCACAAAAAACGCTGTCAGACTATATAGAAGAATACGCGAGAAGCTTTCGAGATAGGGTTGCATTGGAATATCATGGTGAACGATATTCTTATGGATATATAAATCAATGTGCTAACAAACTCGCCCATCTTTGGAGTGTACAGGGCTGTCACGCCGGCGATGTTGTTGGCATTCAAATGCCAAACACCCCTCAGTATGTTATTGCGCTGATAGCGGCAGCACGGATGGGACTTGTCGTAACAAGCTTGTCACCGTTGCTTACAGCCAAGGAAACTTATAGCCAATGTTGCGATGCTGAAATCAACGTTCTATTTATTCTGGATTCGCTATATTCTCGAATAGAACGCAGTGTAGAAAAAAATATACCAACGTTAAGAACCGTTATCCTTTCAGGCATGGCGGAAATGCTACCAGGCCAGAGTGGCGCAAGTGTCCCGGTTGGGGATAGTCGTATTACTGTGCTTCAGTTGAAGATGCATCTAGAAAAGCCTATGTCAGATGCACCTGTTAATAATAAGCAGAATAACACGACAATAGATACTGCTCTATATCTACAATACACCGGTGGAACAACAGGGAAATCCAAAGGCGCTGAACTTACCTCAAGAAATTTGTTTACAAACAATATTCAGGCGAATGTTTTCTATAAATATCGGCAAGGAATGGAGGTGGTTGCATCTGCATTCCCATTTTTCCATATTGGTGGTCTCGCAGTGCTGATGAATTCGTTGAGAACTGCATCAACGCTGTTGATAATACCTGATCCAAGAAATATCACGCACTATTGTCAAACCATGAAGAATAATCCACCGACGGTACTGGCCAACGTTCCTACGTTGTATCAGATGTTGATGGCGGAAGAGGAATTTTGTTCGCTCGATTTTAGTGGGCTTCGCGTTGCTATTTCCGGGGCGGCACCTTTTCCGAAAGAAAGTATCAATCGATTAGAGGAAATAATAGGAGAAGGGCGATATTGTGAAGTATATGGGATGACGGAAACGAGCCCGGTGCAGACCATTAACCCCGCAGAGCGATTTAAGCCAGGCTTTGTTGGTATACCACTTCCTGGAACAGACTTGCGTATTGTTGATTCAGAAAATGAAGACATTGAAATGCCTTGTGGTGAGTCAGGTGAAATTGTTGTATCTGGCCCTCAGGTAATGAGAGGGTATCAGTCGAACCTTGTTGAAACATCCAAAGTGCTTAAGACATATCAAGATAAAGTATGGATGCATACGGGTGACATAGGCTACCTGGATGAAGAGGGCTATCTAAAAATATGCGATAGAAGCAAAGATATGCTGATTGTCGGGGGCTTTAAAGTATTTTCAATTGAGGTTGAAAATAAGTTGCAAGAACTACCTTTTGTTGAAATGTGTGCGGTTGTCGGAAAACCAGATATCAAGCGTCCTGGTAATGATGTTGTTCAAGTTTATGTTCAAAGCACTAAGTCAACACGATTTTCAGAGCCCGAGCAAACGGAGAGGATTGTTGAGTTTTGTCGTCAGAATTTATCGCCCTACAAGGTGCCAAAAGAAATTCACTTTGTTCGTGAAATGCCCCTTACTTCAGTAGGAAAAATTGATAAAAAGAGTATGAGAGTAGATCAACGAAATACGTCAAAAATTACCGCGTAGTTTAGTAATGAAATAGGAATGTCGGGGGATCAGAATGTCAAATAATAAGAAAGTAGCGATAATAATAATCATAGGACTATTCCTGCAGGGGTGTGCAACGTTCTCTAAATCCACATTTGTATCTGCGGATCCAGAGCAGTTGGACGAATGGCAGGTGGAAGGGACCATATCGTTGGAAGGTGAAAATGGCGTTGATGGAGCATACTTCCGATATACCAATGTTGAAGGAGATTATGAGCTAACACTACACTCCGATGATCCCGTGGGTACACCGCAGGTCGTGGTTACAGGCCAGGAATCCCTAACCAATGAGTCGTTTACCTCCGGGAGTGATCAATCCAAGAAAGTGTTAGTGGAGATTAAGAAAAACTTCGACTTGGAGTATTTAGACTATTGGCTTCGAGGTTTGCCTGCGACGGAAAATGCGGAGCTTTCTCAGGGTGAGGATGGCAACCTAAGTACAATTAGGGAGCAAGGATGGGAAGTACGTTTTGAAGACTATATGGAAATAGGTAAGTATGCGTTACCAGAAAAAATGGTGTTGACCCGAGAAGATACCATCGTCGACATAGATTTGGTGAGAGGAGAGACTGGGTTTATCAATTCTCCTTGTCCTGATTATAAGGCTGGTCTCGATGTGTATATCGATGAGCAATCAATTCACGGTGATACGATTGAGACCTTGGTTCCTTCCAGCGGGGCTGCTCCGGTTCCTCGTTGGATTAGTGACAGCGGATTTTGCGGGCAACTGTATAAAATACACGGGAAAATACCTGATCCAAGGGTTGGATTGTACGGCCCTGATTCGATGATGTGGAAGCTGTCTTCTCCACTCGCACCTGGCGGAATGGGCGCAGGGCGAGCGTTACTATTACAGACTGCTCACCCATGGATTACTGCAGCGATTGATGAACATTCAATTGTTAGATATGACCCTGTTGAGAGAGCAAGGAGAACCTTTGTCAATGTGTTTACGATGGTATTTGGTAGTATGCCGCAAGTGATGGCTTCAGCAAATAAGGTTCATCGCACTCATATCGAAATCGAAGGAAAAATAGCTCATCCTGCAGGTGCCTTTAAGAAAGGTTCCGAATACAAGGCAAATGAAATCAACTCGATGATCTGGGTGCATTCAACATTGTGGGAAACGTTGGTGTTGATGTATGAGGAGCTTGAAAGCCCGTTGACTGCTGAGGAAAAAGAAAGGTTTTATCAAGAAACTAAGCTTTTCGCCATGCTATTCGGAATTCCAGAAGATGCGCTCCCGAAAGATTGGGTGGAATTTTTAGCGTATAACCGTGCGATGTGGAACAGTCCGCAATTAACAGTAACGGATAATGCCAAGAAGCTAAGAGATGATTTGTTCACCCCACCGAATATATTGATGACGTTTCCTCTATGGATTCAGAAAGTTGTTACAGCCGCTCATATGCCAGAGAGAATAAGAGAGCAGTATGGTATGGAATATGGGGCTTGGGAGAAATTCAACAATGCATGGCTAATGGCTAGTGCCAGAATGTCACAATGGATGCTACCGGATGTTATGGGAGTCAGTGCTCTTAGACATGAAGCCAATGCACGACTGGAGGGTGTGAGGGTTGGGCCTTATCAGCGGATGCTGGTAAGGGAGCTTCTTGGAACAGAGCGATTGGTCAATTAATAGAATGTGTGTTTTCGGGAGAGATATTGTATGTGTCATTGTACTTATCTTTTCCCCTGCGTTATTCGCAGGAGAGTTTCCGCAAATTCGGTATCAATCTAAAGACTCTTTTATTAAAGGTGTATTTGAGGAGGAGCCAAAATGGAAAATGATAAGGCTCACCTCGGCGCTAAAAAAATCATCGAAAGCGATACTTGGTCATCGATATAAGGGAGGAAGAATTCGCTATTGGACTGGCGATGGTAAAACAGCGTGGATTATTGATGAGATCGGAAAAGAGATGCCAATAACAATCGGTGTTTCTGTAGAAAATGGGGTTGTGAATAGTCTTTCAATTCTCGTTTATCGAGAAGAGCGGGGAGGAGAAGTCTATCAATCCTGGTTTACCAATCAGTTTTTGGGAAAGAGGTATCAGTCAGACCAACGATTGGTGGACAGGATTGATGGAATTACAGGGGCGACGTTGTCCGTAGCTGCTGTAAGTAAGGTTGTAGAACTTGTATTGATGTTGGACTCGCATGTGGGGGCAATCGATGAAAAATAGTAGATTTATCATGTTGCTTCACCGGCGGGTGGGGTTGTCGATTTCTTTGTTGTTGCTATTTATTACTGTGAGCGGTGTCTTGATTAATCATAGTCAGGAGCTGGGTTGGCATAAAAAACTAATCTATTCACATTGGGTAGGTGAAGTGTACGGAATGCAATCACCCTTAATCGAGAGTGGATTCAAAATAGAAAATAGTTGGGTGTATCAAGTAGGAGGCATGCTTTATCGAGATCTAGAAAAAATAGGCGGATGTTCTGGGGCGTTACTGAGTGCTGTAAAATATAAGAATACTTATGCTGCTATTTGTGAAAACGAATTCATGATATTCGATGACAATTTAGAAATCATTGACTCCTATATCGATATTCCTAATGACGCCGATAGTTTACTGGCCACTAAGAACGCTATCCTACTAAATGCGAGGTTAACGCAATATCGCTGGGATGATATTCGTGGTTTTGTTGAGCCAATGGAAATTAGACGACGTGTTCTAAGCAATAGCATGACGCTTCCCTATTCGATAAAAAGTAAGTATTTGGAAATAACACCGGTAGATAATTTGACATGGGAAAAAGTACTTGTCGATTTGCATAGCGGGAGGATATTCGGGGCTGTGGGGGTAATGGTAGTTGATGTTGTGGGTGTACTTCTGTGTGTTCTAGCGCTAACAGGGGTGTACTTTAGTTACGCAAAATTAGCAGTAAAGTCCGGTCGTAAAGATAGTACAGGTAATAAAAACATACGAGTTAGTGTTTCTGGAAATTGATAATAACAATAATAGAAGTAGGAGATACTCATGGATGCAGGGAAATTATTGAGAATAAAACTAAGCACTGCGTTTTTAGCATTAGGTTTGTTGATAGCAGAAGGTTCCAATGGCGCTGTCATTGAAAATATGACGGTAGGAAATGCGAAAGCGTTAGCGTTGGGTAATGCTGTTACTGCTGACCCTCCTGGCATAGATTCTATCCATTTTAATCCGGCGGGTTTGGCCAAATTAAAGGGAGAACAATATAATCTGAAGTTATTGTTTGCATCATTCAATTTTAAAGCGGAGTTTGGTGATCATGACGCACAGACCCAAGAGGTACTCGATGCGTATGGATATGAAGATGAAGCATCGAACAGTACCAGTGAAACATCTGACGCGGGGCTAAGGGTGCCGTTTACAGAGGGAATTACAGAATGGCCATTGCCATTCCTAGTCGTGCCGTTAGGAGGAGCATCCTTTAGCCCTCCTGGTTCAAACATGACCTTCGCTACCGCGGCATATGCCCCTATGGCAGCAGGATATATTCGAGATTCTGATGATCCAGGCCGATTTATGGGCGAATACTTATCTTTGATGAAGGTGACTTACTTCTCTCCATCAATTGGTGTCCAGTTAACGGATGAATGGGCGGTTGGAGGGTCATTGGGGTTTTCTTGGCAAGGAGCGACGGTCGCTACCGAATTACGTGTGCCTAATATTGCCTTAGTATTGGCCGATCAGTTGGTTAAGCAGCTAGATGAACAGGGTGTTTGTGAAAATGCTGCGCTAGTAGAAATTATCAATATTTGTGGAGGTGATCCATTAGCTGACCCCATAAACCCTTATACGAATGCGGCTAGATTAGAATTTGATGCTGAAACCTATATGGTGTGGAATCTGAACGTAGGGGCTTTATGGAGTCCTACTGAGTGGTTTACCTGGGGTTTTGTATATCACTTTGAAAACACGGCGGAAATGGAGGGCACCTATCAAATGTCTTATGGTGATGAGTGGGTTAGCCTCTTTTCTGGGCTATATGAATCGCAAGCTTGGGATTTATTGAATTTTGTCACTCCTTTTCCCACAGGACTAGTTGATTCTCCCGATGGAAAGGGAATTCAAGCGGGAGACGCCAAATTGAGCTTTGTAAATCCTGCTCATTTTTCAACAGGTATTAGTGTTCAGCTTACTCCAAAATTTAAAGTGAACCTAGATGCAAAGTGGACCGATTGGGGCGTTTGGGAAGGTCTTGTGATTGAGTTTGACGAAGATCAAGAATTTACCAAAGTCGCTCGTTTGTTGGCTCCAGAATACGCCACTCTTGATACATTAACGATACCGAGACATTACGAAAGTGTTTGGAACTGGGCTGTGGGTTTTGAATATCAATATACTATGAATTTGGCCTTAAGAGCGGGTTATGAACCACGTGCATCGTCTATTCCTGATGATAAGCAGGGAGTTCTTTTGCCATTAGGTGACGCCGACCTTTACACCTTTGGATTCTCCTATCAAATGGCTAAAGATGAGCTTCTGGAGTTCGGCTTTGGCTATATGCATGCTGAAGCGGATATACCCGCGGGAAGTAGTACCAACGCTAACAGTACAGATCAATACAATAATTTTTTGTATAACCCTTACGCGGGGACTGATATTGAAACGTCGGTCGATGCGATTCTGATCGAATTTAGTTATACCTCTACTTTCGACTAACTATAGCAATAAACACTGTAAGGTAATTACTGCAGGGAATTGATGAATGGAAACGAGAGTGACCCCAACGTTCTGTCGAATATGCGAGCCTTCCTGTGGGTTGTTAGCGGAAACTCAGGGCGGTAAATTTGTAGGCCTTAAACCTGACAATAAACACCCTATAACAAAGGGATTTGCATGTCACAAAGGGCTATTATTTGGCGATATCCATAATGATGTGGATCGTCTCATGAGTCCTCTACGAAAACAAAGAGGTACTGAGAAAGATGATGAATTTTCAGAAGTATCTTGGGATATAGCGCTAGATAGGATTAGTGAAAGCATAAAGGGTATTCAGAATAGGTATGGTAAGGATGCGGTGGGGATATACGTAGGCAATCCTGTCGCGTTCAATACGTTAGGATCACAGTCTGTTGGGTCCTTTGCTGCCGCCCTGGAGACTAGGAGTATGTTCTCATCCGGCACGCAGGACTGTGCCAATAAATTCGCGTGCAGTGAGGCCGTTTATGGCACGAGTACGTTACATCCGATTCCCGATATAGAAAAGTCTCAGTACATTCTTGTTTTTGGAGAGAATCCGAAAGTATCTCATATGAGTTTTATGTCCATTGCTAATCCTATGGTTTCATTTAAAAAAGCCAAGAGTGATGGTGCGACAATTCGATATGTCAATCCAAGAAGGATCGAATCAGTATCGGACAAAGATAATGAATGGGTACATATAAAACCCGATACAGATCTCTATCTATTAGCGGCGCTATTGAATGAAATGGATCGAATGGGTTTGTTTATTGATAGGGTTATTGCCGAACACGGCAGAAATATTGATGGACTCAGAAAATTCATTCAACCGTATACCGCAGCAGTGGTGTCACACGTCATTGGTATTCCTGCCGAAAAAATAATTACATTGGCTCGAGAATTTGGCGAAGCAGAATCTGCGTCAATACACATGAGTACCGGTGTCAATATGGGTAGGCAGGGCACCCTTTGTTATTGGCTACTACAAATGATGAGTTTCGTTACAGGAAATTTGGACAAGGCTGGAGGGAACCGGTATTCCCCTGGGTTCTATCCAGCGACTAAGGCTGGTCGAGTAACGCAAGAGGAGGTTTTCTTCTCCAGTGAATTTGGGGATCTTCGGTATGTTCGCGGTATGCTGCCTGCCAATTTACTTTCGAACATGATCGAGTCTGAAGAATCACCCATCAAGGCACTGGTGGTTGTGGCGGGAAACCCTTTGTTATCTGTAGCGGGTGAGTCATCCTTACGCCAAGCATTTGAGAAATTAGATTTACTGGTGTGTTTGGATATCTATCAAAACGCGACAGCAGAACTAGCTGACTATCTTCTTCCATGTTGTGACATGTTAGAACGGAGTGATATCAATATTTGTGGGTTAGGGATGCAGAATGAGAGCTATGTTCAGTTTACAGATGCTGTAGTGAATCCATTGGGGGAGAGAAGAGAGGAGTGGTGGATACTTAATGAAATAATGAAGCGAGTGAATGGATCGAGAGCGTTGGATAGATCGCAGGATATACATGCGCGAACGAGAAAAATGTTATCAGCGTCAGCGATTAAGATAGAGGATTTAAAGAGAGCGTCTTCCAATACAATCACCCTAAAAAGGAAGAAGGAGGGTGTCTTTTATCGTGATTGGATTCAGACCAAAGATAAGCGTGTCGATTGCTGTCCTAGAATATTTACTTGCGCGCTAAATAAGGCAAATGACATATTTGTTGAGTTAACGATGGAGAGTCCTTATCAGGTAAAGCTAATAAACCTGAGGACAAACTATATGCAAAATAGCTGGTTTCAGAATGTAAAGAAGTTAAAGCGAGGCAAGCATTTGGATAACCCTCTACACATATCGCCATTTGATGCGGCACGATTAAGGGTTGAGGACGGGGATAGCGTATACGTGGAGACTCACTATGGCAGGCTTCAGGCTCAGATATTTATCGATAATACCCTTAGGCAAGGTGCTGTTGCAATGACACATGGATGGGGGAATGACAAGACGAAAGGGATGAATGTCGCCCTAAATAATCCAGGTGTGAATGTTAATAAAATCATGCCAACAGGTATTGGCAGTTACGAAAAAATCAGTAATCAATCGTTTCTGACCGGTGTACCGGTAAACATAATAAAAATGGTCTCTTGAAGGTGCACTTATGAACCTCAGAATATGTGTTATCGCATTGATATTCCAACTGCTTATTTTTGTACCAGTGGTACAAGCAGTGACCCCTCTAGATGAGGTAGATGCATACAAAACCATAATGATTGACGCAAAGCAGCTTGATAGCGTGATTGGAGAAGATATCAATAGCCTTTCTATGGCGGCATATAATAATGATTATTTGGAGCCTATTCCTTATCAAATCGATGAATACAATACTGCGGGTGCAGTGTATTTTGAAGGCTGGGATGTTCCCCTGGCTGGGACTCCTGGTGTGCTGGATAGTGAAGATAAACTTCTATTTCTATATAAAGACAGTGGTCCTCGAAGGAAAGAAAGTGCGCGTTACGATGGGGGAATAGTTCATGAAATACGTTTGTCAGGTCAGGGGGTAGGAGATCGCTACGTTTATCTTGTAAAAAACTCTCGGCTAAGATCTGATGAAAACTATGTGAGATATAGCGCTGACGAGGCGCTCGTTGAAACCGATTTCTATACAGTGACTTATGACAAGAATAATCATATTGAATGGTTAGATTTTTCGGTGTTAGATTATGAAAGTGATAAGAATCCATTTGATGTGTTAAAAATACGAATATTTACCAGTGTGCTGGGTGGATTGATTGATCTCGCATTCAATAATAATGATGTAAAACTAACACCAAAAATTGAACGTATAGGACCTATACGAACGACGGCTCAGATGAAGATGTCCTTTCAATTCTTAGGAATGTCAGTACTCAATATTAGTATGCAGTTGCATCATTCTATTCGATCACTAACCTATGATGTGCGTTCGAATATTCCTGCCTTTAGGCGCTCATTTGCATCGAACCCATTGGTATTTATTTCATTGGAAGGTAATGATTTACAGGGTTCTCAAATTAGGACAGCCAATGGTCCAGAAAGCCCGGCAGTCACGGACGGTAAAATGGATGACATAGAAAGGGCCCATGTGAACAATGGCGTGGATATCGATAATTCGTGGATTTGGGCAAGCACCCGAAGGAATCTTGATTTTATTGCATTTTTTGATTTTAACAGTGAGCAAACAGAGGATATCGATTTCTATTATAACGACGATGCTGAACTATCAGACCCACCTGAACGGTTTCTTGGGCAGCTTCCAAATGTCGGCTATCGGATTAACGGAATACCTGATGATGGCGTCTTTGGTTTTGTCGTTAGTGTTCATATGAGTAACGGTTTTAAGGGGAATCCCGAAATATTCTCTGGGAAAATACGGCGTTTACCCGATATTGTCGTGTTAGACAGTAGACGTAATAACTTGATGTAAAGATATATAAGAGTAGAAACAATTAACTCAGAAATAATCAATAAAGAAAAATAGATGTAGGAAATAGACGTATGTTAAAGACTCCAATAACTGAACTGCTCAATATTGAACATCCTATCGTACAGGGAGGAATGCAGTGGGTTGGTCGTGCCGAGTTGGCATCAGCGGTATCCAATGCAGGAGGCTTAGGATTGTTAACCGCGTTGACGCAGCCAACGCCAGAAGATCTCTACAAGGAGATTAATCGATGTAGGGAAATGACGGATAAGCCATTCGGTATTAATCTAACGATTCTGCCTACTATCAAACCTGTTCCTTACGATGAGTATGCACAAGCTGCCATTAGTGCAGGAATAAAAGTGATAGAGACAGCGGGTAGAAACCCCGAAAAATTCATGCCTATGTTCAAGAGCTCCGACATAACAATCATACATAAGTGTACGTCAGTAAGGCATGCGATTAAGGCTGAACAAGTCGGAGTGGATGCCATTAGTATTGATGGTTTCGAGTGTGCTGGCCACCCTGGTGAAGATGATATTCCAGGGCTAATATTGATACCCGCGGCGAGAAAGGCGGTGAATATCCCTATGTTGGCGTCCGGGGGTTTTGGTACCGGGTCTGGTTTGGCTGCGGCTATTGCACTGGGTGCTGATGGCATCAATATGGGGACGCGATTTTTGGCAACGAAGGAAGCGCCGGTTCATCAGAACGTCAAAGATCGATTGGTTGAGGCGTCAGAAATGGATACTGCACTGATTTTCCGTACGCTAAATAATACAGCGCGTATTTATAATAATTCAGTGGCCAAAAAAGTAGTCGATATTGAATCGCTACCAGGAGAAACTGATTTTTCTGATCTTGCGGATCATGTAGCAGGCGTAAAGGGTAGAGAGGTTCTTGAAAAGGGAGACTTGGAACACGGTGTGTGGACTGCAGGAATGATTGCCGGCTTAATCGATGATATTCCTGACTGCAAAACGTTACTTGTCAGAATTATTGCTGAGGCGGAAGAGATTATAACGCGTCAGCTAGCGAGCGTTGTCGCATAAGATAGAGTGCTCACTACGTGGTTAAGATTGACAGAGCGTGTTGTTAAGATATATTCGAAGGAATAGATTTTTATCCATGATTCTTACTTAGGTAGGTAGTGACGAATGACCATCACATCAGAAGTAGTTACTAAAGACGATTTCGAAGAAGGCCTAAATAGGGCACTTGCTAAGGTGACGAATTCAGAGCATGGACTGTTTGGGCCAAGCTCTATGATGTGGCGTTTGGCGCGTCATGCACTCATTGGTGCTCACGGCTCTGGGCGTGCGTTATTGTTACAGATAGCGCACCCTTGGGTAACGCAAGGTATTGCAGAGCATTCAGCTACGCGACACGATCCTCTAGGGCGGGCTGTTCGTACATTTACCGCTGTGATTTCGATTGTATATGGCAATGTTCAGCAAGCGGTTAGGCAAGCAAGGATTGTACGGGCAGTGCATGATAATGTTGAGGGAGTTGTCAAAACTGATTCGGGTATGTTTGCGAAGGGAAGCCGTTATCAAGCCAATGAAGCGCATGCGATGCTGTGGGTGCACGCGACTCTTTGGGATACCTCTGTTGTGATGCATGAGTTATTTTATGGACCCCTTTCGTCCTATGAAAAAGAAAAGTTTTATGAAGAGACAAAGCTATTTGCGTTTATGTTTGGTATTCCGGAGGGCGTAATCCCCCCGACTTGGCAAGACTTTGTAGAATACAATCGTATGATGTGGGATTCAGATCAGCTTTTCGTGAATGCTGAAACAAGGGATCTTGCAAAATTTCTGTTTGACCCCTTGCATCCTATATTGTCGCCTGCAATGGCCTGGTTGAAGATGATTACTGCCGAAACCTTGTCTGATCGTCTACGGTCTGATTTTGCTTTAGAAAAGCCTAATCCAACGGTATTGAAGGCGGGAATCGGTATGGTGAGAAGTGCGCAAATAATATTACCTCCAGTCATTCGATTTGGGCCATCCTATGTGGAGGCCACAAGAAGGGTATCCGGCAAACATTCTACGCGCATGACGAGAAAAATCACAAAAACTCTATTTGGAAAAGAAGAGCTTGTTGCACTGAGTCGGCAACAAAAGTGAATTCTCATTTCGAGTGAAGACACAAGCCCATTTGGTGGGTCATTTACACAATCAAGGTCGTTACTTATGTTTGATAACTCAATATCACTGGCAGGTGAGGTTGCACTGGTTACTGGTGCATCAAGTGGTCTAGGGGCACATTTTGCCAAAGTTCTTGCTGGGGCAGGCGCTAATGTAGTTGTTGCTTCTCGCCGTATAGACAATCTACATTCCTTGGTACAAGAAATTGAATCCAATGGCGGTAGTGCAACGGCGCTTAAGCTTGATGTTACTCAGCATGACTCCGAAAAAGAAGATAGTATTTCCCAGGTCATCGAGAATACTGAGAATATCTATGGTCCTATTACGGTATTGGTTAATAATGCGGGAGTCTCGGATTCCGCGCGTTTCGTCAATACGACGGAGGAAAGTTGGGACTTCGTATTGGACACTAATCTCAAGGGAGCATGGCGTGTGGCGAAAGCCGTTGCCAATAGGTTACTTGCCCTCAAACTAAAGGGCAGTATTATTAATATCTCCTCTATCTTGGGTATGCGAGTTGCCATAGGAGAAAGCGCTTATGCCGTTTCCAAGGCGGGTTTAGCTCAACTCACCAAGGCTGCTGCCCTTGAGCTTGGGCATAAAGGAATACGTGTTAACGCCCTATGTCCCGGTTACTTTAAAACAGAGTTGAATGCGGATTTCTTTGATAGCGAAAAAGGGAGAGCATTTATCAGTAATACCCCCGCGAAGCGTCTTGGACGTTATGAGGAACTGTCGTGGCCAATGTTATTGCTTGCCAGCGATGCGGGTAGTTTCATTAATGGCGCGTGCATTCCTGTTGATGGAGGGCACCTGGTTAGCTCATTGTAATGTAACAATCATTACAGTGATTTGTTTTTTATGCCGATATTAGGGCATTTTTTGCCCTTTTTTTAAGGTTACGCGTCGATTCCATTACAAATAGCAGCAAATACGCGCTACTACGCGGTACATAGTGACAACTTTTCTAGCTTGTCTATATCTTTGGATTAATGGACGTTTTGCGGTACCATCTGGCTATCTACCGTTTGGCCAATAAGTATGAGCACCGTGACCCCAAAAACAACGCCTCGAAAATATGTCAGTAAAAAAGTCTCAGAAAGAGTAATAGAGCGAAAGGATCGTTTCTTAGATGCGGGGTTGGAGGTATTTGGTACCGTGGGGCTTCGTGGTGCCAAAGTAAAGCTGCTTTGCAATGAGGCCGGTCTTACGGAGCGTTATTTTTATGAATCGTTTCAGAATGTAGAAGACCTTTTTAGTGCTGTATATCATAAGAATAATACGACTATTTATGAACTCTTTGTTAATAAGTTACCAACGTTTCCAGAGGATATCGGGGAGCGAACCCATGCCGCGCTGAGTTTATACTTTAAGATTATGAAAAATGATCGCCTAGTTAGAGTGCTATTATTGGAGAGCTTGACGGGAAGTGAAGAGATCCGAAAATCTCATCATGAGAGTATACGTCAGCTAGCAAAACTTGCGGCGCAATTTATCCGAATAGACAATCCAGATATTACACTAAGGGAGGAAGTGTTAGAAACGGTCGCACTTGCCATTAACGGCGCAGTGTCGACTCTTGCTACGCAATGGATGATGGAGGGGTACGCAACGCGGAAAAAAGATATGATTGAAGGGGCTGTACTTACCGTTATGGGAATAATGGCTGAGCTACGCATGCGTTAGTGCTATATTTGCCCCTATTAAAAACTGAGCAGCTACTCCTTTAATGGTGTTTTTATCACTGCTGTTTTTCCGGTTTATGTATCTATAAAGTTCAATAAAAACAATGAGATATGTTTGGGTTGGCGTGGGTTGCTAAGACCAAAATATATCCGAGTTTTACCCAGTAAATGCATAGTTTACTATAGTGTTATTACTAGCCGTAGCGTGTGACACTATGAATTCAAGAGTAGAAAAAGCCGTTGATTCGCAAGCAATTATGCAATCAAGTATTCAGCATCAATCCAGTCATTCACATACGACCCAATGGGAGTACTTATCCGCTAAGGATTTAGATCAAACCGTTCCTGGTTGTATTGATAGTATTGGGCTTTTGAGTGGCATTGCCAATACGATTATGCAACTGACTTATCCTGGCGTTGGCCATGGTGTAATGGAAAGTCCTGTGCAATCTGGTTCCGTTATTCACCATCCTTTTAAGAGGGCGAGAACGACACTAACGTATCTTTCTGTTGCGATGCACGGGACAACCGAAGAAAAGCTCGCTTATCGTCGAGCAATTAATAAGGTCCATGCTCAAGTGGTATCAACTGAAAAGTCGCCAATGAAATACAGAGCGCTTGATCCAGATTTACAATTGTGGGTGGCGGCTTGTTTGTTTTGGGGATATTTTGACGTTTACGAGAAGTTTCGTGGTCCAATGTCGCCAGAGGATCAGGAAACGTTTTACCAGTTAGCTAAGCCGTTGGGCACAACCCTGCAAGTTAAAGAAGATATGTGGCCGGATACTATCGAAGACTTTTGGTGCTATTGGAACTCAAACCTTGAGAAACTAGAGTTACCGGATGATGTTCGGATTTGGTTAGGCCAGCTGGTCAATGTAAGCTTCTTGGGTTCGACGTTAAATGCTCTGTTGGGTAACTTCGCAACGTTAATGACCACAGGTTTCTTGCATCCCCATGTAAGAGAACAAATGAGGTTGCCCTGGGGTGATAAAGAGAAAAAGTCCTTTAACCGCCACATAAAAATTATCGGTGCGTTAAATAATAATCTCCCGCGAGTAATACGACAGCTGCCGGGTAATCTATTCTTATGGGACTTTAGGCGTCGTCTGAAAAAAGGGATGCCTCTAAACTAATTATTTTATGCGTACACATCTGAATTGCTTTCGCTAACCGTTATATTTGCAAGAAGGGTACATTATGAATGCCATGAATAATATCGATAAGCTTACGAGAATCGGTGATCACAACCGAAAATCTTTGAAAGGAGGGCGTCGCTTATTCAATTTATTTTATGGTTTTGACCCGCATCCAAACACCGATCAGATGGATCAGATTCGTCAGCATATGGTGATGGGTGATACGTTAGCGGATGCAGTGGCTCAAATGTTTAGTGATCTTCCCGGAACCCAGGGCCGTAAATTATTAAATGAGGCGTTGGAAAATGGAATCGAGAGCATTGATAACCCACCTCAAGCATTGGTTGCGCTATTTCAACAAGTTGATCAAGTGCCAGAGTGGGTTGATCACGAGAAAATAACGCTTGCTTGTAATGTATCGCGAAGGGTGGGGATTTCCGGAGAACTAGTATTGCGAAATCTAGCATTGATGGGGGGGTATTTGGGGGGAGCTGCTGCTAAACCTTTAGTGTTTACGGGGCAGTTGGATCGAATGACGCCTCGGCGTTTAGTAGAAACAGGAAAATTTTGGATGGATGTCACGACTGATGGGGGATTGGCTCGTGATCAAGAAGGTTTCAAAAGTGCTGTCAGAGTTCGGGTCATGCACGCGCAAGTTCGAGCGATGTTATTGAAATCAGAAAAATGGGATATGGCGTGGGGTAGCCCTCTAAATCAGTGGGATAGCATGGCCACTATTTTAGAATTCTCATCAATATTTTTAACAGGGTTACGTTCTATTGGTTTTATTTTTACTAAGAAAGAGCGTGAAGCCGTTATTCATCTATGGCGCTATATAGGCTACTTAATGGGGGTTGAAGAGAAGATATTGCCTAGGGATGAGAGTGATTCCATGAAGGCGTTGTACCGAGTGATCGCTACTATGTGTGAGGCAGATGACGATAGCCGGGCGTTGGGCGTTTCATTGGCAGACTCACCTTTTCAGTTCGCAGAGGATACCGTCGTCAGTCAATATTCTGCGAAGGTGGAACGAATACTGCGTATTGGTTATACCCGGTATATATTGGGAGACACTGCGGGAGATCAGCTGGGGTTGCCTAAAACGAAAGCCAAGTATTTTTGGCCAGCACAGATTCCATTGCGTGTGGGGAGTGAAGTGTTACGCATGGCCATTCCGTCACTCAATAAGAAGTTGATTGAGGTTGGAGAGAGAAACGCGAGAGAGATGCAGCCTATACAGGTAAAGAAAACCTCGGCGGATACTACGTTCACCCCGGTATCAACGCTTGCTAGATAATAGTTGTTGGGTTTACCCGCCAATTAACCAATCAACTATTCTTTTTGAGAGTTCCTGAAGCACCGCCTCTGATGAAATACGTGGAGACGGGTCTAAGGCAAGACTGAGCAGCGTTGAGCCAGTCATTGTTGATATGAGGTAGAGTGTTTCGGGTTTTACTTGAATTTGATAGAGTGTTTGTGATTTTGCAGCCCCTGCGATAGCTACTTTAAATAGCTCGGCTTTTAATTTTTCTGTTGAAGGCATCTTAAGCCAGAAGGGAACTTGAAAAATGAGTACCTCAAGAATGTGTTTGTGGGTCAGCACAATATTATAGAGTGTATCAAGCCAATGCCGCATAGCGATTTCAAAATCTTCCTCGCTATTAGTCTCGATGGTATCGTGCATTTGTTTGAGGCTACTATCCAATAGTTCGTTTGCCAACGTAGCGACGATGGCTTCTTTTCCTGGAAAGTACTCGTATACAGATCCGATGCTAACCCCAGCGACCTTTGCAACCTCATTGGTATTGAGGGCGTGATACCCTTGCTTAACTAAGATTTGAGCGGATGCTTGGATAATGGCATCCACCGTAACTTTTGAGCGGTTTTGTTTCGGTTGCTTCTTGATGGCTAAATCTATTGGGTTGTCTTTCTTCATCATATAAGTATCGTCCAATAACAACAATGGCCTGTAGTGGACTGAGTATACTATATAGACGGGATAAATCATGGCAACAGGATAGCGTGAGTGTAACCTGCTGCCTTGAGCGTCATATGTTGCTGGCTGAAAAATTAGTCATTTGGAGGGAAGAGTTTATCGAGGTGTTTATTACTGAATATTCCGTGTGGATCCATTGCCCAAAATTGCGCGGTGGCACTGGACCAGTTGTTGTCTGCGGGGTATCCATTACCCCAGGTTTGAGGGTAAGTCTCTGTTAACATCTCATTGTTTGTCCAGGCACCACCAAACTCACCATCAGCAGTATAAGCGTAACCCTTGGTCCATTCAGGTCTTACTAAACCATAACTTGCATAATTACTGTAGAACCATTGCTCTAATCGCGTGTTGAATTCCGTGGCGGCAGGTTGGTCCACATTATTATTAATCGCAAACCATATAATGGTATCTTTGTCGGGGTGATCCGGGTGAGGGCGTGCTCCCGATAATGTCGGTTCAATTGCACCATCAGTCAGTACATCGTCGGAATTATCGAGTCCGTGAGCCCGTAGTTCTACTGGGCCGGAGTAGGGGAATAACCCTCTGGATTGAAATTCGTTAAGCAATTCAGTGAAGAATACATACCATTCAGCTAGCGCGCGCTGCATATTGTGACGAGAGACAACAACACCCCAGGCAGCAACAGTCACACGGGGTGTGTCCGGCTGGACGTAGAGTGTGGTGGTATAGGCTGATCCCCATAGATCATTTATCTTCGTGTTTGGATCTTCGTTAGTGACGAGTGATAACAAGCCATCTACTGCGGTTTTATTGAATTGGGGCACAATACGGGGGAATGTTCTTAACGCGGAACTGAGTATGTCGGCTTGCCATGGTGCCATAGTGACGCCGTCGGTAAGCTGATAGGGTTCGAATACTTCACGACTGGTCGCGGGTTTTTCTGGTGTGACAGTCCAATACTTTAACCAGACTATATTTTCTGGATTAAAAGGGTAGTAGATGATATCTACGGTACCGTATTGATATGACAGGTTGGAGAATGAATTCTCAGTTTCATTTTCGGGTAAAGCCAATACTTCTGAAGCGGTTAAGTCGGTCTGACTTTTAAGGCGAATTTTGAGATTGGGGCCGGCTTGCAGTGTGACTGAGGTTATGAACGCACGGGCGAGACAGGTGAGCAGGGGGCCGATCTCGGGGTCATTTCTAACATAGGTTTTTAGAGTGTATTGACCTAGGCTTTCATCCCAGGCTACGGCGGTTAGTTCTAAGACTAGGTTGCTAAGGGTGCCCCAGGAATGGCCCCGGGCTAAGGTTTCTCCATCCTTGGGGATTGCTGCACCATGAGCATTCATTGCGAGGGCTCCAGCAATGGACACTCCACCGGGTGCGGTGGTGTGATACAAGCCAAGCTCAAATAATTCTAGCTCAGCACAGATGTCTTCAATATAGGCCCCTGCATCACAATGAACAACTGATGTAGCGGTGCCGGTATTGACGGTGATGCTATTCATGTAATCATGGGTATTAATGAGGATAACTTTTTCACCGCTGTGACCGCGAGGCAATAACGTTGGTGCGAATCCATGGCCACTCCCCATAGGACGAAGTCGGTAGTCATGATCTTTTGCCCAATTAGCGACCTGTAATACCTCATCAGCTGTCATCGGGGAGCAAAACCAAACACCTGATATTTTGACTTCCCGTGCCCAGTTAGTAAATGTTCTTTGATATAGCTCAATATTCTCTGGAAACTGAGGTGGTTCGGGAATGGTATTGCTGCCTGAGCCTGCGACGACTTTACAGCCTGGTAATACTGTACCTGCAGCAGCAGTGGCGAGGGTGCCTCCTAGGAATTTTCGTCTAGACATGGAGGTATTGTTCTTCTCGTCAGATGTAGAATGCATTGTAATATTTCTCATTTTAAGTGAATTATTTGGCTAGAGAATTAGTCTAGAGCGCTAGTCGGTACTATTGGTAGTACAATGCTAGAGGGATATTCTGGACTGTTATGAATAGTAGTGATGCCTCCTTCAGCTGCGGCTTGAAGCGGGTAATTCATAATGCCTTGCGCTTGATTACTTGGACTAATAGCAATGCGTAATTTATTCCCCTTGCGGATAATTGCACTTGTTGGGAATATCTCAATTTGCATTTTGATTACCTCACCAGGTACAAGAGGCTCTGACGTTGCTTCGGTAAAATAATGATAAGGTTGTATCATGTCATTATTGATAATGCGTGAGCGGGAAATATCAACAGCGCGTTTAGACGCCAAGAGTTGTCCGTTACTGATAGGGAGAGATCTATCACCAAAGACCTCTTCAACTTGTACGGCGACGACGGCATCGGTAACGGTACTATCAATCCATATGTCAGCTTGTATTGGGCCGTTGATATAGTAATCCTCCTCCATTGTGTCGGAATCAAATAGCACGCGCTCCTGTTCTGAAAGGTTGCTATCGTAATAACAGGGTTCAGGAATCACTAAACCTAGCGTCCATTGTTCATAGCTGCTAGAGCACTTGGTGCCGTCGTTAAGGGTGATGTCAAATACGAGCAATCCGTTTGCATTACGAGCTCCACCCACGGGGTGTTCTGGGTTACGCATTGTAAAATGAGGTTCCGGTTCAGTGGGTTTCGTTTGGGTAAGGCTGCCATCACCATGGAGATACCAACGTTCTGGTGACAGTAAAGGGTGTGGCCATTTCGCTGCTGTCGCATAACTGTCATTTTGAAATTCCGCAGGGGTGCTTTCTGTCGGATAGTTTTTGACGTATTGGATTACAGGGGGGAGTTTTTCGGTTTTGGTATCCATTCCTTTGAGGTGTTTATCAAACCACTGTAGGAGTAAAAAGTCGATTGCAGGGACTTGCTCACCACTAGCGACATGGGATTTTAGGAAATTGATTAGATGAGTTCCACTGTAAACAACCAAGTGAGAATCTACACCATTATCACTTAATCGTTCATAGAGCATGGGAGCGCCGCGCTGAAATAAATCGTTCAACGCACCAAAAATAAATGTGGGCGCTGTGACTTTATCGATATTCGCCATGGGGGAACGCGTTTGCCAAAATTCGCCGTCGTAGCTGTATTTGGGTGCGCCATCGAGAGCATTTTCTATCATGGGAACGTGGTGAATATCGACATGGTCAATGTGCTCTTGTGTCGCTGCCATTAGTTGGGCCGTGTGCTGCGGATTCGCAAGCATGGCGGGAATATTCTGTGTGGAAGTTAGATGGGTAATCGACATCCATGTGCTCATGAAAACACCGTTGAGTAAGCCGCCGATACCTACCGTGCCACGCATGGCATCGCCCATGGGTAGTAAGGCAAATACTGCATCAACAGAATCCGGCCTTCGTTGGGCTGCAAATAGTGAGCTAATTGCCATGTAAGATACGCCCGCTACACCAAGTTTTCCATTCACCCAAGGTTGGTTGTGTGCCCAATCAACAGCGTCGGCAAAACCAATTTGTTCATCCTCCCCCAGTAGCTCCCAACCACCTTCAGAGGCACCGGTGCCAAGTGCATCTACCGCAACTTGTGCGTAACCTCGTCTAACAATATATGCGTCAGTTAGCCCCATCATTGCGAAACCTTCAGAGCCAAGGAACATGTAACTTAATAAATTGGTGTTGTATCCCGATTGGGTAAGGATTACGGGGAAAGGGCCCTCTAGCGGGTTTCCGTCTTTGTCACCTGGCAACGTGACGCGCACGCTAAGTTTCTTGCCGCCTTTGGTGGTAATGAACTGTAGTGGCAGGTCGACGGCGTTTGGGTAGTCCGCGTCACGCCGGTAATAGGTATTTACTTCTTCATCTGCTGTTGAATACCCGTCTTCGACTACGTTTGGGTTATCAATAATTTCTGACTGTGTGTTGTCGGCAGCAGCGCTAGATTCAGCGCTGGATGAATCTGTGTTCGATGCGTTTTCGCCGGCGCATGCTGTTAACAACATGATTGAAAATAGTGAGATTACGAAACGAGTGATGCGTCCTTGTGGTCTTGATTGGTTCATTGGTAGTCCATCCATATTCTTATTATTTGACAATATACGTTGTCATCCTAATTACTGACAATGAGCATTGTCAAACAACTGTTTACAATGGATAGTTAAGAAATGTAGCTGTAATTTGATAGGGTTCTAAATGCCCTCTCTGGGTTGAGTCAGTGAGACGAAATGTGTATTATTGTTTCACTAAGGTGTTGATAGATGGAAAGGGGTTGTTGTGAGAGGGAATGTACGTGGATGATGTGTGTGATTATGTCGTGATTGGTGGTGGCTCTGCCGGTTGTGTGTTGGCAGGGCGATTAAGTGAAGATAGTAATAACACCGTATGCTTGTTAGAAGCAGGTGGAGGTGGTGATAGCATGGCGGTTAATGTGCCGACAGGGGCGGTGGCGATGCTGTCGAAACCCTGGAATAACTGGGTGCTAGAGACAACGCCACAGGAAGGGCTAGCGGGACGGCAAGGGTTTCAGCCAAGGGGAAAGTGTCTTGGGGGCTCATCAGCCATTAATGCGATGGTGTATATCAGGGGGCATCATTCTGATTATGATCATTGGGCTGCATTAGGGAACGAAGGGTGGTCATATCAAGATGTATTGCCCTATTTTCGTTTAAGCGAGAACAATGAGCGTATTAGCAACGGATTTCACGGCAATCATGGACCGCTTACCGTAAGCGATAGCCGTACTGACAGCCCTTTTCATGATTACTTTCTCAATGCGGCTAAGCAATGTGATATTCCAATCTTGGATGATTTTAATGGTGAGCATCAGGAAGGAGCCGGTGTTTTTCAAGTCACTCAGCGCAATGGGGAGCGTTGCAGTACGGCAAGAGCATTTCTCTTTCCTCATATGGGTAAGCGTAAAAACTTGCGGGTTGAAACTAACGCGCTAGTGAGACGAATCCATTTCAAGGATAAGCGGGCGGTAGAAGTTGAATTTCAGCAGGGTGATGAAATTCAGTGCATCCGTGCCAATAAAGAAATTATTCTGTCCGCTGGTGCCTTTCAGTCACCACAAATCCTGATGCTTTCTGGTGTGGGGGACCAAAACGAATTATCTCAGCATAATATTCCGGTTGTTAATCATTTGCCGGGTGTAGGAAAGAATTTGCAAGATCACCCCGACTTTGTTTTTGGTTATACGACGCCTAGCCCAGATACTTTCGGATTTACTTTGGGTGGAATAGGGCGGGCTATTAAGGTGATAAAAACCTATCGTCGGCATCGTCGTGGATTATGGGCATCCAACTTTGCAGAAGCGGGGGCATTCCTTAAAACTAACCCCGACCTACAAGCCCCCGATATCCAATTACATCTAGTGACTGCTTTGGTGGATGACCATGGTCGAAAACTGCATTTTAATCAAGGCTACTCTTGTCATGTGTGCGTACTGCGTCCTACCAGTCGAGGGGCAGTCTCTCTCGTCAGCGCTAACCCGGATGATGCTCCCGCAATCGATCCAGCGTTTCTTAAGGACGATGGGGATTTGGATGTGTTGGTGAAAGGCTATAAAATCGCAGATAAAATAATGAAAGCACCGGCAATTTCCCGTTGGATGAAACAGGATATGTTTACCGCTGATGTGAATACTGATGAAGATATTCGAAAAATACTAAGAGAGCGATCGGACACGGTGTATCACCCTGTGGGTAGTTGCAAGATGGGCACTGACGGAATGGCTGTTGTTGACTCTCAGCTGCGAGTAAAGGGGGTTGAAGGGTTACGGGTTGTCGATGCTTCTATTATGCCAACGATAATTGGAGGTAACACGAATGCCCCTGTTGTTATGATCGCAGAGAAAGCTGTAGACATGATTTTAGGAAAATCACGAATACAGGAGCAGGCATTGGCGGTATAAGTTCTATTAAGGGGTGGGGTGTGTCTCTGTGGTAGGGTGCTTTTTAAGAAGATTAATTAGGCTGCTACAGCTTTCATAACCTAGTTGGTCTGCAGTATCTCGAATAGACATGCCTTGCCCAAGGTAGGATTTTGCTTTGACGATTCGGATATCATTGAGGATGCCGATAAATGTCGAACCTTCTTGCTTGAGACGGCGAGACAAGGTGCGTTTGGATATGTTGAGTTGCTGCGCTGTTTTTTCTGCATTTAAATAATTTGGTGCGGATCTTATCAATAGTTTTTTTACTTGCTCTCTAAATAAATCAGGTGGGGAAATATGATCAAGTTTCTCACTGACATTGTTCATAAGTAAGTATTTTAAGCGATTGTCATATAAGGGGTTTCTTAGTGATAGCAAGCTGGAATCAAATAGTATTCTATTTTTAGAATGTTCGAACTCAATGATAAAAGGTACGGTGTTCTCAATTTTTTCAAAGTAATCGGGTTTTTTTGACTCAACAAATAGTGTTAAGAGTATTTGGTTGTTGATATTGAACGTGTTTTTAATAAATTGATGATAGAGTGCGGCGCTGGAGAATAGCATCGGTAAGATAAAGTCGTCGCTGGCCATAATGTTCAGCAATTCTAGCTCAATTCCATTTTCGTTAGTTTGATAATCTAATGCCATAACGTTACTACGTACATGATGGAATTTGTTCGATATGGTGAGTATGTCCTCAATATCTGCGCAGGATCGTAGTAAGTATTCGAGATGAGTGTTTAGGTTGTTGCCCATGTGGTAACCGAGTCGGAAAGGGAATTCGGGGGCGTTAGTTATGTCTGAAAATTCATTTTTCAGACTTCTTATTAGTGAAAAAGAAACGTAGTCACCACCATTTATTAACGTGTCGTGATGGATGTGTGCCCATGTGGATTTCTTGACATTAGCACCGCAAGACTCAATATACTCCACATACAATTCTATGTATTTCTTATCAATATAGGTATTCATAGGCCACCTTTTATTATTGTATATAAATGATTAAGGTAGTTTTAAAACACAACAAATCGAAATCATTTTATACTTTTAATGGTAAGTAGTTTCGTGAACTAAAGCTAGTTCTTTACCGTACCGAATTGCGTCAAATCAAGGGGAATGGCGCGAAACTGAATGATGTTGGCTTGTTTCGATATTGCATGAATATTGATCCAATATCAATATACTCAGATGATTTCGCTACCGACGTGATGGAAGAGGGCGAAATAAGAAATCGAAACCAATGATGGATAATAAAAATGAATATGAATGAGGTTTTGCAAGGCAGAGAGGTGCTCTGTAAAAAGATGAGAACCTTCGTTGTACTCTTAACGTTATTGATGCATGGGGCAGCATACTCTTCTAATGGGTTTGTATATGATGATGACCCTGATGCGCTTTTAGGCAGTAGTCATGGGGGGCTAGCAATATGGGATTATTGTTACGGCAAAGATGATAGTGCGATTTTACCCGTTGACCCACGTTCATTAGTGCAACCAGGAGTGAGTGATGGAAAGGCGGTGCATTTCAATGCTTACTGGCGGGATTGCCATGTTGATGAAGAAGCGGTACAGGAGATAGGTACGCCTGAAACTTGCGGTGAACTTCGAGATGTTTTTTATCGCGGAGAGGGGTTGATGGACACTGGTAGTGAAGATGTCTCTGCATTATTCGCGGGTTCAAAATATAACTCACCGGAAGCAGTCGGAGGAATCTCTGTATTTAGTGCAACACAATATAATAAATTATGGGAAATTTGGGGGGGATATAATGAAAGACCCGAAAACTTTGATGAGTTGGTTACCAATCGGTATGGCTCGGGCCTGTCCATTGGACGAAACCCCTATCCATTACCTGGAGAAGATCCCAACGATACCGAAGGTGGTTCTGGTCAGCTTCCTGAAATGTTCACACAGATGCGTAAACCTGATGGCAGCTGGAGTGCAAAAATTGGTGTAACCTGTCACGGGTGTCATAGTGGTGAAGTCGGTACCCCTGAAGAAGGAGAAGGCTTAGGGTTTTTATTTGGTGGTTCGAGTGCTACAGATTTGAATCTATTCTTACGGGATATGTTACCGCTGGGGTACCTTGCGTCTGCTGTGACCCCTCTCAATCTTACGCAAGTGCGGGGAACGAATAATGCCAGTGCAGTAAATATCGCGTTTATTTTTCCTGAAAAAGGCTTGCCATCCATACCTGATATTCTAGGGATTTTAGGGTCAGGCTCTACTGGAAGTATGGATTCCCCAACGTGGTGGAGCATGGGTCACAGGCCAGTAAAATTCGTTGATGGTTTATTTCCAATGGATGCACCTCGTGTTGATGCCGTTTTCTACTCGCCATTTTTAGGCCTGTTCGGTTCCTTTACGGGTGACTTGGGAAGTGAAGCGAGGGATTGGATGAGAGATCATGGACCTGAAATGAACCGATGGATTGAGACGTTAAAAGCGCCTAAATACCCTTACCCAGTGGATACTGAGTTAGCAGAAGAGGGAGCTGTGATATTTCATGAATTAGATCTTTGGGAAGATGATAACAATATTGACATTGATAAACCTCAGGGTAATGGAACATGTGCAAGCTGTCATGGTGCGTATGCACCGCGATACGTTAATGATACTGATTACCTAGCGACCCCAGAATTAGAAGGGATGGCGTCTTACATTGTTCCCCTCGATATTATAGGAACGGATGAACGTCGTGCGTTAACCAATAATGAGGCTATGTTGCGTGCAGGGTCGAGGAATTTCTTTGGTTACCCCGCGACTAAGGGCACAGACAATGATTGCGGACCGCAAAACCAAAAACGTTTACGGGGTGACCGTGAATTAGGGTATCTGGCTCAGCCGTTATATGGTGTCTGGGCGTCTGCGCCGTATTTCCACAATGGTTCTGTACCCAATATTTGGGAAGTACTAAAGCCTGAGGACAGAAAACCTATCTGGGAGCGTCAGTCTGCCGAGAAGCCTGAGGGAGTAGAGGGTGTTGCCATAATGGGGTTTGATACAAACTTGGCACGCGCTTTTGATGATGAAAGGCTTGGTTGGAAGTATCAGGAAGTTGCCTGTGAGCAGCGTTCACCAATGCTGTTTCCGGGTATTACCTGCAGCAAGAGGGATAAGCATGCTGAACCATGGTTGTTGGGTATTCTAAAGGCGATATTTGGTAATGTACTCGCTGCGTGGAATATTATATTCCCACCAACGGTTACAGATGAGCAAATAGAAAATAGAAAAATCTATAATACACACCTATATAGCCAGGGGAACCAAGGGCATCAGTTTACCTCGGTGTTGACAGATGATGAGCGCTTCGCTCTTATTGAATATCTTAAAACACTATAATCTAGGTTATATCGGCTAAGCAGTATGTTAATGCTTGGCCGATAATCTGATACTTCAGGTATGTATGTTTAGAGGGCTTGCGGTTATTTTGTCATCGCTAGGTCTATTTGGTCTTGTGTCACATCTAACGACGTATTGATGAGCGTGACGATATACTTCTATAGCAATGATGGTAATATGAGCATTGCGCTATTTTATGTGTCTATTAGTTGAAAGTAGTTGTTTTTAGACGTTTTTTGGCCATGAAATAGAAAAGAAGCAAAGTCAATTTGCTCAAATAATAATAAGAAGTATAGGTTAGGCAGAATGAGTAGGGTTGCAAATCTTGACTATATGAAGGGTATTGGTTGTTTAGTGATGGTTCCGGGTCACACGCTAGTGCTTAACCCTGATGACAAAGCTTCTTTTTACATCTATATCCTCTTACATTTCTTTACCTGTCTATTTTTTACGGCTTCGGGTGTTACGACGATATTTCAAGCTGAACGGCGCCCAACCTCCTATCTGTTAGCCTATTTTCTGATCCTATTTTTTGTAGGTCTAACATTTACATCCATTTGGCATCCGCAATGGTTGTTTGATTTTAGACTCGAAATTGTTCAAATCATTATGCTGGGTTGTATCTTATTGTTATTCATGCACAGGTTCTTTAAGGACCGGTGGGTCCTATATTTATTCGCATCCATGGCGATATTTTTAGTAAAGGTTGCTCACGATACGTGGTTTCCGGAGTGGACAGGGGGCAATATCCTCTTTCCCCATGCTGATTATGTTCCATCACACCTAAGAAAGGACGGTGATCCGTTGGTTACTGTGGGGTTCCCGCTGTTTCCTTGGCTCTTTATGTTTCCGTTAGGTGTGTTTTGTTATTTCGCTCAGTTGAAATGGAATTATCTGATAGCGGGTATCTGTGTTGCCGCCTCGTTGGTCATGCTTAATCAGTATGGCATCGATGATTTTTACGATAAATGGGATATGTCAATTGAGCATTTTCTTGTCGTTACGTTTATTACCTGTGTCGCCTTTATTATTGTTCGATCGGTACCGTTTGAACGGCTACCATTGCGAAACGTAGCGACATTTTATGGCCAATCGTCGTTAACTTTTCTTTATATGCATCTAATTGTTCTTAATATGCTTGGTGTAGCGCTTACGTTGGTCGCGAGTAAAGATACGCCTTACATCCAGTATATATGGTATGTACTTAGCTATATCGGCGTATATTTTGCGATGAAATGGATCGCTGGCGTGCGTGTGTCTACTTGGATGAAGAAGGAGTCTTCGTGGATTATTCTTCTCGTTGTCGTATTTGCGATGCCGCTTATCAGCCTCTATAACGAAAGTCTTAAGATTATCGTATCGATATCAGGGTTGTTGATTGGCCTGTTTATGGCTCATAACTATAAGTCTATTAAGGACTTCCCTAGCCTGCAAAATTTACTCAAAAAGCCTGTCGCTGAAACTAATAAATAATAAGGATTGATCCAAATGTTGTTAATGGATTTGTTGGATGTCTTGGCGCAGAAAAAGATCAAACTCTGGCTTGAAGATGGTGGGTTGCGTTTTAGCGCCCCGGCAGATGTCTTTACATCGAAACTAAAAGCTAGCGTTGTCGAAAAGAAAAGCGAAATTATCGCTTTTTTGATGGATGCTCAAAAAACGAAAGTCGATAGTATTCCCCTCGCTGATCGTAGCCAGTCAATTCCCTTATCATTAAACCAGCAACGCTTGTGGATTTTACATCAGTTAGAGCCAGAAAGCGTCGCATACAACATGCCGATTATCTTGAAGTTATTGGGTGATGTAGACGTCGTGTGTTTTGAGCGGGCATTGCAAGAGGTTGTTGCGCGTCATGAAACCTTGCGAACGCAAATCATTCAAGAAGGCCAGGTTGCCTGTCAGAAAATTACAGATAGCACGTTGCCAACACTATCTGTTACTGATCTTACGCATTTATCGAATGAAGAGCAGAGTGAAAAACTGCAGGCAGAGATCGATAGAGAACTAAAAACACCCTTTACATTAGGCGTCGACCCGCTTTTTAGGGTGCGTTTACTTACGTTAGGTAATGATACGAAAGTTGAGTACGTATTATTAATGAGTATGCATCACATTATTACTGATGGCTGGTCTCTCGGTATTGTGGTGCAAGAATTGATTGCTTGTTATAACACGCTGGTAAAAACATCCACGCTAATGGCGGTGCCACAGAGTCAAGGTGAATTGCAACGCCTGGCGTCATTACCCGAATTAGACATTCAATATGCGGACTTTTCTGTTTGGCAACGCGAGCGAATGGCGGGCGATGAATTGACTCGTCAGCTCGATTTTTGGCGCAATTATTTGCCCCGTGATGGCTTTGTGTTGAACCTTCCAACTGACTATGAAAGGACGACTAAACCGACGTTAGAAGGGGCATCGGTTTCACATACAGTGCCTCGCTCAGTATTGAATGATTTCAAAGAGCTTATACAGGGTGTCGATGCGACCTTATTTATGGGGCTCCTTGCCGTTTTTGACGTGTTATTGGCTAAGTATTCCAATCAGTCTCAAATCAATGTAGGTACTCCGAATGCGGGGAGAAATCGTGCTGAGGTAGAATGCCTTGTTGGATTTTTTATTAGCACCTTGGTGATGAGTACGCATGTAAAAAGAACGGATCGTTTCATTGATGTATTAAAAAACGTTAAGCAAGGGGCTGTTGAAGTCTATTCGAATCAAGAAGCGCCTTTTGAGAAACTGGTGGAGGAACTTCAACCAGAAAGAGATTTAAGCCGAACACCGTTGTTTCAAGTGTTTTTTAATCTTCTTAATCTACCAGAAATGAACGGTAGTTTTGATGGGGTTCAGGTCGAAAGCCTATTGGCTGATGATGTTGATCAAGTATCAAAATTTGATATGACGGTATATGCAAAAGAAGTCGACCAAGGACTTCAGCTTGATGTTATTTACAATTCTGGTTTGTATACACAGGCTAGAATGGAGGTCTTACTACAGCATTTTGAACATATTCTGAAAGTGGTATCTGAGCAACAAGATGTCATTGTGGGTGATATACCGTTAGGAATAGAAGGGCTGTGTGATCTCGGTGTCGTTGCAGCGGATGATGAGTTGGTATCAGAATGCACCGACATTCTGGAATGTATAGAGCGTACCTATAACACCTCAGGCAATTCAATTGCAATTCACTGTGCCGATGAAAGCTGGACTTATCATGAGCTTAAAATAAACGTTAGTCGTCTAACGCGTTATTTAGCTCAGCATACAGTTTCTGGATCTAAGGTTGCATTTATCGCATCTCGAACCGCAAATTTACCTGTGGGTGTACTTGCGGTGCTTAATGCAAACTGTTCTTTTTGTTTGGTTGATGCCTCATACCCCTTAGATAAAATTAAGGCCTACCTTGAAATCTACAAAGCAGATTATGTGCTTGTTGATTCTGAGCAACATACTGGGCGAGGAAGCAGTGAAGAGGGCAGTGAAGGAAATCACCCACTCAATACATGGCTAGAAACAGATTTTGAGAATCGTCTTGTTGTATTACCGAAAGAAAAAGCGGGCTATTCTAATATAGAGGGTATTGCGTCGGCAAAGTCATGTTTTGTACGCGACCTACCTGCAGAAAGTACCGCTTATTATAGTTTTACATCAGGTACTCAAGGGGTGCCAAAATTAATTGCCAGTGAACTAGCGCCACTGAGTCATTTTGTTACTTGGTATAAGGAGGAGTTTGGGTTACAGAATAATGATCGTTTTAGTATGTTATCGGGAGTGGCCCATGACCCTATCCTACGGGATATTTTTACGCCCTTATCCATGGGAGCGACATTATGTATTCCTTCGCAAGATGAGCTGCTTGAGCCTGGTTATCTTAGTCAGTGGATAACACACAATAACGTTACCGTTGCACACTTAACTCCTTCCATGGGGGAGTTGATAGTACAGTCGTTGGAACATGACGCGTCAAAGCTTCGTTTGGTGTGTTTTGGTGGTGAAAAAATACGATATTATCAAGCGAGAGCATTCGCGGAGTTTGCGCCAAACGCTCAATTAGTGAATGTTTACGGTGCCACTGAAACACCACAAATTATGGCTTTTGAAAGAATTGATATCGAACAGCGACCGGGTCGCTCACACATTATTCCTATCGGTAAGGGGATTGATGGAGCCCAGCTATTAGTCGTCAACGATGATTTAACGCCGGTTGGTGTGAGTGAAATCGGAGAGATCGTTATTCGGACGCCATACCTTTCCCTTGGTTATGAAAATGACAAGAGCCTGACTGCATCAAAGTTCCCGATGATGAATACTTTTTCCCCTGTGACGGGGGATGGACTTGGGAGGGTCTATCGTACTGGGGATTTAGGGCGTTACCTTCCTGATGGTCGGGTTCAGCTAATTGACCGGCGCGATCAGCAGGTGAGTATTAGAGGGTTCAGGGTTGAGCCTGGAGAAGTAGAATGCGCTTTATTGCGTCATGAGCGTGTTAAAGCGGCTGCGGTTAAGCAAGTCAAGGTTAAGGGTACCTTACAACTTGTTGCGTACGTTGTTTTTGTGGAGGATGTTACCTCAGAAGTTACAGACAGTGACGTAATAAAAAGCTCTGTTTTTGAATGGGTTCGAGAAATACTACCCGAGCATATGTTACCTCAGTCAATTGTCGTGTGTGAGGGGATTCCATTAACACCCAATGGTAAAACGGATTATTCTTCATTGCCCGATCCTGGAAAGGAAGACCGGGCCTCTCAGTATCTCGCCCCACGCACGCCTATAGAAGAACAATTGACACTGATTTGGGAAGATGTACTGGGTGTTACACCCGTAGGTGTTAACGACGCGTTCTTTGAGTTAGGCGGTCATTCATTGCTGGCCACGCTAGTCGTAAGTCAATTGAATGCTATTTATCAGGTATCAGTTCCTCTGCGAGCGCTTTTCGAGAAGCAAACAATTGCGGCGATTGCTACGATTGTGGAGGAGGCGCTTGTTGCGGGAGTGAGCAATAATATTCCTGAGATCAGTGCTGTTTCACGTGATCAGAAAATACCAATTTCATTTGCGCAAAACCGTTTGTGGTTTATGCAAAAGCTCGACCCCGCGAGCGTAGCGTTTAATATGCCATTTCCTTTGTTGTTAAAGGGGAAAATAGATGAGCTCGCATTGGAACGCGTTTTTCAACACATATTCGCGCGCCATGAGATTTTAGGGGCCAACTTTATTGAGGATGAGGGGGTTCCATACTTTCGATTTAACGCACTTGAGCATTGGACACTTGAAAAAGAGCGTGTTGATGTTAGCGGTTTCACTGCTAATGATATCGTGCGGTTACAGAAAAAGAGGGCAATTGCCGACGCTTCAATAGCATTTGATTTAGCACTAGAACCACTTGTTCGCGTTAAGTTAGTGTCGTTTGAACATGGTGACGGTGGTACTGCCAGTCAACCTGAAGAACACTTGCTTCTTATGACGGTGCATCATGTCGTCAGTGATGGTTGGTCTATGAACCTCTTCATGCGAGAATTCGTGGCGTTATATGGTAATGCAAAGGATGCATCACCTGTCGCGTTGGCTCCAATGAAAATCCAATATGCAGACTACGCTTTTTGGCAGCGAGATTGGCTACAGGGCGATGTATTAAATACTCAGCTGAACTATTGGGAGAAAAAGCTAGCAGATGCCCCACAAATTCTACGGCTACCCACGGATAAACCAAGACCGGCAATCCAAACGTTTAGTGGAAATGTATATTCAAAGAAGATATCAGAAAAGCTCACAAGAGAGTTGACCGGATTTAGCCAAAAGCATCAATTGTCATTGTTTATGACGTTAATGGGTGCTTATCAGATATTACTTTCAAGATATACGAAAACGAATGATATCTGTGTAGGCACTCCTATTGCCGGTCGTCATCATCGTAATACAGAAAATATTATAGGCTTATTTCTTAATGGGTTGATTGTTCGTGCAGAATTTAATGATAACCCTTCGGTTGATACATTTTATACCCGTTTGAAAGATACGATGTTAGAGGCGTATGCACACCAAGACCTTCCTATCGAAATGTTGTTTGAACGGTTGGACTATGATCGGAACCCCACCTATCCAACGGGGGTTCAAGTTGGTTTTCAGCTGCAAAATATGAATGACGCAGCAGCGTCTGTGGCCGGTGGGCAGCATGTTACGAAAAATTCTTCTCTAGGGGATGAATTGTCCGTTAGTATGCTTGAACGCGAAAATATTGTTGCCAAATACGATATGACCTGGGTCCTCGAAGAGCGAAACGGGGTGCTAGAGGTCGGCGTTGAATATAACAATGATCTGTTCTTCGAAAGCACCATCGCAAAAATGGTTGCTCACTATGAACATCTCTTGTCTGCAATTATATCAGGGGAGTATCAATCCGTTCGGGCGCTACCAATAGCAGATGAAAAAACAATTGCCCTGGATATTGGGGTTGATGACGGACGATCGGCTGAGGCTGTCTATCCACTGACATTGAATCAGCAGTCAATTTATTTGTCGGCGCTGATGAATCTCGAGTCAATACAAAATAGTTTTGGATTTTGTACAGACGTTCCGGCATCAATGAATGTTGACGTAATGAAACAAGCTTTCGCCGAGTTGGTTGCCGAACAGGGTGTTCTTAGAACGCAACTTAAAGAATCGACAAAGCCGTATCATGAATCCATTTATCAAGTTGTTTATCGACATAAGAAGGCCAATGTTGAAATTTCTGATTGGTCTTCAGAGTCGCTGAGTGAAGAGCAAATTTCTGAACGGGTGAGTGACTTTATTTTTAGGCCTTATGATGTTTTTGGCGACCTATTGTTTTGTCAGATAACTAAAGTAAGCGATAAACGTTACTTGGTAATGTTAGCTAGTCATCATATCATTTTTGACGGTATTGGGCTGGCGTCGTTAGGGGTTGCCCTGAGAGACCGATACGATCAAATAGCGGAAGGTAAACAAGCCGCTGTTTGGAATGATCGTTTTCGTGAATACATTATGTATGAGAGGAATCATGCAGATACCGCTGAAACACAACAGTTTTGGCGTGACGCTCTACCTGAAACACTGCGTGCTGTTGAGATATCTCAGTCTTCCAATCCGATTTCAGATTCCACTGTATCTGATGCGGATTCTCACTCTGCCATTGAATCTACGACTAAGAGTCTACTGTTTTCGTCACAACATTGGGATGATGTAAAGGTATATATTCGTAAGAATAAAATCACCCCAGCGCTCTATTTCAAGGTGTTATACGGGATTTTGTTGCAACGCTATAGTCAGAGTGATGCATCGTTCTATATCGATGAGATGATCCACGGCCGCGAAAAAGGTTATGAAAATGTCGCGGGATGCTTTGCGCAACCATCACCATTCTTGTTCGATGCATCGTTTTTTTCCGATGAGGCAGGTCGTCCAGCATCTGTGATTGGTGTTATTCGTAATGCCAGGGCATTCCAGAAACGTATTAAGGGGAGGCGCCTTTGGTCTGAGCAAAGTCAAGCGTCCTTGCTTCCTCGCTCTCGGCATTCGTTTATATTTAATTTTATCCCTTTTGTGGTGGCACCTGACTTTCTCGGAGAACCCGCTAATATCCGAGAATTGATCAATCATGTCAGTGGTACCGTTGAATTTACGGTGGTGGTTAAAAAAGAAGAAGTACGCTGTAATTTGACCTATAACGCAGGAGAATTTCAGGACTTTGATTTTCTTGAGAGATTGGTTTGGCTAAGCAAGCAGATTGTTGCTGGGAATGAAGCACTTAATACACTTGACCTTGTATTTGATCATGAAAGACATGCACTCATTGAACAGTCAGGGCATCGTGTCGATTATGCACTCAATGAGACGATTCCCAGTATCTTCGAGCGTCAGGTTGTTGAGAATCCAAATGATGTCGCTGTCGTATATGGTGAGGAGCGTTTATGTTACGGGGCGCTGGATAATGTGGTTAATGTACTTGCGACTCGGTTAAAAGAGGCTGGGGTTTCCCCTAATGACCTTGTTGCGCTTTACGCTGATCGAAGCCAATACTTTTTGGCTGCGATCTTAGCCATTATGAAAAATGGCGCAGCCTACGTACCCGTCGATCCAAAATATCCTACGGATCGTATTCGCTATATGCTAGAAGACTCGCAAGCGACGGTTATTGTTTCTGAACAACGGCTAATGAATGAGTGCCAATCCATTCATAGCGACCTTCAATCGAAGACTATAGTGCTCCTTGATGACCTATTGTCAACATTGAACGTTGTCGATAATGACAGTGTTAGTGACCTAAGTGGGCCTAACTTGGCCGCTAGTAACGGATTTAAGAATATCGCCACGCCAAATGATCGGGCCTATATGATCTACACCTCGGGCTCTACGGGAGAGCCCAAAGGCGCGTTACTACATCATAAAGGAGCACTAAACCATATTTTAGCAGAATGCGATATGTTGGGTTTTGAAGGTGCCTTTAATTTTCTTCAAAGTGCGCCGTCCTCATCTGATATCTCTGTTTGGCAATTATTAGGACCAGTCGTTAGCGGAGGGAAAACCGTAATTTTGGCTGATATTACGGATATACCGGCATTATTTAGATTACTTAAAACTGAGTGCATTGATATTGCAGAACTGGTGCCAGCGGTACTTCAAATGCTTATCGAATATGTCGCTACATTGGATGAGCATTCGCGAGAATTACCTGCGCTACAATGGATGATGGCGACCGGAGAAGCAGTTTCTGTCGCGTTGGTTAATCGTTGGTTGGTTTTGTATCCGAATATACCCGTAGTGAATGCTTATGGCCCGACAGAAGCGTCTGATGATGTTATTCAAGCCGTTATTGCATCACCCCTAGAAAGCAATGAGACCACGGTGCCTATTGGTGTGCCGCTACCCAATTTGAATGTACTGATTCTGGATCGAAAAGGGCGGTTGTTGCCCAACGGTGTTGCAGGAGAAATTTGCATCGGTGGCGTCGGTGTGGGCGAGGGGTACTGGAATAAACCTGAGAAAACAAAAGAGGCTTTTGTTAAGAATACCTTTGAGAGGCTCGCGTCAGAAACATTGTATCGCACTGGCGACCTTGGCCGTTGGCGTGAGGATGGTAATGTCGAGTTTATTGGGCGTATGGATAATCAGGTTCAGTTGCGTGGTTTTAGAATTGAATTGGGTGAGATCGAAGCGCACCTATCGGCAATGAAGGGTGTTGCTGAAGCGGTATGTGTTGTGAGGGACAGTCAACACTTGGCGGCGTATTTCACTCTATCTGTGGATGCTGCGAGTGACGATTCATTTGATACATCACTTGTAAGGAATACGCTGCGTAAGGTTTTGCCGGAGCACATGATTCCCACTAGTTTTACCGTGTTGGAAACGTTTTCGTTAACCCCCGCTGGAAAAATTGATCGTAAAGCATTACCAAAACCGGGCGAAAATCGCAGTGATTTGGTAGTTGAACCAAGAAATACCATTGAATCCGCTTTGGTTGATATCTGGAAAGATGTGCTAAAAACGGATGTGGTTAGTGTGCTGGATGATTTTTTTGTCTTAGGTGGGCATTCGTTATTGGGTACACAAGTCGTTGCAAGAATTAGAGATAGCTTGCATGTTGATTTACCCATGAGAACTATTTTTGAATTCAGTACATTATCGGAACTGGCGTTAGAAATAGATAAAGAAAAACGTAAGGTTGGCTATGGTTCTTTGCCGGCAATAACGCCGCGGCAGGTTATTGGGTATTCGTCAGAAACGCCTATCCCACTGACGTATGGCCAGCAACGAATCTGGATGATGGAGCTATTAAATCCTGGCAGCGTGGCGTTCAATATGCCAGGAGCCTTTACCATAACCGGCGATCTCGATTTGCCGGTCTTCGAATCCGTCATGCAGGATATAGTTCGACGTCATGAAACACTAAGAACACATTTTAGTGTCGATGAGCAGGGCGACGCCTTTATGGTAACGGATAGCCCTGATGATAGTTGGAGTTTCCCCGTTGTTGATTTGCGGAATTTCTCGGATGATAACAATGTATTGCAGATCGAAATCGATCAATACCAGCGTAGCAATGAGGCAACACCGTTTAATTTGATTTCTGGCCCATTATTCCGCTTAACAGTGTTAATACTACCTGATAACGATGGACAGCCCCGCCATACGGTTTTGTTTTGTATGCATCATATTGTCTCTGATGGTCGTTCTGTTGAAGTACTAACGGAAGAAATTGCCAACGGCTATGTTAAGCGTTTGGCTGGAGATAACTATTCACCCAACCTTCCTATTCAGTATGCAGACTATGCCTTATGGCAACGAACCCATTTGGATAACACGCTTATTGATAAACAGTTGGCGTACTGGAAAGAAACGCTGGATGGGTGTGCTAGCTTTTTACGTTTACCCACCGACAACCCAAGACCTGCTCAACAAACTACTTCAGGTAATCGAATACAGGTGGAGTTTCCGAATAGCTTTGATGACTCTTTGAAAGCTGTGTGTACGGAGCAGGGCGTAACACCCTTCATGTTCATGTTAACGGTTTATCAGCTATTACTCAGTCAGTACGCCCAGCAGGATGATGTATTGGTTGGCATTCCTATGGCCGGTCGTGAGCGTGCTGACTTACAAGGAGTGATAGGATTTTTCATTAACAGTGTTGTTATTCGTGGTGATATGAGCGATAACAAGACCGTTCGTTCTTTGTTACAGAACACGCGTGAGAACGTGCTAGATGCGTTTGCCAACTGTGAGGTTCCTGCAGAAAAAGTACTACAAGTATTGGACTTTGATCGCAATCCGGCTTTTTCACCATTAGTGCAAGTCGCATTTCAGTTGTTACAGATCGCTGATTATGAAGACCCCATAGAGACAGAAGGTCGCTCATTTCCATTGCAGTTTGACAATTTAGGTTTGGAAAAAGTCGATGCAAAGCTGGATATGACGCTTGAGTTAAGGATGTCGGAAGGCGGTGTTACCGCTTTTCTAGAATATAATACGGACCTTTTTTCGCAGAAAACGATTACGACGTTCGTTGAAAACTATATTGCCCTAGCGCAATCGATGATAACGAACGTCAATGCGCCATCTCGCTCGCTAAATTGGTTAAGTGAGGAGCAATTGATGGTGGCAATGGATCTCTCCCCTGAGCAGGTAGAGGCAGTGTGGCCGGTAACCGCGATGCAGCGGGACCTTTATGTAGATTCAATTATGGATTTACACAGCCATAGGAATAGCATGGGGTTTGTGGTGGAGCTTAATTCTGTCATTGATCCAGAATTGATGCATGTGGTTCTCAATGCGTTGTCTCAATCCCATAGTATGTTGAAATCCTATTTTACTGAGTCCCCTTTGCCTTATATGGATTTCGTTTATCACGTCATACCTAAAGCCTATGACGTTAATTTTGACTATGAAGATTGGACGGCCGAGAGTTGGGACAATAAAGATTGGGCAGGGAATACGTTGTCACTTGATACGCTGGGAAATATTCACACTCAGCAACTCGGGGAACAGTTTATATACCGTCCGTTTGATGTGAAATGCAGTAGGCACTTAAACCGTTATCGTTTGGTCAATCTTGGTGATGAACGGTTTTTGTTTTTTATGGTGGGTCATCACGCAATCACCGATGGTGTGGCCATGACCCAGTTTGTGAAAACTATTGTTTCGGTATACGAATCACTACAGAGAGATAGCGCTTTATGTGTGGCGGACGTCGTATCACAGTTACCCAAGGATCTTTTTCGCGACCATATAGCACTTGATCGTGAAAATATGGATCAGGAAGCTACACTGGGGTTTTGGCGTAAAACACTGAGTAGTGCTGAATCCTTGGTGTTTCATGTCAAGAAAAATGCCGATAGCCAAGGGGCTGATGATAACAATGCCTCTGCGAAAATTGGTAAAAAAGTATCTAAAAAATTGCTGCTAGACGATGACCTTTGGCAGAGTATTAAGAAGTACTGTCGAAAGAATAAAATTACTCCAGCACACTATTTCAAATGTATCTATGGCTACTTACTCAATAGCTATTGCGGTGCCACACAAGATTTTCAGGTGATGGAGTTGGCGCTGGGTCGAACGAAAAGTAGTGCAGATACATTAGGCTGCTTCTATCAACAAATCCCTTACGTAATGCGTCAGAAAGTGCTTGGGCGAGACATGACAATGCAGGATGTGTTTGCAGATGCCAGGCGCTTTCAAAAGGAAATTAAACAGTATAGAAATATTTCAGCGTTTGCTCAGGCTACAATTTTACCTCCAGGACCAGTGACATTTGTTTATAATTATGAAGCCTACTATGAGGAAGTAATATTTAATGGGCAAAAAATTTATAATGTTGGATTGCCGCCTGATGTAGAGAGCCATGTGCTAATGGCTGCCAAAATGACAGATGATCAGCTTAGTCTCACACTGCATTATTATGATCATTTGTTTGAAGATCTTGATTTTCTCGAACGTATAGCTTGGGTGTCGCAGCAGTTATTGGATGGTAAGCAATTGTTAAGCGATTTGAAGTTAGTGTTGCCGGAAGAGGAGCAGCAGCTGACCAAGAGTGCCATGTCTTCAATGGCGCAAAAAGACGCTGGTCATGATAAACACTATGAACCTCTGGTTAGAAAGATAGAGCATAACGTTGTCAATTATTCAGAATCCATTGCGATTTCTTGTGGTAATGACGTGCTGACCTATGCTGAGCTTGATCGTAAAGCCATTGGAATGGCGGTGATCCTTCAGTCCCACGGTGTTGGTGTTGGCGATATCATTGGTGTTTGCTTGGAGTACAGTTGCGAGTTGATGGTGATGCTCTATGCCGTATTGAAAACGGGAGCAGCCTATTTGCCGATGGATCCGACACAACCGAAAGAACGCCTTTTATTTATGGCACGTGATTCTGCTACAAAAAAGGTACTGACGGATAGAACGATTCAGGAAGGTGTTTCATTTACGAATGCACTGCTGTTACTGGAACATGATTCAGTCGCAGTGGAAACGGCGGATAAGATAATATTTGAAGATGTCGCCATTGCTGCTGATGCCTTGTTCTATGTGATATATACCTCAGGGTCTACAGGAATGCCGAAAGGTGCATTGGTAGATCAGCGCAATGTAAGTAATCTTCAGCAGTGGTATTGCCAGCATTTTTCGTTTGACGCAGGTGATCAGCATTTGACGTTCAGCGCGATTGGGTTTGATTTAACGCAAAAGAACTTATGGGCGCCCTTATTGACAGGAGGCACGCTTCATCTTATCGAGAGCTATGACCCCTCAACTATCGTCGATACAATAAATTCTTGCGCTATTACCCGAGTAAACTGTGCCCCTAGCGCGTTATATCCGTTGGTTGAAAATTGCATAGATAATGGCTCTTTCCAGGCATTGGCTACATTGAAGACGGTAATCCTCGGCGGAGAACCGATAAGAATGCAAGCATTACAACCTTGGCTGGAAAATTCCCGTTGTGATTGCGAAGTGGTAAATAGTTATGGTCCAACAGAGTGTACGGACATAGCGGCTTTCTATCCGATTACAGACCCCAATCGATTTTATAGCAGTCCTGTTCCATTGGGCTGTGCCAATGACAATGTTCAACTATGGATTGTTAATAATCATCGCCAGCTATTGCCCCAAGGGTTGACGGGGGAATTGGCAATTGGTGGGCAAGGTGTGGGTAGGGGGTACTTGCATCAGCCTGAGCTGACCGAAGCTGCTTTTGTATCGAGTGTATTCGCGGATACAAATGAGGTTATGTATTTAACTGGAGACTTAGTGAACCAGGACAGAGCTGGGTTATTGCATTACGTTGGCAGAAAGGATTTTCAGGTTAAGATTCGAGGTTTACGCATCGAGCTGGGAGAAGTTGAATATGCTTTATGCCAACTAGCGAACGTTAGAGATAGCCTAGTACTAATGCAAGACGAGGTTCTACTTGCCTATGTGTTAAGTGAAGATACGTCTCATATGTCAGTGCAGTCCGATTGGCGTGTAGAATTACGTCATTACCTGCCTGATTATATGATACCGAGTCGATTGATTGTGTTGTCCCAATGGCCGTTAAATGCAAACGGAAAAATTGATCGACACGCATTGCCAAGCGATATGTCGGAACAGGTTGTGTACGTTGCACCAGAAACACAGGTAGAAAAAACGTTAGTTGATATCTGGCAGAGACTTCTTGGTGTCGAAAGAGTAGGGGTCACTGACGACTTCTTCTCCCTGGGGGGACACTCTATATTGGCAGTACGCCTTATGTCGACGATAGAGAGGGAATTCGACGTAAAAATTCCCTTAGCGTCTCTCTTTCAAATGCAAACCATTGCTCCTTTAGCTGCGCTAATTGAAAAGCAATCTAATCTCAGTGATTCATCGGAAGATCATTGGTCTCATCTCGTCAGATTACGTTCTACTGATAAGGTGAATGAAAAAACACTCTTTTGTATTCATGCTGTTGGTGGGGAGGTGTTGGCATACTCAGCATTGGCACGGCGACTCTCGTCGAATATTTCTGTCTTTGGCCTCCAGGCGCGTGGTTTTATTGGCTCTCAGTCAGCGTTAACAAATATAGGTGAAATGGCAGATATTTATGTTGATCTTATCAGGGAAGTATCGCCTTCAGGGCCGTATTACCTATGTGGCCAGTCCATGGGGGGGCTTATCGCGATTGAAATTGCACGCCGCTTACGGAGTGCTGGTAGTCGTGTTGACGCTGTCTTTTTATTGGATACATTTATCCCTTCCGATGCGAATAAGGTGAATGAGATCGATTTTATCGTAGAAAAATTAGGGGCTGTTATTGATGTTGATCGTGGGATGATAAATCAGCTCTCCGCTGATGAACGAATTGGGTTCGTTGCTGATAGCCTTATAAAGTCAGGAATGCTGCCAACCGAAGTGAGTAAGAAGGAGTTAGTGCTACGTGCTTCGGTATTTCTCGCCCATCAGCAGGCGTTTGAACAGTACCAAATGCAAGCATATGACGGACAGTTAGTTCACTGGTGCGCAACATCAAACGTCACGTTGGCTAAACAAAATGATACAAATAAGGACACTCAACAAAGTACGAACGCCACGGTAAATTCAGATACACTATGGCCAGAATTTTGCACGACATTTGACCAGTATTATGTTGACACCGATCATGAAGGTGTGTTGAAAGAGCCTCATATCGCAGAAATAGCGTTAGTTATTGATAAGACAATAAAAGGTTAAGTGCTGGCTCCCAAGTTAGGGATATCGCGGTGTATTTCTAGTGAGGCATAAAATAGAATACCCTATTCTAATGAGCATCGCTGGCACCTGCATAGCACCTGTATAGCATTAGAGTGACGAGATAATAATAATTAGCCTGAATATAGGATAAAGCAGTAACAGTGAAGATATTCTATTTCATCTTAGCCGGGCAAGCCATGTCGCTTCTCGGTACATCGTTGACCAATTTTGGTTTAAGCGTATGGGTTTATGAGCAGGCCGGCTCGGTTATGGATTTTACGCTGGTTGCTGTGGCCGGTGCGTTGCCTACATTGCTTTTCTCACCTGTAGCTGGTGCTCTTGTTGATCGATGGCCTCGTAAAAAAACGCTTGTAATAGGGCAGTTGGGTTCAGCACTTTGCACCCTGGTAGGTGCTTGTTTGTATTGGGCCAATATGCTGATGGTCTGGCACATTATCATGCTGGTCACGTGCAGCGCGGTATTTATGGCGTTCTTACGCCCAGGGTTTACGGCGACAATCACGTTATTGGTTGGGAAGGATGACTTAGGTAAAGCAAATGGAGCGTTAGCCACAACCTTTGGCCTTGTGCAATTGATTGCTCCTGCGCTTGCGGGAGCACTTATTCATTGGGTTGGCTTGCAGTGGGTTTTTGCAATAAATCTATTGACGTTTGTTATTGGAATAGCAGTACTTTTGGCCGCTGCGATTCCGCTGATACACAAAAATGACGATATACCCAACTCAAGCATTGCCAGCGAAATAAAAGAGGCATGGCTCTATTTACGAAATAAACCTGGATTATTGATGCTGTTGGCCCTCACCGCTGCCGTGAATTTTAATTTGGCGGCGATTCAGGTCTTGGTGATACCGGTAGTGTTGGGGTTTGCTAACAAAGCAGAGCTGGGTGTTGTCATGTCGGTAGGGGGGGCGGGCATGTTGTTTGGTGGGATATTTATGATGTCATGGCGTGGTCCAAAACAAAATATTCACGGTGTTTTATCCTCGGGTTTGATTATCGCATTACTCATTATTTTGTTCCCAATTGTACCCTCGACGTATGTGTTTGCTGCGGGCGTATTTTTAGCGATGGCGGCATACCCGGTATTTATGGCGTGTAGCCAGTCTATTTGGCAGCGAAAAGTTGATATTACTATGCAGGGGCGGTTATTTAGCTTTAGGAATATGGTGATAGGCGTTGTTGCACCGCTTGCGTACGTCTCCTCTGGATTTCTTGCGGATTATGTATTCGAACCGCTTTTGATGGATTCGAAAAAACTCTCAGAGATGATGTCGGGAGGTTTTCTATGGCTAGGCGACTTATACGGCTATGGACCTGGTCGTGGAGTTGCGGCCATGGTTAGTGTGTATGGTGTCGTCTGTTTCGTTTGTTTGCTATTAGGTTGTATGAATAACGGCATTAGAAATATAGATACTGATCTCCCCGACGCGGAAGATAGCGATAAATTACAAGGTAATGAAGAGTTGAACGATAAGCAGGAGTGTGTCGGCAATGGAGCAGCAGTATGAAGCGTGATAATGGACTACTACCTGATAAAGTGAAAGATACGATGCTAACTACCAAATCTTCAACGCAACATGCGATGACAGAGAAGGCGTCATTGAAGCTAGGGCACCTCGGTGTTGAGGCTGTTTATCCATTGACTCCCATGCAGAGAGATTTATACCTTACCAGCGTTCTTAATCCAGAAACGTTAGATGTTTGCATTGGTTACGCAATATCGACGAGTAATCCGTTCAATATTGACGTGTGGAATACAGTGCTGTTAGCAATGCAAGAGCAACAGCCAATGCTGAGGACTCGTATATACGAAGGTTCAGAACAGCATTCTAGTCAACCTTCTGTACGCAATGGGAGTGGGTACGACGGTTATGGTGATGATGTTGCTTGTCAGTGTGTATCAGCACAAACAAGTCTTAACGTAGCGTTTCATGACTTAGGGAATATTACGTGTTCTGATGATGAGGTGGACTCACTGGTTCGAGATTTTATCTATGCTCCTTATGATATTCATAGCGGTGAATTAGTACGTTACTGTATTTGGCGCTTCAATGACGGTAGAACTGTTTTTGCGATGGGTTGTCACCATATTTTAATGGATGGCGTAAGCCTGGCATCGCATTTGAATCAGGTTTCCACCCAATACAATCGCGTTATGTTGGATAAAGAGGGAGGCAATGTTGATGGTCGGCTTAAAAGTTACAGTGGATCTACTACCGCTTCCCCTCACTACCTAGAACTTGCCGAGCAATATTGCGAGGAATTTGATACACAAGATATTCATCATTTTTGGAGCGAAAATCTGTGTAATATCGAACCGCTTTCCTTGAATCGAGGGGGTAAAAATGAGGTTGCGAGCGCGCTTAAGGGCGGAGCTGACAAGACTCGTGCGATTAAAGAAACGCAATTCCTTGACGCAATACAGGTTAATCGGATAAAAAAATATTGTCGTCAGCATGTGATTACACCCGCGATATTTTTTAGGAGTGTTTATGCGTTACTGTTGAACAACTACGGACAGCCAGCGCAATCTTTTCTCATACATAATGCACATAGCTTTCGTCCGAAAGGTCATGAGTACAGCTTGGGATTATACGTTAATCAAATCCCATTCGTCTTTAATCCAGATTTCTTAAATGGAGCGGTGGCGGATCTGTTTTCGGAATCTCGACGGTTTCAAAAATCGATACGGGGTTATGAGCAACTTTCTGTCGGGGAAACCAAAAATCTAGCATCTTCGGAAAATGTGGGGTTTATCTACAATTTTATCGATTTTGTCCCTGAAATATCATTACAGGATTCATTGGTTGAGGTTTCTCGCCATACGAATCAGCCTCGTAAGCAAGTTCAATTGGTTGTACAAATTGAAAATAGCGGACTTTCTCTGAACCTTTGTCATTACGCAGATGATTTCGATTCTTGTCGTTTTTTGGAACGGATGACGTCACTTGTTGAGCAGCTGATCGCAGGCGAAAAGGATCTACGAACATTACGCTTTGTGCTACCAGATGAGGAGTCGACGCTAAAGCAATGGAACGATACGTCGACAACGTATCCACAGAACATCAGTATCCATGAACAATTTCAGCAGCAAGTACTACTAGCGCCAGATAAAACTGCATTAGTTCATGGCGACCATACTCTGTCTTATCAGGCACTCAATCAGGCATCGAATAGGTTAGCACATTATTTGCTGACAAAAGGCGTTTGTGCTGGTGATGTTGTGGGTCTTTGCCTAGATAGATCTTTTGATATGATGGTAGGTGCTTTGGCGATTCTAAAGACCGGGGCAGCTTATGTTCCCCTTGACCCTGGTTATCCGTCGGATCGTTTGGCCTATATGCTAGAGGATTGTAGCGTAACGTTAGTATTAACTCTGGATGCACTTAAAGAGAACCTGCCGTCCGGTTCACATGATGATCGTGCTTGGTGTAGTGTGTGTTTGGATGATGAAAGCATTGTTGCCGTTGTGGAAACGCTTCCAGTAAATAACGTGTCAATTGACACCTTAGGAGCAGGGGACTTAGGTGGTGAGTCTTTAGCATACGTTATCTATACATCGGGATCGACCGGACAGCCTAAGGGCGTGTGCGTGTACCACAAGGGTGTGTCTCGCCTTTGCAAGAATACGAATTATGTTGAAATAACGTCGGACGATAATGTGACTCATTTATCCAATGTGTCTTTTGATGCCGCAACGTTTGAGCTGTGGGGGGCTTTACTCAACGGTGCGGCGGCCATTATTGTTGATAGAGATGTATTGTTGTCAGATGATGCGTTGGCGAAATATTTTTCGGATAACAATGTGTCGGTCATGTTTATTACCACTGCTTTGTTTCACTACTATGCTATTCATAGAGTGGAAATATTTGAGCAATTTCGTGTCGTATTGTTCGGTGGTGAGGCATGTGACCCCAAATTAGTGGCTAAGGTTTATGATGATGCCAAACCGAATCATCTAATTAATATCTATGGCCCGACGGAAAATACGGTTTTTAGCCTTTGGTATGAACTAACCGGATGCGAGCAAGAGCGTTTTACAATTCCTATTGGCCGCCCTATCTCCAATACCACGCTATACGTGTTGGATAAGCATATGGGAACGGTGCCCATGGGGGTTCCAGGAGAGCTATACCTTGGTGGGGACGGGGTTGCCCAGGGATACCTTAATCGCGTCGAATTGACAGATGCCGCCTTTTTTGAATGTCCAGACTTTGGCCGGTTATATCGAACGGGGGACTGGGTTCGACTCAATAATGACGGAAACGTAGAATATCTTGGGCGCATTGACGATCAAGTTAAGATACGGGGTTTTAGGATTGAAATTGGTGAAATAGAAAAGAACCTGTTGATGCATCACGGCGTGGAAGAAGCGGTTGTTGTGGCTAGAGAAGATCAGCCGGGTCATAAAGTGTTAGTGGCTTATTGTGTTTCTGTGGAACCGGTCGAGAGTTCAGAGCGAGATCAGGAGATACGTCAAGATATTCGCCAATTCATGAAGCTATTGTTACCTGATTATATGGTGCCAAGTGCTTTTGTTATTTTGGATAAAATGCCCCTGACTGCCAATGGGAAAATCAATAAAAAGTCACTTCCTAAACCGCAAGATGTTACTAGTGATGCAGGTTATATCGAACCCGCCACATATCAGGAAAAAATACTCGCACTCATTTGGTCTGAAGTATTGGGTGGGCAAAAGGTTGGCGTTAACGATAATTTCTTTGAGTTAGGTGGCGATTCAATCATTAGCATTCAAATCGTTAGTAGAGCAAAGCGTGTAGGCTTACATCTACAGCCACAGCATCTCTTTGAGCATCCGACGATTGCAGAACTTGCAAGTATAGCGTCTTCCGGACGCACTAATATTATTGCAGAGCAAGGAGCGATTGAAGGTGAGGTGACAATGTTGCCTATCCAGCAATGGTTTATGGAGGAACATGATGACGATCGAGAACATTTTAATCATGGTTTAATGCTGGCAATTGAAGAATCCTTTTCGAAACACGATGTTGAGCATGTGGTTGCTGCATTGATAGCAAAGCATGATGGTTTGCGCAGTCAGTTTTTTAATCATCACCCCAAGAAACGTGATGAAGATTGGGTTCAGCGCATACTGGCGGTTGATGATGTTGAGTTTGATCTGAAGTGCCTTAATGTTAGTGCTGAAAGTGCTGAAAGTGATGAGAGTGGCGAAAATAGAAACGCTATGTTATCGACGTTCGCCAATGGGCTTCAGGAGAGCTTTCAATTCGACAAAGGCAGTCTATTTTCCGTGGGGTTTATAGAAACGCCTAAAGGAGAAGATAATCGATTGCTTTTGGTTATCCACCACTTACTTATCGATGTGGTTTCGTGGCGAATACTGATGGACGACATAAATGTCGGATTGGCTAATATCGCTAATGGCAAAGCGATTGATCTTGGGATTAAAACCACCTCCGTTCAGCAATGGGGGGATGCGTTGGTAGCGTTCGCGAAAACGGATTCAGTATTGGAAAAAGCGGCATATTGGCGCTCGTTTAATGATGTGCAATTCGCAGCAATACCCACCGATAACCATTGCCTGGATAATACCTATGGGCAATTGAAAGAAACTGTTGTTACGCTGGATACAGATCAAACACAGCGATTGTTATCGCAGGTCAACGGTGCTTATAGAACAGATATTGAAGATATACTGCTGTCTGCTTTAGCAATGACGGTTAGTCACTGGGCTGAAAAGGAAGATGCTCGTGAAGCGCATGAAGTTGCATCAGATAATGCAAGTACTAGCCCCGGCAATCGCGTTTATCTTCAATTAGAAAGCCATGGCCGTGAAAATATTGCAACCTCTGTGGATGTGACTAGTACCTTAGGCTGGTTCACCAGTGTCTTTCCCGTATTGCTGGATATTGACGGGGTGGATATCGCTAATCCAAAAGATTATGGCGCGTTAATTCAGTCTGTTAAGGAACAATTACGACAGGTTGGGGCGGGGGATGGCGGTTTTAGCTTTGGACTTTTACGTTACTTATCTTGTGATGATGTACGTGAGCAGTTAGCAAATGTCCCCACTCCACAGATCGTTTTTAACTATCTTGGACAGTTAGATAATGCTGTTAGCCAAGGCCATGCATCCTACCCGACTAACGATCCTGTCGGTACTATGTGTGGTCCCAATCTGAAACGACAACATCTACTGGATATTAATTGTCGAATAGAAGATGGAAAGTTCAAAGCGTGTTGGTCATACAATTCCGATAGACATGGAGAGTCTACAGTTTCAACGGTCGCTGCTCAGTATATTGATTTTTTGTCGGCACTCACTGATTTTTGTCTAGGTGAACAGAACAACGGGATGACGCCATCGGACGTTCCGCTGATTGAGGTAGACCAAGCAGGACTTGATCATATCGTCGATACGATTCTCCAGCAAAGTGATCGATTTTCTGTGGGTAATATTCAATCTATCTACCCCCTAAGTCCGATGCAAGAAGGTATGTTGTTTCACAGCGTTTATCAGCCGGAGTCTGCTTTTTATATTGATCAGATGGAATTAAAGGTAGAAGGCGGTATCGATATCGATATTCTGACGCAAGCGTGGCAGCGCGTTGTGGCTAGACACGACATCCTTCGTACAGCGTTTGTCTATAATGGTATTCAAAAACCCATACAAGTTGTGTTTGATAACATCGATGTGTCTATCGATACTTACGATTGGTCTCAATCTAATCGAGATTGTACATTTGAAGAATGGCTGGTCGCGGATAAGGCAAAAGGGTTCGTATTTTCAGATCCAGGTTTATTTCGCTTTTCCTGGTTTATGTTACCGAATCAAGAACAACGATTGGTGTGGACATTTCAGCATATCCTTCTCGATGGTTGGTCGTTGCCGTTAGTGTTAAGTGAGGTGATGCAAACCTACTCTGATTTGTTAAATGGGAATCCGCTACCATCCGGTGTTGTGCCTCAATATCAGAATTTTATTCGTTGGTTGTCGGTGCAGCCTAAGGCCGAAGCTGAAAACTATTGGCGAGAGTACTTAACGGGGTTCAGCGCACCTAATGTCTTCCCGCAGATGAAAACAGTCTCTCTTGAAGAATCTACTCATGCAGAGTGGAAAGAATCGGTTATCGAATTAGATGAAGATACACTCCATACCCTGAATGGTATTGCTCATGACCAGCATCTAACCTTGAACACGATTGTGCAAGGTGTTTGGGCAGTGTTATTAAGTCGCTACTCAAGAGAAAGCGATGTGGTTTTTGGTACAACGGTATCTGGGCGGCCCGCTGAATTGCGTGATGTCGAGCAAACCGTGGGGATATTCATCAATACTCTCCCCCTTAGAACCAAAATAGACGGCGACGCACCATTTTCAGGTTGGCTAAAGGATTTGCAGCAACAGCAAGTCGAGATGCGGCGTTACGAGCACGTTCCATTGGTTGATGTTCAATCGGTATCTGAAGTTTCGAGTAAGCAACCATTATTTGATTCTATTGTTGTTTTTGAAAACTACCCTATGGAACAAGGTTTCTTTGATTACCTTCCAATCAAATTGACTGAAGTCACTCTTGTAGAGCATGCGAACTACCCATTAACGCTAATTGTTATTCCTGGTGAAAAGCTCACGTTCAAAATCTCGTATAACGATAGCTTGTTTGATGAGGTGGATGTTGAACGGATACTTGGGCATTTGGTTGTTATGTTGGAAGGCGTTTCCAATCAACCTGAAATGCGATTAAATGATCTACCTTGGTTGACACCGCGTGAAATATCGCAGGTTACAGTAGAGTGGAACCGAACCGAAGCAGAATACCCCTCGGACTGTTCTCTCGTTGACTTGTTTGAGAAAAAATCCGAACGGTATCCGGATCATAGGGCGGTATCTTTCGGCGATGAAACGTTGACCTATATCCAGCTTAATCGCCTCTCAAATCAGGTTGCTCATGCGCTTATCGCATCGGGCGTCAATCCTGGTGATAACGTCGCCATTGTGATGGGGCGTTCGATATCTATGATCGTCACTACGTTAGCCGTGTTGAAGGCGGGTGGTGTTTACGTTCCCGTTGATCCATCCTATCCCGAAGATAGGATTACTTATATGTTATCGGATACTAACGCGAGGGTGTTGATCACTTGTAATCAAGACGAGCCCAAAATAAGCACGATAGAAAGTGATTGCCTGCCTAGTATTATCGTCTGGGAATCACTACTCAATACGATGCTAGAAACATCACAGACAAAATACACCAACAATCTTAAAATCCCCTCAAATTCTTCGATGTTGGCATATATCATTTATACCTCTGGCTCTACCGGCACTCCAAAGGGGGTTCGTGTTTCACAGAAGGCAGTATCCCGTTTGGTCATTAATACCAATTTTGTCGAAATACGTCCCGGTGATGCGGTGGCACATCTTTCCAACGTATCGTTTGATGCTGCGACGTTTGATATTTGGGGGGCGTTGTTAAATGGCGGTGAAGTCGTAGGGTTTCATAATGATACATTGCTGGATGCAGAGAAGTTTGCATCAGTACTGGAGACTACGAAGATAAAGGCGATGTTTCTTACGGTCGCATTATTTAATCTGTTAACAAAACAGAAAGTGGATATCTTTTCGAATGTAGACACCTTGCTATTTGGTGGTGAGACTGCAGACCCGGAACAAGTACGTTGTGTCTTGCATGGCAAAGACGGTAGGGAGGCTCCTAAACAACTGATTAACGTTTATGGTCCTACCGAAAATACAACGTTTTCTACGTTTTACCCACTCATTGATCTGGATGAGACTGTGTTGAATGTGCCTATTGGTACGCCAATAGCGAATTCAACGACGTATATTTTGGATGAAATGAAACGCCCTGTGCCTATTGGTATTCCTGGGGAGCTGTATGTGGGTGGCCTTGGTGTTGCTGATGGGTATCTTAATCAAGATGTACTGACAGCGTCGTTTTTTACCTCAAATCCTTACGCTGTAGATTCACATGATGCAGAGGGGGAACCCAAACTTTACCGTACCGGTGACGTCTGTCGTTTTTTGAATGATGGCAATATAGAGATATTGGGGCGTATTGATGATCAGGTCAAAATTAGGGGGTTTCGTATAGAGTTAGGTGAAGTAGAAAATCACCTTAACGTTATACCCGGTGTTAGCACTGCATGTGTTTTAGTGAAGCAGAGCGAGCAAGGCGATAAGCATATGGTGGCCTACGTATTGCTCGATGCTGATGTGGTTCATACGGTTCGCTCATTAAAAGACGAAATGAAGAAACGAGCACCAGATTATCTGGTGCCCGCTGCATTTGTGTTTATTGACGATCTACCACTGAATTCAAATGGTAAAGTGGATAAGAAACGGTTGCCAGAGCCGAATGAATTTTGTTACGACAGCAACGAATATGTGATGCCCAAAAATGCCATTGAGCAGAAGTTAGCTGATATTTGGCAAGAGGTACTGGGGTTAAATCGAGTCTCTGTCAACGATGACTTTTTCGATCTCGGTGGACATAGCTTGTTGGTGACGCAAGTAGTGGCCAGAATTCGAGAAGAAATGGACATTGAAATCAGTTTACGGACATTGTTTCAAGCGACCACCATTGCAACCGTTGCAGAAATAATTACCGTCGTTATGCCGCCTCCTAGCACGCACATTGATAATGGTGCTAGCGCTATATATACAGCCGAGGAAGATGGGTGTGATGATGATGAATTTGAGGAATTTACGTTATGACAGTCTATGATATTGTCTCAAAACTCAATGATGCCGGAATAAAGGTGTGGGTTGATGATGGTCAGCTAAAAGTAAAGGCACCAAAAGGTGCGCTGACAAAAGCGCTAAAAGATGAAATCGTAGCTAATAAATCCGAATTGATTCAGTTTCTACCCAGTGTTCAGCGATCAGAAAGAAAAGAAGATAACATTCCTGTTGTGTCACGGGAGGGAGACTTAGCGCTGTCGTACGCACAGCAGCGCATGTGGTTTTTAGCGCAGTTAGAACCTGGAAATACGGCTTATCACATACGTGCAGCGCTTGATATTACGGGCGACCTTGACGTAGACGCTCTTCAACGTGCCATTAACCACTTGATAGATCGCCATGAATCCCTCAGAACAACATTTTCAGAAACTGATGGTGTACCGTCACAGCGTATTCATCGGAATGTAGAATTTAGTCTGTCATCATATACGTTAACCACTCAAACGCTGCATGATGTATTTTCCCAGTTTGTTGATGAGCCTTTTGACTTGTCCTCTGACAGATTGTTTCGAGCGAGCTTAGTTTACAATGCGGATAATAAGCATGTACTGATGATTGTGATGCACCATATTATTTCCGATGGTTGGTCTGCTGCCGTTATGGTGAGAGAGCTATCAGCCTTGTACGCATCCAGTGCATCTCAGGTAGCGGATACATTGCCACCAGTTAAGATTCAATACGTAGACTATGCATACTGGCAAAAATCCTGGTTGTCCGGTGAGAAAGAAAGATCACAACTGGCGTATTGGACCAAGCAGTTAGAGAATGTACCGATTCTAGAGCTGCCGACCGATACTGCTAGACCACCGATCAAGCGCCCTGTGGGTAGTGTTGTTTCCTTTGAGATTAAGAGCCCGTTAGTAGAAAATGCCAAGCGTATTGCAAAACAACAGAATGCATCACTCTTTATGGTGCTGTTTTCGGCGTTTAACGCGTTTTTGTATCGCTATACAGGGCAAGCGGATTTCTCGGTGGGTACTCCCATCGCGAACAGGGCAAACGCCCAGCTGGAGGCAACATTAGGTCTTTTTGTTAACACATTAGCAATACGTGCACCTTTTCAACGAGACGTAACCTTTGTCGATTATGTATCTCTGGTGCGTAAAGTCGCAATGGATGCATTCGAGCATCAAGATATTCCTTTTGAGCGTATTGTTGATGCAATGGGTGTCTCTCGGGACATGAGCCATACGCCAATTTTTCAGGTGATGTTTGTATTACAAAATACACCTGGGGGAACGAAAATCACGTTGCCAGGCGTCACTGTAGAGCCCATAAATATGGCCAGAAACACCTCCCCAATGGATATCACGATGACATTGGTGGAAGAGGTAGATGGCTCTATTTCTGGCGAATTGGAGTTTTCTACCGATTTATATACCCGCAATACTGCGCATCAAATGTGTGGCCATTATGTATCGTACCTTGATTCTATTTTGGAAAACCCTCATCAGCATATTACACACGTAGATTATCTTTCTGTCGAAGAGAAGCAGCATGTTTTGGGTAATCTAGGCAGTGTTAAGCAATGCTATGAGGCAAACCTTACGCTAGACCGTTGGTTTGAACAAACGGTTGAACGTTACCCAGATCAAGTAGCCATTACCGACGTCGGCATTTCGTTAACTTATGATGCGCTTAATAAAAAAGCCAATCTGCTAGCCAGGGATTTGCAGGAAGAGGGTGTTGAGCAGGGTGCTTATGTAGGGATAAGCCTTGAGCGGTCGTCAAATGTCGTTATTGCAATTCTCTCGGTATTAAAGGTGGGTGCTATCTATGTACCGGTTGACCCTACTAATCCCAAAGAGAGAATCCGATTCATATTGGATGATGCACAAGTCAATACGGTTATTGTGGATGACCACTCCAGAGTTAAGCTGCCTCTTGAAGGCCGGCAATGCATTAATGTAGGGGAGGGTAACCGGTCGACGATTGATGACAACGTCGTTAGATCACATGGTGCCACAGATACTGCCTATGTAATCTATACATCGGGAACAACCGGAAAACCAAAAGGTGTACAAATCCCTCATGCGAATGTAGAGCGTCTCTTCCACGCAACGGATTCAGATTTCGGATTTAGTAGTAGTGATGTGTGGACAATGTTTCACTCCTATGCGTTTGATTTTTCCGTATGGGAAATGTGGGGTGCATTATTGTTTGGTGGTCGACTTGTCATTGTGCCGAAGGGCGTTGCTCAGTCTCCTTCTGAGTTTTATGCGTTGTTGCAAAAAGAAAAGGTCACGGTGCTAAATCAGACGCCAACTGCATTTACTCATCTTATAAAAGAAGATGAAATACAATGCCTGGATGACAGCCAATCTTCTACATCGCCGCGATTGCCACGATTGCCACGATTGCCACTACGTTACGTTATTTTTGGTGGAGAGGCGCTTGATTTTACCGCACTTGAACGTTGGGTTGGTCGACATGGTATCAATGCACCGTCATTGATTAATATGTACGGTATCACTGAAACCACGATACATGTGACTTATCACAAAATCAGCGAAGTGGACCTGATTAATAAACGTAGTCTAATTGGGCGGCCTATTGATGATCTATCGTTAGTGATTTTGGATGAAAATCTCCAGTTAGTCCCGGCTGGGGTGGCAGGAGAAATGTATGTAGGGGGGGCAGGTCTTGCTCTGGGGTATTTACATCGTCCCGAGTTAACCCGTGAACGATTTATAGCATATCCATCGACGTTGAATGCCACAGGACTTCTGGGAAATAGTAAATCTCATGTTAATACGGGTAGATTGTATAAGACTGGGGATGTTGCCCGGTACGTGAGGGATGACAATAATACTGGTGTGATTGAGTATTTAGGGCGAGCGGATGACCAGGTCAAAATTAGAGGTTACCGTATTGAACTTGGTGAAATAGAATCAACACTCTCCGGTTATTCTGACGTTAGTGCCAGCGTTGCCACTATTTTTGCGGATGTTAATGGGCAACACCACATTGTTGCGTATGTGACTGGAAATACTCGTGTCAGTGTTGATGTTGGCGAGCTAAAAGCTTACCTCGTTAAGCACCTTCCCGAATACATGATTCCGACGCAAATTTTTACTGTCGATGTGTTTCCGTTGACGAGCAACGGTAAAGTCAATAAACAAGAGTTACCCACGCCCGATTTGTGTGGCGCGGCGGCGGATAATTTTGTTGCCCCGTCCAGTGACGACGAAATTCAAGTACACAGTATATGGAAAGAGGTATTAGGTATTGATGTTATCAGTACCCATGCTAACTTTTTCGAGATTGGTGGGCATAGTTTGCTTGCAACTCAGGTGATTAGTCGAATAAGAAATATATTAAATCTTGAATTGTCTTTAAAGACACTGTTTGAATATCCAACCATTCAGTTGTTATCTTCTCAGGTTAAGAGTGCCAGAGAATCTCAGTCTGGTGTGAATACCCCCTCTGTTATTGTTCCCCAGACAATCGGGGAAAAAAAGGTACTGTCATTTGCTCAACATCGACTGTGGTTTGTTGATCAGCTTGATAATGATACTACCGCGTATAATTTGCCGGTTGCATTATTACTGCGGGGCAAGGTGTCTGCTGACGCATTGGAGCAAGCATTCCGTGTCATACTGAGTCGGCACTGTGTGTTGTGCACGCAATATGTGGAGCGCGATGGTGAGCCAGCCACGATTTATAAAGATGCGTCTTTGTGGTGTATGGAAAGGGAACTGATCACCGTTGAGGGGAATGAAACGGCAGTTTTCGTTAGCGATGATCGTATCGATAATCGTATCGACAAATCAATTGAAGCATACGCGGACAAACATTTTAATCTAGCAAATGATTGGCTCTTCAGATCGAAGCTTATCGATTGCGGTGAAGACAGGCATGTGCTGTTATTGAATATGCATCACATTGTATCTGATGGTTGGTCAATGGGTGTGCTCGTCAATGAGTTAAAGACACTGCTAAAGACCAATAATCCTGAGTTGGGTTTGACTCCAGAGCATGCTATTGATAATGCTAAGGATTTATCTGCTTTACCAATACAGTATGAAGACTATGCCGCGTGGCAACGAGAGTGGTTGTCTGGTGATAATATAGAACATCTAAAACGGTATTGGGTTGATGCGTTAGAAGGGGCTCCTGCCGTATTACGATTGCCAACTGATTTCCCTAGACCAGAGAAGCCAACCTTCAATGGTGCGCATTTTGATATCGATATTGGCGTAGAATCGACACAAAAATTAATGGATTATTGTGCTGAAAATGCAGTAACTCCGTTTATGGTGCTGATGTCGGCTTATCAAATTTTGCTGGGTCGATATACGCACCAAGAAGATATTTGTGTGGGTATTCCCATTGCGAACCGAAATCAGTATGAGATTGAAGGGCTGATTGGTTTTTTTGTTAATGGCATGATCATTCGGGGGCGACAGCACGGTAATCCCACCAGGCGAGGGTTCATTGAATCGATAAAAGATGCTGCCCTTGGTGCATTTGTACATCAAGATATGCCGATGGATGTGCTAGTCGATACCTTACAGATGAGTGGCGGTGGAAGTTATGCACCGGGTGCTCAGGTTGCCTTTGCGTTGCAAAATATGCCAAACCTAGCATCCCTTTCTATGCCAGGGTTAGCGGTAGAGTTACTCGAACGTGAACACAAAACGGCAAAGTATGAGCTGACACTATTGTTGGAAGAGCGAGGCGAGAGTATTGCTGGTGTATTGGAGTTCAATACCGATTTGTTCTCCGTCGACACTATTGGTTTGATGGCGGTTCATTACAAGAGCGTTTTGGAGCAGTTATTAGCTGAGCCTACTCAAAGTATTTCAACAATAACGTTTGCTTCATCAAGTGAATTAGAGAGAATTTTTAGTTGTGATGATAGCATTTTTCCACTAAGCCCAATGGAGCGTGATGTCTATTTGGATATCATAAGCGACCCGTCGAGCTTACGAAATAGCATTGGTTCTAGTTGCGTTTTTAATCAAGAATTCGATGTAACACTATTCCAAAAAGCGTTTGAATTACTGGTTTCACAAAATCCGCTGATGAAAGCGCAAGTGGTTTCAAACGACATTCCTTATTTGGATGTTGCTTATTTTAAGATTGATGAGAGCCGTACTCTTACTCCCAAGATATATGATTACTCAGACAAAGAATGGTCAGATGCTGCTATAACATCTCTGGTAGAGCGTACAGTTTATAGGCCTTATGATCTGTTTAATGATGATCTCTACGGTGTTAGTTTTTTCACACTAGATCGTTCTCGTACATTGTTGGTTGTTTCTGTTTGTCACCTTGTGGCAGATGGTGCAGCGTTATTCACTAGTTTTCAGGATCTATTTGCTGCGTTCGGTGGGCCTGTTGAAGGGGGGCTGGTAGCCAATTTCGTTGATGATAGACATGACCATGTGGGTCGTAGCCGTCAGCTGTTTGATACGGAAAAAACGCTATCTTATTGGCAAAAACAATGTCTCGATGTAGAGGCACTTCAGTTTTCAATGCCCTTAGAGCACGCAGATACTGATTCCTCTCTGAACGCCGCGTTGCCTTCTGGTCGCATTGAAGACTTTCTAGTGATTGATAAAGCCGAGTTTAGTGACATAAAGCAGTATTGCTCGACGTTGGGAGTTCATACTGCGGTCTACTTTAAGGCGCTATATCTTTTACTGTTGCATTATTATTGTCGCCCGCAAAGTGATTTTTACTTTGGAGAGATTGTCGCGGGACGCTCAAAGAAATTTCGTCATACCTTTGGTTGTTTTTTTCAAACGTTACCTACGATTATTCCACATGACCTGTTAGCTGACGGCAATGATTTTGAAGATGTAGTTGCGTTTTTACAATCGTACAAAATGAGTGCCCGCCGTTACGATAAAATATCCCAGCTCGCCCAGCGAAATATTTTTCCTAAGGCAGAGCAGAATTTTCTGTATAACTACTATAATTTTATTGCAGAAGTGTCGTGGAATGATGAAACTGAAACGTTATTACCTCATCCTCAAATTCAAGATGAACCGGTACAATTTATCGCTCAGGAATATGCGGATCATTTTCTTCTTCAATTCGTATCTAACACACAGACATTTGAATCGTTAGGTTTTATGGCGCGTTTACACGAATTAAGTAAACAAGTGTTGTCAGGTGTGTCGTCACTAACGGCGTTGGACTTTCTATTGCCCCATGAGGCTCAGCTCTTGGCTGACCATGCATTAGACGGTGATAGATATCAAACAACGGCTGATGAACAAGTGGATGTTAGCTCAACGCTTGTGGATCGTATTCTGGATCAATGTGAGCGTTCTCCTAACGCCATAGCGATAAAGCATGCTGAGTCCAGTCTCTGTTACGAGGAGTTGGATCAACAAAGTCGTCAATGGGCGGGTTATTTCGCGGCGAAGGGCGTTGCGCCCGGGCAGCGCGTAGTTGTTTGTCTTAAGCCTGGTTTGGCATTGTTCCCCGTGCTATTGGGTGTGTTAAGGGTTGGTGCCGTGTACGTGCCTGTCGACGCGGGTTACCCTGTCGATCGCATTCACTATATCGTCGAGGATTCGAACTCCGATATTATCGTTACTGAGCATTGTGTGCATTCACGTCTTGTTGCGTTATTTGAAGATGAGAATAACAAGATGATTGTGTCTGTTGAGGAAGCCGCAGGTGAGTTGACGCAATACGCGAGCTTTGATTCGTCTTCTTATCGCCCAACACCAGATTCAATGATGTATGTGATCTACACATCAGGTTCAACGGGCAAGCCAAAGGGCGCCGGTGTTTATCATCGGGGTGTTAGTAATTTATTGCACTGGTATATTGATTCTCTTAGCATCAATAGCAGCGATGCATTTTTGTTATTAAGCTCTGTTGGTTTTGATTTGACTCAAAAAAATCCCTGGGCAGCGTTTTGTACGGGTGCGAAGCTGGTCATTCCCGAAATGGATCAATATGATCCAGATACTATTGCCAAAGCATTGGTAAAGGAATCTATCACTTGGCTAAACTGCGCGCCAAGCGCTTTTTACCCTTTGGTTGAGGAAGGAGATCTTCAAGGCTATCCATTTGCATCCCTTCGTCACGTTGTGCTGGGTGGTGAATCTATTCGTTTACCGATAGTGAACCAATGGCTTCGAAAGGATCATGGACATGTTGCACTGGTCAATAGTTATGGGCCGACAGAGTGCACTGATGTTGTTGCTTCGTATTTATATGCGCCCGGTGGTAATAACGATGCTGATGGATTCGATTTACCCATCGGTCAGGCTATCCCCAATGTTCAATTGCATATTGTTGATGAACGTAACCAGCGTGTAGCGCCGGGTCTTGTCGGTGAATTATGCGTGTCCGGTGCTGCGGTGGGTGCTGGCTATATTGGGAATTCGGAACTAACAGAATTATCTTTTATTGAAAACCCTTTTGGTAAAGGCCTGTTGTACAAAACAGGAGATTTGGCTAGGTTGCGGCCGGAAAGTGGCCAAATTTCGTATATTGGGCGTAAAGACTTCCAGGTAAAAGTCAGAGGCCTTCGAATTGAGCTGGGTGAGATTGAGTATGCGCTTCGACAGCAAGATGCAGTATTGGACGCACTTGCGCTTGTTGATAGTGATTCTATCGTTGCATACGCGTTACTCGATAAGTCAAATGTAGGTATGGATACACGTATCCTCATAGACGGTTTACACCGATTGCTTCCCGATTATATGGTACCCAACCATCTTGTCGTCGTAGATAAGTGGCCCTTAACCGCGAATGGTAAAATTGATCGAAAAAATCTCCCCAAATATATCGCTCAAGGGATACAAGATTATGTTGCACCCACAACGGATACTGAAATACGGTTGGCAAATATTTGGCGTGATGTGCTTAATATCGAAAAAGTGGGTGTTCTTGATAATTTCTTTGACCTTGGGGGGCATTCACTGTTAGCCGCAAGAGTGATATCAAAATTACGTAAGGAATTTAGTGTAGAGATATCCTTGCGAGTACTTTTTGAAATGCGAACGGTCAGTGATATCTCTCGCTATATTGACAGACTGAATTGGGCTGTTCAGTCTCAAACTCATGGCAGTAGTGTTAGAGGGATGGAAGGAGAAGATCACGATACGGGGAGTTTTGACGATGAGGGACAGTTAGATGAGACTGATCTCGACAGCCCAACGGAAGAAGGCTTTTTGTAGTGATTGTGAATAGAGAAAATACTAAAAATAACAAGTAGAAAGCAATTCAAAAAACAATTTGAAAAACAGTACGGCTCGAACATCCAATGCGATTGTGTGGGCTAATAAACGGAAGTAGAGTCAATGATAAAAGATTCCATTCAAGAAGGTCTTGATACCGGGAAACCTACATTGGTTTCCCGGTTAGTATCAAAAGCCCTATCACTGATAACCTCAGATCATGCGTTGAGGAACATTCTGATATTAACCTTTGTGCTATGTGCGCCTGGATTACTGGTGGATATACACACAGATGATTATTGGCATTTTGGTTTTATTAAAGATGCTATCCCGCTTAATGAGATTAAAGACCTATCGTTATTTGGTTTGTTTTCATTCGCGAATGCAGACCCGGAGCGCTTTAATCAATTGATTGATCTTGGATTTTTACCCTGGTGGTCTTACGACGGGTATAAACTGATGTTCTGGCGTCCGTTAACAGAAGCGACACACTGGATAGATTATACGTTTTGGCCATCCCATGGTGGGGTGATGCATTTTCAAAGCATACTGTGGTATCTCGGCTTACTTGCCGTGTTGTGTAAATTATACGGACGGCTGCATACCGGAAAGGTCGCCGTTGGTGTGGCATTGTTATTATATGCGTTGGATGCAAGTCATGCGGTGAACGTAACCTGGATCGCTGGTCGTAATGCGTTATTAGCGACACTTTTTGGTGTATCTGTACTCTATTTTCATATTCGTGCACGACAAGATGCTTGGCTTCCTGGGTATGGTTTAGCGATGTTGAGCCTTGTTGTTGGCTTGCTGTCGGCTGAATACCATATAGCAGTGGGGGCCTATCTTTTTGCGTTTGCGGTGACACTTGATAAGAAGGGGCCAGTTAAAGGGTTGCTATGTTTGATGCCTTATTTGCTGGTTGTGGCGGTTTGGTGGATTACCTACAAGAATGCTGGATTCGGATCAGGAGGTACCAATGGTTTTTATCTTGATCCGGTAGAAGACCCAGTTACGTATCTATTCGCCATGGGGCATAGGATCGTTGCGTTAATGGGCACTCAGTGGGGCTTTATCCCTGCGGATCTTTATCGTGGTGGTGCGCGGCCTTATATCTTTGGTATTAGCGTCGTGCTTTTGTTAAGTGTTATCTATCTATTGTTACCTGTGTTGAAAGAAAATAAAGCGGCTCGTTTTTGGGGTATTGGTATGGTAATCAGTGCACTGCCTGTTTGTGTACCGCCGCCAAGTGATCGGTTGTTAATGTACGTGGGCATTGGAGCCTGCGGTATGTTGGGGGCATTTTTTCAATATTGGTATGACCAACACAGTAAGGGGCATCGGATTGCAAAATCTCGAATTAATATTGCAAAAATGATGATAGGTTTTCATATCCTTCTCAGTGGGTTGCTTTTTCCTGCTGTTATCTATTCGACGCAGATTACTGGCGATGGTATTCGTGCAAGCGCCTCAACGATTGTAGACAATAATGAAATCAACGATAAAAAGCTGGTTTTATTGAATGCTCCCGCTTGGCTGAATGGCTATTTGTACTCCATATGGGTGTATGAAGCTGAACCCCTACCAGAAAAAATATGGGGCCTTACAACCTGGAATACGATAAAGAAAGGTAATGAAGGTTTCTTAACGACATTAAATCGCCATGAAGTTCGAGTATCGCTCAAAGATGGGTTTATGACCTCTATTGATAAAATTTATCGGGACTATGAAAACTATACGTTACATGTGGGGCATGTACTCAAATTTGGCGGCATGAGTGTGAGGATTGTCGAGTTAACCGACGATCTTCGTCCTAAAACTGTCGATTTTATATTTGATCAAGCTCTGGATGATCCAGCGCTAATTTGGTTAATCTATAATGAGGATGATGAGTTTGTTGAGTTTTCCATTCCAGATGTCGGTATGACAGTCCCGCTAAAAGTATCTTCATAGCACTAAGGGCGGTATAGGTTTCAATAGCAGAGCCCAATGTAATCACTTTTTGTACATCCCATATACCGGAAAGTGAATAAAAACACAGGTGGATGGGATGGTAGAAGTACCTCAACATTTGACTGATCCCCAAGATAGAGGGATGTTCTATAATTACCTTTCTTGGTGTTTATTGGCAATATGTTTGTTGAGGTGCCTTATGCATGATGATGTTTTCTCTCTTGTGGCCTTCGGGGTGTTCGGCTTAATCGCCCTCAATGTACTGTCATATTACTCGCGGCGTTTGATGGTGTTGCCGGATATTATCTGGGTATTATTATTGGGTGTGGGTTACGGCGGTGTTGCGCATTTTTTAAATTTAGGTTTGCCTGAGCTGACGCTAAGTCCCAATCTTGTTCTATATGCATTTGTGCCCCCACTTATTTTTGCATCCACTCAAAAAATATGTCTGTTTCACTTTAGTAAAGTGCTCGCACCAGCATCTCTCGTCGGGAGTGTGGGAATATTGATTAGTATGATAATCATTGGCTCAACGCTACATTATGGCTTTGGATTTCAATGGTTAGAGTCACTATTATTTGGCGTTATTTTATCGGCAACAGATCCACTGGCAGTTGGTGCGTTATTACATGGAAATGATCAAGTGTCAGAATCTCAGAAACTGTTGATTGAAGGGGAGTCAATATTGAATGACGGCTTTGTTGTTACTGTGACAGGTATTCTCGTATTAATATTATTTGGTGGGGAGAGTTTTAATTTTCTAGGTAGCAGTGGCACTTTTCTAGTGCATGTCGTCGGCGCGTTACTATTAGGCGTTGCGCTAGGTAGAGGCGCTCGTGGATTGTTAAGTCTCTGGAAAGGTGAGCATTTCACCTTAACCATCAATATGACCCTGGCGATAGCGTTCGGTAGTTTTACATTAGCTGAAATGTTGCACCTTTCTGGAATACTCGCTGTATTCTCTACTGCTCTGGCATATGGATATAAGCCAGACGAAGAAAATCAGAATAAGCTTATTCATCGGCATATTTGGGATTACTTTGAGTATATAGCCAATGCGGTGCTATTTTTCTTATTAGGAGCCAGTTTTTTTGTCTATACGTCTATTGATGAAGGGTCTTTATTGCTGGTTTTTGTTTGCTTAGTTCTATTGGTGGGTTCTCGCCTGGGCGCATTGATTGCGCTTTTCCCACTGATAAAAATAGAAAATAACCGATTGAATAAAAGGGATTTTTGGTTGTTGAATTTTTCAGGTGCCAGAGGTGCGGTCTCTATTGCGTTGATTCTTCTGTTGCCAGATACCTTTGAACTAAAGTCTTTGTTCTTATCGCTCGCGTTCGTAATGATTCTATTTTCTTTGGTTGTTTATCCTGTGGCGATAAAGAAAGTCCTGGACTAGGAAAGTACTGGGCTAGAAAAGTAGCGACTTTTCTGGTGTTAGGATGGGTTATTGAATTCACTGAATGGAGTAGTTACCTACTCCATTCAGCGGCCTATTTACTTAACAATTCAATCGAATAACCGTCGGGGTCTTGGCAAAAAGCCAAAATCGTAGAGCCGTGCTTCATCGGCCCTGGCTCTCGCGTGATAACGCCACCTTTTTCGCGAATAGCGTCGCAAGCTTGATACACGTCATCAACTTGAATGGCTAAATGTCCAAAGGCGTTACCCAATTCGTAGTCATCAGTTTCCCAATTATGCGTGAGTTCAAGTGCGGTGTTTTCAGATTCTGGCCCATAACCTAAGAAGGCCAGTGTGAATTTTCCGTCGGGATAGTCCTTTTGCCTTAACAAGCTCATACCCAATACATCCGTGTAAAACGCCAGGGATTTTTCTAGATTACGTACTCGTAACATCGTGTGTAACAGTCGCATGATGATTCCTCTCTCTATGTATGGCTAAACCTATTTTATGAATAGGCTGACTAATGACGAAATTTGAGTGAGTAATGCTTCTCCCTCGGTATCCTCTGCTTCGGCAAATACCATGGCAGCTTCTGATAATGCACCAATTAACATTCTAGTGATCAATGTCTGATTGAGCGCTTGCAGGGAAGGGAATTGTCGTTGAATAATCTCTGTCGCTTTTACTACGACAGCAGTATTAGTCCAGCGCTCACGGCCCAGAATATGGGGTGAATCAATTAATACGACTTGCCTAAAAGATGCGTCAGACGCCATTTGAGAGAAGGTTTGCCAGTACATCAAGGGGTCACTAGAGGCCTCTTCGTGTTTTGCATCGACTGCGGAAAGTGCGTCAACCAACTGATTTTCATAGGTTTCGGTAACAACCTTGAACAAGTTTTTCTTGTTTTTGAAATAGTGGTAGATAGGACGGATAGTGGTAGAGCAGTCTGCGGCGATATCTTCTAGGGACGTCTTGTTATAGCCATGTATACCGAAGAGTTTGCAGGCGCTTTGCAATACAGCGGCTTGGGTTTCTGCACGTCGCTCACCCTGTGTTTTTACGGTCTTTTTCATCTTTTTATATCAATCACTTACGTTAAATTACTGGGCTAATCCTAGTGTATATGGGAGCTTCTGGCGAGTACTAAATCAGCAGGTAGAGGTCAATCTATCACTTTCTTGTAGTATCTATAAGCAACATATGTAATTATGCTACATAAGATATGTAATTGAACTACATAACATGAGTATTTCGAGAAAATAATAAGAAAAGGGTGGGTTGATGAAAATCCTTGTAACTGGAGCCTTTGGTAATTTGGGGCTGATGTGTGTGGAAAGGGCGTTAGCGTTGGGCCATGAGGTCCGTTGCTTTGATGTGCCAACTAAAAAGAATCGACAAACTGCGCGTGCATATAGCGGGCGGGTTGAGTCAATTTTTGGTGATATTCGTAATTCTTCAGCAGTAGAACAGGTAGTGAAGGGGGTGGAGGGTATCATTCATAATGCTTCCGTGCTGCCACCAGTCACCGAAACTAACAGCCTCTTTGCACAGGCAGTCAATGTCGAGGGCACACGTCTACTGATTGCCAGTGCTGAAGCGGAATCAACGCAAAGTAGTCAGGGGATTCGATTTGTATTCCCCTCATCGGTCACGGTGTTTGGTCTACCTGCACCAAAGGAGTTGCCGCGAACAGTAGATGATCCTGTTGAATCTACGGATCATTATACGCGTCATAAACTGCAATGTGAGAGCATAGTGAAACAGTCGACTCTGGACTGGAGTATATTACGCGTTGGTGTTTCTGTGGATTCTCGGACGCTATCAACGGATTGGGCGACCTTTACATCGTTATTGCGAGTGAAAGCAGATAACCCTTTGGAATACGTGCACCCAAAGGATGTAGCGTCTGCCATGTGTGAAGCGGTGACGAGAAAAGCCGCCATTGGGAAAACCTTACTTATTGGTGGTGGAAAGCACTGTCAAATAACGCAAGGAGAATTCCTTGGAACGGCGCTGCAAGCCTGTGGATTGACATTGGATAGGCGTATATTCGGCCAACAATCTTTCTATACCCATTGGATGGATACACGGGAAAGTCAGCGGATACTCAATTATCAACAATATACTTTTTCACATTACGAAAGTGAAATGCAGGATGCTTTGGCGGGCATTCGGCGGTTACTAACCCCTATTCGACCGATAGTAAATAAAGCGCTTGCGTATTTTCTAGGATGGACCATGAAGTACTGATCCTGTTTTTATAGTTTTTCACAGAACATAACTAACAACAATAAATAACGATAACGTCCATTTACAAGGAGGGAGAGAGTCATGCCTGCTGATTGTTATAAGCAAAAGAACTATTCCGTAACCCAACAGATAGTAATGGCGTTCGTCATGGCGTTTCTTTTTATGGGAAATGCGAAAGCCGTGCTAACTGACAGCCTGGGTATAGGTAATGCGAAAGCACTCGGACTGGGACATGCAGTAACGGCAGATCCCCCTGGGATTGATTCAATTCATTATAATCCAGCGGGTCTGGCTAAAGTTAAAGGCCGTAAAAAGCATGTTAAGCTTATCGCGGGTTCTTTTGATATTGCATTAGAGCTGGGTGATTACAATGAAGACAGAGCTGCATTATTAGAACTTGCCAGAATAGAGGGTGCTAAGCTGGGTGCTGATGGCATTCCGATCATAGAAAATCCAGACGAGTGGTTTTATAACGAGTCTTATCAGACCACCAGCGAAACCGAGGGTGCGTCGATGATGTTACCATTTGGTATTGGTCAGACAGATTTTCCGGCATTGATTTTTCCGTTGGGTGGAGTGTCTATTTCACCGCCTGGTAGTGGAGTTACATTTGGTACCAATGTTTATACGCCATTGGCAGCAGGGTTTTATCGTGCAGAGGACGATCCAGGTCGTTTTATTGGGCAGCGATTATCGTTTCTATTGTTAACGTATTTTTCACCCTCTATTGCTGTGGAGGTAAATGACCAACTAATGTTTGGGGCATCAATTAATTTCAATTATGCCGGAGTGGGTTTTGAAGTGCCATTTCGCTCCGATCATTTAGGCTTGCTAGCGTTACCCTTCTTACAAGCGGGGGATTGCGATACCGCAGAAGGAAATGCGGGTGCTGCTATTCCTATTTGTGAAAACTTAGGCCCCTATGATGTTCTAGGGACCTTAACCTTTAGTGTTGAAAAAGAACTGGCGATAGGGTTTAACATGGGTGTTTTGTGGGAGCCAACACCTTGGTTAACGTTGGGCGCAGTCTATCAATCACCGGTATCGATGGATATGGAGGGCGACTTTTCGTGGGAGAACAGCGAGAAATGGCTGAACTTTTTGGGAGAACTTTCGACAGAAAAATTGCTAGCCTCTGGATTAGATCTGATTGGCGTTAAGGGGCAAACCTTTGTGGAAGGTACCGCAAATTTAGAAATGGAAATGCCAGAGCACTATGCATTGGGAATGAGTTTGCAACTAACCCCAAGCGTTAAAGTGAATGTGGATTACAAGTTTACCGGTTGGTCTTCTTGGGAAAGTATTCCTGTTAAGTTTTCACAAAACATTGATGTGCTGGCATTGGGTAGCTTGGTACAAAGCGAACTCGCGGAACCCAATAGCGTAACGTTTCCATTAGGGTTACAAGATACCTGGAATTGGGCAATGGGGGTCGAGTACCAGTTCTCAGATCAGCTTGCATTACGAATGGGGGTAGAGGATAGGCCATCATCTATACCGACGGAATCGAGAAGCCCGCTATTACCGATAGCTTCGGGGACATTCTATGGGATAGGGTTTGGGTATAAAGCTATTTCCGGTGCGCAATGGGATGTGGGGTTAGCCTACTTTCATTCAGAGGTGGAAATGCCAGGCGGGTCCAGTGATTTAGGTAATAGTACGGACCCAACAAAAGCCATTTATAACCCATTTCAAGGCCAAGACATTACCGCAACATTAGATGTAATCTTGCTGGAGATGAGCTATTCGCAAGATTTTTGACGAAGAGGGCATAGACGTAGGATACAAACAACCACACACGGTGAGAATATATGTATGTGGTTGTTATTTATGTTTGGGTTGAAAGGCTATTATCGACGATTCCAAGCAATGCATTCTTCTAGGGTTATGCCATTGCCACCAAAGATATCTAACGCACTACCAATAGTGAGGTCAACCTTATCATTTGATAGTTGGCCGACTAACATAAGATCTTCCATGGAACGAGCGCCGCCTGCATACGTTACCGGGATTGATGCGATATCCCCTAATAATGTGACAAGCTCTTGATCAATACCCGCTTGTAATCCTTCTACATCAGCGGCGTGAATTAAGAACTCAGAACAGTGTCCTGCTAACTCCGATAAAGTAGCTTTATCAATTTGAGTGTCGGTGACGGTTTGCCAGCGATCGGTTGCAATGTTCCAGCCGGCTTCTGTACGGCGACAACTTAAGTCCAAAACTAAATGTTCAGTGCCGGTCTCGCGTTTAATCGCTTCAAGCCGGTCTGACGACAATTGACCACCTTCAAATAGATAAGAGGTGACAATCACATGGGAAGCCCCAGCCTCTAAAAACTCAGCAGCATTTTCATTATTCACGCCACCACCGAACTGTAGGCCTTGGGGCCAGGCGTTTAGGGCCATTAGCGCTTCTTCTTTATTACCGGGACCTAATGCAATTACATGGCCTCCTGTTAATCCATTGTCCTGGTAGAGGTCTGCGTAATAAGCTGCGTCGTATGGGCTAACATAGTTTGTGTCGGCACCTTGGTCATTTAGGCTGCCACCAACGATTTGTTTTACTTTACCTTGGTGCAAGTCAATACAGGGGCGAAATTGAGTCAAGGGTAACCTCTTGTGATGTCCGGTATGTGGGTGTTCTAGAGCGGGGATTATAACCTTATATTGATGGGAGTGTATGTGTACGGGGCGTCTGGAGCAAATTCTCTTAGCCTGCATCTATATAATTCGTTTAGGCGTTGTCAAGGCTGATGTTAATAATACCAATTTCTAGTGGCACTATTTTACTTTCCAAAAACCTGCCTACGTACCATAATTGGTTTAAATAATGATCAATTTGTTGAGCTCTTGAGGTATTTAGCTATGAGTTTTGGGACCAAGGTTTGGAATGTATATAACGATATAGATAGAAGTATAGATAAGTCCGAGGTAAACCTGCATGTTTGGGGGAATCACAAAAGCATACATGCCTCTGACACAGTACACAGTGATAACGGGATGCTAAAGTCTATTGCCAAGGGTACAGCAATGGTCGGTAGTAGTGCTTTAACTATTGGCACTAAAAGCCCAGGTTTATCAACGCTAGCAGTAACGGCAGCAACTGGCGGATCAATAGCATTATCTGCTACGGGTGTTGGAGCAGTTGCTGTTGCAGGTGCCTATGCCGTCGGTACGTCTGTATTAGCCGGAGTCTCGGTCTACAAGACCCATAGTCACATCAGGAATTTAGAAAACCTATTGCAGAACGGTGGTGGTAAGTGTGATGGGAACCGTTGGGATCACGGGGCTATTCAGATGACCGTACTACCCTATATTATCAACAAGAAAAAGACCAAACTACGTCGTAAGAGCGAGGAAACCGTCCCGGTATTAGGCGGTATGCTATCGACTGCGGAAACGGGTATGAAGAGTATTTTTAAACGACTCAAAGGTACTCGAGGCGTAGCGCGTCATCATAACGCAGAGATCCTGACTAAGCATCTGGTTACCTGCAATTGTGGTCTTGCTGAAGGCATTGTAAGTGAGCTTTGCAGTGAAGAAGAAATGAAAAACATACGTGCTATGGATAGTAATGATGCGGGTTACTGGATATTTAATAAAATGGCGTCCATGTAAACCAGAGACTCAACGGGAAGCAGTACACCTAAGATTGGCTGGGTGTACTGCTGTAATATGTAAACTCAATTCAGCCCTTGTTTTACGTTCAACGGCTTTCAGTATTATTCAAATATTTTGTATGGAAATTCACCCATAACCATCGCTTTACGCTAGAATCACTCGCTAAAAGTAATCTTAAAATACTAAAAGCAATGGATTAAGCGAGTTTACGATATGGATATTACGCGTCATACGCAAGAACAGGTTGTTTCCCAAATTAAAGCGCTACACCAGAAGGGGTTATTCCGCCAAGCACTCAGTACGGCAGAAAAGTCCTGGGGGCCCTACAGCCAATGGAATAAACAACACCAACTACTTGTTGGCGGCAACCTCTTTGTTAATTTGGGGCTACGGCGCGTTGCTGATGCCATGAGATTACATGGGTGGCGAAAGATGCGCACTCATCCCGAAGCGATTTATTATTATGTAAAGGTCATCTATTCTCGACGAGGACCTCTTGAGGCAATAAAGCTCCTTGAACGCTATAACGAATTAGTGTGTGGAGACTCATCGCTGCATGCTAAATGGCTAGCCCTAAAGGCCTCTGTTTATAGCCAATATAGAGACTGGAAAACGGTCCATTCGTTAATTCAGCAAGCACAAAAATTATCCCCTAATCATGTTGCAGTTCAATTAGAGGCAGCGTACCTGCTTGAGGCTGAAGATCGCTATGAAGACGCTGGGGCGGTAACTTTACCGCTCGCTCAGCAAGGCTATCGCCCAGCTATTCAGTTTTTGGCACATTTAAAGGTGCTTGAGAACGATAGGGAAGGTGCCATTGAGCTATTGCGGCAGAACATGGAAAGCATGGAAAGTTTGGGTATATGTTTTCAGCTTTTTCGTCTTTATCAGCAAGACGATCAAATGGAGCAGGCTAGGCAATGCGTGGATCGAGCAAAACAGCTATTACCGGAAGGGAAAAATGTACTTAGCCAAGAATTTACGGGTATCGCGTTTGAATTGGCTTATTACAACAAAGAGCATAAGCGAGCAGAGGAGCTGCTGGGAAATACCAAATCGCCTTTTTTCCAAAGTATAAGAAAGAATATTGCTAATAGTGATGGGCAGGGGAATATCGTATTGCTTGATGTCCCGTTTGTTAGGCAGCACCATATGACATGCGCACCGGCTACCTTGACATCGATAGCTCAATATTGGCAGCAGGATGCGGATCATCTCGATATTGTTGAAGATATTTGTTATGACGGCACCCCTCATCAAGCTGAGCGAGAATGGGCAGAGAATCAACAGTGGGTTGTAAGAGAATTCGATTTACAAGCGGATATCGCGTGCCGTTTGCTAGACCGTGAGGTTCCTTTTACATTATCGACAGTTGCCCCTGGGTCCGCTCACCTCCAAGCCATTATTGGCTATGACTCAACTCAGGGAATATACCTGGTACGAGACCCTTACAATCCTAATGTACAGGAATTCTTGATTAACGAGTTATCGTTGCACGGTAAGCCATTTGGTCCCCGTTGCATGGTAATGGTACCTGCGGATAAAGGACATTTACTCGACGAACTCGAATTTCCAGCAGCAGAATTTTATAATTTGAACTTTACTCTGCTAAAGGCATTAAATGTACACAAGAGAGATGAGGCAAATCAACGTTTAGAGCAAATGAAAGCGTTGGGTAGCAACCATAGGTTAACGTTACAGGGTGCCAGAGCATTAGCGCGCTATGACAATGACTATATCAAAGAGTTGGCGTGCGTTGATATTTTGTTGGATGCGTATCCTGAGGATCTCAATCTACAAGCAGAAAAATCGTCACTACTAGGGCGCCTAGGTCGTCATCAACAACAGATTGAATACCTTGAAGAAAAAACTCAGGGCCCAGATGCCCATCCGTATATTGTCGAATCCCTTGCAAATTGCCTTCGAGGAGACAAGAGAAAAGCAGAAAGCAGTGCCAACCTATTAAGCTATGTGCTTCGTCGGCAGCCGACGAATGCCTTTGCGCTTTGGATGTTGGCTGGCAGTTTATGGGATCAGGAGCAGCGCAAGAAAGCGTTTGAACTTTATAGACTCTGTGCGTGCTTAGAAGATAAAAACGAAGCGTATATTGAGTCTTACTTCAAAGCGGCACGCTATCTTAAGAAGCAAGATCAAGCATTGACTGATTTACAAGAACGCGTGAGTACGCTAGGTACAAAATCTTTCAATCCTTATGAGAGCCTCTATTTCGCATATCGGGCTTTGAATCTGGATCAAGACGCGATCGATACGCTTATCGAAGCAAAGCGTTTTCATGAAAAAGATGGAACGCTCATTAAGCGCTTGGTTGAGATCTATCTTAGTAACGGGATGGCAGGGAGAAGGAGCTGCAGCATTATGAAAATCTACTTATACATAAGCCACTACACCATAAAACAATCCATCTATTGGTGACGTTACTGGGTCATCACAAAGATGATGTGGCGGCTGTAAAGTTTGTAGATAGTCGTTTAGCACTAAACCCCACTGACCCTGATCTACTGTTTCTTCGGCAGGAATGGTTATTTCAACAGCCCAATGAAGAACAAGAAAAGTTCGCTCGGAAGATTATTTCAATCCATGAAAATAATAGTCGAGCATATATTCAGTTGGCACATATTCTCTCTAATCAAGCGCAAGAAGTAACTGCCGGGCCGGTCGATGATGCAAGGGAAAACTTACGAAAACGTAAGTCAAAAGAAGCGGTTGATGTGGCAAAGACGGCTTGTCAAATTAACCCGTGGGACGTAGAAAATCTTCTTGTACTGGGTGATTTCTATCGGCGTGTCGAAGACAACGAAAACGCAAAAAAGTGTTATATAGAGGCGATTCAGGTTGCAGTGGATATTGAGGGCGCGTTTCCACGGTTACTGATTTGTGACGATGATGTTGAGAAAAAGCGTGAGTCACTGAGCTTTATTTATGAGCAATTAATGGCGCAGACTTCCTATGGCAATGGTATTCTTGAATATTTGGATGTTTCTAGAGAACTAATCAAAGATGAAGATCTGCTAAGTTTCCTAAAGGAAGCCGTCAGATTGCGTCCAGACCTCTGGCAGGCCTGGGCCGCGCTTGCAATACACTTGGGATCAATGGATCAACTGTTTCTTGCTTTAGAGACGATTGCCGACGGTATAAAGCGTTTTCCATTTATACCGCGATTATTATTGGAGAGGGCTCGCCTATTTTATTCTTCGCAGGATTTCAAAGCAGCTGAAGATGATTTGAAAAGCGCTCTGCAAATATCGCCGCAATGGTTGAGGGCTATTACCCTGTTGGCTGATATTTATGAATCGCAGGATAAAATTGATGATGCGTTAGTTCTAGTAAAATCTGCATTAGACCACTCGCCTAAGTCCTCCAACCTTTATGGTTATCTGGCTGATTATTATATTGCGCAATCAGAGCCAAAAAAGGCACAAAAGAGTTTAGAAAAGGCGTTATCGCTCGACCCTCATTACGAATGGGCTTGGGATCGCTATCGAGAGATAAGTCATAGCTTGGAGCTTCCTGAAGCCACGGTAATGTTAGCGCGAGCGTTGCGCAAGCAATTTCCTGGTAGTGCTTTCTTGTGGAAAACGTTGGCAGAGCATGAACCCGATGTAGAGAAAAGATTATCCTGTATAGATCAAGCCATTAGAATGTATCCAAAGAACGAGGACTACAACCTAGTTAAATGCAGAATACTATTTAGCGAGAATCAGTTTACCGAACTGAAAAGTCTCATACACGACAAGAAGTGGGGGGATTTTCCACCACCTGCATTGCTGGCTTTTGAAGCCTGGGCAGATGCTAAATACCAACGATATGATGACGCTATAGGGAAAATGAATAAAGTGGTTGAGATTTACCCTTACTACTATGACGGTTGGCGGTTGTTATCCCAGTGGTTAAGGGAGACGGGTAAATATTCTGAGGCGTTAAATCAGGCCCGAAATTGCGTGCGGATATCCCCCCATAATCCAGCAGCGCTTACGTTGGCTGCGGAAACGGCCATAGATGCAAATAGTCATGAGGTGAGCGTTGATAAATCTGAGATAGGTCAATGGCTCAAAAAGGCGGTGATATTCAATCCTAAAGATGACCACAATAATCTAACCTGGTTAGACTTTTTAATTGAAACTAAACAAGTTGGTGCGCTAAAAGAGGCTCAAGAAATAGTTCAATATAGCGAACATAATTCGTACTACAAGGTTAGGATTTTACAATCAGAATTGTTGCAGGATAGAAATGATGTAGCAATTCAGTTGTTCGGTGAATTACTACACGATTCAACTCGAAGTGAATGGATATATGGCACAAGTTACGAAGCGTTAATAGAGGCTGGGCTAAAGGATAAGGTCTATGAGTTAATGCAGTCAGCATTGGGGGAGGCTACCGTTAATCCGTTAGTGGGTAGAATCTGGTTAAGATACGCATTTGATCAACGGCTGTCCGTTAGAGCGATTCTCGGTACCCTAAAAGAAGTTGAGCGCTATCCAAACGTGTGGAAGGAATCTCTGGAAGAGGTTTTTACCCCTAAATACTATGGGGAAATCACCACAAAAGTTATACGCCGGTTTCGAGATAAATTACAGGAAGACGGCCGGCTTTGGTCAATTGTGACGTTCTATTTAGCAGATCAACGTAAATGGACCGAGCTATGTAAATGGTGTAAAAAACAATGGGAAAATCCTGACAGAGATGCGTGGGCGGTATATCTATACAGTTTTGGGTTGCGTTTGCAAAGCGATTGGAAAGAAGCGGCGGTTGTTAATAAAGCCGCTATGGATTTACCTGTCGATGACTATATTGATCGGATTCTATTGTGGAAGTTAGTCGATGGCGCTATTTATTCCAACCAGGAGATTGATCTGGATGACATTGGGCAAATCAGGGTGCCCGAACTGGCGGTATTGGAGGGTTATGTTTTTGATTTACTTCAGGCCATGTGGTACGCCCAACACAATGGAATTCAGCCCGCTGCTGAGAAGGTTGAAGGTATCCTAACCAATGCCAAACAGACCCATCAAGGAATATTACAAGATAAAGTAACCATTGGTATTAAGCGAAGAGTTCGCCATTTTCTTTATAGACATATCCAAGGTGGATTGTGGCAGAAAATAATCTGGCGTATTCGTTTGTATCACTTGATGTGATTATGGCTCTAATTATAAATAGTGCGATGCGTTATAGTATTACTGTTTTGCTGTCCTTCTTTCTCGTGGGTGTTCTAAGGATATTGAGGTTAGTGATTGTAAAGACTTATTGGCTATATCGTCTTTGAGTAACGTTAAAGAAAGGCTTGTCGTTTGGGTAGATGACTTGCTTGGTGCGACTGCTAGGGGTAATGACACCTATATCATAAATAGATTTTTGTAGATTATTACGAATTTCAATTTAAGAGTGAAGCCCCTTTTGATCATAAATATTTTCTTTAAGTATTCGAAAACCGGTAGGGGTACCTACCATTTCTATATTTACCTTGACACCTGTTTTTTTTAGGGAGAGATAAAGTGAATTATTTGAAAATAATGACGATGATGTATTTGAGCTTACTTTGGGTGAGCGTTTCATATGCACAGGTTTTTTATGAAGCTTCACCCGACGAGGCTCCTGATCATCTGACGCCAGTCTCTCTAGGATATCAGGGGTATAAAGGAGAGTTAAGGGAATTACTCTGTTATTCAAATAGAAAGGTTATTTCTTATGTGCTGATTACACCATCTTTTTCTGCAGAAAGTTGCATAGCATTATATTTTGAAGTCGATAACGAAATACTGAAAAAATTTGGAGGGATTAGTGGGGTTCCTAATACAAAGAAGAAGTACTTTCTCTCCTATTCTGAGCCGCACTCTAGAATATGGATTGATTGGCTTGATAGAAAGGGGGAAGGAGTTGGTGCTAATATTAGAATAGAAAATCAAGGTATTCATGTGCCGATAGATTTTGCCGCTACCTTACAAAGGATAATGGCGAAGTTACTGTTAGAGGTGCGCTATCCTAAATATTTTTCTTATAGTAAGGATGGGACTAAGTATGAGTTGTCAGCGTTTGTAAAAGGGTTGGGCTACATTTCTGGGGAAGCGTCTTCTCCTCCACCGAAAGGGGTCTCTAGACTCATTTCAACAATTGAGAATGTTACTAGGAAACTCATTAGTTATGAGGATGCTCAATATACGCTCTCTAAAATTGAGCATGGTATCGTAGTTTCTGAATAAAGAGCGCGATTACGCGTATTGATATATATACTGGGTTCAATTTTACAGTTTTAGGTCAATTCCTTTGTGTTAAAGGAGATAATCTATGGGGGAAAGCTATTCTTGCATAATTAGACCTTATCAAGGGTTCCAAAAATGATTGTTTTAGAACCCTTGATCAGTTTTCACCTAGCTATTATCCCCAAGCCATACCTGAATATACTCCGCCAATATCTCCCACTCAGGCTGCAAAATTGTCCAATGATTTCTCTCTGGGAATTGTTTGTAGTCAGTGATCGACGGAGCCGGTTGGTACTTCTTAAAGTTGGTGTAGTTTAATGACGCCGGTATGGTGTGATCATTTCCACCTGCAAGAATCAGCAACGGCGCTCTAGGTAATGTAACGTCTATTGCCGCATCACTTGTGAGTGTTGCCTTCCCGACGCGGCGAGATTCCGGTACCGCATAGTGGTTATAGGCATTAATCTGAGTTTCGCTGTCCATATCGTTGACAAAACCAAAGGTAAATTGTTCGAACGTCAGTTGCGTTGGTTTGTTGGGGCTTAACACAGGATTGATATGGGGCCAGTTGGCTTTTAAGAAATCAGCATTGGCAGATAATACACCCTGAGGCGGGGCGGAATTGATGGCTACCCCAGCGGCACCAATACCTTCACTCAGTAGCATTTGTACGATAAGCCCTCCCATTGAATGTCCAATCAAGATTGGCGTTTCCTCTAATGCGGCAATATAATCGCGATAATGTTGTACGACTTCCGGTAAGGTAAGTGCGGCTAATGCATCACTCGGGTGTATCGAATTTTGCTCTGCGACGGATAAGTCATGTTGTTGCCAGGCGGGGCTGTGGGTATCGTATCCTAAGTCTTGAAAATGTGTTTCCCATTCTTGCCAGACAATGGGGGTTAGGTACATGCCGTGTACGAACACAATGGTATTGGTTTGAGATATAGGTAAGTAGCTTGGATCTCTAGCGCCTTTTTCCTCAAGTACATCGGCCCCACATCCAGTGAGGATCAATAGCGGTAAAGCCAATAGGAGTTTTCTTAAATAGTGCATTTTTCTGCGTTAACCTCGTTATTGTTATTTATGTATATTCTCATACTGCTAAGAGGGGGCTGATCATCAAAAGGATTCGTGGAGATAAAATATTTTTTGCATATTTTTTGCGTAGTTTTCCGTGATAGACTTTTGTGACTAAAAATAAACCATGGATGTGGGTAGTACATTGGAATTGGATTACACAATTATTGAAGCGGCTCGGGGCGGTGATCGTGAAGCGATGGAGTCGTTGTTGGTGACGAGTCAGCCGGATGTGCGTCGTTATGCCATGAAGCATTGCAAGATCAGTGATGTGGACGATGCGGTTCAGGAAGTACTCATCATTATTGCCAGGCGTTTGGAGTCACTGAGAATATTGGCTGCTTTTTCCAGTTGGATTTTCAAAAGTGTACAGCGTGAATGTCGGCGACTAGGTCGGGCCGCGTTGAATTTTGACCCCTATGATGAAGCAGAGCTAGAGCAATGGTTACAGGTTAAATCTCAAGATCAATTGTTATGTGAATTGGTAGATGCATTGCAGAAGCTGCCGACCGAGTATCGTGATGTTATTTTGCTGAAGGATTTTCATCAATTCAGTCTGCATGAAATTGCCGGTGAGCTGAATATAGGACTGGCGGCGGTGAAGAGTCGATTGCGCAGGGCAAGGGTAGCTGCACGGTCATTATTACTGTACGACAATGCATAGCAGGTTCTACTATTGGCACCGATTCTGATAAAAGTTGGCACCAATATCGATATCCCCTCACTTGATTCCGGTTACGATGGTACCCCTGATCGTTAATCGGAGAAGGGGAGCCTCACATGAAAACCGACAAACCAACCTTATGGCATTGTAACTACTCTCGCTCATTACGGGCGCTGTGGGCCCTAGAGGAGATGGGGTTAGATTACGATGTGATTGAAATGCAGTTTCCGCCACGCATCAATCAGCCCGGCTATAAGTCGCTAAATATCTTGGGTACGGTGCCATTTTTTGTTGATGGTGACACCCAGATGACGGAATCGACTGCGATATGTCATTTTCTGGTAGAGCGATATCAACAATACCAGCTGGGATTACGTCCAGAGCACCCTGAGTACGGTGATTATTTAAATTGGCTGTATATGAGCGATGCGACGCTGACCTTTCCTCAAACCTTAGTGGTTCGATATACCAAATTTGAACCCGAACACCGACGGCAACCGGCGGTAGCGGAAGATTATCGGCAATGGTTTATCGCACGGTTGCGTAAGTTAGATCAACATATGATGGATAGGGAATACCTGTGTGATGATCGTTTTACGATTGCGGACATTGCTGTGGGGTTTGCGTTGTACTTTGGTGAGGGTGAAGGGTTAGGAGAGGAGTATACACCTCAAGTTCATGCGTATTTGGAACGTCTGGTATCTCGCCCGGCATTTCAGAAAGTTGAACCCATTGGCGAGTCACTGAGTCCGTTTAAGCATCCAGAGCTATGGACAATGCAAACATAACTTCAGGAGTTATTGGGCACGAAAGTCACGTGGTGAACAGCCTCGCCAGGTTTTAAAGGCACTGGAAAATGTTCCTTGGCTGGAATAACCCAATAAAAAGGCAATATCGGTAATGTTGAGATATTTATCCGACAAATAACGTTCAGCAAGCTCGACGCGTATATCTTGTAATATCTGCAAAAATTGGGTGTCTCGGTCAGATAGGCGGCGCTGAAGGGTGCGTCTTGATACGTTAAGTTCTTTGGCCACCGTATCAATGCCCATGTCTCCCATCGGTAACAAACGACTAATGGCTTGTCGTAAGTCAGATAGGAATATGTCTTCCACATTATTGTTACCTAAGAATGTAGGCAGAGGCGCAGTGAAGGCGTCATTAAGTTCATTGTCCAATTGTGAAACAGGGTAGTCCAATGCAGAGCGTTCAAAATAGAGGCAATTTGTTGGGCAATTAAACGTAAGGTTGTTGCCGAATATGGATTGCAGCATCAATAAATCGCTGGGGGCTGGATAGGTGAAGCAGGCTTTTTTCACCATGATAGGGCGAATACATAGGGTGTTCGCAATGGTGGTTGCTAATCCTAAAAACGTATCGGCCAGATAGCGCTGTTTATTGGTATCTGAGTCTAGGGGGAGCCAATCCAAACGAATCAACGGCGGTTCGTGATGAATTGTTACTTCGCCTAAATCGCCAATAAAGGCCAGTGCACTGGGCATGAGATTCAAGTATTCCCGAAAGTCATTGCATATGGTGGACATATAGAGCTGTAGGTTCAGGCGGTTTACAAAAGCAACGCGACCGGCGTACAGCCCAATATCAGGCGTATTGGTGGCTTGTTCAGCCAGCTCATATAGGCGGTAAAACTCAGACACTGGGAGGCGATTATCGGCTTCTGCTAAGTTCGTAGGATCAATAGAAGTATGAGATAACAGTGTTGTCGCATCGGCACCAAGCTTGCTTGCTGCTTGCACAAGGCTATTGATGGTACTTGCAAGAACCGTGCGTTGAGTTGGAGAGCTTGTTTTCACTGAAGTCCATGGCGTGTTGAAGGGGAATAGTTAATATAACCTGTATCCGCCATCGGATGAAATATCTACGTTATTGGTGATTTCCTGAACAAACGCCTGTTTCTTCAATCGTGCAGATTATCAACTATAGATAAAACCTATCGGAATGATCAATTAATTCAATTTAACTATTAATAAGCCTGCCGGTACTGTGTCGTCTCACATTACTAAGGAAGTCAGATGAACAGCAAATTAATTGGATCGTTACTCTGTATGCTCGCCATACCGTTTAATACCTTTGCGCTTGATGATAACGCATTACGTCAACAAGCGTCTTTACTAACGGGGACTATCCCCACGACAATGCCAGGTGCAGAACACGATACGCCAGCACAAGTTGCGTTGGGAAAGAAACTGTACTTTGATAAACGCTTATCGATTAACAATACCCAATCTTGTAATGGTTGCCATAACATTCAAGGCAAAGCAGGCGGCGTTGATAATCAATCCTTCTCGAAAGGAGCAGAAGGTGCATTGGGTGGAAGAAATTCTCCAACGGTATTAAATGCCGGGTTTCATCTGGCGCAATTTTGGGATGGGCGGGCAGCGACGCTGGCTGATCAAGCCAAAGGTCCAATCTTGAATCCCGTAGAAATGGGGATGCCCAGTGCGGAAGCGGTAATGGAAAAATTATCGTCACTGGATAATTACACAACATTATTTACCCAAGCATTTGGGACCGGTGATGCCTCTGCCCCCATGAAGGACTTTACCTACGATAACCTCGCCAACGCTATTGCATCATTTGAGCGAACCTTGGTAACTCAAGACCGCTACGACGATTACCTACGAGGGGACAACGATGCGCTCAATGCCCAAGAGAAAAGAGGGCTGCAAACGTTTATTGCCAAAGGCTGTACGGCTTGCCACAGCGGACCACTGCTAGGGGGGAATGTCTTCCAGAAAATGGGGGTTGTAAAACCCTATGAGAACCAAAAGGATCAAGGGCGATTTGATTTGACCCAGCTGAACAGCGATAAAATGGTGTTTAAAGCGCCATCATTGCGCAATATAGAGCTAACGGCACCTTATTTTCATGATGGGCAAGTGGCAACGTTAGAAGAAGCAGTGAGTGTAATGGCAGAACTACAATTAGGAGTGACGTTAACTGATAATGAAGTGGGTGATATCAGTGTGTTCTTAGGGGCTCTTACGGATAAGACTCGGGAGTAAGTAGACTGCGTTGTGTGGTAGATTCAGTGGCATGGTGCCCCCATGCCGCTGATTACAATCCACACAGGCGTAGTGGTGATGAGGAATTTGCGTCATAGGGTAAACATCGACTATGATTTTAAGACTGTGAGGTTATGGTGTTTACCACACAAGGACGAAAGGGAGTTCTATCAGAAGGTGTCAAAATTATCTTACGCTAGTATTAATCTGCGGTTTAATCCATTTGGTGAACTACACCCAGGTGAACGCCAGAAATTGGCTTGTGTTGACGTTTCGGATCTCATACAGCATCTTGAAACCCCGCATACTATTGTGCAGTTTCTAGCAGGTCATGGCAGAGGAAAAACAACCCATTTATTAGCACTGCACCGTCATTTCAAAAAATTTCCCTATATGAAACTCTATCCTGGAGATTGCCCCGAATTTATGCAATCGGCAGGTTGCTTTGTGGATAGCATAGAAAACCTATCTCTGTTGGCAAGGTGGAGGGTATATCGGCGTTATGAACACCTTGCTGTAACAACACATCGTGACCTTAGTATAGAAATGAGAATGGCTGGATTGACAGTAAAAACGGTACGTGTTTCTAGTAATCACGTTGACCTGCTACAAAATATATTTCATCAGCGCATCAATTATGCTCGTCGCAATGGTGGAGGCATGCCGACTATTGATGTGAAAAAGATAAAGGTACTACAGCAAAAATACGGCGATGATATCAGAGCGATGGAAGCAGAGCTTTACGAATATATTGATGAATTAAGGGATGAATAATGGCCAAATGTAATGTGACTATAGCGCTGAAAGGCGGAGTGACTGAATACCGAGTGGGTGATAAGGTTGAGGGCGTGGTGGTGGTCTCGGTAGATAAAGAATGTGATTGCAATGAATTGTCTATAAAGAAATTTTGGCAAACACATGGTCAAGGAGATAAGAGTAAAGGGGAGCCAGAAAAAATCACGCTTTATAAGGGAGTGTGGCAGCCAGGAGAGTATCGTTACGATTTTGCATTCGAATTGCTAGAAGAGCCCGTTAGCTATCAGGGGAAGTACATCAATATTGATTGGTATCTTAAAGCACAGGCAGATACTCCATGGGCGATGGACCCCAAGGCCGAGCAAGATTTCCTATTAGTTTCAAACCCAGATAAGCCCTGTCGAGCGAATCATGAGATTGACAGCATGATGGATAGTATGAATAAAACGGATGATTTTGCAGAGATGGTTTCGCAGAACTCAACGATGAAAAAGATAGCGCTTAGTATTCTTGGAGGGGTTATGTTGCTCCCCGCTTTTTTTATCTATTCAGGCTGGCAGAGTGGACATTTTGCTGAAATTGGATTTGGTCTGGTTGCACTTTTCTTTGTGTTACGCATGGCCTGGAGGGTAATTAAGCCAGCTCTTGCGGGAAAGAAATTGGGAAGCGTGGACTGTGTGTTGAATAAGCAGGAGTTTTATGGTGGCGAATATATTGAGGTGAGTGTCAAGTTCTTGCCCCCTGAGGATGTCAGTATTAACGAAGTGGTCGCAAAACTTATTTTGACTGAGAAATCGATTAGTGGCAGTGGCACCAATAAAAGAACGTATACTTATGATTATCCACATGGAGAGGTGAAGCTGTCAGGGCAACGCATGCTAAATGCTGGCTCTATCTTTAGCGGAGCTGCACGTATCAAATTGTCCGACAAGCTGATGCACAGCTTTCATCGGGGAAGCAACAGCCTATCGTGGGCGGTAGTGTTCGAAATAGATATACAGAATTGGCCCGATTGGGAGAGGGCAGAGCGTATTCGAGTACTAAATTAATTGTAATGAATCGGTGATATAAGGAAAGGTAGAACGATGTTTGAACGTGGAGAAAAATCGGATGATTTGTTATTTGACGAAAAAGATGAGCTATTCGGGCCGCGAGGTGACAGTGTAGAATCCCATGATAAATTTGCTAACGTAGAATCCAATTATCTATTGAGGCAAGTTAAACGAATTAAGCTCCGAACTGTTTTTAGCCGAGTCTTGGTGCTATTCAAGCGTAAGTGATGAGGTGATCGAACCTATGCCTGTCATATAAATGTCACATAAAAAATAGATGATTAGCGGTCATAAATAATTCTAGGATTCCAATAATGGCAAATAAAGAAGCATTTCATAATAAGCGTTTACCCGATATGAGGAACGCGTTCAGCTGGGGCCTAAGAGTATCAGACTTTAAGGACATATTTTTCGTGACGGGACATGGGGATTGTAACCCTGAGTTTGTTACCCAATATCCAGGAGATCCGGTGGCGCAGACACGGCATATTTTGAACCAAATGAAAGCGTTCATTGAAGAATCCGGCTTTAGTATACAAGATATTGTTCGCACTGATTGGACATTTGTTAAAGACGTTGATAGTGATCAATTTGGTGGAATCGCTGCGGTGTGGGAAGAGTTTTTAGCCGATGTGGAAGTAAAGCCAGCGACCGGAACGCTGCGGTATGTTGATAGATTGGGTATGGAAGACATGATGGTGGAATACGAAATGATGTTAGCTCGATAAGGAGAAGTTGATGGAAGCTAGTACCTGTGAGAACAATTGGAAGGAGAGAGGTTTTTCTTTCAAAATAGGAAAGATAACGTTAGAAAAAGGTGTTGATGAAGCCCGTCATGAAGACCTCGATGAACTCGTGCTAGCGTTGAATGGAAAGCTCGAGTTTACTATTGATGATAAGATCTTTGTTGCAGAAGAAAACAAAGAAGTTCTTATACCCGCTAAAGCCATACACAGTATTAGGAATGTGGGGGCTGATACATCGACTATCTATTTTGGGTATAAAAAAGTAGCGTTGTGATCGCATGCTTTGATAATCAAGAATGCTGCATCATTTTGATGTCGCTTTCTTGATTACGTTGGGGTATTTATCTGGACTAGCCACTAACTTTTATCGTTATCCCTATTTGCTTCGTTTCCAATTTTTGAACTCTCCTCTTTGAGTGGTCCAGCCTCAGGACAAAAATCTGCAAGATAATTATTTAACGCTGAAAATAGATTATCTTTCACAAGGCTGTAGTGCACATACTGGCCTTTCTTCTCACTACTGATTAATCCCGCGTTCTCAAGAACGGACAAATGTTTTGATAGGGCAGGCTTACTCATTTCGAATCGCTCTGAGATTTCTCCTGCCGTTAACGATGCGGTATCCAGGTAAGCCAAAATTTTACGCCTTACCACAGAAGACAATGCTTGAAATACTTTATCCATATGTATATATTTAACTAATTAGTTAATTAACTCGTTTGATAATAGTATAACTAAACCGTAGAGGCATAGCCACCTACCTGTGCCGTGTCTCTTAAACAATGGTATTGGGAGAAGTATGGATACAAATAATGGGACTCCAAGAATCAAGGAATCTTCAACCACCAACGCAGAAGTGGGAGAGGTGCGATGGGCACCGAAAAAGTCGATCTGGTATCTATCTCACATGATGATTGCTGTTATCGGTGGGTACTTAACATTCTCATGGTCAGCCTTTTCAGTATTTATAGTTTTCTCAGGTGTAACTTTGTGTCTCGGTCATTCATTGGGAATGCATCGGCGCCTCATCCATAACAGTTACGAGTGCCCGCAATGGATGGAATACGTATTTGTGCATTTTGGAGCCTTGGTGGGTATGGCGGGGCCCTTCGGTATGATGCATCAGCATGATCTAAGGGATTGGGCGCAGCGAAAAGAGCAATGCCATTCCTACTTACGTCACGGCCAGCGCTTTATTCATGATGGGTGGTGGCAGCTCAATTGTGACTTACATCTTGATCACCCGCCTAGCTTTGTGTCCGAGCCGCGAGTAAAGAATGATGGTGTCTTTAATATGATGGAGCGCACTTGGATGTTTCAGCAACTTCCGTGGGCGGTAGTTCTTTTTCTGATGGGAGGTGTATCTTGGGTTGTATGGGGAATATCCGTAAGAATTGCAGTGTCGATAACAGGGCATTGGTTGATTGGATATTTTGCTCACAATAGTGGCCATAGAGATTGGCATGTGGAGAACGCAGCGGTGCAGGGGCACAATGTACCCTTTGTGGGCTTTTTAACGATGGGGGAGTCTTGGCACAATAACCATCATGCGTTTCCTGGTTCTGCGATGCTGGGAATATACAAGGGGCAGGCTGATCCTGGATGGTGGGTGCTAAATGCACTTAGGAATCTAGGTTTGGTGTGGGCGGTTAAACTGCCGGAGGACTTACCTGCGCGTAAAGAATTGATGTTAATCGACGGTGGCTCTTCTGAGAGTCATGTAAAGAAAACATCCGAAGACTGCCGTGTTATAGCGGCCCTCAATGGTGGATGATCTACGCGAATGTCGAACGCTACAATGATTTAGCGTAGCGTTTGGGAGATATGCCGTACCAACGCGTAAAGGCGCGAGTAAAGACAGCTGGATCAGAAAACCCTAACATGTCAGATATCTGTGCCATATTATAAAATTGGTCATCGACGTATCGTTTAGCAGTGTCTTTGCGGAGTTGATCAACGAGGCGCGTAAATGACTGCCCCTCTAGGCTTAGTCGCCGTTGCAATGTGCGTTCACTCATTTGGAGTTGGTTGGCATAGTAGGGTAGGCCTTGTTCACTTGATGATAACGTTTGCGAGAGTAGTATCCTGAGTTGCTGCGATAATGTTGCTGCCTGGTTATTATTTTTTAATAAGAAAGACTCGACATTTTCAACGTTAACTTGCTTTATGGTATGGCCTTTTTGAAAGGCGCTTAGATCAATGGCGGAGCCTGAAAAGGTCTGATTAAAATAGATGTTTGTATTGAAAATTTCACGATAGAGTCGACTGTCTTCCGGCTCAGGGTGGGTGAAATATATGGCGTCGGCAATGACTCCAGGTTCAAGCCTTTGTTGTGCCATTCGTGCAGCAAACCCGAAACCAAGCAATGTTATTTGAACATCACTTGTTACGTTAGGGATCATTTTGACATGTTGTAAATAGACTTGATTCTTCTCGACAGACACCAAGATTTGTTCACTTTGATTGTGAATGGTATGCATATGGCGAGTGACGATATCGAGGACGTCATTCAGCGTGTTGGCATTTTGAATGAGAAGGGCGATGGGCCCAAGTATGTCGAGATCCTGATGTAAACTTAGTTGTAGCCCAAAGTCAGCTGCCCCTAGTTGTTCGCTAGCAATTTCCAGGGCATTACATAGGCAGTGGGTAGGAATGAGCTTTTCATCATCAATGTTGACCCCTTCCAAACCTGCTTGGGTTAAAAAAAGGTCTGCATCACCCCCCAGGCGTCCCACAAGTTCACGGTATCCGCGAAAAGAAGCGCACCGGACTAGCGGCAATTTTGTGGTATTGATCGGCGTCTGCATGGGGAGACCATTGCTTTATTGGGGGATTATTCATGGTTTGTCGCCAAAATATACCAGTTGGTGGCGTACAAAATCAATTATTTGGCGCTTAGAATCAATTGTTTGGCTTTGCGTGGGTATAGATTAACGATTCCTCCGGTGTAGGGAGTTTTCAATGGTGGAAACTTCCTGCCCTATTTTGGCAATTATCCCAATGCGTGGTCTGTGTTTATGAATAAATTTTATGTATCTCCTGAAGGCTCTGGTGACGGTCATCGAGGGAATCCTTGCTCGATAGATAAGGTGCTGGAGTTGGTCAGTGCAACAAACAACGCAACAAGCGGTGCAATGACAAGCGATATTACTATCTATCTGGAGGGCGGTACCTATTTTATGGATCACCCCATTGTTATTAAGAATGAACATTCAGGGAAGAATGGCTTTACCGTACGCTGGGAAAGTGCGGAAGACGCGAGCCCTGTATTAAGTGGCGAAAGAGCGATTACTGATTGGGAAATACATGATGCTGAGAAGAACATTTGGAAAGCACGCGTACCTGAGAATAGTGACTTCGAACAACTTTGGCAGGGGCATTCTCGTTTAGTGAGAGCTAACTCGGGCTGGAACCCTTCGGGGTTTAAGAATAGCCGTAAAGGGTTGAAATTCTCAACGTCTGTGTCCGACATACGGCATTGGAAGAACAGTGAGGACATAGTTGTCACGAAGCGATTTATGTGGCGCAATATGGTTGCGAAGGTTCAAAAGGTTGCCCGGAATGAAATTCAATTAGATCCTGCTGTGTTAGCGACCTACAAGGTCCCGAGTACAGCCTTGGGTGTGATGGAACCCTTCAGCCTTTATGGCTTGCTCAATACCGTTGCTATACGAATTGCAAAATTCCACATTGAGAATGCCTATGAGCTTCTGACTGAGGAGGGCGAATGGTATCTTGATAAAGCACAGTCCACAGTCTATTTTAAGCCCTTCGATAACGATAGTTTTAATAGTCAGTCGGTTCTTTTGTACTCAGGGTTGAAGACATTTTTCTTGTTGGATGGAACGGTGGAAAAACCCGTGAGTAATATCGCTATTCAAGGGTTGCGGTTCTGTTATAGCAAAGGCACAAAGTTGGGGGTTACCGCAGGGTTTCCTACAGAGCCCACAAAGTGTATTACGCCGAAGCCAGAAAGTGCTATTCAGGTTAATGCGGGGCACAATATTACCTTACAAGATAACTGCTTTTTACATATGGGGTATGATGCGGTGCACTTTGATTTATGCGGGAAAAATATAAATATTATTGGCAATGGTTTTGCGGATATTTCTCGTTCGTCGATCTCCCTCAATCAAACGAACTTGGTGTTGAGCAGTAAAAGTAAAAAAGGGGTGCTGCCTGAGAATGAGAACAAATTCTTTGATGGTATTGAAATAAAGAATAATTATATTAGAAGCTCCGGTGTGGATGGTATTTCTCCTGCTGTTAGCTATTCGGAATTTACTCGCAATTTACGCTTTACTCATAATGAAGTCAGGGACGTATCCACACAGGCGATCCGAAATAGTTGGCGCCACCTTGGTTGGCGAGATCACGCGGGGAACATTGAGTACTCCTGGAATAAATCCAGTGATGTCGGGCGAGCTGGTTTAGAAGATTTTGGCGCATTCTATGTATCTTGTGCCAATAAGGGGTTTACCAAAATTCATCATAACTATATCGATGGAGTGGGTTTGAATCCTAGTAATGCTGGTATTTATTTGGATGTATTCGTCGACAAAGCAGAGATATTTAACAATGTCTCTATCAATATGCCGAAGGGGTCTTGGATGCCAATTCCGAGGGCGTGGGTTGCATTAGTCATGTCGACGAATACCCAAACCTACAATAATTGGGCGGATCGTTTGACTCTCCAGGATACCGATCAAGGTCGGTATCGCTATTTTTGGTCAGATAAGTCCAATAAAGCGTACGATAACCACCTTATTAACGATATTACTCGCTTACCTTCGGGCGCACAGGAGGTGGTTGATCGTGCAGGAGTGGAACCTCAATATCATCAAATGAAAAGCTATCTGGATATCCTAACGGTCAAGGGTGACGCCGCGTAATCGCGGCGTCCAACGCAAGCGCCTTTGGGCGGTGCTATTCAGGTAAGCTCGCGATTACCCCTTCAGACAGCCCACTTAAGTCAAAATCAGTTCCCCTGAGAGTCACGCCGAGTCTCACAATAATCAGGTCGTGCTCTGGGATAACCAGTACGATCTGCTTATGAAAACCGGTGAAGGCAAACGTACTTTCTGGAAGGTAGGGCCATGATTCTTGATTGTTGTTAACCCACAACTGCGCACCATAGGTGGGTTTAGCAATGGAGGGCGTTAGCGCATAGTCTACCCAATCTTGGGATAGCACTTGGTTGCCGTACCAATCGCCACCATTCAAATATAGCTGCCCGAGCTTAGCCCAGTCTCTAGCACTAAGATAGAGATTGGCGCCTCCTGACGGTTGGCCGACGGTATCGAATTCCAATACGCCTTCATAAATATTGATGGGATGTAGAATTTCTTCATTCACAAAGCGATACGTGTCCGCCAGCGTGCCACCGACTTGATCTTGAACAATCCGAGAAAGGAGTGCGGATGAGCCGGTTGAGTAGTTGTGAACGGTGCCTGGTTCATCAAGCAAAGGTTTTTCTATATAGTATTTGGCAAAGTCTTCATTTAAGAAAAGAATATTTCCTTGGTCTGGCGTATCCCCTTGAGCCGTTTCGCTCCATTCCAAGCCTGATGCCATATGCAGTAAGTGCTCGATGGTAATGGCTTCTTTATTAGTGCCTTGCCATTCGGGAACTGGCGCGCTGCCAGTAATGTTCAGTAGGCCATCATCGGCAAGTTTACCGATCATCGTGGCAGTAAAACTCTTTGTCATCGACCACCCGATAAGGCGCGTGTCTTCATCAACCCCATCGGCATATTGCTCGGCGATAAGATTCCCTTTATAGATGACCGCCACAGCTAATGTGTTGGCCGGGTCCTCTAATTGAATAAAAGCATTATCGACTGCGTCATCGAGTTGCGCGTAGTCTACACCGGCAATGATGGGGTTTTCGCCTTTACCGAACGGCCAAGGCTCAGAAGGAGATTCTGTTTCTGTGTAGCGCAATGGGATTTGTTGATCCAATTTTGCAATCGTGGAGTCGTGAAGTAGGGTGCATCCAAACCCTTCACGATAGTAGGCGGTGTAAGTATTGGCATTGCCAAAAATAATATCGTTTACTTGGACGGTTTGTTTGTCTTCATCTACATGGATTTTCCACAAGGCTCCTAATGGTGCAATCTGAGGTGCCACATGCTCTTTTGTTAACGTGTCATAATCAAGTTCACTTAAGAAATAACTCGAGCAAATGTTCTTTGCTGCATAGCCAATACCTACCGGTATATCCTTGATAAGGTCGCATCCACTGACCAACAACAACGTAGCGCATGATCCAGCTTTTATTGTATTTATTACTATGCTCATTACTCACCCCCTGTGGTTAATTGTACGGAGTAGAGTACTCCGTAGCATCCAAGGAGTATAGTGTGCCTTTAGATTACCCAATAACATTGGTTTAGCGGCAAAGAATGTAGGATGTTTGGCGGGAATGTCTTGTGGTTAGCAAGAGAGGCTAGGGCGAGGAGTGCGTTGTAATAGTTTTGTTACCTAGATGTTGAGTCAAGGTACCTAGTAACAGTGAACGATTGATGGGCTTGGTAAGAAAACCGTCGCATCCGGCGTTTAACGCTACGTTGATCTCGCGTTCACTTGTTTCAGCCGTCAGCGCATAAATCGGTATTGTGTACTTCAAATTACGCAGATAACGTGTGGCTTCAATACCGTCTCGATTTGGCATGTTGATATCCATGAGAATAAAATCCGGCGACATGTTTTCACATATATCACAGGCTTGTATTCCGTCGTCAGCGATAATAACGGAAAGCCCCATTTTTTGTAAAATTCGAGACAGCAGTTTCTGATTAACAATGTTGTCCTCGGCTAATAATACGGTGCCGGATATTACCGGTGTGGATAGCGTGTTATTGGGTTCTTCGGGTAGATTCTGGGGCTGCTTCTTTATCCAGTGAACATCAGTCGGTAGCGTAACTTCAACACCAAAGGTGAAAACGCTGCCTTTCCCTGAAGCGCTTGCAACCCTAATATTGCCATTCATCATTAGGGCTAGTTTTTTGGATATGGTCAAACCGAGACCTGAGCCACCATGTTGTCGAGTAGGGGGAGTGTCGGTTTGGTCAAATTCTTTTAATATGTCAGTCCTAAATTTTTGGCTCATTCCTATACCGCTGTCAATAACTTTGAACACAAGCGTATTTTCAGGAGAATTCCAAGAAACCACTAGGATTATACTTCCAGTTTCAGTGAATTTTATGGCATTTGAACACAAATTTATAAGTACCTGGGAGATCCGAGTAGGGTCACCCAGTACGGTGTCAGGTATTGGTGGTCTATAGATAAGGTCAAATTTGAGTCCCTTGGTTGTTGCTTCGCACCTGAATTCATTTCTGATTTCAGAGATTAGGTTAACGACATTGATAGGGATGGACTCGATTTTTAACATGTCCACTTCCATTTTAGAAAAATCTAGAATGTTATTAACGACATGAAGTAATGTTGTTCCACTGTAAGTGATCAATTCTATGGCATCTTGCCTTTCCGTTTTGGATAGCTTCCCCATTTTCAGTGCTTCACTAAAACCGATAATGGCAGATAGTGGGGTCCTTATTTCGTGGTTCATGCTGGATAAGAATTCACTTTTTAGTTTTGCTGATTCTTCAGCAATAGTTTTACGTAATTCTTCGGACTTTTTCTCTTTTATCGCGATGTCCTTTAGTTTCAGTTGAGTTATATTTACGATGGAACCCTCAATATGAGTGGGTCTTTCAAGTCTATCGTAAATCACGCGAGATCTATGTGTTGCCCATACCTTATCACCGTTGTGAGGCCTAAAGAGAAGTTCGTTGTTGGTTTTTCCATTGTCGAGTAACTGTATGATCTGATTTCTATCGATAAAAATATATTCTGCGAAGTTCTTGTTATGTAGGATTAGTTCCTTCTGGTCTTGGAAACCGAATAATTTCACCATCGCAGGATTGGTGTCAGTTATTGTTCCTGTTAGTGACATTTTGTACATGGCCTCTCTGGCATTTTTAAATATAGATTGATAGTTAGACATGTATGTCATCGTTTTTACATCAGAGGCTAATGCAGCAGCACGTTCGGTTTTTATTCTATGGGCTAGTGCTAAGGAGAATATTGTCGATTCGAGTAAGATACCAATCGGGGTGATAGATAACGTCAAATTTGTCGCGGGTAATATCTTTGACGATACGCCTGCGAATACCATAAGGCCGGATATATTGAATGCCCAAGCGGCGAAGAAGAATTTCGCATTACTATTTCCTTGTATCCAAATGTAGAGAAATACGCTTAGAAAGGCCGGCATAAACAGGGAGTTATAATACGTAGACCAAGTAGATCCGGTAAGATAGTTCGGCATTACGAACAATACAAGCACGCTGGCTAGGGCGACGATTAAGTATATATTAAATAGCGCGTTTATCCGTGGGTGATTTTTCTCCAGATTCATAAAACTCTTGGCAAAATACACGCCAGATATTACAGGTATCCATAATACAAAAAGAATATGTTTGCGACTAAAGTTACCGATGTGTCGATCGATATGGATGATGCCATGCCCCATTTCTAGCATAAGAAACGCAGTGATGCCGCATAGGTATATGACATAGTATAGGTAGCTTCTGTCTTTGGCGGATACAACGAAGAATAAGTTATATGCGATTAGCGCTAGCATGCTTCCAAAAAAAATGCCGTAAATGAATTCTTCAACAGCGACTTTTCTTGCGAAACCTTCCGGTGTCCATAATGTGGTATCCAATGTTATGGATGAGGACTTCTTGAGTTTTACAAACAGCGTAGCGTTTTGCCCGAGTGTTAATGTAATGGGGAATACGCTGTTAGTGTGAATAAAGGACCTTTCTGAGTAGGGGGTTCGCTGATCAGAGCTGGTTATATCGTATGTGCTGTTTGTTTTGGGAAAATACAATTCAGCAATGTCGAGTTGTACGCTGCCGATTTCAAGGTACCATTGTTTTTGATGATCTCGATTGGGGTAGGATTTCGGGTAAGCCAATGCTATTTTTAACCAGAATGTTGATGTTGATACACCAATGTTGATGATAGGTTGATCATTTGAATCAAACCTATTTTCGTATTCTAGGGAAGTGACGTTATCAATAGTGAGAGTGTTTGTTTTGTCTTCCAATATTTGTAGATGCAAACCTAATGGGTAGCTTTCATTCGTGTATAACGCTACCGTTTCTACATTGTTGCTCGCAAGCAAGGTAGAGCTAAATAGTGCGAGGCACGCAATAACACAACGAAAGCTCCAAGGGGACGAAGCGCCAAGTGAATGATTCGGTTTGTGTGTGCGATACGCTCCCACCTAAACAACCTCGTTAATGCCGGTATGCTTGGTAATGGCTATCTATTTAGTATAGAAGTTATATTTAGTCAGGGGGGTGTGTCGCTGCTAATTCGTTGAAACGTTGCTGTATCCAATCCTGTACGCAGGCCAGTTGTTCCAGTTTGGGGTTATTTTTTCGATAGACGAAGTAGTGATTATACGGAGTGTCTAGCGGGGGAATGATAGGTTGTAAACGACCGCTGGCTATCCAGTTGTTATTTAACGGAAATAATCCAATGGCTACTCCCAATCCGTTCTCGGCAGCTTTCATAGCAGACAAATAGGTATCAAAAACCAATTCGTTTTTATGGGGAATACGCTTGACCCCTGATAATTGCGCAACCTTGTGCCAGTCATTTTCGGAGTTGCGAGTATGAATCAGAGTATGATTGGCAAGGTCATCGATAGTACGTATTGGCTGGTTTTGTAATAGCTTTGGCGCAGCCACTAAACTAGCTTGGCTGGGTGCAAGTACGTGGCAATGTAGATTTGGCCAGTCGCCTAGACCGAAGCGTACCGCGGCATCAATCGGTTCTTGTTCAAAATCCACTAGGGACATCGAGGTTTCTATTCGTAAATCAATCTCAGGGCATAGGCTTTCGAGTTCTTGTAAGTGAGGAATAAGCAATTCAAACGCTACAAAGGGCACCACACTTAACCGTATGGTTGGCTTGGAGAATTGCTGCTGAAAAGCCGAGTATCCAGAGTGATAGGCATGGAGTGTATGTTGAGAAATACGCTGAAATACGACGCCTGCTTCAGTAAGTTCGATTTTGCGAGTTAATCGATGAAACAACGATATTCCAAGGTGCTCCTCTAGTTGCTTGATCTGCTGGCTGATGGCGGATGCTGTAATAGATAGTTCGACCCCTGCTTTTTTGAAGCTATTGTGGCGTGCGGAGGCTTCAAATGAGACAAGCAAATGGATCGGGGGTGGCTTCTTATGCATAAAAAAACCTAATTGTGATTGAAAATGGCGGGTCACATATCTTTGTTTCAAAGGGGATTATGACCTGTTTTTCTGAAAAATCCACTTTATGCATAAGCAGGGCTTACTTGTTGACGGTAAATGAGCGTTTGTCGAGTCGGTCGGTAGTTTATACACTGGCTTTGAGTATGTTACTCGCAGACCGAAGGGTGTAATGGATATTCGCCTTTTTGTTGAAGAGTGGTAGAGCCTAATCAATCGAATAGAGGAAATATGATATGAGTAGTGATGTGGTTTTGCATCAATGGACGGTATCCCCATTTTGCGGCAAGGTGCGTAGGATGTTAGAGGCGAAAAATATTGCTTATCGCGTTAAGAATTACAATGGCATCCTAACAACCATCGCACCAAGGCTATCGGATGCAGGTAAATTACCGGTGTTAGATATCAACGGGAAAAGAATCGCTGATAGTCGTGTCATCGCAGACTATTTAGAGGTGGAATTTAATCATGTATCGCTAGTTCCAGAAGACGCAGCGCAGCGAGCATCGATGAATATCTATCAAGATTGGGCGGATGAATCGTTGTATTGGTACAACTTCTATTTTCGTCTGAACTACGATGAAGCGTGGGAAAAAACGGTGGATTTTTTCAGTGAAGGTCGACCAGCACGGGAAAAGTTATTGGTGCGTCACCTGGGACGCTTCCAATACAAAAGGCAGTTGGTAGCGCAGGGAATTGGGCGTTATAGCAAGGCTCAGGTAGAAGAACGTTTTCTTTTCTTGCTAGGGCAGCTGAATGAGACCTTGAAAGATAAGCAATGGCTGGTGGGGGATCGCATGAGCTTAGCGGATATAGCGGTAGCCTCTCAATTACATGAAGTAAAACGCACCAGTCACCTAGTATCTACAATGGAATCGTTCCCTGACGTGTGGCGTTGGCTGGCGTTGAACAAAGAGAGGGGGCAGTAGAGTAATTATCTGAAATTACCCTAATTCATTGAAAAATATAGGAAAAATGGATTTTAGGTGTTGATTGGAGGTTTTGGAGATATACCCTTTCTATGGCCGCTGCCCATACTACTGACACACAGTTGTCAGTAGTACTATGATACTGTCTCATTAATTAAATAAACAACATAGAGACAGCATTATGGAGCATCAAGTTAGATCCTCAGTACAAATCAACGTATCTGCAGAACAAGCCTGGGGAATCTTGGATGATTTTGGTGGCGTAGAAAAGTTTAGTGTCGGTGTGGAAACGTCACCAATAATAAGTGAAAAGAATACTGGTTTAGGAGCCATACGACATTGCGTCTTTTATGATGGAACAGGTGTGCACGAAGAAATCATCGAATATGAAGATAAAAAGAGCCTTAAGGTTGTTCTTACAGAACATTCAATGCCGCTAAAAACTATGTATGCTGGATTTAGGGTTGAGAAGCTTACAGAAACAAGCTGTGAAGTTACCATGTGTATGGATTTTGTTGTAAAGTTTGGCCTACTTGGGGCGTTAATGGGGAAACTAATGTTGCGTCCGGTGATGAAAGGAGTCCAGAAGAAATTGCTTTCGGGTTTGGCCTATCATGCCTTTACGGGTAACACTATTGGAAGCGAACTTCCACCAAGCGAAGAGTTGGCGCAAGCTCTTGCTTCATAATCAAGCGCACAGTAGAGCTGTAAACCAATATCATGACCAGAAAAATATTAAGTTTGAGGACGAAGAGAAGTAAAGACACCAAACAAGTAGATGAAGTGATCAAGGATACATCTCATGATGATCCACAAAAGCGGTTTATGGATGGGGTAGCCATCAACCCCACACCGCGCATTAGGCTTGAACTAGGTTCTCAAGAGCTCACCACGAGGGCAATTGATTTGGTATCCCCAATTGGAATGGGGCAGCGAGCGTTGATTGTTGCCCCACCAGGCTCTGGGAAAACCACCATGTTAAAGCACGTATGTCAGGCGGTGGGGGACGCTTATCCTGAGATAAAGCTCTATGCGTTACTTATCGATGAGCGACCAGAAGAAGTGACTGATTTTAGGCGTAGCGTGTCGGCAGAAGTGCATGCTTCATCCACGGACGAAAGCTATGAACAGCATGTACGTGTGGCCAATGACCTTATCGATACCGCGTGCAAAGAGGCTGGTGAAGGCCGTGATGTAATGATTGTTATTGATTCTCTTACCAGGCTTACGCGAGTACATAATGCAGCGGGAAGGAGTAGCGGCCGTACAATGTCTGGCGGTATGGATGCTAGAGCCATGGAGATACCTCGGAAACTGTTTGGCGCAGCGAGAAAGATAGAGAATGGTGGATCACTTACCATTCTAGCGACTGTTCTGGTAGATACGGGAAGCCGGATGGATCAAGTGATATTTGAAGAGTTTAAAGGCACAGGAAATATGGAGATCGTATTGTCACGGGAAGCTGCGGATCAGCGAATTTTCCCTGCATTGGATATTGCTAAAAGCAGTACTCGACGCGAAGAGCTTCTTTTGGATGCAAAAGATATTGCTAGTGTAAGGACTTTACGACGGGGGCTTGCCGGCCTTAAACCTGTAGAGGGTGCGAGGAAACTTGTGGAGTTGCTTGAGGAATATTCAACGAATGAAGAGTTGTTGATTGCGATGAATGGACCAAAACTCTAAAAATATGAGGTTCGCAAAGCGGCAATAAATTGAAAGCTACTGTCGTTGGTCGGTGGTTTGATATATTAGATTTATTTGGGGTAGAGAAGATGACAAATAATAGGAAAGAAACGGCTTTAGCAGCGATAAAGGACTCTATTGGAAGCACCACGGGTGAGAATGGAATTGATTTATTTCTCACGCATCATTTAGGAGAGCTAAATAATTCCGAATGGAAGGATTCAATTGGTGTAGAAAAGCCAACGAAGCAACAAATTATAGAATCACTGATATTTAAATCTAGTTGGGATGACGACTGTGTATATGATTTTACTTTACCGAACGACGTAACTGACTATGTAGTTAGTGTCAGATTCGGTGAGGATGGTGAAATCGAAGGGGTTTCAATGGAAAGTTAGAGAGAGCAGTCTTGTAGGTGTTTTCATGACGAAAAATATATGATCTTGTGTGAACCTAGATGTTATGAAATTAATGCGAGTAGCAAGGCCAACGGATAGGTTGGATGATATAACATCTATGAATATTTCTGGTCTAGGTTTTAGGTTGTTAGGAAGCTTCAAAGGTCACAATGGTTTTGATGGGGTTATCATAGAAATCCATTTGATCTCGAAAATCTATATTATCGAAAATAGGCTGTATCAATATTTATTGAGAAGCTTAGATAATGGATTTCCGGAAATCTCACTCATTTCAAATTCAATGAGGGGGTTTGATTTCCGTAAAATAACTTGTCATTGTGAAGGTTGTGTTCTGAGTATTCTGGACAGATACAACCGAGCTCGACAGAAAATTGCACTTGAGAGTAATAGCGATCGAGGATTGGTTAGGTAATGTATAACGAAAATCACCAGTCATGTGACGTTATCTGTTTAGAGGGGGCGTAAATTGAGTGGGTCTTGTGAAGCACTAATATTAGTCAACCCAATATCAAGTAATGTTATGGTAAACATCAAGAATGCTTTAGAGAAAATGGCAGCGATTTAGTAGGATTTTTGAGATTGATTATTTTGATCCGATATTCTTTAAGCAACGCCTGCAAGACTAGATAGAAAAAGTGTTTAATGTAAAGTTGCACAAGGAATTGACGGTATTGTCTGTCACAAGAGGCGATTGGGAGTAGGTGTCCAAGCTAAAACAAGACATTGCTGAAATACTCAAGCCGTTACAAATTGGGGGGACGCTTTATCTCCATTTTTTCCTGATGATATAAAATTCAAGCAGCCTTCCGTTGATGTTGCAATTTTGCATTTCAATGAATGGAGGGAAAGCTCTAGTGGTAAAGTTGGAGGTTGATTTTGTATTTGACCATATTTATCAAAGGGGCCCCCTGTGTCAGGGTAGTTGGCACCCTCTAAAGTTCACATAAATCAAGATCAGGGGGCACCAGAGAAATGCATGATTCGTTATTCAGAAGAACAAAGATCATCAATACTAGTCAAGTTACTTCCACCTCACAACATGACGGTGGCAGAAGTATCCCGACAAGCGAACATTTCGGTACAAACCCTTTATACTTGGCGCAACAAAGCTAAGAAAGAAGGTTGCCCCGTGCCAGGAAAAACACCCACAAGCGATAATTGGTCAGCAGAAGCAAAGCTGGCCGTAGTTATCGAAATTGCAGCGCTGTCAGAGTCTGAACTAAGCAAATACTGTAGAGAGAAAGGGCTGTACGTAGAACAGGTACAAAGCTGGAAGCGTGATTGCCTCCAGGGTTTTCAGAGCAGTGATGCCCAAAACAAGGCCATTCGTCAGCAGTCAAAAAATGACAAGGCCGAGATTAAGACATTAAAGAAAGATCTTAGGATGAAAGAAAAGGCGTTAGCAGAGACTGCTGCATTATTGGTGCTGCGAAAAAAGCTCAATGCGCTCTGGGACGAAGAAGACGAGGAGAGTTAACGCCGAAGCCAGAGCGCGTAAGAATCATTGAATTAATACAAGAAGCCAAGGTCAATGGTGCTCGCTTACACATGGCTTGCGAAACGGCAGGGTTGAGCCTAAGAAGTTATAGGCGTTGGTACCAGCAGGGAGAAATTCAATGTGATCGGCGATCAACTGCAGAGCGCCCTGAACCATCGAATAAACTAAGTAAAGACGAACGACAGGCGATTCTGAAGGTATGCAACGAGCCAGCATACGCAAGCCTGCCGCCTTCTCAGCTAGTACCAATACTACTTGATAGCGGGGTTTATCTTGGCTCTGAGTCAAGTTACTACCGAATATTGAAAGAAAGTAATCAGTTGCAGCACCGAGGCCGGAGCTTAGAGCCAAAGAGAACAGCAAGACCAACAAGTTATACCGCATCAGCCTCGAATCAAGTGTGGTCGTGGGATATCACCTATTTGGCGTCAACAGTGAAGGGGTTGTTTTATTATTTGTACCTATTTGAAGATATTTACAGCCGAAAAATTGTTGGTTATGAGGTATATGAAAGTGAATGTGGGGAACGTGCGGCAGAACTAATACAGCGGTCAATGTTACGAGAGCAATGCTTTAATCACCCGCTTGTTCTGCATTCTGACAATGGAGCGCCAATGAAAGCACAAACCATGAAAGCAAAATTGGAAGAACTTGGTGTGCAGTCATCTTATAGTCGGCCACGCGTTAGCAACGACAATCCATATTCTGAAGCGCTATTTAGAACGCTAAAATATCGCCCGGAATGGCCATCGTCGGGATTCCGTACTATTGAAGGGGCGAGAGATTGGGTTCAGTTATTCGTAGAATGGTATAACGAAAAACACAGGCATAGTAAGCTTAACTTCGTTACGCCATCACAGCGACATGAGGGGTTAGATGGATATAT
>MAAC01009587.1_pt1 | contig 104718 bp, 93 predicted proteins | sample 1115981 | NCBI WGS metagenome assembly MAAC01 (sample SAMN04961126, study PRJNA320927) | seawater metagenome | isolation source: sample BD02T64 sea water enriched with oil for 64 days | place: USA:Gulf of Mexico | collected 2013-07-27 | reverse complement strand
CTCGGAAGTGAAACCGCTTAGCGCCGATGATAGTGTGGCAGTAGCCATGTGAAAGTAGGGAACCGCCAGGCTTTTACACCAAAAACCCGCTCAATGAGCGGGTTTTTTTTTGACTGAAATAAATGTATAGCGGAATTAAGCGCTCTTTTATCAGACTGAATGCTCTTCGCTTACTCAAGGGGACGGGCTTATGGCTTTATTTTTAGCTTGTTGGGTTCTCTTTTACGTCATTAATCATAAAAAACGGCTTTATTACGCTATTGTCGATGCCAAAAGGCTGCCCCGTTTCTTTGTATTATGCGATTTTTTGTGACTTACCAAGTCGGCTTAATGCTCTTTCCTTATTCAACGATAGGGTTTGTTACTTACTAAGGAATAATCTTTCGTAGGGAAGTTATAATTTTTTCTCCTTTTTCTCCTTTTTCTCTATAACCGACTCATCGTGATTTTTTCAAAACAGTTAAGGGCCTACCCTGTGTTTTAGGGTGTAGAGTATCTCCGCGATAATTAACGCAATGACGGTGCTATTCAAGCACTCAGGGTTGAATAGAGAGCTGTTTCTTATGCTTTATTAAGCTGCAACCACAGAGTATAAGAGGAGGCTGAAACTTAAATAACTTCTAATGCTGGTCTGTAGAAGAAAATGTCTGATTAGACCGCTGTTTATACCGTTGTGTTTTAAACTGGGAATGGGTTGTTAGCTGGCAGCCTTATCGGGCTCGAAATGATGGGTTACTAGGCACTGTATTTGGCATTAAACCAGCTTATGATCGAATTTTTAGGCTGATTATCGGACTTCGTTTAACGGGGAGTGACATAAAACTATTTACAGTCTCTTTTTATTGCTTACGAAAATTAGTCAGACTATTTTCTAGCTTAGAAATAAAACCCCAAGTTGATTGAGAATTGCTGGGCGTCATTTTTTTCATATAAGAAACGTATGTCTGTGTTCTGTGCTAAACGTTGACGCGCCTCAAACAGGTAATTATTGTTAAGTCCGCCTGAGCCGTCTATTTGTTTTGGCCGTTCTATGGCTAGCCTCATATTAAAGGTGTCTGTGATATGGAAGTGGCTGAGTAGAGCAGCCCTTATAAATAAATTTCCGCTCCCTTGACGATTATCTTGAATACCTGCTCCGCCGTAAGCAGAAATCGACACCTTAGTACCTAAGTTCGTGCTAAAACCATAATCACCCTCTAAACGACTGGTTAAACAGTCTAGGCAGTTGAGGTTTTTTTGCCTGAGCCCAAGTCTTATCTTCCAAGCCTTTCCAGTATCTCCGAGTAAGCTATTCTGATGGTTGTTTGCACTTTCAATTTTTATCAGCTCTAACTGGTTAATATGAACCTGGTCCTGTTGAATAAATAGCTTTACTTCAGCCATGGATAAGGTAGAGTTTTTTAGCTGACCAGCGCTGCCATCCAAACCATCATAATAAGCGGGCCGTAAGGATAACGACAGTCCATCGCCATAATTTTCATTGTGCGTGACACCAATGCTTACGCGACTCGATTTACGGCCGTTATGCGGTGGTTCAACAACGGGTGTCAGTAAACGGCTCTTAGCCGGTGGTAACTTGAAGAGTTCGGTGATGGCCTTATGGTGTTGATCAATGGCGTCGTCCTTGCTTAATATTTGTGCGGCATTGGCATATTGATAATAATCAATGAGAGTATCTAGAACATTAGCTTTAGATGTGGGGCTTAAGGCAGCATATTGTTGGTGATTTATCGGTTCAAAATGAGTAGAAAAATCCCCGATGACACTTTTCTCTGTTGTCTCCAGAGCATTATATTTTTGATAAAACCTTGCCTGCCTTGACGGTCGGTACTTAACAGAGCGCAATAAGCTGACCTCATCGCTGCCATTGTTATCTAAGTTTTGTAATAAGGCTCTAGGAAGGGTGAAAAATGGATTGTTTGGATTGATCTTTGTGTCATCGATAATTTCAATGAGTTCTGCTAAACGGTATGCACAATTACGTTTAAAGAAATAATAGGTATAACGTTTGCCGAGTAATTCCCATGCGTGTGCGACGACAAATTGAACCTGAGAATGAGTTAAGTTTAATTGATACTCCCATAAATCCCGCAGTTCTAGCTCCCCATAATTTTGGTTGTGAAAATAATAATCCGTTTGGGTGAAACCACCGTCATAACCGCCAAATATACCTTTTGCGATATAACTAACAGGGTTTTCATCAGCAGGAATAATAGCGCCATAATTAATACTGGGGTCGGTTAAACTCGTTTGTCTATCTACCTTGCTGGTATTTAACTTTAATAATATATGTCCGTAGTAGGAGGCAGGATTGTCTAAGAATCCTGAGGCGTAAACCAAACTTAGTGAGTTGATTGAATGATTTAATGTCCATGCTGAGAAGCGCTGACAGTCAACTGTTGGAAAAGGGCTAGGGTCTATTTTTAAGCTTTTTTTCAGCCAAATAAATCGGGCGGGGAATCGGCATTGGGCGTGAGAGTTGCTGTCGCTAGCGGGTACTGGCTTGTTGAATGCCTGTAATGTCGCTTCAAGTTCCTTACTTGGGTTGTTTTTCCCCAGCGCAGAATTAAAAAAATCATCGTCATGGATAGCGCTGATAAATTGACGCGTATTAAAGTAGTGCTGTTCGTAGTGTAGAAGTTTTAACCAAACGGGGTGTTGGCTGAGCTTAATATCATTGGCCTGCTGTATTAAGGCGTCGACGGTAGATTGTTGAGTGTTCGCGCTGCTAATGCTTGGAACTAAGCAGATAAGGAATAGAGCAAACCTTAATAAGTGACAGTTGATCATGCGTGTTTAAGCTAACTGAAAATATGGCGAGCAACTGCCCGCCATATTTTGGTGTGTTAAATAGTGCAGCTTGCGGTTGCCGATGTGAGAGCTGAATAATAATCGGATGCTTTTTCGCTTAAGTCTTTCTGTGCGTATGATGCAGCGGATATTGTCTGGCTAATACTATCACGGACGTCTGCAATAACACTCGCTTGTGCATGAGATGCGCAGCCCTCTATGTCAAGTACGGCGACTAAGTGTTCACCATCGCCTTTAGCGATGTCTTCTATTAAGTTAGGGTAATTATCAATGATGAACTTAGCGGTTTTTGCGTGAATATTTGAGCAGGTTTCAGGGCTCATTGTTGCCGAAGTGACCGCCGTCGTACCTAAATCCCAAATGACGTTGGATATTGCTGCGGGTATATGGTGATTAGGAAAGATGGCTGCGCCAAGACCACAATCTCGGTATGGATTCGGCCCGCTACCTGCTTTTTGGTGTCCATGGCCTGCAATGGCTGAAAAAGATAAGCCTAAGGTTAAGACGGTTAATAGGATTGATAGTTGTTTTTTATAAATCACTTGATACAGCTCCCTGTGGGTTATTGTTTATATATTAAATCTCACGCGTAAAAACGCAGCGTGATACTAACACGTTATGCGGGATGGTTTTATGGCTTCTTCGGTGAGTTAATACGTTTAACTTAGCGCTTTCTTAGCGCGTTTATTAGCGAGCATTATCGGCGCACACTGGTGTTCATCCTGGTAAATGACTTCGCACTCTAGGCATTGTATGCATTCGTTATAATCGATTTCGCCTGATTTTTTAATCGCTTTTATTTCACAGCGAACAGCGCACACTTGGCAAGGTTTACCACAGTCCGACCGGCGATCCAATTGTTCGAATAAGTGGAAGTAGCCGAGAATGGCCAGACCCGCCCCTAAGGGGCACATATAGCGGCAATAGAATTTATGAATGAACATACCTAGCGCGAGTAAGCCGGTGGCAAATAAAACGAAATACCATTCACGGTCAAAGACGAGGGTGATACTGGTCTTGAAAGGCTCAATTTCTGCGAGGGTTTGTGCCCAAGCTAGGTCGTAAAAACAAATGATCAGTAAGCTGATCAGAATCAAGTACTTTATTTTCTGTAAGGCGAAGTGGCTGCTATCTTTAATGCGCCATTGCGGAAATTTTAAGCGCTTGGCAACGCTAGATAATAACTCTTGTAGTGCACCAAAAGGGCATAACCAACCGCAAAATAGCCCCCGCCCCCATACGAATAAACTGATGAATGTGTAGATCCAGAGGATAAATAAAATCGGGTCTAATAAGAATACGCTGAAATTAAAACCATCGCGCAGGGTTAATAGTATGCTGTAAATATTAACCACGGAGAGCTGCCCTTGGGCGTAATAACCAATAAAAAACAAGGTGAACAGCATAAAGGCAAAACGGCCGTATGTGATCACTTTAGGGTGCTTAGTAAAACTATGTTGTTTAATAAATAATAGACTTAACAAGCACAGTGAAAGCAATGTAATGCTAATCTCTAGTGTTTTAGAGGCCCATATTCGTTGCCATATCGGTATCCGTTTCTGCTCGCTAATCTCTGGGTGGAAAAATAGTTTTGCCGGAAGTTGATGGCTGCTAGATAAATTAACATTATCGCCTAATAAATGGTTTTGTCTCAGGTCGAAATTTAGTTTTAACTCAACCGGCAAACTCGGGTCAAAGCCGCCATTGCCCTTGATCGCAAACAAACGAAAGTTGTCAAAGTTCTTGATTCCTTCGGGCTGCTGTTTATCGTAAAAGCGGTAAAATGCTAGGTCGCGAATGAGCATCGGCAAACCGTTTTGGATAATAGCCATCCGAGTTGGAATTTTACCTGCGCGAAAATCATCTTCTAAATAACTATAAGGCCCCCCCGACATCACGGCGATGGCGTGTTCACCGTTTTCCAAGCTGCTCAATAAACGTTGGTAGTCCTCGTCACCAAGCAGGTTTTTACCGATGCTGGGGGCGTTGAGGTAGGCATAATAAAGGTCGGTTACCGGTTGGTTATCGTTACTTTGCGCAAAGCCGTATCCGGGGTAGTCGGCTAGTGGTCGATCTAGCGCCTGCTCCAAGGCTTGACGTGAAACCGGCCAATGGGCAATGAGTTGCTGATCGATTAACTGCTGCCAGTTCAGTTCCTCAAACACTTCTGGGCGCACTTGTGCTGCGACCGACTGGGTGAATTTGCCGAGTACTTGGCGGGCGACTTGTAAGGCTGCGACGAGCAGGGTGTCATTGGTGGCAATCACCGACACGGTGGCTTTGGTGACCCCATCAAAAATCACCGTGCCTTCACCGGCAGAAGATTGTGAGCGGGAGCGGCTGCTGTCGACGATGATTCTTTCGGCAACGCTATGGTCTGTATATTGCGCGAGGAATGTCTCTAAGGCGGTAATGCCCAGCCCATGCATAAAAATGGGTTCGTGCTGGAATAAGACCCGCACGCCGATAATGTTGCCCTCAAGATCAATGCCGATCAGTAGATTGATGATATCACCGGCAAAACCTTGAATTTGAATGAAGTCTTTGCTCTCGAAGGCGTAACCGATGGTTTGAAAGGAGGAGTAAACCGGCCAGACATGGTTGTCGGTGGTTTTGCGTTCTATGCGGCTAGCGTTAACGAAGATATCGTGTATAAGGCGCTCTACCCTTGGGTTTTCAATGCTGCTATCCCCTTCAGGGAGCAATTCAGCGTTGGCATAAAATGTTTGGCTAACGATTAATAGTGCAAAAATAACGCGTATTATTTTAAGTAATGAGGGCATATTTATAAGAACTATTCGGCGGAGCGGGTCAAGCATCTGAGTATAATGTTTATTTCTATTAACGAAAGCTTTTACTGACAAGAGGTCGGCAGAACAATGAATAAAAAAGATTTTTCACACGTGTTAGAACTGGCGGTAAGGTGGGGCGACGCCGATGTATATGGGCATATTAATAATGTTTCTTTTGTACGTTACGTCGAATCGGGGCGTGTTGCCTATGTCGATGATGTGATGAATTTGAGCCTGGTGGCCAATATGGATGCTGCTTGGGTACTAGCGGATATTCAGTGTTCGTTTTTACAGCAAGTGGAATACCCGTGCCTACTCGAGGTGTGTACGCGAGTGAAGAAACTGGGCAATAAAAGTATCACCCTCGAAACGGGTTTATATCGGCAAGGGGAATCTGAACCCGTATTAAGCAGCGTTGCGGTGATGGTATGGTTCGATTTCAAAGGGCAAAAGTCGGCTAATATCCCAGCAGAACAACGCGCTACGATCAGCCAGTATGAAAAGGTTTTAGAGGAAGCATGACACTTGATGAACTGAACCTCGATACAAGTTATATAGAGTGTTTGCCGGCAGACCCACAGGCGGCTAACTTTCCTAGGCAGGTTCACGGGGCGTGTTTTTCTTGGGTGATGCCGACGAAGACGTCGGCGGCGAGATTGTTGGCGTATTCCGCCGATGCGGCAGCACTGCTCGACTTAACGGACGAGGATTGTGCTAGCAAGACCTTCAGTGATGTGTTCTCCGGTAATCAACTACTAACGGGCAGTAAGCCCTATGCCACCAGTTATGGCGGGCACCAGTTTGGTAATTGGGCAGGGCAACTGGGGGATGGTCGAGCCATTAACCTGTGCTCGGTGGTTAATCAACGTGGTGAAAGTTGGACCCTACAATTAAAAGGCGCAGGGCCTACGCCGTACTCAAGAACCGCCGATGGTTATGCGGTGCTGCGTTCATCGCTGCGAGAATTTCTCTGCAGTGAAGCGATGTTTTATTTGCGGGTGCCAACAACGCGGGCGCTGAGCTTGATGACCACTGGCGATACGGTGGTTCGCGACGTGTTATACAATGGTAACCCACAGCCAGAGCAGAGTGCAGTGGTGTGCCGGCTCGCGCCATCCTTTACCCGTTTTGGCCACTTTCAGTATTATGCCGAGCAAAGCCTAGAGTTACTCAAAGTATTCACCGATTACACCATTCAAAGCAGCTTCCCTCACCTAGGTGCACCGGATAAAGCCTGTTATATCCGCTGGTTTAATGAAGTATGCGAAAGCAGTTGCGATATGGTGGTGGAGTGGATGCGCGTTGGTTTTGTGCATGGGGTGATGAATACCGATAATATGTCCATATTAGGCCTGACCATCGATTACGGGCCCTATGGTTGGCTTGAAGCCTATGACCCTAGTTGGACGCCTAATACCACCGATGCTAATGATCACCGCTATGCGTTTTCCCAGCAAGCAAAAATAACCCACTGGAACCTATACCAGTTGGCGAATGCCATTTACCCGTTGATTGAAGAGACGGAAGGGCTGGAGCTAGCGTTGCGCAACTTCGCGGAGCGGTATGCTAGGCAGTGGTTATTGATGATGAATAACAAACTCGGCTTTGTTACCACACAACACGAGGACGAAGATCGACAACTGGTTGAGCAATTACTGGCATTTTTTGCCGTGTATGAAACGGATATGACGATTTTCTTCCGCCGTTTAGCTAAGCTTGATCCTGCTGGCGAGTTAGATTTCGAGGAAGTGGTGCAGCAACTCAGCCCGGCTTTTTATGAAGAAACGATGCCCGAAGCGATACAGCAGACGCTGCGCGATTGGTTACAAAATTATTGGCAGCGCTGCCAGCAAGCATCGGCGACGGCAAGCGAGCGGCGTGAATTAATGAATAAAACCAACCCTAAATATGTGCTGCGTAATTACTTGGCGCAGCAGGCGATTGAAATGTCCGAGCAGGGTGATCAAAGCTTACTGCATGAGTTATTAGCCGTATTAAAATCACCCTATGATGAACAACCCGAAAAAGAACACTTCAACCAGAAAAGACCGGACTGGGCAAAACATAAGGTCGGTTGTTCAATGTTGTCGTGTAGTTCTTAACGTCGCTGTCGGCGGGCTTTCGCTCGTCTCGATTACTCTAATAATTTAATTGTTTAAAACCTATGGCTATCAGTTCTACGATCAATAAAGTCTCGTTAAATATCGCTAATATGGATACGCATTATTATGCCGACCATGAGTTAACCGTTGCGCAACACCCCTCAGAAACCGATTTTCGTTTTATGATGCGGCTTATCGCCTTCGTCTTAAATGCCGATGAACGGCTGAGTTTTACCAAAGGGCTCTGTAGTGACGATGAACCTGAACTCTGGCAAAAATCGCTGACCGATGAGATTGAACTCTGGATTGACTTGGGCCAGCCCGATGAAAAACGCATTCGGAAGGCTTGTGGTCGTGCTGAACGGGTGATCATCTACACCTACCACGAGCGTAAAGCGAGTGTTTGGTGGCAACAGCAACAACAAAAATTAGCGCGTTTTAATAACTTAACGGTAAAACACATTCACGCCGAAGGGGTGGAAACCCTGGTCAAGCGTAGTATGCAGCTGCAATGCAATATTCAAGATGGTGAGGTTTATTTAACCGATGCGGAACAGAATATTACCGTTTCTGTTAGCGCCTACTAAGGCCTATATCGGCTTGCAGTGATTTGATATAATCGACTGCCTCGGCACTGGATTTACGTTCCAGCCAGCTAACTAAAGGACATTTATGGAAACCCAACACTACGTCGTTTGTGCGCTTTATCATTTTGTACGCTTAGACGACCACAGCGCTTTAAAGCAACCGCTATTAAAGCTGATGAACCACCACGGAATTAAAGGCACCTTATTACTTGCCGCCGAAGGCATTAACGGCACGGTTGCCGGCAAGCGCAAAGCGATTGATCACCTGCTCGAATGGCTGAAAAATAAGGATGAGTTTAAAAACCTAGTCTGTAAGGAATCTTACGTCGACTCTCAGCCCTTTAATCGCACCAAGGTTAAACTGAAAAAAGAGATCGTCACCATGGGCGTCGAAGATATAGATCCGAATGATATCGTCGGCACCTATGTGAAGCCTGACCAATGGAACGACTTGATTAGCGATCCCGAGGTGTTATTAGTGGATACCCGAAATGATTATGAAGTGGCGATTGGTACATTCAAAGGCGCGTTAAACCCAGCGACAGAAACCTTCCGTGAATTCCCTGAGTATGTGAAAAATAACCTAGATAACACACAGCACAAAAAAGTAGCGATGTTTTGTACCGGTGGTATTCGTTGTGAAAAGTCGACCGCCTACCTCAAACAGCAAGGTTTTGGTGAGGTCTATCACTTGGAAGGTGGTATTTTAAAATACCTAGAAGAAGTGCCGGAAGACAACAGCCTTTGGGAAGGTGAGTGTTTTGTGTTTGATAACCGCGTGTCGGTTGACCATCATCTAGAAAAGGGCCAGTATGACCAGTGTTATGGTTGCCGTATGCCGATTACCGAGCAGGATAAGCAGCACCAACACTACCTACAAGGCATCAGTTGTCACCATTGTTTTGAAAAAACCGATGCCGAGCAGAAGGCGCGTTATATCGAGCGTCAGCACCAGATTGAATTGGCAAAAAAACGCGGTGAACAACATATCGGCGGTGAGATGGAAGAATTGATTTCGCAGCACCGACAAGAAAAAATTAACAAGAAAAACTCGGCACAACAACAGGAGAGTTAAATGAAACGTGTATTGATAGTGCTTAGTTTATTAGCCAGCTCGGCTGTCGCGAGTGAATATCAACCGCGAGCCGGAGCCAGTGGTGCGCAAATATTTTCGGATGCCTGTGCGGCTTGTCATGGTGCCGATGGCAGTGGCAAGTTTGGTTTGTTTTTGGGTTTAACCGGTTCAACCCTGATGCCGGATGAAATGAAAACCGTCATTCAACAAGGGGGTACGGTAATGCCCGCATTCAGCAACATCCAAGGTAAGGAATTAGACGCACTGGTGTCCTATGTGCGCTCATTGGGCGCGGTGATTGCCAGCGGTGATAAATAATATGTTGATTGATGTTCAGAAAGACCCGATTGGCACGGCCCTGCTCGATTATTATCACGCTGCGGAGGATACGCCGATTCAGGTGAAAATGGATATCGCCGAAGACGATACCCTAGCGCCGAGCTATTTTTTTAGAACCTATGAACAGTGTCCAGAACTGGAGCAGCTAGCCCTGCAGCAGGCAAGGGGTAAGGTATTGGACGTCGGTGCAGGTGCGGGTTCGCACGCGCTGTACTTACAACAACAAGGTTTGGATGTCACCGCCCTCGATGTATCTCCTAAATCGGTGGAAGTGATGCGTCTACGCGGGGTCAATGAGCCTGTTTTGATGGATTTTTATGATTATCAGCAAGGACGTTTTGATACCCTGATGTTTTTAATGAATGGTATCGGTTTGGTGCAAACACTGGATGGTTTTAGCCGTTTATTTCAACACGCCAAAAAGTTACTCGCGCCACAGGGACAAATCTTGCTGGATAGCTCAGATTTGATTTATATGTTCGAACAGGAAGATGGTTCGTACGTAATCGACTTAAATGAGACGTATCACGGTGAAGTCGAATTTAACTTGAGTTATAAAGAGGTGAAAGGCGATGCGTTCAATTGGTTATACGTGTCGGAAGAACTGTTGCAAGACGCGGCGGAAGAGAATGGTTTTGATTGTGAAATCATTCAACAAGGCCCGCATTACGATTATTTAGCGCGATTAACCCTGCGTGATTAATAAATTCTTTGCCGCAAGTGGCGTTAAGTTTAATAAGGAGTTAGTGGTGGAACAGGATAGACATAACCAAGTGAGTATTGTTGATATTAAAATGCCGTTTTTATCGATGGTGATATTTTTGGTTAAGTTATCCATTGCGGCCATCCCCGCGTTTATCATTATGTCCGTTGTTTTTACGACCCTATTCGCAGTATTTGGCGGTGTGCTACGAACAGGGTTTATGTATTAAGCGTTATAGCTTGAAGTGAAGACCGACAACTGGGCCTTTGGTATGGGTATTGGCCTTATTTAGGTAAATATCCATATAACCCACATTAATAATCACGTTTTTAGTCGGCATCCATTTTACTCCAGCGCTGAATAAAGCAATGGTTAAATGGTCGTCTTTGAAGTCGTAAAACGGTTCAAACTCAGCGTATGGAATCAGCATTTGATTGTTTAACTTCATCGGCTGCATTACGGTAAAAGCTGGGCGGTAGCGAAAACCACCGGATAATTCCCCCATTCTATATTCAACACGAGACCTGTGCTTGAGTACCCAGTCGCCGAGTTTGGTGCTATAGGTTAACGAAGCACGTAGGCGGTGATCTTCTTGAATACCCGTGTCTTCACCTTGTTTGGCAAAATAACCAAAATAACCGGTTTGAAAAACCGCACCAAAATCAGTTTTTTTAGCGACGACAACAGAGGCTATTTTACCTTGAAACTCCTCTTGAATCGTGCCGACAACACCAATCAGGGTGTGCCCCGAATCTAATTGTTTAGAGGCGGATAGGGTATTGAACTGCATACCTTCGCCGGCAAAGCTGCTGGTACAAAGCATGCTTAGCGTTATAACGAGTGCTAATTTAATCTGTCGGCAGTGGCTTAAAAGAGGTGTTTTATGTGTCATGGTTATTTTTCTATATTAATGTTGAGTGGCAATGTTTAGGGCCTTGCGCGTAGCCTTTTGGAATCTGTGGTGCGGCTTGTTAGTCGGCACCTAGGTTGTCACGCATGGTTTGCAGTGCGCTCAATAATTGTGAGGCCTGCTGTTCATCTAAACCCGCCAGCGCATCGGCTTGAATGGCGTTCGCGGTCTGTTTAATCGAGTTTAGAATGGGGGGTGCTTGTTTGGTGATGAATATCTGGTGTGCTCGTCGATCATTCGGGTCGGGTCTGCGTTCGACAAAACCATCTTCCACCAATTGGTCGATTAAACGGGTCAGCGTGATCGGCAGTATTTCTAACATCTCTGCTAAGTGGCTTTGTCGAATCCCCTCGTGACGAGCGGCATAAACCAGCGCTCTGGCCTGGGCAAGGGTCAGGCTACTGCCCTCAAGGTGCTTATTAAATGCTCGGCGCATCATGCGCGAAACGTCGGCTAATAAAAAACCGAGCATATCTTGTGGTGTCGACATTATATGGGATGTATATAGTAAGGAATACTTATTATATGTCTTGCTGGTAAGTTTCGTCAAATGCAAAATTCATCGCTGTTCTGTCCAAGCAATGTAGACTATTGGTTTATATATTATTGTTGGGGCGGGTTTTGTTTGTTTTTACTGATACAGGTGCGCTGGGTGAGTGTTATCAGTCAGCGTAAAATCATCCATCTGGATATGGATGCTTTTTTCGCCTCCGTTGAACAGCGAGATAACCAAAAACTGCAAGGTCTACCCGTCGTTGTGGGTGGGCAACCTGATAGTCGCGGGGTGGTAGCGGCCTGTAGTTATGAGGCAAGACAGTTTGGTATCCATTCAGCAATGCCAAGTTCTAGGGCTCATCGTTTATGCCCGCAGGCAGTTTTTGTTGCCCCTAGAATAGAGGCTTATCGCGCCGTATCGGTGATTATTCAGCAAATTTTTAGGCGTTATGCCTCCGAGGTGGAACCCTTATCCCTCGATGAGGCTTATCTCGATGTGAGTGATAGTGAAATGTTTGCTGGTTCGGCAACCCACATAGCACAAGCGATCAAAGCGGAGATCCTTGAAGAAACCCAGTTGGTGGCATCGGCAGGGGTTTCGTATAACAAGTTTCTCGCAAAAATTGCCTCCGATATGGATAAACCGAATGGCTTATATGTTATCAAACCTACTCAGGGCGAGCGCTTCGTGGCTGATTTGGCAGTGGCTAAGTTTCACGGGGTGGGGCCTGTCACCGCCGCGAAAATGCATCGTCTCGGTATTCAAACGGGGCGTGATCTACGGGCCAAGAGTAAGCAGCAACTACAGGCTGCATTCGGCAAATCGGCTGAGTACTTCTATAATATTGCCCGCGCGATAGACTTACGGCCGGTATGCAGTGTGCGGCGGCGTAAATCCTTGGGCAAGGAAACGACCTTTACCACGGATATTGCCGATATTAATGTCTTGCGTGAACAACTGATTGAGCTTTCCGATAAACTCTGGCAACGATTAGAGCGAGATGACTTGCAGGCTAAAACCTTCACCTTGAAGGTGAAGTATGCGAACTTCCGTCAAATTAGTCGAGCGCTGAGCGTCGCTCAAACAATTAAACAGCCAAGCGAAATGCATGCGTTGCTGCTTGAGTTGTTGTTACGGGTAGAACTTGGCCAGCAAGCGGTACGTCTGCTTGGGGTTACGGCGAGTGGTTTTGCAGAACAGGGTTTAGCCGACAATCGAGGGCGGCAATTAGAACTGTTCGATGTTAGTGATAAGCTCTGAGGTGAGTTTACGACCCTGATGTTTAAATAGCAGCCTACTTTGTAGGCTGTTTTTTGGCCGATTGTTTATGACCAAATTCAGCCATCGGGGTGAACTTTATCGCTTGGCTGCGGTTGTTGCTGGCCTCGTTGTTTTCGATGTTGAAAGTGCGCACGCCGTTGATCATCGCCGACACATCACTACCACCCGCCTTATAATCATGCCAAACCACTGCGACAATATGCAATAAGCTGAAAATGAGTAGGGCATCGCTGGCAAATTGGTGCAGTGGCATTGCGGGCCAGCCGAGTAGAAATCCCCCTTCGATTAGCAACACCCCGCTGATGAGCAGGCCAATTAATAACAGGTAAACAGCTAGGTAAATGGGTTTCCAGAAAGGATTTTGTGCATACCAATTGGGGAGTTTGGTTTTGCCGAGTAGCGCGTAAAAACGTAACATGCCGAGCATTGTCCGTAGTTCGCGAGCCTTCGGTAATAGATAGCTAAGGCGTTCATGCGGCTGGCCAAAAAACATCAAACTAATGCGTATGCAGAGCCCGGCCATTAACAAACCGGCGGCGTAGTGATGGATGTTGGCAGCGTGTTGGGCGAGTACGGGGCTGTGTTGAATTAAGCTGCCGGTGCTGAGTAAGGCAAGAGTGCTGAGGCCGATGAACAGGTGGCTAAGGCGAAACCAGCCGCTCCAGATAAGAATACGTTTGAAATTTTGACTCATGTTTGATGGCCTTTATGGGCTTATAGATAGGGATGAAAAGCAGGCTTGCCGGTCACTTAAAAAACGATCAGGTGCAAAATGCCACGCAGGCACAAGCCAAATAAAGCGCCGTATACCGCATAACGAAGAATGCTGCCGAGTCGCTTACCCACGGTGGCAAATACTGCGACGCCGGCAATATCCAGCGGGTTCAGTACAAAACCGGCCATCCGATTGAGCTCTAGAGGGCTGAGTAAACCTTGCTTAATGAGATCAATGGTGACCCCAGTAAAGGCAGTACCACCGGCGATGAACTTGGTGATAATCGGCAGCATCGCGGTTTCTGGTAAACCAATAAAACCCAAGGCAGGGGCCAGAAAGGTACTTAAGAAGTCGATCGCGCCGACCGCCTTTAAGCTATTAACCAGTAGCAGCGCCAAAATCAACATGGGAATCATGCCGATGGCAATCTTAACCCCTTCTTGGCCACCGGCTACCAATATTTGGATAACCGATGATGGGTGATCAGAGGGGGTGGGTGAAGGGGGGACGTTTTGGCGGGCGTCGTTATTAGCGAGGTGCCGGCACAACACATAATAAGTGAAGGCTGCCGCGCATAAGCCACCGAATAAGGAACTACATAATGCGAAACCGAGGTCTAGGCCGACCGCCGATAAGGGAAACGAAGCGTTGGCCTGAGACATCGTCATCACCATGGCTAAGGTTGCGGCGATATGACGGCGAGAGGTGTTGCCGTTTTCCATTAATAACAAGCTTGGAATCGGCGCGGCAAAGCTGACAAACAGTAGCTTGATCATAGCAAACACACCCAGTCCCGGAATGCCGAAGATATGGGTGATCGGGGAGAGCTTATTCACGATAAAACGGAGCGCGCCTTTTGCTTCCAGTAATTTCATGAGCGCGAGCATCACCACCATAATCGGCAGCAGAATGTATAACGCCATATCCAAGCCGGTGCGCCCAGACTCAATAACTAATGAGATAAATTGTTGCACGGTGTCGGTTCAGCCAATGAGGTGTGGAGAAGGGGATTCTCGGGCGATTAGTATGCCGGATTGACGATAGGCTGGCAAATGAAACAACGGGGGGCTTTATAGCGGTGCCTAGCCAGTACTCCTAGTCGGTACTGGCTAGGCTTGCGGCTTATTTATTGAGCTTCTTCGAGAAAGGCTTTTATCCACATTTTACACAGCGGCGAGCGCACAATATCTTCAACGTTAAACTCAATGATCGGGATGGGCAGTTGGCGTCGATCAATCATGCTAATGATTTTATACAGACCATTGCCGCCGTCTAAATCCGATTGCATGATATCGCCGTTGATAATCACCCGTGAGTTTTTGCCAATACGGGTCACAAACATTTCAATTTCTTTATAACGGGTGTTTTGCGCCTCATCGAGAATAATAAAAGCATCGTTAAAAGAGCGTCCGCGCATGGTTTCAAACGGCGCTATTTCTAAATTACCGTTTTTTAACATCGTTTCATAACACCCCGCGCCTAATTGCTGTTTGATAATATCGGTAAACGGCGCGACCCAAGGCGCCATTTTCTCATTAATACTGCCCGGGAAAAAACCAAGCGATTCGGAGGGGCTAACATTGGGCCGAGTGAGGATAATCTTGTCAATCTCACCGTCAAAATACATCCGCGCCGCCATACTGGCGGCAATATAGGTTTTGCCGGTGCCGGCGGGGCCCATGACGCAGACCATATCGTTTTCAATAATGGCCCGCATATACTGCTTTTGAGATTCATTTAACGGAAACAGTTCAGGGCGATTCTCGATAGTTAAGAATTTCTCTTTTTTACGGCGAGCACTCATAAAAACATCTCCGGTAGATTTAGGGTTTAAGTAAATAATATTCATACGTCAGACGACCGTGGCTGATGAAGTAGGGAGCATCTAGCAAGCTGATAGCGAATACAGCGCCTAGTTTGACGGGTGCTAAAAGATACCCTATGGACGTCAATAGGTGGTTTAAACGGCAAGGTCTTACAATTCCATTCGCTAATCATAGGGCAACAGATTAGAGGCCCCGTGTGACGAATTGATGAAACTCCGGTGACAATTCCCCGGTGAGTAAATGACAGAATTTTCAATGATTTATAGAAATAAATAGGAGATACGGATAAAATCGCCACTCAAAATTTAGACCTAGATAGTAGTTATGAATAAACCAGTTGAATTGTTAGCCCCCGGTGGTGATGTAGAGGCGATTAAAGCCGCGATTGTGGGCGGCGCGAATGCGGTCTATTGCGGCCTCGACATGTTTAATGCGCGTAATCGAGCGAGCAACCTGTCTTATGATCAGCTGTGCGGGGTACTGCGCTTGGCGCACCAGCACGATTGTGAAGTGTTTCTCACCCTCAATGTGGTGATCTTAGAGCACGAATTTGCCAGCCTGATTAAGTTGCTCAATAAACTGGTTAACTCCGGCATCGACGGCATTATTGTGCAAGACTTCGGTATCTTTCATTTGGTGAAACACCACTTCCCCAGTTTAGATATTCATGCGTCCACCCAGATGACCACCCATAACGAAGGGCAAATTCAGTTACTGGGCAAAATGGGCGCGTCACGGGTCAACCTATCGCGAGAGCTGAACCTAGCCGAAGTGAAGTCGTTAACCTCGTTAGCGCACCAGCATCATCTGCTCACCGAAGTGTTCGTACACGGTGCTTTGTGTATTGCCTTTTCAGGCCAATGTTATTCCAGCTCGGTTAGCGTGGGTAACTCGGGGAACCGTGGCAGTTGTAGCCAAGCCTGCCGTGATGAATATGAAACCACCGCCACGGGGCATAACTTCCCGTTAAATCTAAAAGATAACTCGGCCTATTTTGACTTGCCCGAACTGATCGAGGCGGGGGTCGATTCATTAAAAATTGAAGGGCGCATTAAAGGCGCGCACTATGTGTATACCGTGGTGGATAGCTGGCGCAAGCAAATGAATAATTTTGCCGACAGCGGGCAGTTACTCAGCGATGATTCAAATTTACATAAAGTCTTTAACCGTGACTTCACCAACTCGTTTTTAACGGGCAACCTTAATAAAGAGATGTTTACCGATAACCCGCGTGACCATAGCGTTGAACACGCGGTGGTTAGGAGCCAAGCGGTGTCATTAGTGCAAGTGCAACAAGCCAAACAAGCCTTGTACGATGATCGAAACAAATTGGGCCAAGACCTCGCCGGTAAAATTAACCACCTAAGCATCGAGAAGCCCCGTATCACACTGGCTTTTTCCGGCCAATTGAATCAGCCACTTCGCCTGACTATCGACGTGACCAGCGATGCGGGTAACAGCCTGCAAACCGCCACCCTACACTCAACATCCCACTTGCAGGCGGCGGGTAAATCCGCGTTAGATGAGGCAACCTTAGCAAAACGCTTTAAAAGCTTTAATAACGCCCAGTACACGTTAAACAGCCTAGAGCTATCGGCCTTAGGTTCGGCCTTGAGCATACCGTTTAAAGAACTGGCGGCGCTGAAAAATGACGCAGCATTTTTGTTGAATGACTCGGTCGACCTTGTGCCCAACGTAGACGTACCGCGCTTAACCAAACACCCTAAAATAGCCGAGGGCAACAGCAAGCCAAGTTTGTCGATCCTTATCGCCGACGAAGAAGACGCCTACCTAGCCGATGAAACTGACGCCGACATTTACTTTAAACTGCCCGAAAGCTTTAAAAAAGACTGCGATAAATACATTGATTTACTGCTGCGAAATCCTCGCTTTATTCCGTGGTTCCCAGCGGTGTTGATTGGCAAAGACTACCAAGAGGCGGTAAGGATTCTGCAGCAGGTTAAACCCGCGCGCATCGTCAGCAATAATACCGGCGTTGCCTATCAGGCCGTCGAGTTGGGAATAGACTGGATTGCTGGGCCATTTATGAATACCACCAATTCGTATGCCTTATTAACCCTGCAAGAAGAACTGAGCTGCAAGGGCGCGTTTATTTCCAACGAAATTAACCGCCTGCAAATCAAAAACATCGCGCGGCCTAAAAACTTCAAACTGCTGTACAGCATCTATCACCCGATTCTAATGATGACCAGCCGCCAGTGCTTCTTCCAGCAAACCGTTGGTTGTAAAAAACCCACCATCGAAGACGGTTGCATGCTGAAGTGTACCAAAGCGACCACCATTACCAATGTCAAAGGCGTCTCCTTTTCAATCGACAAACAAAAAGGCGGCTACCCCAGCATTTATAACCACGAACAATTTTTAAACGTCGACGCCGTTAACGACCTAGCCGACTTGTTCGATGAATTCTTTATCGACCTCACCAACATCGGTGCAGGGTCTAAAGGGCAGCAAAATAAATCGCAGTTACTGAAACACTTCGAAGCCTTGCTACAAGGGGTGGGTGATTCGGCGGAGCAGCTAGAACAGATGGTGCCGATTGCAACGAATGCGCAATATCGGCAGGGCTTGTAAGAGCGTTTCCTGGAGGGGGGGGATTATTTTCTTTTCCAATGAACCGTCTGCATTTTTCTGCGGCCTCTGCTAAAACGATTTTTTCGCTTAACGTCAGGGAGCGCAGTTAAAACAAGGTCAGCGTTTCATTATCCATTTCTTCTTCAGGTTCTTCGACGCTTTCAGTAACGCTCGCTTTTAATGCCTCATCAATTTGTTTTAGAGTCACTGCAAATTCACTTTCAAGATTAATACCTGATTCGAAAAGAGAGTTAACTTTGCTATCGGCGGCTTCAACAAACGCGTGGAGAGCATTTTCTTGTTCAGTCGATAAACTCAGGTTCATGAACGAACCTTCAAACGACTCCCTAACCGTCGCTAAAATAGATTGGTTTGAAACTCGTTGCGACTCATAGTTTTTACTGATATTTACTACCGTTGATTCGATCTGACTGATGATGTTAAGGAGGTTTTCTCGTTGTGTATTGACGGTCATTGCAGATTCTAGCGCTTTAACTTTAGAGTCGGCACCTTGCCCAATAATGGCCACGTGATCTCGAATTCGACCATGAAAGTCTGGGTTATCAAGTGGCATGTTTCTCACGATAATACTGACGTATGGGAAATTAACCGCGGTACGTTGACCAAAGTCAACTAAGCGACCTTGATTGCGGACATATTCAAACGCGCTATCCTCAAGTGGGTTTTCTACACCGTCGGTAAAATATTGCAGCTTTTCATCGTTGACGATAATTTGCATGGCCACGTCTAACCCTAAATCTTGGTGTGCCTTAATCACCTTTTTTGCTAAGGAGTCATAATTAGCGCAGAGGCAGATGGCTTGTAAAAAGTGAACAACGGTGCTCATTTCGCCCATCGATGTCATGATCTCCATCGTCGATAGGGTCACATCGCTGACTTCTTTTTTTGTTAGATCAAGCGTTTGCTTGCGTTTAAGTGTGGCCCTTACCTTAGCTTTTAGTTCACTTTCTTCGAAAGGTTTAACAACATAGTCGTCGCCACCTGACGCATAGCTATGCAGCCGTGTTTCAATAGATGTATCAGCAGAAATAAAAATAACGGGGGTGTGGTTTAGTTGCGAACAGTCTCTAATCTTTTCGCAGGTTTCATAACCGTCTAAATTAGGGGTCATCACATCGAGCAAAACTAAGTCGGGCGGTGAATTACGTGCGGCATCTAAACACGCTTGCCCTGATGCTAGAAAACTAAGTTCATAGCCTTCTGTATGTAATATGTTTTTTTCAATCAGCTGCTTACCATCACCGTCATTGACACAGTAGATCTTAATAGGGTTACTCATCTGCTTTATTCCTTTACTTGTTATAAATAACAAACATACGGCGATCAACCTTGCCCTAATAAAAAATCAAGCAAGTTCAACGACGGCTTAATACGTTTTTTATTCTATAGCAGTAAATATAGAGGATATTTCAGGGCTGTCCTGTTTTACCGGCAGTTTAGATGAATTTAGTAAGTCGAATGAACGACGGCAGCCAGAATGCTTTATTTAGCATACTCACCCAATTGTTCCGACAAGCGCCTCACCACGGCGTTAATCGTGGAGCCAAAGTAAAAACGCGGGAAATCCTCTGGGATCTCGGCGGTGTAATGAGGAATATTGGCGGTAGCGCGTAGAGTGTTATGTTTGCCAGCCATCTCTTTTATATCGACAGCCTCAGCGGCGTCTTTTCCGTACAAAATGTTTACCCATTGAGTGAGGAGGTCTAAACAGACTGTTTCGCTGTAACTCGCTTCATTGAGCCCGTGGCTATGCCATAACGAGTCCAATGAATTGCTGGTGTAGGCGCTTGCCAGGGCTGTTTTATGTTGTTGCTGTAATTGGTATATCTTGTAGCGGTGTAAGCCAGCCGTGATGGGGAGCAATAACAGTATGCTAACGACGCGGATCAATGCGGCCGGCAGAGCCAGTATTTGTTTTACTCGGTTAGCCGGTGTTTTTTTCCATTGGCTAACATCGCGTAAGCGACCCAGAGGCTTCTTAAAAACGACTCTGTTTTTGTCTGCGGCACGGTTTGCTGCTTTTATTCTCAGCTGTGTTACCGCCTCAATACACTGTGCTTCTTTATGGCTATACATGTTTGCTGGCGTTTATAAGTTTAAGCCTTTTTGCGCGGGTAACCATTTGTCCATCACCAACTGTACGCGGCCGATACCGAGGTTTTTCACCCATTTTGCGCAAGCATCTATGGTGGCCCATATCTTGATAGAGCCTTTGAGTGTGGTCGCGGTAACCACGTCATTTTTGGTGACGATGTTGACGTGTATGGCTGCGCCATGAGCAACAATCTGAACTTTTTTTACCGCGCCGGCATCAACCAGTGCTTTGATGGTTTTTTCATTCATCAGCGTCACCAAACAGGGTTTGTTGTTCGGGAATGAAGATGCCTTCTTGCTCGCAGTGTGTACGAATGAGCATTTCTATCATATTGGCTACGCTGCGGTGTTCCCTATTTGCGGCGGCTTTAATCGCTTCTTTAATGGCAGGGTCAACGCGTAAATTAAGGGTTGTGGTTTTCTTCGGGGGCATGAAGCGGAGGGCTTGGTTGATGTGCGGCCAATGTAACGCATGTGTGATTGGAATGATACGCGTCTAGGCTGAATATTTTAAGTTGATGCGGGGTTTCGCAGGGGTTGGAAAAACGTTTGATTATTGCGGCGGTAAGTTGTTTGTTAATAGCTGGTGTTCAGAGTGTGTATTAGGCTGTTTGTGCGGTGCTGAGGGGTTGCTTTGAATTTTATGGTGCAGGTTCTTCGTTAAAACGATTCGTCGACGTAACGGGCTTGTGTGTTCCTTGTGTGCAGGCGGTCAGCTGAGTTCGCCCCGCGATTGATGGCTTATTTGTAATAGACCTATGGCTATGGTGCGCGAGCTAATCCTTTCTTTTATATAAGGTGTTATTAAATGGTTGTTTTAGCATCCCACCTAATGTGTTCCATGGGGTTTGTTCAAACTTATCGCTTAAGCCAAAACGAATATTTTGTGGATCGTGTCTTACCGTATAACTGGCAAACAAACGATCCCAAACGGAGAGCAAGCTGGCGTAATTAGAATCTGTTTCTTGCGGTATATGCGAGTGATGTACCCAGTGCATGCGAGGGGTCACGATAAAGATGCGCAGTACCTTATCTAATGGTGCAGGTAGCGCGATATTGCTGTGGTGAAACAAGATGATGGGTAACAAAATTAATTCATATACGAGTACTTGGCTCATGTTCAGGCCGATCAATGGCAAAATAAGTAACCTAATCGCGCTGGAATATATAATTTCGACGGTATGAAAGCGAACTGCGGAGCTGGCATCCATGGTCGCATCTGAGTGGTGAACGGCGTGAAATCGCCATAAAAAAGGTATCGCGTGGTTTATTCTGTGCCAAGCATATTGCCAACCATCAAAAACTAGCAGGCCTATGATGAGTTCAACATAGGGCCCAAACGTTAACCAGTGCAGTAAACCAAATTGCTGCTCAGCTGCCCAGTTGGTAACAGCCAGTAGCAAACTGGCGAATAGTGCCCCCGCCAGTACGGCGTTGAAAACGCCCAGTGCAATATTAGAGGCATCGTGCTTTAACCGGCCTTTTTGTAAGTGAAACATGGGGACTATTGTTTCTGCCGCCCATAATAAGCTCAGTGTTACGCAAATGAGTATGGGCTTTAATATAGGGTCTATTTCAAGCATAAACCATGATAACTGAATAAGTATATGGGGTGGCAGGCATCCGCCATGACTCGGATGAAAATTCCTAGCTTTCTCGTTATTTTGTTTTTGCGGTGACTCTTTTATTGGGTTTGGTAATATGAAAAGCCTGAGGCTATGTTGAGACTTACATTGAAAAAGCAACGGAAGAGGGCGGTTGCGATTAGCCGCTCAGGTTTAGCAAGGCTTCATTTGTTGATGAGGTTACTGCTATGGAGGTGAGGCGATAGGACGTTTATTAAAGCTTGTGCGGGTGTCTGGCCAATAAGAAGTTTGTGGGTAAACACGCGGCGTTCTTGGGCGTGCCGAGGAAGATAAAAGACATCGCTGGCAGCAAGCTTTCTTCTTGCCTGAAACAAAAAAAGCCCCTGAGAACAGGGGCTTCATATGTGTAATGGCGGACCGGACGGGACTCGAACCCGCGACCTCCGGCGTGACAGGCCGGCATTCTAACCAACTGAACTACCGGTCCGCAGTTCAAACATGCATAACCATTTATTATCACGCAAAAAATGGTGGGTGAAGAGGGGATCGAACCCCCGACATTCGCCTTGTAAGGGCGACGCTCTCCCAGCTGAGCTATTCACCCGCTCTGTCTGAAGGCGTGTATCTTAATGAATATTTCTGGTGGGTCAATCGTTATTTGCTAAATAATCGATAAATCCTCGAAAACAGCTGTTTTTGGCTTATTTTGGCGAGTTTTTCGTGTTTTAGTTTGGCGGGGAGGGTAAAGCAGGCCTTTTGTGGTAGAAGGCTGCTGAATGTCGGCAGAGGCTGCCTTTTCTGTTCGTGCTGTGCTGTGACCCAGTCGCCACAATGTAATGAGCTATGTCGGGGATTTGTGCGCTAGCTCTAATATCTGAACTATCTAGCGCGTTGCCCATCACAGTAGTAAGTCGATTTACCTATACTGGTTACTCGATTTAACGTGCCTTGGTTGTTAATAAGCGCTTAAGAACTACCGGAATATAACTATGCTTGATTGGATGAAAAATATATTTGGCAAAAAAGCTTCTGTTCAGCAGTCGTCTCGATTTATTGCAGAGACGGAATTAACGTATGTGCGATCGGAACATCTCAGTTTAGGGATGTACATCGCCAAGCTTGATTGTCCCTGGTTAGATTCGCCGTTTAAATTACAAGGTTTTAATATTACCACTGAGCGAGAACTGCAGGTGGTGCGAAGTCGTTGTCATCACGTGTATGTCGATCGTACTCGGCAGAGTAAGTTGAGCCTTGATGCGAAGACGACGGCGGTTGGTAAAGCGGTTGTCATTGGCACGGCGAGAAAGAAAAAAGGTTCGTTTGAAACGGAAATTGCCCGTGCAACGACGACCTATTTAGATACAGGGCGTTTGGTGGCCGATTTTATGCAAACGGTTAAAGACGGCGGTAGCATCGATAGTAAACAAGCGAAAGAGGCAGTTGCTTCATCGGTTAATAGTATTTTGCATTCACCTGATGCCCACCTTTGGTTGACCCAATTAAAAAAGAAGGATGAATATACTGCTCAGCATAGCCTTAATGTCTGTATGTTATCGATCGTACTGGGTCGACATATTGGTTTGCCGGAGGGTGAGCTTAGAAACCTTGGGATCTGTGGAATGATGCATGATATGGGTATCATGTTGATACCGTCGGCCATCGTTAATAAAACAAGCGAGTTGACCGAGGAAGAATCGGTCATTATGAAAACCCATACGACCTTAGGGGCTGAGCTGTTGAAGTCTAGTACGGATATGTTTCATGGTGCGATCGAAACGGCCTTAACCCATCATGAACGGATCAGAGGGCAGGGTTATCCGCGGGGGCTAACGGACGCTAAGGTGTCGTATTATTCTAATATCATTGCAATTGTCGATACCTACGATGCCTTGACCAGTGATCGAAGTTATAGAAAAGGCATGACCCACCTTGAGGCGACACAGGTTTTATACCAGCAAGCAGGTGAGTATTTTGATCATGTATTGGTGAGTAAGTTTATTGAAAGCCTCGGTGTGTTCCCACCGGGCTGTTATGTGCAGCTAAGTGATGACCGTGTTGCTTTGGTGTTGGAAGCGAACGATGAGTCTAAACTGCGGCCTAGGGTGTTAACGGTGGTGGATAAACAGATGAATTCGATCGAAGAAGTCAGCGTGGATCTAGATACGGTGTTGCTGGATGCAAGAGGCCAGCCCTTGCAAATTCAAAGCATTGTCAATCCCGATATGTTCAATATTGATAGACTGAAACACTTTAATGAGAGTGCTATTGGCCGAGGTTTGGCGATGGCGGCGGCTTAGCCAACAATACTTTAATAGCGACTAAAGCTGGGGCGGTCAGGGTGAACCTGACCGCCCCAGCTTTTATGTCTTAACGTTCTAGTTTTTTGTATTTGATGCGTCTAGGTTGGTCGGCCTCTGCGCCCAATCGTCTTTTAAGGTCGGCCTCGTAATCTTCGTAGTTGCCTTCAAACCAAACAACATTACTGTCGCCTTCAAATGCCAGCATGTGGGTGGCAATACGATCTAAGAACCAGCGATCATGCGAGATAACGACCGCGCAACCTGGGAAACTCAATAAAGCTTCTTCGAGAGCACGCAGGGTTTCGATGTCTAAGTCATTGGTCGGTTCATCCAGCAGTAAAACATTACCGCCTTCTTTGAGGACTTTGGCTAGATGCACGCGGTTGCGTTCACCACCAGACAGATCGCCGATGCGTTTTTGTTGATCCGACCCTTTGAAATTGAAGCGTCCGGCGTAAGCGCGAGAAGACGTTTCATAGGTGCCAACGGTAATTAAGTCGTTGCCTTCGGATATTTCTTCAAACACGGTTTTGTCGTCGTTTAGGCTGTCGCGTGATTGATCGACGTAGGCGAGTTTAACGGTTTCACCTATTTTTATTTCACCATTGCTAGCGTCTTCTAAACCGCCCATCATTTTAAATAAGGTTGATTTACCTGCGCCATTGGCGCCAATAATGCCAACGATTCCACCTTGCGGTAGTTTGAAGTTAATGTCGTCAAACAGTATGCGGTCGCCAAAGGCTTTGCCTACATTAACCGCTTCAATAACGGCGTCACCTAGGCGTGGGCCGGGTGGGATGTATATTTCTTGGGTTTCGCTGCGTTTTTGGAAGTCTTTTGATTGCAGGTCGTCAAAACGCGCCATTCTAGCTTTGCTTTTAGCGTGACGGCCTTTAGGGTTTGAACGTACCCATTCCAGTTCCTTTTTAATCGAGCGCATGCGTGAGGCTTCCGATTTCTGTTCCTGTTCAAGGCGTGCGTCTTTCTGTTCTAACCATGACGAATAATTGCCTTCCCAAGGGATGCCGCGCCCGCGATCTAGTTCTAAGATCCAACCCGCAACGTTGTCTAAGAAATAACGGTCGTGGGTCACCGCAACAACGGTGCCGGGGTAATCGTGCAGGAATCGTTCTAACCAAGCAACGGATTCGGCATCTAAGTGGTTGGTTGGTTCGTCAAGCAAGAGCATGTCGGGCTTTGATAACAGCAATTTGCAGAGCGCGACGCGGCGTTTTTCACCGCCGGATAGTTTGCTGACATCCGCATCCCAAGGCGGTAGGCGCAAGGCGTCGGCAGCAATTTCCATGGTGCGTTCGGTATCGTGTCCGTCGCTGGCTTGTAAGATGTTTTCTAATTCGGCTTGTTTGGCGGCTAGGGCATCAAAGTCGGCATCGGGTTCTGCGTAAGCAGCATACACGGCATCGAGTTCTTCTTGTGCCGAGGTGATGTCGCCCAGTGCTTCTTGAATGTTGCCGCGTACGTCTTTCGTTTCATCGAGCTGCGGCTCCTGTGATAAGTAGCCTATCTTAATGCCGGGTTGTGGCCGCGCTTCGCCCTCTATTTCGGTATCCAGCCCTGCCATGATTTTTAATAGGGTCGATTTACCTGAACCGTTTAAGCCGAGTACGCCAATTTTTGCGCCGGGGAAAAAAGACAAGGAGATGTCGGTTAGAATTTTGCGTTTCGGTGGTACCACCTTGCTAACGCGGTTCATTGAAAATATATATTGAGCCATTAAATGTCCGTTAAGAATTGGTTTTATGCGCAGTAGTATTACCGAGCAATGGTCTTATTAACAGTGCTACTTGTGTTTTTGTCGCTATATATGGCGCTTTAAGCACAACATCATGTAAAATAATGGGTTTCAATAATTCAGCAGCCTTGTTTATGGGGCTTGCAACAGCAAAAAGGCGACTAAATGTACAACAAAAGTATGACGATTGAAGGGTTTGATGATGAACTTTGGGCTTCTATTCAACAAGAAGAGCAGCGCCAAGAAGATCATATCGAGCTAATTGCATCTGAAAACTACGCTAGCCCGCGTGTTATGCAGGCTCAAGGCTCGATGCTAACCAATAAGTACGCTGAAGGTTATCCTGGTAAACGTTATTACGGCGGTTGTGAGTACGTTGATATTGCTGAGCAATTGGCGATTGATCGAGTAAAAGAATTATTCGGTGCGGATTACGCGAATGTGCAGCCTCACGCCGGTTCACAAGCGAATGCGGCGGTCTACTTTGCGTTGTTACAAGCAGGCGATACTATTTTAGGCATGAGCTTGGCACACGGTGGGCATTTAACCCACGGTGCTAAGGTTAACTTTTCAGGCAAGATTTTTAATGCGGTTCAATACGGTTTGAATGAGCAAACGGGTGAAGTGGATTACGAGCAAATTCAAGCTTTGGCGAATGAGCATAAACCAAAAATGATTGTTGCTGGTTTCTCTGCGTACTCACGTGTGATGGATTGGCAGAAATTCCGTGATATCGCCGACTCTGTTGGTGCGTATTTGTTTGTTGATATGGCGCATATCGCCGGTTTAGTGGCGGCGGGTGAATACCCAAGCCCAGTGCAAATTGCCGATGTAACCACCTCAACAACACACAAAACCTTACGTGGCCCACGTGGTGGTCTTATTTTGGCTAAGGCTAACCCTGAAATTGAGAAAAAACTTAATTCAATGGTTTTCCCTGGCACTCAGGGTGGCCCGTTAATGCACGTTATTGCGGCAAAAGCGGTCGCCTTTAAAGAAGCGTTGGCACCTGAATTTACCACTTACCAAAAGCAAGTTAAGGTGAATGCCAGCGCGATGGCTGATTTGTTTATCGAGCGTGGTTACAACATCGTGTCAGGCGGAACCGATAATCACTTGTTTTTAGTGGATTTGGTGGATAAAGGCTTAACTGGCAAAGTGGCAGAAGCTGCGTTAGAAAAAGCGAATATTACGACCAATAAAAATTCCGTGCCTAACGATCCTCAGTCTCCTTTCGTGACTAGTGGTATTCGTTTGGGTGCACCGGCGATTACGACACGTGGTTTCAATGAGCAAGACAGTAAAGACTTGGCGGGTTGGATGTGTGACATCCTAGACGACGTTGAGAACGAAGCTGTGCAACAAACGGTCAAACAGAGCGTGTTGGCTATTTGCACACGTTTACCTGTTTACGCTGACTAAGGCTTTTTTCGATGCAATGTCCTTTTTGTGGAGATAGCGATACTCGGGTTATTGACTCTCGCCTTGCCGGTGAGGGTGATAGCGTGCGTAGGCGTAGGGAATGTGTTGCTTGTAAAGAACGTTTTACGACGTTTGAAACGGCGGAACTTAATTTACCGCGAGTGATCAAAAGCGACGGTGTGCGTGAGCCGTTTTGGGAAGAAAAGCTAAGCGCGGGTGTATTGCGTGCCTTAGAAAAACGCCCTGTTAATAGTGAAAACATTGATGCGGCGCTGAGTCGAATCAAGAAGAAATTGCTGTCATTAGGGGAACGTGAAATACCCTCGCTGAAAATTGGTGAATTGGTGATGGATGAGCTACAGGGCCTAGATAAGGTGGCTTATATTCGTTTTGCATCGGTGTACAAAAGTTTTGAAGACGTGAATGCGTTTAGAGAAGTGATTGACGCATTGGAAAAAGAAAAGTCTGTAGATACGCCAGTACTACAGGCCGTTAAAAAGCGATAAATAATCATGGTTGAGTTTAGCGCTAGCGATCAGCTGTTTATGGCGCAAGCCTTAGAGCTTGCGGCAAAAGGGCTATATAGTGCGAAACCTAACCCCTGTGTGGGCTGTGTGATTGTTAAAGATGATCAAGTGATTGGCCAAGGCTGGCACCGTCAAGCGGGCGAACCGCACGCTGAGGTGCATGCGCTGGCAGAAGCGGCGGACAATGCGCGTGGCGCAACGGCCTACGTGACCTTGGAACCTTGTAGTCATCACGGTCGAACACCGCCATGTGCGGATGCATTATTAAAGGCTGGTTTGGCTCGTGTGGTGGTGGCTATGCAGGACCCGAACCCCTTGGTGTCGGGTCAAGGTGTGGAGCGTTTGCGTGAGGCTGGGGTTGAAGTGGCTGTGGGTTTATTGCAGCAACAGGCCGAGGTTTTGAATGAAGCGTTTTGTCATAAAATGATCAGCGGCAAGCCGTTGATTGTTGGCAAGGTAGCGATGAGTTTGGACGCTAAAACAGCAATGGCTTCGGGCGAAAGCCAGTGGATAACGGGGGCTGAATCCCGTCAAGATGTGCATCGTTTACGCGCCCGCAGTGATTTGATTATTACCGGCATTGCGACCGTATTAGCCGATGATCCGCGGTTAACCGCACGCGATGGTTTGGCCGGTTTAGCGGTAAAACACGCACGAATTGTGGTGCTGGATAGTCAATTGAGAATGCCGCTAGATGCCGCGTTGCTCACTACGGATACTGAAGTGACGGTGTTAACGAGCTGTGCTGATGAGTCAAAAATACAGGCTTTGGGGACAGCGGGTTGTCAGGTGGTTGTGCTGCCTAGTGATGATGACGGTCGTGTCGACTTGGCTGCGGTGAATGCATGGTTGTCTGAACAAGCTATTAATAGTGTGATGCTGGAAGCAGGGGCGGTACTCAACGGTGCCTTGCTGAAGGCGGGTTTATTAGATGAGTTAGTTGTTTATATGGCACCGAGTGTTTTAGGTGTGGATGCCCGCAGTGCATTTGAAATCACAGGTATTGACCGCTTGGCCGATAAGGTTCAGCTGGCGTTACTAACGGTGGATGTGTTGGGGCAGGATATTAAATTGAAATACAAGATCAAGAGAGAGTCTTAGATGTTTACCGGTATTATTCAGGCGATTGGACAAATTAAACGCGTAGAGCAGCGTCAAGGTGATGTGCGCTTAACGGTAGCAACAGCGGGCTTGGATTTAGCCGATGCCGCCTTGGGGGATAGTATCGCGGTTAACGGCGTGTGTTTGACCGCGGTTGAGCTGAGTTCAGGACAATTTGTTGCCGATGTTTCAAATGAAACCTTATCCACCACGACGGTCGGTGATACCGCGGTGGGTACTCGGGTTAATCTAGAGTGTGCGCTGCAAGCACAAACACGTTTAGGTGGGCACTTGGTGAGTGGGCACGTGGATGGGGTTGGCAAGCTGATTGAACGCAAGGCCGACGCACGTTCTGTTCGTTTTACTTTTGCGATGCCCGTTGAAATAGCCCGTTATGTGGCGCAAAAAGGGTCGATCTGTATTGATGGTATTAGCCTAACGGTCAATACCGTGGATGATGAGTCTTTCTCGGTCAATATCGTTCCGCATACCTTGGAGATGACCACCTTGGGTGACCGCCAAGAAGGTGATTCGGTTAATTTGGAAGTTGATGTGATCGCGCGTTACTTAGAGCGCTTGATGATCGGCGGCAAAAAAAGTGAAGCAAGTGTCGACTACGAAACCTTGTTGCAAAATAGCGGCTTTATTAAATAATACAAATGGATGCTGGCTTGAATCGGCTACAATGTCGCCAAATAAAAGCCAAGTAATAGAATATGAATAGTACACAAGAAATTATTGATGACCTGAAACAGGGCAAAATCGTTATTATTATGGATGACGAAGATCGCGAGAATGAAGGCGATTTGCTGATGGTTGCTGAGCACGTAAGGCCTGAAGATATTAACTTTATGGCCAGTTATGGGCGTGGTTTAATTTGTTTGACGTTAACGCGTGAACGTTGTCATCAACTGCGTTTACCCTTAATGGTGAACGATAACCAAGCGGCTTATTCAACCAATTTTACGGTTTCGATTGAAGCGGCAGAAGGAGTGACAACGGGGATTTCAGCGGCCGATAGAGCAAAAACGGTCTTGGCGGCGGTGAAACCTGATGCGAAACCGACAGAGATTGTGCAGCCTGGGCATATTTTCCCATTGATGGCGCAGCCGGGTGGGGTGTTAACTCGAACCGGTCATACCGAAGCGGGTTGTGATTTGGCGCGTTTAGCGGGCTGTCAGCCAGCAGCGGTGATTGTGGAAATTTTGAATGACGATGGCACGATGGCGCGCCGTGATGATTTGAAGGTGTTTGCGGAAAAACACGACCTGAAAATTGGCACCATTGCTGATTTGATTCATTACCGTATTCAAAACGAAAAAACTATCGAACGCGTGAGTAGCTGTGATTACCCAACTAAGTTTGGTGATTTCAGGTTGCACGCATTCCAGGATCAAATTGATAACAGATTGCACTTGGCGTTGACCTATGGCGATGTGGTAACCGATGACCCGGTGATGGTTCGAGTTCACGCAAAGAGTACCTTGGCTGATTTGCTGCAATCAAAAGATAATCATCACTTGCCGTTAGCGGATATGATGGAAAAGATTGTTGCCGATGGTCGTGGTGCTTTGGTGCTTATTCGCAACGAAGAAGATGATCAGTCAATTGTTGAATTTATTCATAATCAAGAGCTGAAAGAAAAGGGTGTTACCCGCACCGCAGAACAGCAGTTGGTAGACTCGCGTGCGGTCGGTGTTGGCTGCCAAATTTTGTCGGAGCTGGGCATTAAAAAATTAAAACTACTGGGTAAGCCAACGAAGTTTAGTGGCTTGGCTGGTTTTGGAATTGAGATTGTGGAGCACGTGTCCTTAGAGGACTAGTGTTAAACACGGTTGTACGCTAATTATTAACATATTTGGGATGGATTTATGTCGGACGCAAAAGTAATTGAAGGTAATATGACGGTAAGCGGCGGACGCTTCTGTTTGTTGGTAGCACGTTTTAATAGTTTTATTGTGGATCAGTTGGAAGGTGGGGCGATTGATACCTTGCTGCGCCACGGTGCTAAGATCGAAGATATTGAGATAGTACGCGTTCCGGGTGCATTTGAAATGCCATTAGCCGCTCAACGTATTGCTGCCAAAGGTAAGTACGATGCAGTGATCGGTTTGGGTGCGGTTATTCGTGGTGGCACACCACACTTTGAACACGTTGCTGGTGAAGTAACGAAAGGTTTAGCGACGGTTTCGTTGCAGTCTGATATTCCTGTTGCGTTTGGTGTGTTAACGGTAGATTCTATTGAGCAAGCGATAGAAAGAGCGGGAACTAAGGCGGGCAATAAAGGTGCTGAAGCGGCTTTGTCGGCGATCGAGATGGTTAATGTATTACAGGTGATAGACGGCGAATGAGTTCGCCTAAAAGTAATGCTAGACAGGTGGCGCTTCAAGCCTTGTATCAGTGGCAGGTCACTGATCACGACTTGTTAACGCTTAGTCGTCAATTTGAAGCAGACCCAGAAACACCGAAATACCATAAGGCTTATTTTGAAGTTCTCGTGGGCGGGGTGATGGATAATTTGCAGGAACTGGATGCGGCTATTACTGAATTTACTACGCGTGACTTCGAGAAGATTGATCCTATCGAAAAAGCAGTGTTGCGTTTGGGTACGTTCGAGTTGCTCTTTAAGCCAGAGGTGCCGTACCGAGTCATTATTAATGAATCGATTAATTTAGCGAAAAGCTTTGGTTCAGAAAAGAGTCATGCTTATGTGAATAGTATTTTAGATAAGCTGGCACAGAAGAACCGTGCGGCTGAAATAAAAGCTAAAACTAAGAAATAAAGATAGTCGTAGGCGGTCATGGCGTTAACTGAGTTTTCTGTCATAGGTGAGTTTTTTAAACTTGATGCCGCCTATGGTCATTCTCCGGTTATTGGTATCGGGGATGACTGCGCGATTTTAGATGTACCTGCCGGCTATCAGTTGGCGGTCAGTACCGACACCCTCGTAGAGGGGGTGCATTTCCTGCCGGGTAGCGACCCCGTGCACTTGGGTCATAAGGTGCTCGCGGTAAACCTGAGTGATTTGGCCGCGATGGGGGCGACGCCTGCTTGGGTTTCGTTGGCGATTACCTTGCCGAATATAGATGAACCTTGGTTGGCGGCTTTCACTGAAGGTTTTTTTGCCTTGGCGAGTCGTTACTCCTTGCGCTTGATCGGTGGGGACACAACGCGTGGGCCCTTATCAATTACAATCAATATCATGGGTTTACTGCCAACGGGGCAGCGTTTGACACGATCGGGTGCGTGTGTGGGTGATGATGTTTATGTGTCGGGCGCGTTCGGTAATGCCGGTTTGGGTTTATTGAAGGCGCGTTCAGGTGCGGCTGACCTAACTGATGTTGATGTGGCTGCCTACTTAAGGCCGCAACCCTGTGTGGAGCTTGGGCAGGCTTTGTTATCGGTGGCGACCTCTTGTATTGATATCTCGGATGGTTTGTCGGCCGATATGAATCATATTCTGTCGGCTAGTCATGTGGGGGCAAGCATTGAGCACTCTGCGGTTCCTTTAACTAAGTCGGTGGTTGAGCACGTAAAGCAGTTGGATGATGTTTTTTGGCCCTATGCTACGGGTGATGATTATCAGCTGTGTTTTACCGTGCCGGCGGGTGTTGATGTGGGTTCGCTAGAAAAAGAAGGGCGGACTAAAATAACAAAAATTGGTGTTATTGAAGAAGATCTGGGTTTGCGGCTGGTTCAGCAGAGTGGTGAAAGCCGAGAGTTGAATAAAGGTTATGAGCATTTTGATGAATAAAATACCGACATTTAAGCAGTTATTATTAAACCCAGTACAGATGTTAGCGTTTGGTTTTGGTTCGGGTTTGGCGAAAAAAGCACCGGGTACCATGGGAACCTTGGCAGCTGTACCTATATATTGTGCGCTGATGGCATTGCCAGCAGCTTATTATCTGCCGGTCTTGTTACTGGTGTGCGTTGCTGGTATTTGGATTTGTGGGCAAGCGGCTAAAGAGTTGGGGGTGCATGATCACGGTGGTATTGTTTGGGATGAGATTGCTGGTTACTTATTAACGATGTATTGGGTCGACTTTAGTTGGCAGAATGTGCTGCTGGGTTTTGTATTGTTTAGGTTGTTTGATATTTTAAAGCCTTGGCCGATTAATTGGGTGGATCGAAGGGTTGGTGGTGGTTTTGGTATTATGCTGGATGACCTTCTTGCAGGGTTGATGGCAGCGGCCTGTTTGTATGTATATATGAGTTATATTGCTTAATTACTAAAATAAGTGAAATAGGGCTTGTAATCGTTCTATGATCTGGGTAATATACTGCTCACAAATGGACGCGGGGTGGAGCAGTTTGGTAGCTCGTCGGGCTCATAACCCGAAGGTCGTAGGTTCAAATCCTGCCCCCGCTACCAAGATATAGAAGAGGCCCCGTCAGGGGTTTTTTTGTTTCGGCGATATGCTGTTTTAGCATATGAGAATCGAAAAAATAATTGGGCTATTAGCCCTTTTTTTATACGTAATGGATAAGTAATGAATCAAGCACCAGTCAAAATATTAGAACTTATCGAGCCCATTGTTACCGGGCTGGGTTATGAATTCGTCGGCGCGGAGTTTAGCGGACAGGGGAAGTCATCGATATTGCTGGTATATATTGATTCAGAGAATGGTATCTTAGTGACGGATTGCTCGAAAGTTAGTCACCAAATCAGCGGTGTGATGGATGTTGAAGATCCGATCAGCGGGCAGTATCGGCTTGAGGTGTCATCACCCGGTCTTGAACGTCCGTTATATACCTTGGCTCACTTTGAGCGTTTTAAAGGTTCGCTAACTAAGTTAGAGTTACGTCAAGCTACATTAGAAGGACAACGGAAATTCACCGGTGACATACTCGATGTTAAGGGTGATATGGTTCATTTGCACGTCGACGAAGAGGAGATTGAAATCCCATTTTCGTTGATAAAAAGAGCAAAACTTGTCGTTAAATTTTAAAAAAATATTCAGGGTTTAGAATGGCTAATAAAGAAATTTTGATGGTTGTTGATGTCGTCTCTAATGAAAAAGAGATCGACAGAAGCGTTCTTTTTGAAGCAATTGAAGCTGCGTTGGCGATGGCCACTAAAAAGCTCTATCAAGAAGATATTGATGTACGTGTAGAAATCGATCGGTCTACCGGTGATTACAATTCTTTCCGTCGCTGGGAAGTGGTTGAGCATGATGCCGAGTTTGAGGATGGTTTAGAGAACCCCGATGCGCAAATTTTATTGGCCGATGCTCAGCAAAAAGATGCCGAATTAGTCGTTGGTGACTTCATTGAAGAGCCGGTTCAGGCTGCTGAGTTTGGTCGAATTGGTGCGCAGGCTGCAAAACAAGTTATTGTGCAAAAGGTAAGAGAAGCCGAACGTAAAAAAGTATACGAGCTTTATAAAGATAAAGTAGGTGACTTGGTCACAGGCGCAATTAAGCGCATCGAACGAGGTAACGTGTTTATCGACCTTGAGGGTATGGCTGACGCGATTATTCCACGTGAAGAAATGATTCCTCGTGAGGCGGTTCGAGTAGGCGATAGAATTCGAGGTTACTTGAAAAGCGTAGACGAAGTGACGCGAGGCCCACAGTTAACCGTTACCCGTGCTGATTCTGATTTATTGATTGCCTTATTTAAGTTAGAAGTGCCAGAAGTTGGTGATGGCCTAATTGAGATTTTAGGCGCAGCTAGAGACCCAGGTTCACGTGCTAAAATAGCAGTGAAGTCTAGGGATCAGCGTTTAGACCCAGTCGGCGCATGTGTTGGTATGCGTGGTTCACGTGTACAGGCAGTTTCGAATGAGCTGTCAGGTGAGCGTGTTGATATTATCCTGTGGGATGAAAATGAAGCGCAGTACGTGATTAATGCGATGTCGCCTGCCGATGTTGTGTCGATTGTTGTGGATGAAGATAACCACAGCATGGACGTGTCAGTTAAAGACGATAGCTTATCTCAAGCGATTGGTCGCGGTGGACAAAATGTTCGCCTGGCGAGTGAATTAACGGGTTGGACGCTTAATGTAATGAGCGAAACACAAGCCGACGAACGAGTTGCCACAGAAACTGAAGGTTACGTGAAGCAGTTGATGGATGATATCGATGTGGATGAAGACGTTGCCTTAATTCTCGTGCAAGAAGGTTACACCAATGTCGATGAGCTTGGCTTTTCCGAACTGGAGGAGTTGGCACAAATCGAAGAGTTTGATGAAGAAATTGCTGATGAAATTCAGCAACGAGCTAAAGATGCGTTGTTAATTAAAGCGATTGCATCTGAAGAAGAGTTGGAGCAACACGAGCCCGCTCAAGACTTGCTAGAGATGGAAGGTGTCGGACGTGAGTTCGCATTTGAATTAGCGAGTAAAGGCGTGGTGACGATGGAAGATTTGGCTGAGCTGGCAAATGATGAGCTGCTTGAATTGGTCGATATAGATGAAGAGCGTGCAACTGCACTTATTATGAAAGCACGTGAACCTTGGTTCGCTGAGTAAGCAGTAGAAAACTGGAGAAAGAGACATGGCCGATATTACAGTTCAAGACTTAGCGAAAGTTGTTAAAACCACCGCTGAAAAGTTAGTCGAGCAATTAAAAAGCGCAGGCGTTAAGGGTAAAAGCATATCCTCAACCTTGAGTGAAAGCGATAAAGTTAAACTATTGTCGTATTTACGAGAAAGCCACGGAAAGTCAAAAAAAGACGAATCCGTACCAAAGAAAATGACCCTAAAGCGTAAGCCGACGGTGACTGAGTTGAAGCAGCCTAAACAAGGCCGTGGAGCGGGTTCTGTTAGCATTGAAGTACGCAAAAAGAAGGGCGGTTCGCGCTCTGCTGATGAAATTGCAACCGGTTTGAGTTCGAAGGAATTTGCCGAGGCAAAACAAGCGGCTGAAGCACATAAACAGCTAGTCGCTGAAAAAGAAGCCGCGCGTGATAAAGAGCGTGAGCGACTCGGTCAGCCATCAGGGGCGGAAGAGTCTGCTGAGCTTGCGCGGCAAGCCGAAGTAGCGGCGGCGCAAGAAGCTAGCGATGCGAAAGCAGCGGCTCAGAAGGCGGATGATGCGGCTAAACAGGCTGAGGAAAATACGGCTGCTGAATTAGCTAAAGAGCAAACGGCTAAGGAGCAGCTCGCTCAGGAAGCGCTGGCTAAAGAAGAGTTAGCTAAGAAAGCACTAGAGGCCGAGCAGCTAGCAAAGAAAAATATATTAAAACCTTCTAGTCGAGTAGGTCGGGTTGTGCAGCACGCCAGAAGTGTGCGTAAACCGGTTCTTTTTGAAGCTAAAAAAGAAGAGAAAAAGCCAGTCGTTGTTGCGAAAAAAGCAGTTGAAACACCTGCGGCTAAAAAGGCAAAACCTGCAAAAGATCTTAGCCGTAAGCCGGATAAGAAAAAAGGCGGCGTGGTTGCTGGCGGAAGAACCTTGCACGTTGACTCTAAAAAGGGTCGTCGTAAGAAGAAGGGGACTTATAAAAGTCGAGATATCCGTGTGGCGTCAGATGGCAAACATGGTTTCGAAGTCCCAACAAAAACAATTACCTATAATGTAGAAATTTCAGAAAGCATTATTGTGTCGGATCTTGCTCAGCGGATGAACGTGAAAGCGGGTGAAGTGATCAAGACCCTGATGGGCTTGGGTACAATGGCAACGATTAACCAGCCATTGGATCAAGAAACGGCTTCTATCGTGGTAGAAGAGATGGGGCATACCGTTGTGCTGCGCAGTGACGAAGATATTCAGGCGGAACTGTTAGCCGACGTGATTCAGCAAGATGGTGATGAATTACCGCGCGGTCCAGTTGTTACGATCATGGGGCACGTCGATCACGGTAAAACATCCTTGCTTGATTACATTCGTGAAAGCCGTGTGGCAGCGGGTGAATCAGGTGGTATTACTCAGCATATCGGTGCATACCGAGTGAAACAGGGTAATAGTATGGTGACCTTTATTGATACACCGGGTCACGCTGCGTTTACCGCAATGCGTGCACGGGGTGCAAAAGTAACCGATTTAGTTATTTTGGTGGTTGCTGCTGATGATGGTGTGATGCCACAAACAAAAGAAGCCGTTGAGCATGCTCGTTCAGCGGGTGTACCGATGATTGTTGCGGTTAACAAAATGGATAAAGACGGTGCTCAACCTGACCGTGTTAGAAATGAGTTGTCGCAAATTGAGGTAACTCCAGAGGATTGGGGTGGTGACACCCAGTTTGTTAATATTTCAGCATTAACCGGCGACGGCGTGGATGAATTGTTAGAATCTATTGCCTTGCAGGCTGAGTTATTAGAGTTAACTGCACCAGTCGATGTACCCGCAGTCGGTAGTGTGATCGAGTCACGTTTAGATAAAGGACGTGGTGCAGTGGCAACCGTATTGGTGCAAAAAGGTACCCTTAAAATGGGCGACTACATTGTTGCTGGTGAAGCTCATGGCCGTGTTAAAGCGATGTTTGATGAACACGGTAAGGCGATTAAGCTGGCGACTCCTGCGGTGCCTGTAGAGGTGCTTGGTTTATCAAATGCGACTGAAGCCGGCGTTGAAGTGTATGCTGCGCCGAATGAGCGTAAAGCGCGTGAAATTGCTGAGTTCCGTCAAATTAAAACAAGGCAAGCTAGACAAGCTAAGCAGCAGGCAGCTAAGTTAGAACAAGCCTTCTCGCAAATGGAAGAGGGTGAATTCTCTACCTTGAATGTACTCATTAAAACCGATGTGCACGGTAGCTTGGAAGCGCTGACCAGTTCGTTGTTGAAGTTATCAACGGATGAAGTGAAGGTTGCAGTGGTTGCTGGCGGCATTGGTGGTATTAATGAAAGTGACGTGAATTTAGCGGCGACTTCGGATGCTTTAATTATTGGTTTTAATACCCGTGCCGATGCGAGTGCGCGTCGAATGATTGAAAACCGAGGCGTTTCAGTGCGTTATTACAGCATCATTTATGATGTTATCGATGACGTAAGAGATGCCTTGTCTGGCTTGTTAGCCCCAGAAATTAGAGAACAGATCGTTGGTATTGCCAATGTACGGGATGTATTTAAATCACCTAAGTTGGGTGCTATCGCGGGTTGTATGGTGACCGAGGGTTATGTTAAACGTGATTTGCCTATTCGTGTGTTGCGTGAAAGCGTGGTTATTTACGAAGGGCAACTTGAGTCGTTACGACGCTTTAAAGATGATGTGCCTGAGGTTAAGAACGGCATGGAGTGTGGTATCGGTGTTAAAAACTACAACGATGTTCAAGAAGGCGATCAAATCGAAGTCTTTGAACGTGTTGAAGTAAAGCGTAAACTGTAAGTTATGGCTAGAGAATTTCTAAGGTTTCAGCGGGTAGAACGTCAGTTACAGCGTGAGTTGGCTGAGGTTCTGCAGCGCGAAGTTAAGGACCCGGAAGTCGGTTTTGCGACGGTGAGTGGGGTCGAGGTGACTAAGGACTTGGCGATTGCTAAAGTCTATATCAGCGTGTTAACGACCTCGCAGCAAAATCAAGATAAGGCGGCGAGTATCGTTGCGTTGAATCGGGCGTCTAATTATATTCATGGCATCGTTTCTAAAAGAATGCGTATGAGAATGGTTCCTGAGTTGCGCTTCTTCTTGGACGAATCAATCGAACAAGGTATTAAAATGGATGCGTTGCTACGGGCAACTAATCCAGAAAATGAGAAATAAAACGTGGCCCAACGAATTAAGAAGGGTCGTGATATTAGCGGTATTATTATTTTAGATAAGCCGCTAAATATTTCATCAAATCACGCTGTTCAGCGTATCAAACGCCTTTTTGGTGCTAAAAAAGTCGGTCATACGGGTAGCTTAGATCCCTTGGCCTCGGGTGTATTACCTATTTGTTTGGGTCATGCAACGAAGATTTCACAGTACTTATTGGCTTCCGATAAAAGTTACCAATTTACTATGCAGCTTGGGCAAACCACCACCACGGGGGATGTTGAAGGCGATATCCTGCTTGAACGCCCTGTTAGCAAAATAGACCTCAATCAAATCAATGCCTTGTTGGATTCATTTCATGGTGTTATTCAGCAAGTACCGCCGATGTATTCGGCGTTAAAGCATAATGGTCAGCGGCTCTATGCCTTGGCGCGAGCTGGGCAGGTGGTCGAAAGGCCTGCGCGTGAAGTGACGATCAAATCATTGGTATTACTCAGTCACAGTGCCGATAGTTTGACCCTTGAAGTTTGCTGCACGAAAGGAACTTATGTGCGGACTCTCGCTGAAGACTTGGGTGAAGCCTTGGGTTGCGGTGGACATGTGACTTTTTTACGGCGGATCAAGACAGGACCCTTTTTGCTAAATGACTCGCTGAGCTTGGAGCAACTTGAAGCGCATGCGGGCGATTGGCCGGCACTTGATGACTTGCTGTTGAGTTTGGATGTGGCCTTGTTAGACTACCCATCAATTAGCTGTAGTGAACAGCAAAAGAGTGATTTATGTATGGGGCGTCAAGTGGCTTTTGACGGTCTTTGTGAGGAACCGTTAATTCGTTTGAATAGTCCAGGCGGAGAAATATTTGGTTTAGGTAAGTGGAGTGGCGTGGCTCAATTAGCCCCCGTTCGGATTTTCGCCTAACGCCCTCAAGTAGATGTTTTATCTTTGTGCTTGTGAGCCTCTTGTGTCAATGTCGTTCGGTACAGAACAAAAGCAAGAAATTGTTAAAGAATATGCGTTATCAGAAGGTGATACAGGATCTCCAGAGGTTCAAGTTGCTTTGTTAACGGGGAGAATCAATCATTTGACGCCGCATTTTTCTGAGAACAAAAAAGATCATCACTCACGTCAAGGACTATTAAGAATCATTAATAGACGCCGTAAACTTCTTGATTACTTAAAAGGTAAAGACATTGAGCGTTACCGTGCACTAATTGCGCGTTTAGGCTTAAGAAAATAAAGTTAATTAATAGGCAGGCATAAATAGTGAATCTAGTAAAAAAAGAATTTCAATTTGGTGACCAGGTTGTTAAGTTTGAAACGGGCGAAGTCGCTCGCCAAGCTGATGGCGCGGTACTGGTAGAAATAGATGGAACCATTGTATTGGTGACAGCTGTTGGTAAACGTGAAGGTGGCGAAAATAATTCGTTTTTCCCATTAACCGTTAATTACCAAGAAAAAACCTATGCTGCGGGTAAAATCCCCGGTGGTTTCTTCAAAAGAGAAGGTCGTCCAAGTGAAAAAGAAACACTAACTTCACGACTCATCGATCGTCCAATTCGTCCTTTGTTTCCTAAGGGTTACAAAAACGAAACGCAAATCATCGCAACGGTTGTATCGTTAAACCCAGAAGTTGATCCTGATATTCCTGCCTTATTAGGCGCTTCTGCAGCACTGGCCATTTCTGGCTTGCCATTTGATGGCCCTATTGGTGCTGCTCGTGTTGCTTATATTAATGATCAGTATGTATTGAACCCAGTTAAGTCAGCGATGGAATCATCTAAGCTAGACTTGGTTGTTGCGGGTACTTCGGATGCTGTATTAATGGTTGAGTCTGAAGCTGACTGTCTTGCAGAAGACATTATGCTAGGCGCTGTGACTTATGGTCATGAGCAAATGCAAGTGGCTATTCAAGCAATTACTGAATTGGCTGAAGAAACGGGTAAACCTCGTATGGAATGGGTTGCTCCTGCAACTGATTTAACTCTGGCTGAAAAAGTTTCGACATTGGCAACAGCCGGTATTGAAGATGCTTATACGATTCTTGTTAAGCTAGATCGCCAAACTAAGTTAAAAGAAGTGCGTAAAGAAGTGCTTGCACAACTTGAAGACGAGAATACGGATGAAGTAAAAGATATTTTTGCTTCACTTGAAAAGAAACACGTAAGAACGTTAGTGCTTTCTACTCAAAAACGTATTGATGGTCGTGATTTAGCGACCGTTCGTGAAATTTCAGTACGTACAGGCGTGTTACCGCGTGTGCACGGTTCTGCATTATTTACTCGTGGCGAAACTCAGGCCTTGGTTGTTGCAACCTTAGGTACTGATCGTGACGCACAAATGATTGATGCGGTTGAAGGTGAGTATCGTGATCACTTCATGTTGCATTATAACTTCCCTCCATATTGCGTTGGTGAAACTGGTTTTGTTGGTTCACCTAAAAGACGTGAAATTGGCCATGGTCGTTTAGCAAAAAGAGGCATGCAAGCAGTATTACCAAGCCAAGAAGATTTCTCATACGTATTGCGCGTAGTGGCTGAAGTAACTGAATCTAACGGTTCTAGCTCAATGGCAAGTACTTGTGGTACAAGTTTGGCGTTGATGGATGCGGGTGTTCCTACTAAGGCGCCTGTTGCTGGTATCGCTATGGGTCTGATCAAAGAAGGCGAAGACTATGCTGTGTTGTCTGACATCATGGGTGATGAAGATCACTTAGGTGACATGGACTTTAAAGTGTCTGGTACAGATGCGGGTATCACTGCGTTGCAAATGGATATCAAGATCAAAGGCATTACTAGTGAGATTATGTCTAAGGCTTTAGATCAAGCTAAAGAAGGTCGTTTACATATTCTAGATAAGATGAATGAAGTGTTAGCGACACCTCGTAATGAAATGTCTGATTTCGCACCAAGAATCTTAACGCTTAAAATTGACCCAGCTAAAATCCGTGATGTGATTGGTAAAGGCGGCGTAACTATTCGTGCCATTACCGAAGAAACTGGCGCTGCTATCGATATCACTGATGATGGTTTGGTAAAGGTTGCTTCTGTTGATCGTGTAGCGGGTGAAAAAGCCCTCAAGCGTATTGAAGATATTACCGCTGAAGTTGAAGTTGGTCGTATTTACGAAGGTAAGGTTGTTCGTTTAATGGACTTCGGTGCATTTGTATCGATTTTACCGGGCAAAGATGGTTTGGTTCATATCTCGCAAATTTCAGAAGACCGTGTTGAAAAAGTTAGTGATAAACTAGCTGAAGGCGATGTTGTGAAAGTTAAGGTTCTTGAGGTAGATCGTCAAGGCCGTGTGCGTTTAAGTATGAAAGATATCGACTAATTCTTATTCGTTCTGCTTTATTATGGATGGTTGTCGCGTCATAAAGAAATATCCGAATCGTCGTTTGTACGATACGGAAGTTAGTAAATATGTCACATTGAGTGATGTGCGTCAGTTGGTTATTGATCGAGAGCCGGTTATGGTTATCGATGCTAAAACAAAAGAAGACCTGACGCGCAGCGTATTGTTGCAGATTATTCTGGAGCAAGAAGAAGACGGTAACCCGATTATGAGTGCGGAAATGCTGGAGCAATTAATTCGTTTGTATGGGGATCCCTTTCAAGCGAATTTTGCAAGTTACTTGGAGAACTCGGTTAAGTTGATTGCTGATCAGCGATCGAAGGCTAGAGATAATTTGGGACAGGTAATGGATCCGTTCTCGATGATGACTTCACTTGCCAAGCGCAACATGGAGGTTTTTAAAGAGATGCAAGATGGTCTATTTAAGAATGTGGATTATCCACCGGCAGATGACGATAAGAAAGAATAGTATTAATGAAAAGGCCTCTTAACGAGGCCTTTTTTTTGCCCGCAGCATAAAGCCCTCAAATGAATTTCAATGAAAGAATGCTTGTGGTGAGTTTTACTGATTAAATAGCGTGATGAATGAGGTAACAACGATAGCTGCATTTGATAGCCAGCAATTTCTTAAAACACTGACCCAAAAGCCTGGTGTTTATCAAATGCTCGATGGGCGCAACCAGTGTATTTATGTAGGGAAGGCAAAAAACTTACTCAAACGGGTGAGTAGTTACTTTAATGCGAGTGCTAAGGATAGTAAAAAACGTGTGATGGTGTCGCATGTACGGCAAATTGAGGTGATTGTTACGCATACTGAGGGTGAGGCCTTATTACTGGAAAATCAGTTGATTAAGCGTTTCAGGCCTCGATATAATATTTGTCTCAGGGATGACAAGAGCTACCCATTTATTTATCTTTCTGACCAGCAACAGTTTCCGCGTTTAAGTTTTCATCGTGGCGGCAAGGGCAAGCAGGGGCGATACTTTGGCCCTTACCCGAGCGCAGGTGCGGTGCGCGATAGCCTACATGTTTTACAAAAGTTGTTTCCCGTTCGGCAGTGTGATGATAGTTTTTACGCCAACCGTTCTAGGCCCTGTCTGCAGCACCAGATCAAACGCTGTACAGCTCCCTGTGTAGGTTTAGTGTCCGCGGAGGATTATCAGGCCGATGTGGCTAATACGGTATTATTCCTCGAAGGTAAGAATAAGCGCTTAATCGATTCCTTGGTGGAAAAGATGGAGCTGGCAGCCGCTGCCTTGGACTTTGAAAAAGCGGTGACTTACCGCGAACAGGTATCGCAGTTGCGAAAGATCATGGAGCGGCAATATGTCAGCGGCGAAGCGGGTGAGGTTGATGTCATTGCTTGTAGCGTGGAGGGGCAGCTTGCGTGCATTCAAGTTTTTTTTATTCGTCATGGTCAGCATATTGGTAAACGCAGTTTCTTCCCCAAGATGCCGGCAGGAAAAACGGCGGCCGAAGTGTTGAGTGCATTCGTGTTGCAGTTTTATTTGGAAAAGAAATTACCGAAGACGATAGTTTTAAGTCATCCATTAAATGAGGCGAAATTAACCCAGCAAGTTTTCGATGATAAAGCGGGGCGGAAAATAAACCTTGTGCATAAACCGCGCAGCGAGCGAGCAAAGTGGTTGAAGATGGCGCAAAATAATGCCGATATGGCATTGAGCCAAAAACTACAGAGTCGAGAGAATACCCAGGCTCGTTTGGAAAAACTCAGTTGTTTATTAGAATTGAATACGACGATTCAACGTATGGAGTGCTTTGATATCAGTCATTTGCAAGGCGATCAAACGGTTGCCTCCTGTGTGGTTTTTAATGAGGAGGGGCCGCTGAAGGCCGACTACCGACGCTTTAATATAAAGGGGATTACCGCCGGGGATGATTATGCCGCACTAGCTCAGGCGGTGAGTCGGCGTTATCTACGAGCAAAGAATAAAGAGCATTTGCAGCCGGATGTGTTGATTATTGATGGCGGCAAGGGGCAAGTGACGGCAGTCGTCGAGGCGTTGAAAGCAATTCAGTTTGACGATGTATTTGTTATTGGTGTCTCTAAGGGTAGTGATAGGAAGCTTGGGATGGAGAAAATTTATCGCGCTACGGATGGGCGGGTGTTCGTTTTTCCAGCGGATGAACCGGCGCTGTTATTGCTGCAGCAGATTAGGGATGAGGCGCATAGATTTGCAATTAGTGGGCATAGGCAGCAGCGCGGTAAGCTTAAGAGTAAGTCTAGTTTGGAGCAGATTGAGGGTTTAGGCCCTAAGCGACGCCAGTTACTATTGAAACAATTTGGTGGTTTACGTGAGATTCAAACGGCGGGAATCGATGATCTATGCACGGTCGATGGGATCAGTGTGGCCTTAGCGGGTCGAGTTTACGATTTTTTTCATGACGGTTCAGCTGAATAATGATGTTATTATGAATGAAAATTAGTCTACTTCTGAGCTGAATGATTCTTAATATCCCAACAATACTCACCCTGCTACGCATTGCTTCGATTCCGGTCATCATGATTGTTTTCTATTTGCCGATAGAGGATGCAAGGCTGTGGTGCTCATTGCTCTTTATCGTCGCCTCGCTGACCGATTGGTTTGATGGATTTTTAGCCAGAAGGTTGAACTTACAGACGGCATTTGGCGAATTTCTCGACCCGGTCGCCGATAAGTTGATGGTGGTGGTTATTTTGGTGTTGATTGTGCAGGCCGACCCCGCTATTTATATCGCTATACCCGCCGCTATTATTATCGGCCGCGAAGTGTCGGTTGCCTCCTTAAGGGAGTGGATGGCTGAGTTAGGGCTGCGCTCAGTTGTGAAGGTGTCTTGGATAGGTAAGTTTAAGACCGGTTTTCAAATGTTGGCGATATTGTGTTTATTATTCAATATGGATTTGTATGGCTTACCGGTCAGAATGCTAGGTTTGGTGTCTATTTATATAGCCGCAACGCTGACGCTTTGGTCTATGTGGCAGTATATTCAGCTGGCTTTGCCACAATTTAAAAAATAATCGACATTGGTGCTTGACAGTTTGTCGCAAATCCTTAGAATACACGACTTCAAAACAACGCGGGAATAGCTCAGTGGTAGAGCACAACCTTGCCAAGGTTGGGGTCGCGAGTTCGAATCTCGTTTCCCGCTCCAAGTTTTAAAGCCGTGATTCCACCGCGGCTTTTTCTTTTTTAAGTCCCCTCTGGCTGAGTGGCAGAGTGGTTATGCAGCGGCCTGCAAAGCCGTGTACAGCGGTTCGATTCCGCTCTCAGCCTCCAAAATAGTTAATTCTTTCTTATCAGTAATTAGCCTTTTTACGGTACAATCTAGCAATAAAATTCCCAATCAAACGTTAGGCTGAAAGCACTTGCTTCGCCCGTTGTTTGGAGAGTCGAAGATCAACAATTGCTAAAAGAACCCTTAAGAGGATAGGATTGAATGAGTTCAAAAATTATTTATACATATACTGATGAAGCGCCTTTATTGGCGACCAGTTCGCTGCTGCCAATAATTAACACTTTTACCGCATCGGCTGGTATTGAAATGGAGCTGAGTGATATTTCACTTGCAAACCGAGTTTTAGCGTTGTTCTCAGATATATTGCCCGCAGATCAGCAAGTCGAAGACGCTTTAGCTGAGCTGGGGAAGTTAACTCAGGATCCAAAAACAAATATTATAAAATTGCCTAACGTTAGTGCATCTATTCCTCAGTTGAAAGATGTGATTGCCGAGTTGCAAGCAAAAGGTTTTGCTATTCCTGATTACCCTGAAGATCCAAAGACGGATGAAGGGCTGGCTTTACAGGCAACCTATGGTAAAGCACTGGGCAGTGCAGTGAATCCAGTATTACGTGAAGGTAACTCTGATCGACGCGCTCCGAAGGCGGTAAAAGAGTATGCACGTAAAAACCCGCATTCTATGGGGAAGTGGAGCCAAGCCTCACGTACCCACGTGTCGCATATGCATGATGGTGATTTCTACAGCAGTGAGCAAAGTTTAACGCTTGATAAAGACTGTAACGTTAAAATCGAATTTGTTGCTAATAATGGCGATGTGACGGTGCTAAAGGAAAAAACAGCGCTGTTGAAAGGTGAAATCATCGACAGTATGTTCATGAGCAAGAAGGCTCTCTGTGAGTTCCTCGAAGAGCAAATGGAAGATGCGCGGGAAACCGGTGTGATGTTCTCTTTCCACGTGAAAGCGACGATGATGAAGGTTTCTCACCCGATTGTGTTTGGTCATGCGGTGAAAATTTATTATAAAGACCTGTTTGCTAAACACGGAAAGTTATTTGATGAGTTAGGTGTTAACCCTAATGATGGTTTAAGCAGTGTGTATTCGAATATCGAGAAGCTTCCTGAGTCTGTAAAGGAAGAGATCTTAGCCGATATGCACGCTTGTTATAAATCTCGTCCTGAATTGGCGATGGTCGATTCTGCAAAAGGAATCTCTAACTTCCATACACCGAATGAGGTGATTGTTGATGCCTCTATGCCGGCGATGATTCGTGCTGGCGGAAAAATGTGGGGCCCCGACGGTAAGCTAAAAGAGACGAAGGCCGTTATGCCAGAGAGTACCTTCGCGAGAATTTATCAAGAAATTATTGATTTCTGTAAAACACACGGCGCTTTTGATCCAACCACGATGGGCAGTGTGCCGAATGTTGGTTTAATGGCGCAAAAAGCCGAAGAGTACGGTTCGCACGATAAGACATTTGAAATGAAAGCCGATGGTCGTACGCGTATTGTTGACGACGAAGGCAATATCTTGCTCGAAATGGCGGTTGAAGAAGGTGATATTTGGAGAATGTGCCAAGTTAAAGACGCGCCTATCCAAGACTGGGTTAAATTGGCTGTTAATCGTGCTCGTTTATCGCAAACACCGGCTGTTTTCTGGTTGGATGAATACCGTCCGCATGAAAATGAATTGATTAAAAAGGTTAAGTTGTATTTACAAGATCACGACTTGGACGGTTTAGATATTCGTATCATGTCGCAAACCAGAGCGATGCGTTATACTCTTGAGCGTATTTTGCGTGGGCAAGATACTATTTCTGTTACCGGTAATATTTTGCGTGATTACTTAACCGATTTATTCCCGATCCTAGAGTTGGGCACAAGTGCCAAAATGCTATCAATTGTGCCGTTAATGGCGGGTGGTGGTTTATTTGAAACAGGGGCTGGTGGTTCTGCGCCTAAGCACGTTAAACAGTTGATTGAAGAGAATCACTTGCGTTGGGACTCGTTAGGTGAGTTTTTAGCGCTGTGCGCATCCCTCGAGCATACCGCTGTGACTGAAGGCAATGAAAAGGCTGCACTACTAGCCAAAACGTTAGACTTGGCTACGGCTAAGTTGTTAGACACCGGTAAATCACCGTCACGTAAAACCGGCGAGCTAGACAATAGAGGTAGTCATTATTACCTAGCTTTATATTGGGCCGAGGCTTTGGTTGAGCAAAACGAAAATGTAGAGCTGAAGGAGTACTTCAAACCGTTAGCGAAAGCATTGGCGGATGGTGAAGAGCAGATCGTTAGTGATTTGACGACTGACCAATGGCATGCGGTAGATTTGGGCGGTTATTACTTGCCTGTGGTCGAACAGACTAATACGATTATGCGCCCATCTAAGTTATTTAATGAGGCTTTGGCAACATTAGATTAAGCTGACTAGAGTTGTTCATGAAAACCTGATAGCCGCCTCGGCTATCAGGTTTTTTTATGCGCGTTGTGTTGAGTTGGGCTGGTTTAGTCGGCCACTCTCAGTGAGCTGCGCTTCTTGCGCTGCTAATTAATTGAGTGTAGTTGCTGCCTTGTGTTGGGAAGCTTGCGCTACCAATTTTTGTGCGCAGCGTTAAGTTTGTGCCATCAGCCAATAAAAAGGGCTGTGCTAAGTCTGTTTTTAACTTGCTGGCAATTGTTTTGGCGTGTTGCTCGCTGGTGTCGACTGATAAGTTGGCAAAATTCATCCCATCTAGGTGTGCGTAAATATCAGACTCACGTGCCTTGCTCAGTAAAATTTGGCTAATGGCTTGAATGACCAGTTTACTTTGTTGTTCGTTAAGTTGGGTGTTGACCGCTTCAAAAGTAATGAACAACATGCTGGCTTTGGCTTGTGTTCTTGCGCTGAATTCAAGTAAGTGTTCGGTTTGTTCGCTAAAGGTGTCTGCGTTGGCTAGGGTGGAGATTTCATTTTCTTTACTGATGGACATACGGCTCTCAATTAAATAAACAGATAGGCTAAATAATGGCATATTTATGCTGATTTACTAGGGTGTTTAGCAGTTATTTTAATATCGGCTGATTGAGCTGCGACAAATTGACGCGGGGGCTCGTTGTTAGAATAGGATGCTGCTAAAGTGGGCGCAATTAATTAATGAGCCCTAGTATGAGCAGTTTAAGCCGGAAAATATTCACCTCTTCAGCAGCAGATGAGGATTTGAAGCGATTATTGTCGCTGCGTGTTTTGAGTGTGGCTGGGCAGTTGCTGGCGATATTGGTGGCTGTGTATTATTTAGACATCTCTTTACCGCTGGCTCCCTTGTTTTATATTCTTGCTGCGTTGTTACTGTGGAGTTTGTTTAGTTGGTTATTTTTAAAAAACAACCATAAATACACAGTCAATGGTTTCTTCTTGCAACTGCTGGTTGATGTCGCTTCACTCAGTGCAGTGTTGTATTTTACCGGCGGTGCGACCAATCCTTTTGCATGGTTTTTATTGCTTCCACACAGTGTTGCCTCGACCCTGTTATCGCGTAACTATGTCTGGTTGATGGCGTTAATAACATCGGTATCGTACAGTCTGTTGGTATTCTATTATCAGCCCTTATTACACCTTGATCATCATTTAGAAATGGGTGCGGGCGAACACTTCAAGGATCATGTGATCGGGATGTGGCTGGGTTTTGTCTCGGCGACTATTTTGTTAGCGCATTTTGTCGCGGGGATGGCTGAATCATTACGTAAAAGGAATGAATTATTATTGGAAATGAAAGAACGAATTTTTCGTGATGAGCGAATTGTTGCCCTCGGCACACTCGCGACGGGAGCGGCACATGAGTTAGGTACTCCCTTGGGTACGATGGATATCGTGGCTCATGAGTTGGCGTTAGAGGTGCAGCAGTCAGGTGATGAGGCGATGCACGACAAATTGACGATTATTCAGGGGCAGATCAAGCGTTGTAAACAAGTGTTACTGAGCATCACCGAGTCGGCAACAGCCGATAAATATGAAACGGGGCAGGTGGTCGCGGTCGATGAATATATTAAGGCGGTGATTGCGCAGTGGCGTATTTCACACCTAGGAGTGGGTTTGCAAGAACGGGTGATTGGCAGCGGGTCGAAGCCAACTATTTTGTCCGATGTTGCGCTGACCCGAGCGTTAATTAATATCTTAGACAATGCCGCGCAGGCTTCCCCTGAATACGTGATGATTCGTTTGAACTGGAGTGATAACGATATGTTACTCGACGTGGTTGATAGGGGCGCGGGCATGGACCCTGCGCAATTAGCCAAACTGGGATCAGACTTGATAGGCTCAACAGAAAAAGGTTTGGGAATCGGGGTCTACCTGAGCAAAGCCAGTATTGAGCGTATTGGTGGTGAGGTACAGTGGAATAACGGGGAACGCAGTGGTGTGCGAGTGACGATTAAAGTTCCTTTAACAATTTAGTAGGCGGACGTTGGATGAATGATGATGCAATAAAGATGTTGGTTATTGACGATGACGAGGTGTACTGTTCGGTGTTAGCCGATGCATTTAAGCGGCGTGGTTACGATGTGGCCACGGCGAATACTGAGCAGCAAGCGATAGATAAAATAAATCAATTTGAGGTTGAGCTGGCGGTCGTGGATTTGCGTTTAGGCCAGAGCTCTGGTTTACAGTTGATTAAGTTGCTTAAAGATAAGGATCAAAACACGAAAATTGTGATGTTGACCGGTTATGCCAGTATTGCTACTGCCGTAGAGGCGGTGAAGTTGGGGGCAACCCAATACCTAACCAAGCCAGCTAACGCGGATGAAATCTTGTCTGCCCTAGCGCAGCAGGGTGGAGACATAGGCGTCTCACCGGCGGCTCAGCCCTTATCGGTGAAACGCTTGGAGTGGGAGCATATGCAGAAGGTGTTATTGGAGTGCGAGGGGAATGTATCGGAGGCCGCTAGGCGTTTGAATATGCATCGCCGAACCCTGCAGCGGAAATTAGCCAAGCGGCCTGTTAGGCAGTAAGCCACGAACCTCTATAAACCACGTAACCATTTGGGTACGAGCTGAATGTCGCCAGCGGCGGCTAGCTGGAGCTGGTTTAATAAAAATGTTTTATCTCTGGGCAGCTCTCCTTTCAATGGTAAGGCATTAGAGGCGTGGTTGGAGCGGAAGGTTAACGATTTTTGTGGTGATACTAGGGCAATCAGTAAGGCTTGTTCCTGCAGTAGTTGGCTATCGTTTTGCGGCGCATAGGTTTTTCCTTGGCGCTTAAACTTTGCCAGAAACTCTTCTTCGATGGATGGGTCGAGCTTCAGCTGCAAGGTGGATAGGTAGTTTAGTTGTAGCTCATTAACGAGTTTGGCGGTTTGTTCGATATGTTGTTGCCAATAGTGCTGACCACCGAGTCCAAGAATAATGGTTGCAGAGACCTCCGTACCGGATGTTCGCGCCTTATCGAGGCCAGTTTTTATGAGCTTAGGGGTAGCGCCCTTGGTGATACACTTTAATAACTCTGCGCAGCCGGTTTCTAGGCCGTAATATAAAAGCTTTAACCCCGCTTTTCGTAAGCTTGTTAACTGTTCGGTCGATTTATTCAATAAATTACTGGGGAGGGCGTAGCTACTCACGCGCTCAAGTGCTGGGAAGTGCTGATAAAGCGCCTCTAAGATGCTAACAAGGCTGGCGGTGTCTCGGACTAGTGCGTCACCATCCGCCAAAAACACGCGTCGGGTTTGCGGTTGCGCATTGGCCATCTGTTTAATCTCGGATAGAACTTGTGTTAGCGGTTTCTCCGCAAAATCTTTTTCGCGGTACATCGAGCAAAAACTGCAGCGGTTGAAGCTGCAACCTTCGGTTATTTGCAAGATAATGCTGTGGGCTTCGGACGGAGGACGGAAGAGAGGGTAGCTATAATTCATGGTTAATATCGTAAAAAAGGCTATTTATTGTAAATAAAGTATAAAAGTTCATTGTCCCTCCTTGATTGATGGAACGCAATGGTGGACAATGTGACTCATGTCGGTCCCCTCGCAACGTGAAGTCGTGAACTCCGCCAGGCCCGGAAGGGAGCAACGGCAGCGACGGAATCGTGTGCCGGGGTGTGGCTGGCATGAGTTACCACCCATTCATTAGCCCATCTGGCGCTAAAAAAATCGCACAATTACTTCAACGCTTTGTTACCCTATTGAACTATGAGTTATAAAGTATTTGCAAGAAAATGGCGTCCTTTAAATTTTGCTCAAGTAGTTGGGCAAGAGCACGTGGTTCGAGCTTTAGTTAATGGGCTAGAACACGACCGTTTACACCATGCTTACCTATTTACTGGCACGCGTGGAGTCGGTAAAACGACCATTGCGCGAGTCTTAGCTAAAGCACTGAATTGCCCTAACGCGCAGGCTGCAGAACCTTGTGGTCAATGTGATACCTGCTTGGACGTAGATCAAGGTTGTTACCCCGATTTAATCGAAGTGGATGCGGCCTCTAGAACGGGTGTCGATGATACCCGTGACTTGCTGGAGAACGTGCAATATTCACCCAGTCGAGGCAAGTACAAGGTGTATTTGATCGATGAAGTGCATATGTTTTCTAAAAGCAGCTTCAATGCGCTGCTGAAAACCTTAGAAGAGCCCCCTGAACACGTGAAGTTCCTGCTCGCGACCACTGACCCACAAAAAATGCCGGTCACGGTGTTATCACGTTGTTTGCAGTTTAATTTGAAGCGTTTGTTACCTGAGCAAATTGAAGGGCAGTTTAAGTTTATCTTAGCGGCTGAGGGCATCGAGTATCAGAACCAGGCCACTGAGTTATTAGCACGCGCTGCCGATGGTAGTATGCGCGATGGCCTGAGTTTATTAGACCAAGCCATTGTGCATGGTAATGGTCAGCTAAATGAACCCGATGTACTGGATATGTTGGGTAGCGTGGCGCGGCAGCCGGTACTCGATCTACTTGAGGCCTTGTTAACAAAACAAGCTTCGCAAGTGTTAGACAGCATTCAAGCCTTAGACGAATTCGCCCCCGATTACGCCGAAGTATTGCAGTCCTTATTATTGTTTTTGCATCAAATTGCCTTATGCCAAATAAGCGGTGCTAACAACAGTGATCAGACGCTGACGGATCTGGCGGGGCAATTAAGTTGTGAAGACGTGCAGTTGTATTATCAGATTGCTTTGATTGGGCAAAAAGACCTGCCGTTAGCCCCGAACCCTAGGGTCGGCTTCGAAATGGTGTTATTGCGTATGTTGGCTTTTGCGCCAGCAGAAATGCAGGCGAGTCGAGACGAGCCGCTTGCGACTACGGCGCCCACGCCGCAACCAGCAGTTCAAACACAGCCACTGGTTAATACGGCTGAGCGCCAAACAGCACCGGTGTCGGCCAGTAATGATCGAGCTCCAGTCGCCGATAATACCGTGCGAAAAAAAGCCCCTAGACTGACTATTCCGGAAAAAAAAAGTCCTGAGAATCTGACGCCATTAACAACCGCAGCGACTCAGCCGGCGGGTAGCGATAAAAAAAAAGAGCCGAGGATAGCCACTGAAGCGGCACTCGAGTGGCAAACATTAGTGTTAAGCCTAGGTTTAGATCCGATGACCCTGCAGTTGGCTAACAATGCCAGCTTGTTGCGGCTTGATGACAGCGAGTGTGAGTTGTTGCTGATGGGTGGCCACGTATCGTTAAATAAAAAATCAGAACAGAAGTTACAGCAGGCCTTATCGGATCATTATGGTCGCAAGTTGCAATTAGTGTTAACTGAAGGCGCTAAGGACTTATTAACACCGAATAGCATCACCAATAAAAAAGTAGCCGACAGGCAGCAACAAGCCGAGCAGGAAGTGATGAGTCACCGCTCGGTACAGAAAATTACCGAGTTGTTCGATGCCAAGGTTATTGACGGCTCAATCAAACCAGTCGATTAATAAAGACAGTACGGAGAAAAAAATGAAAAACCAATTGGGCGATTTAATGCAGCAAGCGCAAAAAATGCAGGAAAAAATGCAAGAAGCGCAACAAAAACTCGCTGAGTTAGAAGTAATCGGCGAGTCTGGTGGTGGCATGGTTAAATTAACCATGACCGGTAAACACGAGGCACGTGGGATTAAAGTTGACGCGAGCTTGTACGCGGAAAATGATCAAGAAATGTTAGAGGACCTGATTGTTGCGGCGATTAATGACGCGGTACGCAAGGTGGAGACTGCCAGCAAAGATAATATGTCTGGTGTGACCGCCGGTATTCCTCTACCTCCAGGTTTTAAACTACCGTTCTAATGCAGTTTGAGCCGGTTCTCCACGAGTTAATGCAAGCATTACGCTGTTTGCCTGGTGTAGGGCAGAAAACGGCGCAGCGGATGGCGTTTCATTTATTAGAACGCGATCGCCAAGGGGCTTTTAAATTGGCACAAAGTTTGGCCGACGCGGTGGATAAGGTCTCTCATTGTGAGACCTGCCAAACCCTCACCTCATCGGCCGTGTGCGGTCTGTGTTCGGACCAGCGCCGTGAACAAACATTATTATGTGTGGTTGAAACCCCCGCCGATGTGATGGCGGTGGAGGCGGCGACTTCATTTAAGGGCCTGTACTTTGTACTGAATGGGCGTTTATCTCCGTTAGATGGTTTAGGGCCTGCGGATATTGGTCTGGATAAATTATCGGCAAGGTTTCAACAAGGACTGATTGAGGAGATTATCTTGGCGACCAATCCGACGGTTGAAGGTGAAGCAACGGCGCATTACATCAGTGAAATGGCGAAAAAATACGCGATTAAAACAACCCGTATTGCGCACGGGGTACCGTTTGGTGGCGAATTAGAATATATTGATAGCGGAACCCTGTCACATGCGTTCTCTGGGCGTAGCGAAGTTTAAAAGGAGTTAAACGATGAGTGATTGTTTGTTTTGTAAAATGGTTACGGGTGATATTCAACCCGATGTGGTGTATGAAAATGAGTCGGTGTTGGCGTTTAGGGATTTAAACCCTCAGGCACCGGTACACATTTTAATTATTCCCAAAAAACATATCCCAACGCTGGCCGATGTTGACCCTGCCGATGGTTTGTTATTGGGCGAGATCATGCTAGCCGCGCAAAAGGTCGCGCAGTTAGAAGGTTTAGCCGACGCAGGTTACCGTACAGTATTTAACTGCAAGCAAGACGGTGGACAAGAGGTGTACCATATTCACCTGCACTTGATGGGTGGGCGTTCGATGCGCTGGCCGCCGGGTTAGTAACTGAGCTTACCTCGTAGTTTTAGGTACCTTAAATAACGTGTGTTGGCGATTTTACCCGTATCTATATTGTCTTTAACCGCGCACTTCGGTTCTTTTAAGTGCATGCAGTCAGAAAACTTACATTGCTCCGCATATTGGCGAATTTCTCTAAAACCATAAGCTAAGGTCTTCTCGGTAATATGGGCGAGGCCAAAAATATTAACTCCAGGACTATCAATAATATCGCCACCTTCGGGTAGTTTGTAGAGGGTGGTGGCGGTGGTGGTGTGTTTTCCCAAGCCCGAGGCTGTTGACAGAACTTTTGTTTGCAGTTCTAGATCGGGCAGTAAGGCGTTGGTAATGCTTGACTTGCCGACGCCAGATTGTCCCACCAAAATGCTGGTTTCATCGCGTAAGCGTGCTCTTAAGGTGTCGAGTCCGGTTTTTTCTTCGGCGCTGACCTCGATAATTTCATAGCCGATAGCCTTATAAATACCTATCAATTCATCGGTACGTTGTCGAGACTCGTCATCGAGCAGATCGACTTTATTTAACACGATTAATGGGGCGATTTCTTGAAATTCACAGACGATCAGGTATTGGTCTAATAACAAGGGGTCGATATTGGGTTTAACCGCAAGAATAACCACAATTTGATTTAAGTTGGCGGCGACCGGTCGAGTGTTACCGTTTTTTGCCGGTCTTGAGAGTAGCGATTTGCGTGCTAATATTTTTTCTACTCGTCCCGCTCCCTCTTCGGTTTGTATCCATTCAACATAGTCACCAACGGCGGGCTGTTCAAGCTGGCTACGTTTTTTGCAACGTGAGGTGACGCCTTCGTTATTTTCTACGAGTAGCGCCTTACCCAAATGCGCAACGATGCGCCCTGTCAGCAATGGCGTTAACATTTAGCGAGGCTCTTAAGGTGGTTAATTCTCACGCCTGCGGGGGGGTGGCTATGGTGAAAACTAGAATAAAGAGGGTCGGGGGTCAGCGTGCTAGCGTTCTCACGGTATAGTTTGACCAAGGCTTGAATGAGGTATTCGGGTTTACTCATGGTGCTGGCAAATGCGTCGGCTTCAAATTCAAATTTTCGTTGGTAATAACTAGAAATAGGGTGAATGAAGGTGCTGAAAATTGGACTTATTAATAAGAACAGTAATAAGGCACTGGCATCGGTAATTTGCAGTACCGCTAGACCATCAAAAAACCAGTTTTGTTGTTTCAGCCAGCCGAGTAGAGCAAAGGCGGCGAGGGTCACTAGGCTAGAAACAACCATCTGCCTACGTACGTGTTTACACTTGAAGTGGCCCAGTTCGTGTGCGAGTACCGCCTCAACTTCATCGGCGTCGAGCGATTCGATCAAGGTGTCGTAAAAGACGATGCGTTTATTATTACCGATGCCGGTGAAATAAGCATTGCCGTGGCCGGATCGACGAGAGCCATCCATCACGTAGATACCCTTGCTATTAAAACCACAGCGCTCAAATAAGTGCTGTATCTTGTTTTTTAGCAGCTCATCTTCAAGTGGGGTGAACTTGTTAAATAAAGGCGCGATCAGGGTCGGTACTAACCAGGTCATAAAAAAAGTAAAACTAACGGTTAATACGCCTGCGTACAACCACCAGTAATCACCCATTTCTCCCATCACCCAGAGTAGGGCGTAAATGAGCGGACAACCGATGATGAGCATTAACGCGAGTTGTATGAGTTGGTCTTTAATGAATTGCCCTGTTGTCGTGCGGTTAAAACCAAACTTTTGTTCGATTTTGAAGGTTTGGTAAATATCAATCGGGAGCTCAATAAAGTATGAGAGGATAAATGTCGACATGATGAGGCAGATACCCGCCAAAATGTCACTGCCAATATAGCTTTGTGACATTGATAGCAGTAGGTTAAGCCCGCCGCCCAAGGTCAGGATGATTAAAATAGCGCTGGAAATTAAGGTGCTGATACTCGCTATATTCGTTTTTGCAATCGTGTAGTCGGCGGCTTTTTGGTGAGCCTCTAAGTCGATTTTGCCAACAAAATCATCGGGAACTTGCTGGCGATGTAACATGATATGTCTACTTTGGCGGGCGTTTAACCAGAGTTTGAGTGATACCGAGCCGGTTAAAAAAAACAAAAAAAGATAACTGAATTCATTCATAATTATTAATATACGGTAATTAGTTTTTATAACTCACAAAAGGTACGTTGGATGACGATAAACAAACAAAACTTAATATGGATCGACCTAGAAATGACCGGCTTAGAGCCTGCCACCGATTCTATCATTGAAATAGCCACAATTGTGACCGATAAAGAGTTGAATATATTAGCCGAAGGCCCTGTTCTTGCGATACATCAGTCGAAGCAAACGATGGATGGAATGGATGCATGGAACCAAAAACACCATGGGCAATCCGGCTTGATTGAACGAGTGTTAAACAGCCCGTTGAGTGAGGCTGATGTTGAACAACAAACCATCGACTTTTTAAAGCAGTGGCTGCCAGAGGCTACGTCACCGATGTGTGGCAATAGTATCTGTCAAGATCGACGTTTTATGGCGAAAAGCATGCCAAAATTGGAAGCGTTTTTTCACTACCGTAATTTAGATGTCAGCACGTTAAAAGAGCTGGCATCGCGCTGGGCACCAGAAATCATGTCGGGGTTTAAGAAAAAGGCGACGCATCAGGCTTTAGATGACGTCATCGAGTCGATCGACGAGCTAAAATATTACCGTCAAACGTTTCTTAAATACTGAGTTTAGGTTTCGGCGTGGTAACCAACCCGTACCGCACCCCAATGTCGGCCATTGATGAACAAGGGGACCGACATGTCGTGGCAAATTTCGCCGGTGTCGCGTTTATAAGTTTGCAATAAGGGGGCCTGTGTATTGTTGCCGCCGCGGATACTGACGGGGTCTTGAAATAAACGCTTGCTACGACTGTGGATTAAATCTGTTTGATAATTGCCGGTAGGGGCTTTTGCAAAGGCATTATTATGTGTCGGTATATAACCATCCTTATTGGCGACGGCCGCAAACATTAGGCCGGGTCTATTTTGTAGGTATTTCTCTTGGATACTGGGTAGGTTCCGGTCACAAAAGCTATCAAATTGGGTGCTGTATTTTTCTGGGTTGGTGCCACTGATAGCTTGGTAATTGGTATCAAATAACTGGCTTTCGGATAGCTGCTGGCTTTCTATGGCGGTTTCAAATAGTTGTTGGATTTCAGTACCCATGGCAACCGCGTAGTTTTTAACCTCATCGTGAGTGCCCCCTACGTTAAAGGCGGACAGGTCATTATAGATGCGCTCTGAGATGGAGGCTAAATTCATCGCTTGGGTGGAGGCAGTAACGGATTCTTTTTCGGTATTCTCGAGGTCACCGCGGACTTGTTCAATAGAATTTGAAATTTCGGCGGTGGCTAATACGTGCTCTTGGATCATATCTTGAATATCACGGGCTTGGCTTTCCGATGCAGAGGCCTCGGTATTAATGCTGGCCAATGTTTGGCCAATTAAGTTTGTTTTATCGACGACCTCGTCAACATCGCCGACCAGCTTGCCCATGATATTGGCGGCGGTTTCGGTCTCCCCGCGAATTTCAGACAACATTTTTGCGATATCACTGGTGGCTGAGGCAGTTTTATTGGCGAGCTCTCGAACCTCGTCGGCAACTACTGCAAAGCCGCGACCGTGCTCGCCGGCGCGAGCGGCCTCAATAGCGGCGTTTAAGGCCAATAAGTTTGTTTGTGCGGCCACCCCATCGATAACATCGGTGATGGATTGAATCTGCTCGGACTTGGTTTTTAGCGCATTGATTGAGGTTGATGTTTCTTGCACTTGTTGCTGGACTTGACTAATGGTATTGGTGGCTGCGCCGATGGCACCTTCGCCTTCAGTACAGGCGGCGTGGGTGCGTGCCGCGGCGTCAACTGCCTGCGATAACATGCTGGCAATTTGGCCGGTGGATTGGGAAATCTCCTCGGCGGCACTCGATATCTGGGTGGCTTTATCGGCTTGATTTTGAATGGTTTGATTTAAGCCATCAACAAAACTCGACACTTCGGCAGAGCCAATGGCGATGGTGTTACCACTTTTGCCTAGATTGCTGGCTAACAGTTTGAACTCATCGAGGTGCTTATTGAGTGCTTGGTATAGCTGGCTTAGGAGGGGGTTTTGCTGGATTTTTTTTACTTCAGTGTCATCGATTTCTTCGTTATTGTGTAAGGCATTTGCGATGGCTGTCAGGGACTTCGAGCTAGGTCGTAAGATTAAGAAAAAGCTGGCTAGCTGGCTGCAACTAACCGCAACGGTGGTGATGATCACGCCACTCATTAATGAGCCTTCGCTGAGGTAACTGATACTTAAACCAGCGGCCAATGCGGTGATCAGACTCGTGCTGAACGTGCTGAAGAGTTGGGTAATAGAATAGGCGTTGTCGTTGGGCATGTTACCTCTCCCTGTAAAAGTTGAGATGGACTAGCTAAGTGTAGTTGATACCTTAGGATTTTTATGCTCTTGGATGCTTATAAAGTGAAAAAAATACGGCCAAATTAGCTCGGGATTATGTTGTTTTTATTCAACAGACTTGCAGGTGGGGTGGCTTAGTCATATGCGGCGGTTACCCTAAACTTAAGGGCTGGTATTAGGGGGTTAGAAAAGGCGATAAAACTAAGCGTTTTGCTGGCTCGTTTGCTTAAGTTTTATCGCCAAATATTTCTTAGTGCTTGCTTAGGTTTCGGCGGTATAACCAATTCGTACTGCGCCCCAGTGCCGGCCGTTGATGTATAAAGGAACAGACATATCGTGACAAATCTCACCGGTATCTCGTTTATACGTTTGTAACAGTGATTCTTGGGTATGCGATCCGCAGCGTAAGCTCAGTGGATCTTGGTAGAGGCGTTTGCTGCGACTATGAACCAAATCGGTTTCATAATTGCCGGTGGGTGGTTTGGCAAATATATTATTATGAGTCGGTAAGTAACCGTCTTTATTAGCCGTCGCCGAATACATTAAGTTGGGTAGGCTTTTTAGGTACCTCTCTTGAATGCTAGGGAGGCTTCTATCACAGAAATCATCGAACTGGGTACTGTACTTTTCTGGGTCAGTGCCCGCAATGGGCTGATAATTGCTGTCAAATAGCTTACTTTCGGTGATTTGCTGATTTTTTATGGCACTTTCAAATAAATTTTGAACTTCGGCGGTCATTTTTATGGCCGCATTTTTTACCTCGTTGTGAGCGCCATCGACATTAAAAGCCGATAGGTCATTATAAATGTTCTCTGAAATAGTGGCTAAATTCATCGCTTGCGAGGAGGCGTTGATCGACTCTTTTTCGGTGCTCTCGAGGTCGCTGCGGACTTGTTCAATAGAATTTGAAATTTCGGCGGTGGCTAATACGTGTTCTTGGATCATTTCTTGAATATCACGAGCCTGGTTTTCAGATGCCGAGGCTTCTGCGTTAATGGTTGTTAAGGTGTGGCCGATGAGATTTGTTTTATCGACGACCTCGTCAACATCGCCGACCAACTTGCCCATAATAGTGGCGGCTGTTTCGGTTTCCCCGCGAATTTCGGCTAACATTTTTGCGATATCGCTGGTGGCTTTAGCTGTTTTATTGGCGAGCTCTCGTACCTCGTCGGCAACCACCGCAAAACCACGGCCGTGTTCGCCGGCGCGAGCGGCTTCGATGGCGGCGTTCAAGGCTAATAAGTTTGTTTGTGCGGCCACCCCATCGATGACCTCGGTAATGGATTGGATTTTTTCAGACTTGTCTTTAAGTGCATTAATTGAGGTCGATGATTCTTGTACTTGTTGGTGGACATTGCTAATTGTATCGATGGCGGCATTGATGGCATCCTCTCCTTTGTTACAAACGCTATGGGTTCGCGCTGCTGCATCCACAGCCTGCGATAACATGCTGGCTATTTGACTGGTGGATTGAGATATTTCTTCGGCGGCACTAGAAATCTGGGTGGCTTTATCGGTTTGGTTTCGAATGGTTTGATTTAGGCTGTCAACAAAACTGGATACTTCAGCAGAGCCAATAGCGATGGTGTTACCACTTTTACCTAAATTGTTGGCTAATAGTGTGAACTCATCGAGGTAGTTATTGAGTGCCCGTTGTAAGTGGCTGATGAGCGGGTTGCGTTGAATCTTGGTTAACTCGGTACTATGCAGTTCTTCGTTACCCTCTAAGGCAATGCTGATGTTGGATAGAGATCGGTGGCTGGGGCGCAAGAGTAAAAAAAAGGTGAGAAGCATTGTCGCACTGACCGAGAGTGCGGCAATGAGCGCGGCACTCATTAATGAGCCATCGGTGCTGGCGCTGACGCTTAAACCAAGGATGATGGCGGTAGCAAGGCTAGCGCTGAAAAGACTAAATAGGTGTGTAATAGAATAGCTGTTGTTGTTCATGGTTCCCCTCGTGGAATCTTTAAAGTTATTGTGGAATCTTTTAAATTATTATTATTTATTCAGCCTTATAACGGCTAATAAGCTTAAAACTTTAATGCTGTATTTATCGAGAAGGTAGCTGGTAGAAGGGAGGGGGCGAAGGAAAGCTTATTTATTGTTTGTTTTGTTGCTGCTGAATCGCCCAGGCAACGTGTTCTCTAATAATCGGCTCTGGGTGCTGAGCGTACTTATTTAATGCCTTTAAAATTCGGTTGTGCTTGGGGGCGTTGCCTAAGGCGATCGCAATATTCCTAATCCAGCTAGCATAGCCAATGCGCCGAATAGCGGAACCTTCGGTTTTTTTTAGGAAGGTTTCTTCGTCCCATTGGAAAAGTTCAATGAGCTCAATATGATCTAAATCCTGCCTAGGCATAAAATCTTTTTCATCGGTGAGCTGGGCAAATCGATTCCACGGACAGACTTGCTGGCAGTCGTCACAGCCATAGATATGGTTGCCCATCAAGGGACGGAATTGTTCTGGAATAGAGCCCTTTAATTCAATGGTTAAATACGAAATGCAGCGCCTAGAATCGACCACATAAGGGGCGATGATCGCCTGAGTTGGGCAAATGTCAATGCAGCGGCGGCATTCTCCGCAATGCTCCTCAGCGGCTTGGTCGATTGGTAATGGCAAGTCAACGTAGAGTTCACCAAGAAAGAACCAGGAACCAGCGTCTTTATTCAATACGTTGCTGTGTTTACCAATCCAGCCCAAACCGGCTTTTTGCGCAATCGCCTTTTCCATGACGGGGGCGCTGTCGACAAAGGCGCGGTAACCAAAAGGCCCTATTATTTGTTCGATCATATCGGCGAGGCGTTGCAGCTTTTTACGGATCACCTTGTGGTAATCTCGGCCCAACGCATAACGAGAAATGTAGGCTTGAATAGGGTCGGCCATGCGCTCGTTGGTCTGCTTCATGGGTTCCGGTAGATAGTCCATTCGACAGGAAATGATGCGCACCGTGCCGTTGTGTAATTCGGCGGGGCGAGTACGTTTAGTGCCGTGTTTGTGCATATAGTCCATATCCGCGTGTAGTCCTGCATCCAACCAGCGGTTTAGCTGGATTTCTGCATCGGATAATTCGGTGTCGGTTATGCCTACCTGTTGAAAGCCGAGGGACTCCCCTAAGGTTTTTATTTTTTGGGCTAGTTGTTGTAAATCGGACTCGTTGTGTATAGGCATGGAAGAGACTCGTTAGTCTAAATGGGCTTCTTGTATTAGCATCGCTCGGTAGTGACGACGACTAAAAACCCGGTTTTGCTATTATTCGTCGATCATTGTAGATGATGGCCCGTTTCCTCGGGTATAAATTAGTATTTCTATAAGCTAACAACAGGTTTTATGTAGCGAATCTAGCTGTTGAGCACCTTCGCTGATGATTGGCCTGAGCCGTTAAAGCGCGGCTAAAAGAATAGTTTGTTTGCGGCAAGCTTTACTGAGATGGATTAGAATTAAATGAGTTCTTTAAGAGGCTGTCTTTATCATGTCATTTCCTATTTTTAGTGCAGAACAAGTCCGCCAAATGGAGCAGCAGGCGATGCAGCAAACAGGCGTTACGGCGTTTGAGTTAATGCAGCGAGCTGGGCAGGCGCTTTTCCAGCAGCTACAGCAAATGCTGATTAGTAATCAGCTAGTGCATGTCTTTTGCGGGGCTGGGAATAATGCCGGTGATGGTTATGTATTGGCTCGTCTGTTGCTTGAAGCGGGCTTTAAACCTCGGGTTTATGCGTTGCTGGAGCCGAGTCGTTTGGGCGGGGAGGCTTTGCGCGCGATGCAAGATTACCAGCAGTTCGGAAAATTAATTAGCCAGTTGCCGGCCACGCTTGAGCCGGGGGGCATCGTTGATGCATTGATTGGCACCGGCTTGAGCAAACCCTTAGCTGGGGAATACTTGGCCGCGGCACACTTGATGAATAACTCTGGCTTGGTTGTTTTGTCGGTTGACTTGCCTTCAGGTGTTGCTGCTGACACAGGGCTTGCATACAACGGCGCTGTGCGTGCCGATACCACGCTGAGTTTTGTTGCCTTAAAACGTGGTTTGTATACGGCGGATGGGCTGGGTTATGCCGGTGAGGTGTTGCTTGATGATTTATCGCTGAGCCAATGTGTGTTGGCTGGGCAAGTGGCTGATGCGCAACTGTTGGTGTTTGAATTACTGAAAAAAAGTTTGTCTGCCCGCGCGAAAAATAGTCATAAGGGTGATTATGGACATATTTTATTAGTGGGTGGAGCCACGGCTTATAGTGGTGCTATTCGCTTAGCGGGGGAAGCATCGTTACGCGCGGGTGCTGGTTTGGTGAGTATTGCTACGAGGCCCGAACATGCAGCCTTCATGAATATAAATAGGCCTGAATTGATGTGTCATGGGGTGAGTTCAGCGACTGACTTACAGCGGCTGATGGAGCGCTGTAGCGTGCTTGCGATTGGCCCGGGTTTGGGGCAAACAGACTGGTCGCAGGAATTGTTTAGTGCGGCTTTAGCCTTAGATAAGCCGATGGTGATAGATGCCGATGGGCTTAATTTATTAGCGAAGACAGCAGAAAAACGAGATAATTGGGTATTAACACCGCACCCTGCGGAGGCGGCTCGTTTATTATCCTGTTCAACGGCGGATGTACAAGGTGATCGATTTGCCGCCGTTAGGTGCTTGCAGCAGCAATATGGTGGCGTAGTGGTGTTAAAAGGCGCGGGTAGTCTGATTGATGATGGGCAGTTGATTTCGGTGTGTACTGCGGGTAACCCGGGGATGGCATCGGGTGGTATGGGCGATGTGTTGACCGGTGTTATTGCCGCCTTATTGGGCCAGCAATATAATATCTCGGTGGCGACTAAATTAGCCGTTATGATTCACGCGATGGCTGGCGATCGTGCGGCGCTAAATGGCGAACGGGGACTGCTGGCGAGTGATTTAATGCAAGCAATAAGAGAGTTAGTGAATGATTATTAAAGATGAACAGGCGATGTTAGACGCGGGCGCGAAACTGGCGTTGCAGCTTCAGCCTGGGATGTTAGTTTTTTTGCAAGGGGATTTGGGGGCGGGTAAAACCACCTTGGTTCGCGGGGTGTTGCGAGGTTTAGGCCATCAAGGCGCCGTTAAAAGCCCAACCTATAATTTGGTTGAGGCCTATCTGATAAATGAGCAGACGTTGTTCCATTTTGATTTATACCGTTTGATGGATGATGAAGAGCTGGAATACATGGGGATGCGTGATTACTTAAATAAAGAGTCAATTTGTTTTATTGAGTGGCCTGATAAAGGCGCGGGTTTTTTACCAGAGCCGGATATGTTGTTGGAGATAAAGATTAACGGTTGCCAGCGGGAACTGTTAGTATCGGTCGCTTGAGCTATATGAAAACACATGGGTAAACAGGGGTTTATGCTGCTGTTCTCGAAAAAACAATAAGTGATTAGGGGTTAAGGTTTTAGCTTGATGAGAAGGAATACACAAAACACGGGTTTGTGGTGGCTGATGGCTGGGTTAGTTTTACTGCTCACCTCATCGCCTGTTTTGGCGGCGACAAAGAACAAACTAGAGTCTTTGCGTTTTTGGACCGCGCCCGATCATTCACGTTTAGTGTTAGGCATCACATCGACGGTTGAGCATAAGGTGTTTGCTTTAGATAACCCGCCTCGTTTAGTGGTAGATTTAAAAAACATCAGATTTGCGGCCAATTTACCGGTTTTTCCAAACGATCATAAGGTGTTGAGCTTGATGCGACAGGCTCCGCGAAATAAGCGGGATTTACGTATCGTGTTGGATCTGAAAACGCCGGTTAATGTTAAGAGTTTCCAGTTGAAACCGAATGCTGATTATGGGCAGCGTTTGGTGATTGATTTGTACCCGGCTAAAAACAAGTCTTCGAGCCAACCTGTGGCACTTAAAAAAGTGACCCATTTGTCGAAAAATAAAAAGTGGGTGGTGGCGATTGATGCCGGGCATGGCGGGGAAGACCCCGGTGCAAAAGGTTATCGAGGCACCCGCGAAAAAGTCGTGGTATTGGCGATTGCTAAAAAACTGGCCGTGTTGATCAATAAACAACCGAATATGAAAGCCTACTTGGTGCGCTCGGGAGATTATTATATCGGCTTGCGTAAACGGATGGAAAAGGCACGTCGGGCGAAGGCTGATTTGTTTGTCTCTATTCATGCCGATGCGTTTAAAGATGAGCGGGCAAGGGGCTCGTCAGTGTACGTACTGTCAAACCGTGGCGCCAGTAGTGAGGCCGCTCGTTGGTTGGCGAGCAGTGAAAATGCGGCCGATTTAGTGGGTGGGGTCAGTTTAGATGATAAGGACGATGTGCTGGCGTCGGTGTTGTTGGACCTCTCGCAAAGTGCTACCGAAGATGCTAGTGCGCGGATGGCGACGGAGGTGTTGAAAAACCTCAAAGGCCTGGGGCATATGCATAAAAAACAAGTACAGCGAGCGGGGTTTATGGTGCTGAAGTCACCGGATATCCCGTCGATTTTAGTGGAGACGGCGTTTATTTCCAATCGGAAGGAAGAAGCTAAATTACGCCGTCCTAGCCATCAGCTGAAAGTGGCCAAGGCCATCTTGAATGGGGTGAAAAGCTACCTGTCTACTCAGCACTTACCCAGCACACCGCTTAAGCAGCGTGCAAAGTCTAGTTATAAAATCAAAAAAGGCGATACCTTGTCGGCCATTGCAAAGCGTTATCGGGTGTCGTTGAACTCGCTTAAAAAGTTGAACGCGATGCGTAATAGTAAAATTCGCATCGGACAAATTATCCGCATACCTAGCTAGCTTTTTTTTCGATACAATGTGGTTCCGGTTTTTTATCCCTATTCTATAAAGTAGCTAATCGTTTATGTCCATAAAACAACTCCCCCCTCAGTTAATCAATCAAATTGCTGCGGGTGAGGTCATTGAGCGCCCCGCGTCTGCGGTGAAAGAGTTGGTTGAAAACTCCTTGGATGCGGCCGCGGCCAATATATTGATTGAGATAGAAGAAGGCGGCTCGCGTTTAATCCGAGTGACGGATGACGGCTCGGGAATTTCTAAGGCCGATTTAGGTTTAGCACTGTCACGCCATGCGACCAGTAAAATTGGTTCGTTAAATGACTTGGAGTCGGTGTTAAGTTTTGGTTTTAGGGGCGAGGCTTTACCGAGCATGAGTTCGGTTTCTCGTTTAACGCTGACCTCTAGGCAGGCCGAAGAACGAGCCGCTTGGGTGGTTAAGGCTGATGGCACGGAAGAAGAGTTGGAGCCGGTGCCGGCGGCGCATGCGATAGGTACGTGTGTGGAATTACGCGATCTTTTTTATAATACGCCAGCACGTAGAAAATTTCTTAAAACCGATAAAACTGAGTTTTCTCATATCGAAACGGTGATTAAACGAATGGCCTTGAGCCGTTTTGATGTCGGTTTTAGTCTGAAGCATAATCAGCGACAGCTGATTGATTTACAGCCGGCCTTATCTAGCGAGCAAAAAGACCAGCGAGTGGGTTTGCTCTGCGGAGATGAATTTGTTGCTCAATCGTTACAATTGGATGTGGTTAATGGTGATTTAGCCCTGCAAGGTTGGGTTGGCTTACCGACTTATTCGCGTTCACAGGCAGATATGCAATTCTTCTACGTGAATGGGCGCTTGATTCGCGATAAATTGATTAATCACGCGGTTCGTTTGGCCTTTCAAGATGTATTGTTTCACGGTCGTCACCCCGTTTATGTTTTATACCTCAGCATCGACCCCAGATTGGTCGATGTGAATGCGCACCCAGCCAAGCTCGAAGTACGTTTTCGGGAAAGCAAAGCGGTGCATGATTTTGTCTACAGACGGGTTAAACAATTATTAGCTGATGCGAGGCCGGAAGACCATTACGCGGTTAAAACCATGCAAGCAAGTCCGCAGGCCACCAGTGAAAACTACCCAACGATGCAGCAGCGTTCGATGTCGATGCCAATTGCTGAACCGGCGAAGGCTTACGGTGGCGGGGTGCCTTTTAGTGTGCCAACGGCAGCGCATAGTCGTGCACCGCTTGGGAATGTTACAGCTGATTATTCGGCGGATACGATGCCACAGCTGGGTTTTGCGGTTGCCCACTTACATAATACCTATATTCTCGCCGAATCGGATCGTGGTCTAGTTGTGGTGGACACGCATGCCGCACACGAGCGTATCGTGTATGAAAAATTAAAGGCTCAGTATGACGCGGGTGAGATGCCGAGCCAGCCCTTATTGATTCCGCAGAAGCTGCAATTGAGTGATGAAGAGGTGGTGTTGTTTGAACAGTATCAAGCGATGTTGGCGGAGCTCGGTGTCGAGTTGAGTGCTGCGGGGCCGAATACCGTATTAGTGCGATCAATTCCCGTATTGCTGGCACAGGAGGGTGCCGAGAAGTTAGTACGTGATTTATTACAAGACTTAGCTAAAACTGGGGAAAGCGATAGCATCAAACTGGCCTGTTATGAAGTCTTGGCGAGCATGGCTTGTCATGGTTCGATACGCGCTAACCGCCGTTTAACGATCGCTGAAATGAATGTGTTGTTGCGCGATATTGAAAAAACAGATAACAGTGGTCAGTGCAACCATGGGCGGCCAACCTGGGTTTTACTGGATGCCAAGCAATTGGACTCGTTGTTTTTAAGGGGGCAGTGAGGCCGATGCTAAAAACGGAATTAACGCGGATTATTTTATTGATGGGGCCAACCGCCTCCGGTAAAACGGCATTGGGTGTTGAACTTGCAAAAGAACTGAATGGTGAAATTATTAGCGTGGATTCGGCCTTGGTTTATCGAGGGATGGATATTGGTACGGCAAAACCAGACTTAGTCGAGCGACAAGGGGTGGTGCACCACCTGATTGATATTTTAGACCCCAGCGAGGTTTTTTCTGCCGGACAATTTAGGCAGCAGGCGCTGTCATTGATTGCTGATATTGCGGCGCGGGGCAAGGTGCCCATTTTGGTGGGTGGTACGATGTTGTACTTTCATGTGTTATTGAATGGGATGGCCAAATTACCGGATGCGGATGCGGCTATTCGTCGGCAAATAGATCTACAGGCCGAGACTGAGGGATGGCTTGCGGTGCATCAGCGTTTGCGTGAGGTGGACCCCGTGTCGGCGCAGCGAATTCACTCAAATGATACACAGCGCACTCAGCGTGCGCTGGAAATATACTTATCCTCTGGGCGTAGCCATACCGATTGGCTCAAGCAGCAGGCTGAGCAGGTGTTACCCTTCGAACCGCTGAAGTTTGTCATCGCGCCGAGTGATCGAGCGATATTGCATGAGAAAATTATTTTAAGGTTTGATCAAATGCTACAACAGGGGTTTGTTGATGAGGTGAAGGCCTTGTTTGAGCGGGGAGACCTGGACTCGACGATGCCTGCCATCAGGGCGGTGGGTTATCGTCAGGCCTGGGCTTATTTGCAGGGCGAGTGCGATTCGACTGGTTTTCGGGAAAAAGCTATTATTGCGACTCGGCAGTTAGCAAAAAGGCAGTTTACTTGGTTAAGAAAGCAACACGATACAACTTGGCTTGAAACGGGGGCTGACTTCGTTCAAGATAAGGTTTTGCAGTGTTTTATGGAATAAAGCGTTTGCTTGGGTTGAAATAGCGTTTTGCTGTCGCCATATCGCTCGTAACATAATTATATGACACATAACAAAAAGGAATAAACATGTCTAAGGCGCATAATTTACAGGATAGTTTTTTAAATACACTGAGGAAGGAGCACGTTCCGGTGTCTATTTTCTTGGTGAATGGCATTAAGCTACAGGGTCAAATTGACTCCTTTGATCAATACGTGGTTATCCTTAAAAATGCGGTTAACCAAATGGTTTATAAACACGCGATCTCCACGGTTGTGCCTGGGCGAGCCTTTAATATGGCGCGTAATGACGAAGAAGCTTAGGCAGCTAAGTTTATAATAGAGTCGGATTTATTTGATGGAATTATTTGATCGCCCCGATACGGGTGAAAAAGCACTGATTGTTCACTTATCTATTAATGAAAGTTTTTCAGCAGATGATCTAGACGAGTTTATTCAGCTGGTTGAGTCGGCGAATGTTGAACCCGTTATTACCGTGAAGGGTTCACGAAAAACCCCCGATTCTCGGTATTATGTTGGCAAGGGTAAGTTGGAAGAGGTCAAACATTTATTGCACGAAACCTGTGCCGATGTGGTGTTGTTTAACCATTCATTAAGCCCGAGTCAGCAGCGTAACTTAGAAAAAGAGCTAGAGGTTCGAGTGCTCGATAGAACCAATTTAATTTTGGATATTTTTGCTCAACGAGCACAGTCATTCGAAGGTAAGTTGCAGGTTGAACTCGCTCAGTTACAACACTTGTCAACTCGTTTGGTGCGCGGTTGGACCCATCTGGAACGTCAGAAGGGCGGTATCGGTATGCGTGGCCCGGGTGAAACTCAATTAGAAACCGATCGGCGATTGGTCAGTCAGCGGATTCGACAAATAAAATCACGTTTACAAAAGGTTGATAAGCAGCGCGAGCAGGGGCGACGTAGTCGGCAACGCGCCGATGTGCCGACGGTCTCTTTGGTGGGTTATACCAATGCGGGTAAGTCGACCTTGTTTAACGCCTTGAGTGACTCGTCTATTTATGTGGCGGATCAATTGTTTGCCACCTTGGACCCAACGCTTAGACAGGTGAAGCTGCCCGATTTTGGTGAGATAGTGCTCGCCGATACGGTGGGTTTTATTCAAGACTTACCGCATGAATTGGTTGCGGCATTTCGTTCGACCTTGCAAGAAACGATAGAGGCAGACCTATTACTACACGTGGTGGATGCGAGCAGCCCTAATCGGCAAGAACAGATCGACGAAGTTAATTTGGTATTGAAAGAAATTGGTGCCGACAGCATTCCGCAGTTAATGGTATATAACAAGGTTGATCGCTTAACCGCGGTTGAGCCGCACGTTGACCTGGATGATGCTGGACAGATTAAAGCAGTTTGGTTATCGGCGATGATGAATGAGGGTGTCGGCCTATTATTAGATAGTTTGTCGACACATTGCCACACCGATACGACACGTCGATCATTAACCTTGAAACCGCATCAAGCTAAGTTGCGGGCGGCCTTGTTTAATCACGCACAGGTTATTAGTGAGGTGACGGAAGACAATGGTGACTGCCTACTCGAGGTGGTTATTGCTAATAAGTTTAGCTATTTACTGAAAGACCTATAACGCCGCCAGTAAAACTGCGTGTATTAGTTCTTGCTTACACCTCGGTACCCACCTAAAATCTACTATTCATTTACTATAACTCAATAATGAGGTTTAACTATGTCTTGGGATGACTCGGATAAAGATAAAAAGAAAGACCCATGGAGTGGGCGAAAAAAAGAGCAGCAACAAACCCCACCCGATTTGGATGAGATAGTCCGTTCCTTGCAAAACAAGTTAGGCGGCATTTTTGGTGGCGGTGGTTCTAAGGGGAAGGGCTCTTCGACGAAGGATGGACCGGGCGCACCCTCAGGTTTAAACATCGGCATATTACTGTTGGTCGGAGTAATCGTTTGGTTAGCCTCGGGTATTTATATCATCGATGAGGGGAATCGAGGCGTGGTTTTACGTTTTGGTAAATATTACGAAACAACCATGCCTGGGCCGCATTGGCGTTTTCCAAGCCCGATTGATAAAGCAATGATCATCAATGTCGATCAGCAGCGCTTTATTGAAATTGGTTACCGTTCAGGAACTAACCAGCAAGCGGTTAGCAGTATTCGTAAAGAAGCGTTGATGTTGACCGAAGATGAAAATATCATCGATATTCAGTTGGCGGTGCAATATAAAGTGAAAAGCGCACAAGATTACATCTTCAACGTACGTGCGCCAGAAGTTACCTTAAAACAGGCGACTGAAAGTGCATTAAGAGCTGTTATTGGAAAAAATAAAATGGACTTCGTATTGACTGAAGGCCGTAGCGAGGTGGTAGCGAAGGTTGAATCAGCCTTGCAAGTCATGTTGGATGACTACGAAACGGGCCTTATTGTTACCTCAGTTAACTTGGTAGAAGCGCAACCACCTGAAGAAGTTCAGGGAGCCTTTTCTGACGCGATTAAAGCGCGTGAAGATGAACAGCGTTATATCAACGAATCTCAAGCCTATTCAAACGAAATAATTCCTCAGGCACGTGGTGCTGCGTCAAGAATCGTACAAGAAGCCGAAGCGTATGAGCAGCGGGTTATTGCTGAGGCGACTGGTGATGCGTCTCGTTTTGATCAATTACGCACGCAATATGAGCTTGCGCCAGAAGTGACTCGGAAGCGTTTGTATTTAGAAACCATGGAAGATGTGCTGGGGAATTCTAGGAAAGTGATTATGGACGTGAAAAACGGCAATAATATGATGTATTTGCCGATTGATAAATTGATCAAGAGTTCAACGGCAAAACCGGTGGCAACGAGTCGTTTTATCACACCGCCAGAAAAAACAGCGCCAGTTAATACCGGGCGTGATACCAGTTATAGAGATAGATCAGCGAGGGCTAGATAATGAAAATTAACCCACTTGTAATTTTTGTCTTGGTTGCTATCGTTTTTGTCGGCGCTAATAGTATGTTTACCGTCGATCAGCGTGAGAAAGCGATGGTGTTCCGTTTGGGGGAAATCGTTAACACTGATCTTGAACCCGGCTGGCACTGGAAGGCTCCGTTCATCAATAATGTGCGTAAATTTGATGGCCGCCTACAAACACTCGACTCTAGACCCGAGCGCTTTTTAACCTCAGAAAAGAAAAACGTTATTGTTGATACCTTCGTAAAATGGCGAATTTCTGATGTCGATAACTTTTATCGTGCGGTTGGTGGTGATCCACGCCAAGTTGATACACGGCTTAATCAGTTCGTTAAAGAAGGTATGCGGGGAGCTTTCAGTAAGAAAACGATCCAGCAGTTGATTTCGGTCGGGCGTGATGAGATTCGTCTTGACCTCGTGCGTGATATGAATGAACTCGGTAAGGGCTTGGGTGTCGATATTATTGATGTACGTATCAAGCGAATCGACTTACCAGAAGAAGTGAGTAACTCTGTGTATAGACGTATGGAATCTGAGCGTGAGCGAGTGGCTCGTGACTTTAGATCCCGTGGTAAAGAAGCCGCTGAAAAAATTCGCGCCAATGCTGATAAGCAAGGTGAGATTATTTTAGCCAATGCGTATAAAGAGTCTCAGCAGTTACGTGGTAAAGGTGATGCCGACGCCGCGAAAACATATGCCACGGCGTATAACAAAAATAAAGAGTTTTTTGCTTTCTACCGTAGCCTTGATGCCTATCGTAAAAGCATGGGTTCGGGCAATGACCTGATTGTGTTAGAGCCAAACTCTGAGTTTTTCAGATACTTTAAGAAACACTAGGTTATAAGTAACTTCGATGTGGCAGGGGAATAACTGATGGCGTGGCAAGATCTTTTTGCGGCGTTGGCGCTGGTATTCATCATAGAAGGCATTGTGCCTTTTATGAGCCCTGACTCATTGCGTAAAACCTACCAGCGCATGCTGGAAATGAATGATCGGGCCATTCGGATCACCGGCCTGGCCAGTATGCTTGCTGGTGTCATATTGCTAACGTTGATACGTTAAGGTTAAGAAATTAGATGTTAAATGAAAATAATTGGATGTTACCAGAAGGCATAGAAGAGTTACTGCCGGAGGACGCCGCTAGATTAGAAATTATTCGTCGTGAATTGCTGGACGTATTTCAAACATGGGGTTATCAATACGTGATCCCGCCGATGGTTGAGTATTTGGATAGCTTATTGATTGGTACCGGTAATGAATTGGCACTGCAAACCTTCAAATTAACCGACCAAATTAGTGGTAAAACCTTAGGTGTTCGAGCTGATATGACGCCACAGGTTGCACGTATGGCCTCGAATCATATTTACCAATCGGCGCCGGTTCGTTTGTGCTATTTAGGCTCAATTTTACAAGCACGGGGTGCTAAAATAGCCAAATCACGCAGCCCGATGCAAGTCGGTGCGGAATTATATGGCAGTCGTCATGTGAAAAGTGACGTGGAAATTATTCGTTTAATGCTTGAAACCTTGGCGACGGCGGGAGTGCAAGAGGTTCACTTAGACCTTGGGCACGTGGCCATTTTCCGTGGCTTGGCTAAATCAGCCGCCTTATCGAGCCAACAAGAAGCCGAGTTATTCGAGGTGTTACAGCGTAAAGCGACCGATGAACTCGAACAATTATTGAACTCGTACCCATTAGACAGTGGCTGGCAGCAAGCTTTTAATAGTTTGTTAAGCCTCAATGGTGACGAGTCGGTGTTACAGCAGGCAAAAAGTAGCTTGGCGATTGGCGGTGATGAAGTTATTCATGCCATTGATGAGTTACAAGAGATAGCGGCTTTATTGCAGCTGATGTACCCCGCGTTACCGTTGTACTTTGATTTGGCAGAACTGCGTTGTTATCAGTACCAAACAGGGGTGGTATTTGCCGCCTTTGTACCGGGTTTCGGTTCAGAAGTAGCCCGCGGTGGACGTTATGATAATTTGACTGGGCAGCGAGGAAGCTCCTTAGCCGCCACTGGTTTTAGTGCGGACATTAAAGTGTTGGCTCGATTGAGCTCCTTGAGTGAAATAGCGCAAAAACAAATTATCTTAGCGCCAGATGTCGCCGATGCTGACTTGTACGAAACTATTCGTCAATTGAGGGCGTCGGGGAACATCGTATTGCAACAATTACCTGATGAAACCGAACCACCGGTGCATACGGCACGCTTAGAAAATATTCAGGGGCAATGGCAGCTTAGTCAATAGCGCGATTGCACCTACCTAAAAACGTTAAATTCAGATAGAGAAATAGAATGGGAAAAAATGTTGTCATAATTGGCACCCAATGGGGTGACGAGGGCAAAGGGAAATTGGTCGATTTATTAACGGATGATGTTGCGGCGGTAGTACGTTTTCAAGGGGGGCACAATGCGGGCCATACCTTGGTCATCGGCGATAAAAAAACCGTTTTGCACTTAATTCCATCAGGAATTCTCAGGGACGATGTTAATTGCTTGATTGGTAATGGGGTGGTTCTTTCCCCGGAAGCCTTATTAACCGAAATGGCGGTATTAGAAGCTGCTGGGGTGAATATAGGCGGACGTTTGCAAATCAGTGAAGCCTGCCCATTAATTTTGCCGGTGCATATTGGTTTAGATTTAGCGCGTGAAAGAGCGCGAGGCAATAAAGCGATTGGCACGACTGGACGTGGTATTGGCCCAGCTTATGAAGATAAGGTGGCGCGACGCGGTGTGCGTGCGGGAGACTTATTAACCCCGGATGTTTTTGCCGAAAAATTAAAAGAGTTGTTGGATTACCATAACTTCGTTTTAGAAAATTACTATAAAGCGGATGCTTACGACTTCCAAGACACCTATGACCAACTGATGCAGCAGGCTGAACATATTAAGCCGATGCTGATTGATGTTGCGGATAAACTGCATAACTACAGCCAGCAAGGTGAAAACATCTTGTTTGAAGGCGCTCAGGGTGCCTTACTGGATATTGACCACGGTACATATCCTTATGTGACTTCTTCAAATACTACGGCGGGCAGTTCTGCCAGTGGTAGTGGTATGGGGCCCTGTGATATGGATTATGTGCTGGGCATTACCAAGGCATATACCACACGCGTGGGCAGTGGGCCCTTCCCAACAGAATTGAATGACGAAGTGGGGCAGTACCTAGGCGAGAAAGGCCATGAGTTTGGCGCAACAACGGGCCGTGAGCGACGTTGTGGTTGGTTCGATGCAGTGTCTTTACGTCGTTCAGCGCGACTTAATAGCTTGAGCGGGATTTGTTTGACTAAGCTTGACGTGATGGATGGGCTGAAAGAAGTTAAGATCTGTACGGCCTATAAGCTAAACGGTGAGTTGATTGATGTGCCGCCGATTGGTGCTGAAAAGTACGCACAATGCGAACCCGTTTTTGAAACCATGCCGGGTTGGCAGGGGGAGACAGCTGGGCGAAAATCAATGGAAGGGTTTCCTGACGGGGCTTTGGCTTATGTCAAGCGACTAGAGGAACTGGTCGGGGTGCCGATTGATATTATTTCGACCGGGCCCGAGCGAACGGAAACGATCATTCTGAATAATCCATTTTAAGTTAATAAAAACGCCCTTTCAGGGCGTTTTTATTGTCTGATCGTTAATTTAAACAAGCTAAGTGATTGAAAGCGGTGGTTTTAAAGTGGCATTGATTGAGGTATAGTACTGGGCCAACTGAACGCTTGTTCAATTAAATAATAATACAAAACTCGGGTGGGGAGACTTGATGGCTAATATGCAAAACTACGACGAAACTAAGGCAAACTTCGCGTTAAAGACAGCAGATAATTACAACTTTGCTTTTGATGTTATTGATAAACAAGCCCGTGAGGCCGACAAGTTAGCTTGTATCACCGTCGACGGGAGCGGTGAAAATATCAAGCACTATCAGTTCAGTGATATTGCTAAATTATCTAATCAAGTGGCGAATGGCCTTATCTCCTTGGGAGTTAAGAAGTCCGAACTCGCCTTTGTGATGATCCCCCGTGTTATCGAGTGGTATGGCATCATGCTCGGTTGTTGCAAACTTGGCGTGGTCACCATGCCTGGCACGAACTTGCTGACCGCAAAAGATATTGAATACCGTATTAATCGCTCAAAAGCGACTATCGCCATTGTCAGCGCTGAGAATGCGAACAGGGTTGATGAAATAAAAAATAATTGTCCTAGTTTAGAAAAATTAATCGTCATTGGCGACGAACGTGAAGGCTGGATCAGCTATCAACAATTAATCGACAAGACTGCAGAGACTCTAGATAAATCTCAATTAGCCGACAGTAAAGCATCCGACCTGATGATTGTTTATTTTACGTCAGGCACCACCGGTATGCCAAAGATGGTGCCAAGGGACAATGCCTATGCGCACGCACATATCATTACCGGTCGGTATTGGTTAGACCTTAATCAGAATGATATTCATTGGACCTTGTCTGATACCGGTTGGGCAAAAGCAGCCTGGGGTATGTTGTTTGCGCCTTGGCAAATGGGGGCAGCGCTGGTGTTGTTTGATGGCACGGGCTTTGATGCCGAATTGCACCTGAAACTGATTGAAAAACTTCAAGTGACGACCTTTTGTGCGCCGCCGACGGTGTATCGAGTCTTTGCGCAAATGGATTTAGCGGCATTTAAACTATCCTCAATACGTCACGCAGTGGGCGCTGGCGAGCCTTTGAACCCTGAGGTTATCAAGGTTTGGAAAGAGGCAACCGGCTCAGCTATTTATGATGGTTACGGGCAAACAGAAAGTATTAATATCGTGGCAAATTACCCGTGTTTAACGGTAAAACCAGGCTCTATGGGCAAACCCGTACCGGGTGTCGATGTACAAATTATTGATGAAGATGGGCAACTCGTGGCGAACGATACGGTGGGTCATATTGCGGTACGTATTACCGAACCCTTGCAACCCGGCATGTTTGCTGGTTATTGGCAGGATGATGCGGCCACTGAAAAGTGTTGTAAAAATGGCTGGTACTATACTGGCGATACCGGCACCGTCGATGCGGATGGCTACTTTTGGTTTGTCGGTCGTTCCGACGATATTATTACCTCCTCGGGGTATCGAATTAGCCCATTCGAGGTAGAAAGCTCTTTATTAGAACACCCTGCCGTATTGGAGTCCGCCGCTATTGGTAAGCCGGATGAGGCTCGTGGCGAAATAGTTAAGGCTTTCATCATTCTGGCTGACGGTTACCAAGCGGGTGATGACTTAACGAAAGAGATTCAAAATTTTATGAAACAACATACCGCGCCGTATAAATATCCGCGTGAAATACAGTACGTAGAATCATTGCCTAAAACCATCTCAGGTAAGATCAGGCGTATAGAACTAAGACAAAATTGTTAGGAGTATAGATGTCGAAAACAGAAAACAGCAGTGTTGATCCATTGAATATAGAAAAATACGCGGCAAAAAATCACATTCGTTTTATTACCGCCGCTAGTTTATTTGATGGCCATGATGCGGCGATTAATATTATGCGTCGGATCTTACAATCGACCGGTGCTGAAGTTATTCACTTAGGGCATAACCGCTCGGTGCAAGAAGTCGTTGACGCGGCGATTCAAGAAGACGTGCACGGGATAGCTATTAGCTCCTACCAAGGTGGCCACGTCGAATACTTCAAGTATATGATCGACTTGCTGAAAGAAAAAGGTGCCTCCCATATCAAAATTTTTGGTGGCGGTGGTGGAGTGATTGTGCCGGAAGAAATTGCCGAGTTACACGCCTATGGTGTTTCACATATCTTTAGTCCTGAAGACGGTCAGTCTATGCAGTTACAGGGCATCATCAATGAAATGATTGAAACCTCTGATTGTTCACTGACTGAACTCAGCACACCGAGCAATTTAAACGGCTTGACCGATAATGGTTATTTAAAATTAGCACGTTTAATTACCAGCTTAGATGAAGATGAGCTGGCTGAAGATAAATTAGTCGCTCTCAACGAACAGGCTGCGCAGTACGATAAAACACCGGTATTAGGTATTACTGGAACCGGTGGTGCGGGTAAGTCCTCACTCACCGATGAATTGATTCGTCGTTTTAACTTAGAGCACGAAGAGCTTAAAATTGCGGTCATCGCGATTGATCCGACCAAGCGTAAAACGGGCGGTGCCTTATTGGGTGACCGAATTCGGATGAATGCGATTAATCACCCGAATATTTATTTCCGTTCTATTGCTACCCGTGACACCCTCGGTGAAGTGCCAGAAGCTTTGCCGAATATCATCAATGCTTGCAAAGTAGCCGGTTTTGATTTGATTATCGTTGAAACTCCGGGTATTGGCCAAGGCGATGCCGGTATCGTGCCTTATGTAAACACCTCGATGTACGTGATGACACCTGAGTTTGGTGCGGCCAGTCAATTAGAAAAAATTGATATGCTCGATTTTGCCGACCTCGTGGTGATCAATAAATTTGACCGTAAGGGCAGTGAAGATGCCTTCCGTGATGTAAGAAAACAATACCAGCGCAACTATGAGTTGTTCATGACTGATTTTGAAGACTTACCGATTTATGGAACGGTAGCTTCAAAGTTTAATGATGATGGGGTGACGGGTTTATACCAAGGTATTCTAGCGACCTTCACGAAAAAAGAGCTGAATAGCTGGGAAGGTAGTTTCTTTGATAAAATAAGCTCGAAAAAATCGGCCAGCAGTTCGTCCATTATTGCGCCTGAGCGTCAGCGTTATTTGGCTGAAATTGCCGAAGCGGTACGTAGTTATCATAAAACCATTCAAGAGCAGGTGATTATTGCCAGAGAACGTCAGCAATTAAAAGAAGCCAAGCGTATGTTGGCTGATACTGCAAATATTGATGAGGCGTTCCAACAGCAAATCGACAAGCGCGAAGAGCGCCTAGACTCTCGTTGCAAGAATTTATTAGAAAACTGGAAAGTCGTTAAAGAGGACTACAGCAAAGATACCTATACACAAAAGGTTCGTGAGCGTGAAATAGTCACTAAAATTGCTAATTACTCCTTGGCGGGCACACGAATTCCTAAGGTTTCCACGCCAAATTATGACGATCAAGGCGAACAATTACGTTTCTTATTGAAAGAAAACGTACCCGGTAGTTTTCCATTTACCGCAGGTGTGTTTGGTTTTAAACGTGAGGGTGAAGATCCGGCAAGAATGTTTGCTGGTGAGGGTGACCCATTTAGAACCAATAAACGTTTCAAATTATTATCGAAAAGCTCCGATGCAACACGTTTATCGACCGCATTCGATTCAGTGACCTTATACGGTAATGACCCGGGTGTGCGTCCAGATATCTACGGTAAAGTGGGTAACTCAGGCGTATCAATTGCCACCTTAGATGATATGAAAGTGTTGTTTGATGGCTTTGAACTCTGTGCGCCGAGTACCTCGGTATCGTTGACGATTAATGGCCCTGCGCCGACTATTCTGGCGTTCTTCTTGAACACCGCGATTGATCAGCAGTGTGTTAAGTTTGCAGAAGATAAGGGGGTCGCTCCCACAGAACAGCAGCGTGATGAAATTAAGAACTGGGCGCTATCGAATGTTCGTGGCACCGTACAGGCGGATATTCTAAAAGAAGATCAAGGGCAGAATACTTGTATTTTCTCTACTGAGTTTAGCTTGAAGATGATGGGCGATATTCAGGAGTACTTCGTTAAGAAGAGTGTGCAGAACTTCTACTCGGTGTCTATTTCTGGTTATCACATCGCGGAAGCGGGTGCTAACCCGATTTCTCAATTGGCATTTACCTTATCAAATGGTTTCACCTATGTGGAAACCTATTTGTCGCGTGGAATGAAGATTGATGATTTTGCAGCCAATTTATCGTTCTTCTTCTCGAATGGGATGGACCCTGAATATACCGTGATGGGCCGTGTAGCAAGAAGGATTTGGGCGGTGGCGATGCGCTTTAAATATGGCGCTAATGAACGTGGTCAAAAGTTAAAATATCATATCCAAACATCGGGCCGTTCTCTGCACGCGCAAGAAATGGACTTTAATGATATTCGCACGACTTTACAGGCGTTGATTGCGATTAATGATAACTGTAATAGCTTACATACGAATGCTTATGATGAAGCGGTGACCACACCGACGGAAGAATCAGTGCGTAGGGCGATGGCGATTCAGCTAATTATTAATAAGGAATATGGCCTAGCGAAGAATGAAAATTCACTGCAGGGTTCATTTATTCTTGATGAGCTAACCGACTTGGTTGAAGAAGCGGTGCTGCGTGAATTTGAGCGTATTTCTGAACGTGGTGGTGTGTTGGGCGCGATGGAAACCGGTTATCAACGCGGTAAAATCCAAGATGAGTCAATGAACTATGAAATGCTTAAGCATACTGGTGAGTTGCCTATTATTGGGGTTAATACCTTCGAAAACCCATTGGCCGGTGAAGTGGAAACCAGTATCGAACTGGCTCGTTCGACCGAAGAAGAAAAACAAAGTCAGTTGGCGCGTTTGAAATCGGTGCAAACGGATAATAGTGAGCAAGCGGAGAAAATGTTGGCTGAGCTGCAACACGCGGTGAAGAATAACGCTAATGTCTTCGAAGTGCTGATGGAAGCGTCGCGTTATTGTTCATTAGGGCAAATAACCGATACCTTCTTTGAGGTAGGTGGCCAATACCGACGTAATATGTAAAGGCTAGCGCTACAAGACAATAAAAAACCCCGCCTAGGCGGGGTTTTTTATTGTTAGCTATTAATAGCGTGGTTCATACCGTAAATAACTCGTGTGCCGCTTACGGTAGTGAAATGGTTAAACCCGCGCCCAATAAGTAACCCGCATCAATACTCGATTTCATTTTCAAGTCAGTTGTCGGTAATACGTGTGCAGAAACGGCGGCTTCAATATTGCTTAAAGGGGTGCTTTCTTCTTCAGGAAACGCATACGCAGCGTAAGCATCGATACTTACTGCATCGGTCAATGCATAACCGATACCGGCGGTGATCGTGTGTTTCCAAATAATCGGCAATAAGCTAGCTTGAGCGATTTTAGTTAAATCATTGCCGAACGGTGCACCACCGGTGTCGCCCATCGGTAAAGAGCCTAAACCGGCGAAGTCATCCAGTGTGTTACTCGGCTTGTTTTTAATCATATTTTCCACAAAGCTATAACCGGCTCTGAAAGTCCAGTCATGGTAACGGTATTGCGCGCCGAGTAAAACCATAAATTGATCATCAAATATGTCTTGGTAAGTCGCCGCTTCACTCCAGTTTTTCCACACGATGTCGGCTTCAACGAGTAGGCCCGGGGCGAATACATCATTTATTGCGATGCCGGCGATAATTTCTGCAGGCTGCTCGAGTTTTAGGTTTTGATAAGACCCTGTGCTTCCACCAAAGGCAAAGTTAGAGGTGTCTTGGTAGAGTATATTATTGAGGTTATATTGCACCTCGCTCTTCGCGGTTAAACTAAGGGCAATGCCTTCATCTAGCTGGTATATCGCACCCAAACTCGCGCCAAAACCAATATCGTGTACGCTGGAGGTGGTGCCGCCAAAGTCATTGATGCCCAGATTGGCACTGCCATCTGCAACGAAAGGCGTGCCGGTGGCATTAGCACCTAACATATTGCTCAAGCCCGACGTTGGGCCGGCGGTACCCAGCTGGACCATCGCGTAACCGACAGTTAAAGCAGCGCCGACTGATAGTCTTTCAGTGGTTTGATAGGCCGCCGCGAGATTGGCGTTAAACGAAATAAGCTCTACATTAAGTGGTAGCGTGATCAGTCCCGCGCCGGTTAGGCTGATGGGGTCATCGCGGTAGTCAGCGCCAATGCCCGCATCAACTTCTAAGCCAGTACCAATGACCAAGTTGGGGGATAATTGTATGCTTAAACCAAAATCTGGGATCACGTAATTATCGGCATCGCTATGGGATCGGCTTGTTACCGAACCACCTAGGGCATTGATATTGGAGGAGGTTTCAATGTCGGCCGATGAAATGGCTAGCAGTGATGTGCCAAAATTAACATTAACGCCTTTGAATTGCGTTAGCGTGGCAGGATTGCCAAACACGGCCGCAGAGGCTTCTTGCGGCATCGTATAGGCAGCGCCACCCATGCCGCCGGCACGTGCTTTAGCGGATAAATTGGTATCGGTTCCCGTATTGCTAGCTTGTAAAGCGCTGGATGCTAACAGCAGCCCGAAGCCCGTAGCTAGTTTTTTTGTCATATCTGTCATGGTCTGTATTCCGTAGTTTAAGTGCCATATTCATGTGAATCTTGAATATGTGTGGCGTATTAATTTGCGGGCGTGACAATATCTTTTTTTTTGTTAAAAAGCAACAAAATACAATTGTTTGTTTTTAAAGGGTAAATCTTATTTATTGACAGCGTATCGCTAATTTCTATGATGTCAGTGGCTTGTGCCGTTAACTTATTGTCTTACATTGAGCGGACAACCGAGAACCTTGGGGTTCTCAATAGTTGTCGTTTGCTGGTTATCGATATAGCCCAGCAATAGGATGTGCCAATAATTTATATAAACCCTTTGAATTGGGGAAGGTGGATGAGTACCCAAAATATAGGCGGACACTTATGAAGCGTATACCGTGCTCCGGCCATGTGCTTTAGTCGATAAGTTCAAGTCGGGGCCTTTACTGATAGCGAATGCACGGCTTGAATCGATCACTGGAGCTAGATTACTGCTGATTCCAAGGTCGAATGGAGTTTAGTTGAATAGTATTACGCTAACATGCCTTCTAAGATTAGCCGTATCAAGTATCCCTTTTTATATGGGATGAGCTGTTAGCAAAAAAAACAATAAGAATCGCGAGCTATCGTTTTCTTTGTGGGGTCCAAGCTTAAAAGTATTAAGGCGTGGCTTTTGTATTGGCTGTGAAATTTTAATGCTTTGAACTGTTAGGGTTTATATAAGCACTTTTAGTTATTGGGGGAGTTATAAAATGGTAAAAAAAACCCTGCCGAAGCAGGGTTCTGTTTTCTAGCGATAAAGCGAAGCGTTATGGCAGTGCGATATTAATACCAACACCCGCTAACATTTCTGCATCGAGATTTGTTTTATATTCAGTCGTTACGGTGCTGCCGGCAAGTAGAGTGGCAATACCATCGAGAGTAGCAGGGTTTCTGCTTTCTGTTTCTGCAAAGGCGTATGAAATATAACCGTCAACCGATACAGCATCGGTAATTTGGTAACCAATACCGGCGGTGACCGTATGTTTCCAAAGAATCGGTACCAAGGTCGTTTGCACTAATTCAATCACGTCATAAGAAATAGCTGAAAATGCAGTATCACCCAGCGGGATAGTACCTAAGCCGTCAAGACCGCCGAGTGTATTATTTGGTTTATCAGATAATACGTCTTGTGCATAACTATAACCTGCGCGGTAGGTCCAATCACCAGCTTGGTATTGTGCACCAAAGTTTAGTATCCACTGGTCTTCGTATACATCTTCGAATGTTTGTGCGTCGGACCAGTTTTTCCAAATGGCATCGGCTTCAACCAGTAAGCCAGGCATGATCACGTTATCGAGTGCTATGCCAAAAATAACTTCAGTTGGGTTTTGAATGGTGAGGTCTTGATAACCATCGTGTCCGTGTACTGCGGGTACCGCAGTTTGATTGGCGTGGATGATATTGTTGTAGTTATACGATAAGGGGCTTTTTACCGTGGCACTCAACATAATGCCTTCTTGTACTAAGTAGGTGGCACCGAGTGACGCACCAAAACCTATATCGTGAACACTAGACGTTGTTCCGCCAAAATCTGACAAAGTGGTAGAGCCGGGAGGGAGTTGAGAAGCCGATTGTAGAGCCATATTCAATTCATCTAGCCCATCCGTTGGCCCAGAGGTACCTAATTGCGCCAAACCAAAACCGATTGTTGCTGATGCACCAACAGATAACTGTTCGTTTACTTGATAGGCGGCGGCTAAATTCGCACTAAATGAAATAACTTCTACCAATAGTGGAACGGCAGTTTGCACACCAGTCAAGGGAGCTAGAGCGCCACCGAACAGGCTTATTGGGTCATCGCGGTAATCGGCACCAATACCTGAGTCTACTTCTAAGCCAGTACCAATCACTAGGTTTGGTGAGACCTGTAGGGTGATACCAAGGTCCGGTAGTACGTAGTTATTTGCGTCAGAGTGTGACTTATTGGTAAATGTACCAACGCCTGCAATGGTCGTTTGTTGCTGTTGCTCGGCATTCGCCAAACCCATTAATGTCGCACCAAAGTTAAAGTTAATACCTTTGAACTGAGTGAGGGTAGCAGGGTTACCAAAAACCGCTGCCGATGGTTCTTGAGGCATAGTGTATGCTGCCCCAGCCATGGCGCCAGCGCGGGCTTTAGTCGATAAATTGAGGTCTGTTCCGGCACTGCTTGCTAGTGCGCCAGTTGATACAGCTAATAGAGCTAAGCCGCAGCTAACCCCTGCTGATAATGGAGTTTTTTTGAATAATTTCACGCTATATTCCTTGTTATATTTTGCTTAAATTAGCTTGTAACAAATGTTCGTTTGTTAGTGGGCGGCATAGTATCAAAAAAACAACAAATAAAGCAAGCGTTCGTTTTTTTGCAACTAAGGTGCAATCTCTAGCTATAGATGAAATTTTTTTGGAAAAACGCTGAGACTTGGGTGGCGCTTGCTCATTAGTACAAGGTTGGTTTGATGACGGCGAAGATGCAGGAGAAGGAGCTAAGAGGCGTAATGATTTTTTAGTTAGCCGTTATTGAAAAATGGTGGTGAAATTAGTATTTTGTATTTCGCTTTAAATGAGGGGGCCGCAGTATTGATAACCCTTGTAGGGAGCTTGGCTCAGTAAGATTTTTTTAGGGCGAAAAAAAACCCCGCAAATGCGGGGTTTTAGGTTTCTTAGTTATGAAAAACTAACTATTAAGGTAATGCGATATTGATACCGATACCTGCCATGATCTCAGCGTCTAGGTTCACTTTATATTCCGTATCAACGGCGGTTGCTCCAGTTACACCGATTAAGCCCAATGCTGTGGCATCTAGAGTGGCGGGATTCCTGGTTTCAGTATCGGCAAATGCGTAGGAAACAAAGCCATCAACGGATACTGCATCGGTGATTTGGTAACCAATACCAGCTGTTACCGTATGTTCCCAAATGACCGGTACTAGGGATACTTGTACTAGCTCAATTACATCAACTGAAATTGCTTCAAACGGTCCGGTACCAAGTGGTACGCTGCCTAAGCCGTCTAAACCGCCGAGAGTATTATTGGGTTTGTCTGATAGGATATCTTGAGCATAGCTATACCCTGCACGGTAAGTCCAATCTCCGGTTTTGTATTGCGCGCCGATGGTTAATAACCATTGATCTTCGAAGACGTCTTGGAAGGTTTGAGCATCGGACCAGTTTTTCCAAATCGCATCGGCTTCAACTAATAAACCCGGCATGATGACGTTATCTAAAGCTACACCAAATATAACCTCGGTTGGGTTTTGCAGGGTGAGGTCTTGGTAACCATCGTGACCATGCACAGTAGTTGCACCTGATTCCGCGAAGATGATGTTTTTATAGTTATAGGATAGAGGGCTCTTTACTGTAGCACTCAGCATGATGCCTTCTTCCACTAAGTAGGTGGCACCAAGGGTAGCGCCAAAGCCGATATCGTGTACGCTAGACGTTGTTCCACCAAAATCGCTTAATGGTCCAGTCGCTGGAGATGTAGGAGATGCCCCTAGAGCCGTACTTAATGCATCGAGGCCTATTGTTGGGCCTGCTGTTCCTAATTGTGCTAAGCCAAAACCAATCGTCGCAGATGCGCCAACAGAGAGTTGGTCGGTTACTTGGTAGGCGGCGGCTAGGTTAGCGCTAAAGGAAATAACTTCAACTAACAGAGGAACGCCAGTTTGTGGTAAGCCTGCGCCAGCTAAGGCTCCGGCAAATAAGCTTAAGGGATCATCTCGGTAATCAGCGCCGAGGCCAGAGTCAACCTCTAAGCCTGTACCAATCACTAGATTTGGTGAGACCTGCAGGCTAATGCCTAGGTCTGGAATGACGTAGTTATTAGCATCGGAATTTGATTTGTTTGTGGATGTTCCTGCTAGTACGCCACCGGTAATGGTTGTTTGTTGTTGGTTTTGTGCATCCATTAAGGTAATCATTGATGCGCCAAAGTTAACGTTAATGCCTTTAAACTGAGTCAATGTTGCAGGATTACCAAAAATCGCTGCAGAAGCTTCCTGTGGCATGGTATACGCTGCGCCCGCCATACCGCCTGAGCGGGCTTTAGCGGATAAATTAAGGTCAGTGCCTGAATTAGTTGCTTGTGCGCCTGTTGAGGCGGCTAGCATCGCCATGCCGGCGGCAACGCCAAGAGCTAAAGGTGTTTTGTGAAATATTTTCATTATTCTCTCCTTGTAATTACTGATACAAACGTTTGTTTTTATTAGTCTTGAGTAGACATTAAATGCTTTTTACCAAAATAGCAACATTTTAACCAATCATTTGTTTGTCTGCGGTAAGTCGTTGATATTGCCGGCGCGGTGGTGGATTAGTTGGCTTTATAAGGGGGGGAAGTATTATTTGTTTTTTGTGGTTTGATTAATGGTTGTGGCATATATTTTGCCTTTAATCTAACAATGTGAATAAGAAGGAGAAAGTATGGCTGTTCCCTTGATACCTGGTTTGTCAGTTGCGACGTCAAAACTCGATGCCGTTGATAGCCCTGCCGTGGCTGGCTCTGATTCTAATGGTCGTGGTTTTTCCGAGCATTTCGATAAAAAAATGGATCAGCTGGCCGAGAAGCGACAAGCCGAGCCAGCGGATAAAGCTAAGGGAAATGCTGCTGCTAAACAGGCCGTTGATGATAAGTCGGCTGTTGAACATGGCGTTCAGTTTAACCCAAGTCAACATAGTGTTAAGCCCGAATCACGGCAAGTGTCACCTAATGTTTTACCAGCAGAGTTGTTAGCTGAGACTTTAGCTGAAGAGGCTACGGGCGAATTGATGGCTGTTGATAGTCTTGTTGACTTGCCAGAGGTTGCCGCTGTAGCGTCTGAAAGCGGCAATTTATTTCCACCTGAGGTTGTCGAGGATTTTCTAACGACAGAGGATGACTTGGTTGCTGCCGAGGGCGTTAATTATGAAGCTGGGGGAGATATCGTTTTTGACCCGCTCGCTCAGACTAATGAACTGCTTCCTTACCGACTGGAAAGCTTATCGGTTGAACAAAAAACGTTATTTGATATTAGCAATGATCGAAGCGCAGCATTTTCCGCTGGAGTGGATTTGCGGCAGCATAATTTGGCGCAGAAGGCGGGTGTGGTTAAAATAAACAAGCCTAGCGCTGCTTCCGCAGAGGTGGTTTTGCCGGCTGAGGTACTAATGAAAGGGACGATTGGTCAGGTGCAAGCGGCTGAAGGTTTGTTGAAAGGGGTGGCGGCTCAGATGCCAGAGCCTGAGGGTTTGTTGAAAGGGCCGCTTGCTCAAACTCAGTTAGCGGCTATGCAACAAACGACTGAGAGAATGGTAGCAGGGGCGCCTGCTCAAACCGTAGGCGCTACGCCACAAGCCCTTGTGGATCGACCTACGATCTCGCTGGATACGCCTGTCGGGCACTCGCGTTGGGGGCAGGATTTTAACCAGCGTGTACAGTGGGCGGTGAATCAGTCTGTTAGTGGTGCGCAAATTCGTATCAACCCGCAACATATGGGGCCTGTTGAGGTCAAAATTCAATTGCAAAATGAACAGCTGAGTATTTCTTTTACCGCTCAGCATGGGGCGACGCGTGAGGCTATTGATGCGGCGCTACCGCGCTTACGTGAGATGTTAAGCGAGCAAAATGTTAATTTAGTCGATGTTGATGTCTCTCAGCACTCTTTTGCGGAGCAGCGTGAAAAACAAGCGTCGACAACGGATGATAAGCTCGGGCGGCTAAGCGAGGCCGAACAAGAGGAATCTCTCTTTGATGAATCGGAGGCTGCGTCGCGCCGCTATGAAGGGCTATTTAGCGACTTCGCTTAATAACCTAAGATAGGCCTCAGTAGTCATTGCTGCGTTTGACAATACGACCCTGCTTTGAACACCTACTGCCGGTGTTCAAAGCAGGTCGAAACACCTAAAGCGCTTCACCAGCAAGCTTTGTTTATTTGCCCTAATAAACTCGGTTGGATCTTCCTAGATAATGGTTCCTTCGTTTGCTAACTGCGGCCCCCAGACTTGATGCGTTGCTCCCCCTCCCGTTTTTTATGGTTTTGTGCGTTTTTATCCACACAGCCTTGTCTGCGTTCGCCTATATATTAAAACTAGTTCTTAGCTGAAGAAGGCGTCGTATCTAAGCCTTAACAGGGACTTGAATGATGGCTTGTTGTTGGTGTTTTTGTCGTTACCGTTATGCTGATGGTGCTGACCCAGAGGCTATATGATGCCGCCAGAATGTTGACTTGTTGACTTGTTACGGACATATAATAATGACTTAAATTTGACTGAAGAACAGGTGTCTTCTGTAAGTCATTGTAAATGTTTGCTTTTATCTATGGCATGGCATTTGCTTTATTATGTTTTATTCAAACTTTAAGGTGCATCATGGCGGAGCAAGAAGAGCAAAGTGAATCGGTTGACGCTGAGGCAGGCTCTAAGAAAAAATTAATGATGATGGTAGGTGGCGCTGTTGGCGTGCTTATTCTTGTGGGGGCGGGGTTGTTTTTTAGTGGTTTCTTCGATGATGAACCCGCAGAGCCTACGGCAGAGGAGTCGATGGATGCTGACACCGATTCGGACTCAGGCTCTAATGATGCTGAAAGCGACGGTGAGGGTAGTGAAGAGGGTGGGGGGATCGCCGCTAATACGGCTATTTATCACGCGCTGATGCCGCCCTTTATGGTTAATTTTCCGGGTGGAAATATACAGGTTATGAAGTTGGCTGTCAGTGTGATGGCAAGTGAACAAGCGGTTATTGATGCCATTACCTTACATGACCCAGTGATTCGTAATAATATTTTACTCATGTTATCTAGCCAAGACCCAGAGATGTTGAAAACGGCGAAGGGTAAGGTGAAATTGCAGCTTACGATTAAGACCGAGATCAATAAAGTATTGGATAGCGTCAAGGTTTCTTCATCGGTGAAAAATGTTTTTTTTACCGATCTGGTGATGCAGTAAATGTCTGATTTAGACCTATTATCTCAAGATGAAATTGATGCCTTATTGCATGGGGTTGATGACGGCGATGTGGAAACCGAAGCGGGTGTCGATGGGCCCTCAGGAGATGCAAGTGAGTACGACTTTAGTAGCCAAGATAGGATTATTCGCGGCAGAATGCCGACCTTGGAAATGGTCAACGAGCGGTTTGCCCGTTATTTTCGTGTTAGCTTATTTAATTTTTTAAGGCGTTCGACTGAAATTTCTATTTCGGGTATTCAAATGCTGAAATTTTCCGAGTATGTGCATAGCCTGTTTGTGCCAACGAATATCAATATCGTTAAAATTAAGCCACTGAGGGGCTCCGCTTTATTCGTGCTTGACCCTAGTTTGGTTTTTTCCATCGTCGATACCTATTTTGGTGGGTCTGGGCGTTTTCACAATAAGGTCGAGGGGCGTGAGTTTACCGCAACAGAAATGCGTGTTATTCGAATTGTTTTAGATATTATTTTTAAAGATCTGACGAAGGCTTGGCAGCCGGTTTTGAAGCTGGACTTTGAGTATGCTAACTCTGAGGTTAATCCGCAGTTTGCCAATATCGTAACCCCTACCGAAATAATGGTGGTGTCAACGATTCATTTAGAGCTCGAGGGCGGAGGGGGGGATATCCAATTTAGCCTGCCTTACACGATGCTTGAGCCGATCCGTGAATTGCTGGATGCGGGTATCCAGAGTGACCGAGGTGATACCGATGAACGCTGGAAAAACACCCTAAGAAACGATATCAAGACGGCTGATGTCGAATTGGTTGGTACGCTGTTGAAAAAAGAAATGCAGCTGCGAGAGGTGGTGGATTTTCAGGTGGGGGATGTGATACCGATTGATTTGCCAGACAGAATCATCCTCGAGTCGGGTGAAATGCCGCTATTTAGGGGCAAGCTTGGGGTGAGTAATGGCAATTTTGCGGTTCAGCTGGAAGAGAAAATGGAGCGTGAAGAAATGAAAAGTGTGATAAACAAAGAGGGGTAGGGTATGGCTGATGATGACAATAATGATGGTGCGGATTGGGGGGATGCCTTAGATGAACAAGCAAGCGGTGAAGCTGATGCAGATTGGGGTGATGCCTTAGAAGAACAAGCGGATGCCGAAGCCGGTGCTGACTGGGGGGATGCGCTTAACGAACAAGCGGATGCCGAAGCGGCTTCGTTTGATGCGCTGGCGGATACTGGCGGCAGCAGTGTTAATAGTGAATTAAACCTCGACGTTATTTTAGATGTACCGGTGACGGTTTCAATGGAAGTGGGTAGTACAAAAATTAGTATTCGTAATCTTTTGCAGTTGAATCAAGGTTCTGTGATTGAACTCGATCGCTTGGCGGGTGAGCCGATGGATGTATTGGTTAATCAAACATTGATTGCGCGAGGTGAAGTGGTGGTGGTGAATGATAAGTTTGGTTTACGGCTGACCGATATTATTAGTCCGGCAGAACGGGTTAAAAAATTAAAGTAATGCTTAGATTACTATATAGCCTGTTGTTATCGCTTTTCATGAGCGCCGCACTGGCTGCGCCAACGGTAATTGGTTCGGAGAGCGTAGACCCTTTATCTACAGCTAATTTAACGCAATGGACGGTGGGTTTGCTGTTTGTCCTGCTGTTGATCATCGCGGCGGCTTGGTTGGCCAGGCGTTTTAGCGGTTTTTCTGTGGCGCAAGCTGGGCAACTAAAAGTGCTGTCGGGGGTATCGCTAGGGGGACGAGAAAAGGCGTTGTTGATTAGAGCGGGTAAACAACATATCTTGCTGGGGGTGTCGCCGGGGCAAGTGATAAACTTGCATACGTTTGCGGAGGGTGAAATCGAGCAATCAGCGCCAGTGTCGGCCAGCGGTTTTCAAGCAAGCTTGCAGAAAATGATGACGCAGCAGGCGGCCAAATGAAAAAACTCAGTCTTCTTGTGTTGCTGATGATACTGCCGATGGCTGGGCTGGCCGCCGAGGGCATCGAGGCGATAACCATTGCTGGCGATGGTAAAAGCTATTCGGTGACTCTGCAGATTTTAGCGGTGATGACGCTGTTAACGGTCTTACCCAGCTTGTTGGTGATGATGACCTCATTCACTCGTATTATTATTGTTTTTTCTATTCTTCGGCAAGCGATGGGAACCCCGCAAACACCGAGTAACCAAATTCTACTGGGCTTGGCTTTGTTCCTGACTTTTTTCATCATGTCGCCGGTGCTAGAAAAAGTGAATGATGAGGCTTTACAGCCCTACCTTAGCGATCAACTTAGTGCTGATGTCGCCATCAAAAAGGGTATTCAGCCATTTAGGGAGTTTATGCTGCGGCAGACGCGTAATGATGATTTAGCCATGTTTGCGCGAATTTCAGGGATGCCGCCGATTAATGACGCAGATGACGTGCCGCTGTCATTACTGTTGCCTGCGTTTGTCACCAGCGAATTGAAGACGGCGTTCCAAATTGGTTTTATGATCTTTATTCCTTTTCTGATTATCGATATGGTGGTTGCTAGTGTCCTGATGTCGATGGGGATGATGATGTTGTCTCCGTTGATTATTTCACTGCCCTTTAAATTGATGTTGTTTGTGTTAGTGGATGGTTGGGCGCTTATTATGGAAACCCTAGCCGCTAGTTTTTTTACTTAGGAGGTTTGATATGACACCCGATAGCGTGATGGAAATTGGTGAGCGAGCGTTGGAAATCACCGTCATGTTGGCGGCGCCGTTATTATTATCGGCCTTGGCGATTGGTTTATTGGTGGCGATGTTTCAAGCGGCCACACAAATTAATGAGCAAACCTTAAGCTTTGTGCCTAAGTTGCTGATAACAGTGGTTGTGTTATCGATGGCTGGGCCTTGGATGTTACGTTTAATTATCAACTTTACCCGGCAAACCTATATGCAGATTCCAGAGTTAATCAGTTAACCGTTCGCGTATCGGTTGTTTTTGAATATGGTTTATAACGAACAACAAATTATGCTTTGGCTGTCCAATTTTATTTGGCCTCTACTCAGAGTCAGTTCGATGTTGGTGTCTATCCCGGTGTTTAGTGGTCGTTTCGTATCCAATAAGATTATGGTCGGCACGTCGTTGGTGATTACTGTTTTTAGTTTACCCTTATTGCCAGCCCATGCAGCAGTGGATGTGCTCAGTCACGCCGGTATCATGACGGGTCTGCAGCAGATTGTGATCGGCTTGACCATGGGGTTTGTGTTGCAACTGGTGTTCAGCGCGGTTATTTTTGCCGGTCAAGGCATAGCTTATAGTATGGGGTTGGGGTTTGCGTCGATGGTTGATCCTATTTCGGGTGTTAGTGTGCCGGTTATTAGTCAATTTTATTTGGTGTTGTCGACCCTATTGTTTCTAACCTTGGGCGGGCACTTGGTGTTGATTGAGATGTTGATTGATAGCTTTAGAACTTTGCCCGTTGGTGTGGTTGGCTTAGAGCGGTCCGATTTCTGGTCGGTGATTGCTTGGTCGAGTCGGCTGTTTTCGGCGGGTTTATTGATGGCCGTTCCATCGATTACCTCCTTATTGATGGTGAATATTGCCTTTGGTGTCGTCACCAAGGCGGCACCGCAATTGAATATTTTTGCAGTCGGCTTCCCCATAACCTTATTATTGGGTTTGTTATTGATGTGGGTGACTCTGCCCGCCATATTGGGTAGCTTCACGAATTTGCTGGCCGAGAGTTATGGACTGATTGCTGACTTTTTACGGATAAGGCATTAGCGATGGCTGAGCAAAGTAGTGATCAAGAAAAAACCGAGGAACCCACCGCCAAGCGCGAAGAGGACGCGCGAAAAAAAGGTGATATTGCCCGCTCAAAAGAGTTGAATACAGTCGTGATTTTGCTAATGGGTTCGACGATTATTTGGATGGCCGGCGACCGGATTTTTCTAGGTCTTTGGGCGGTGATGGAGGATGCCTTTAAGATTGACCGTGCTCGTATTTATGATCCTTTATCGATGGTGGTCGGGTTGGAATCGTCGATGCAGGACATGCTCGCGGCAATTGCTCCCTTTTTAGCGGCGATGGTGCTTGCGGCACTCGTCGGCCCGATTGCGATGGGCGGCTGGTCGTTCAGTGCCGAGGCCTTGACGCCGAAAGCCAGCAAAATGAATCCCCTAGAAGGCTTGAAACGGATGTTTGCGGTGCGCAGTTTGATCGAACTGGTGAAATCGCTGTTGAAATTCGGCTTGGTGCTCGGGGTGATGTTGTTGTTGGTGGAGGTTTACCTACCAGAGTTTTTAAACTTTAGTCAGCTGCCGATAGCAACGGCCTTGTTACGAGCCAGTGATTTAATGACGATGTCTTTTGTGGTGCTGTGCGCATCCTTATTACTGGTGGTGGCGATTGACGTGCCCTTTAGCTTATGGGAATACAAGAAAAAACTCAAAATGACCTTGCAAGAAGTGAAGGATGAAATGAAGCAAACCGAGGGCCGCCCTGAAGTGAAGGGTAAGATTCGTCAGATGCAGCAAGAAATGTCGCAAGGCCGGATGATGGAAGCTGTGCCTAAGGCCGATGTCATCGTGACAAACCCGACTCATTTTGCGGTTGCGCTTAAATATGAGGAAGATGGAACTGGCGCGCCGATGGTGGTGGCAAAAGGGGGTGACTTAATGGCGGCACAAATTAGAAATATTGCCCTCGCTAATGGCATTACCTTGGTCTCGGCTCCGCCACTGGCGCGAGCCTTGTTTTTCAGTACGGAAATTGATCAAGAGGTGCCTAAGGGTTTGTACTTAGCGGTTGCGCAGGTGCTAGCCTATGTATACCAACTACGCATTGCCACCGATAAACGCTGGAAAAAACCACAGCCCCCGAAAGATATTACGATTCCCGATGAATATAAAAAATATGCGAACAAAACGCATTAAGAATTTAAGGCTCAATATTAATCATGAACGCTAACGAGATTTCTAAATTATTACTTAATTTTGTCCGTAATGGCCTCGGTGCGCCGTTGCTCATTATGATCATGCTGTCGATGTTGGTATTGCCGTTGCCGCCATTTTTGTTGGACCTGCTATTTACCTTCAATATCGCTTTATCGTTAATCGTCTTATTAGTGGTTGTTTATGCGTTAAGGCCATTGGATTTTGCGGTATTCCCCAGCTTTTTATTGGTGGCTACCTTATTAAGGCTTAGCTTGAATGTAGCATCAACCCGTATTGTTTTGCTGGAAGGGCATAACGGAGGAGATGCTGCCGGTAAGGTTATTGAGGCTTTCGGTGCCTTTGTGATTGGTGGTAACTACGCGGTGGGTTTGGTGGTGTTTAGTATTCTCATTATTATTAACTTCGTGGTGGTTACCAAAGGTGCGGGGCGAGTATCCGAAGTGAGTGCCCGCTTTACCTTGGACGCGATGCCGGGTAAACAGATGGCGATTGACGCTGATTTAAATGCCGGTTTGTTAACCCAAGATCAAGCGCGCGATCGACGTGCAGAAATTAGTCAGGAAGCCGATTTTTATGGCTCGATGGACGGTGCTAGTAAGTTTGTTCGTGGTGATGCGGTGGCCGGGATTCTGATTTTGTTAATTAACATAGTGGGTGGCTTGGGTGTTGGCATCTTACAGCACGATTTGCCGTTTTCGCAGGCGATGGAGTATTACACCTTATTGACGATTGGTGACGGTTTGGTGGCACAAATCCCGGGTTTGTTATTATCGACCGCCACGGCGATCATTGTGACTCGGGTCAATAGCAATCAAGACATGGGGGAGCAAGTCTCCCTGCAGGTATTGGGGAATCCGCGTGCTTTAGCGATCAGTGGCGGGATTATCGGTTTATTAGGTTTAATCCCTGGGATGCCAAACTTTGTCTTTATTTCAATTGCGTCTGCATTGGGTTATGCCGCCTACAAGGTCTATAAAAAAGGTTTGATTGCAGAACAAGTCAGCTTGGAACCAGAGCCGGCGGTGCAAGCGTTACCGGATGAACCAAGGGAGTTGTCGTGGGATGACGTGGCACCGGTGGATATGATTGGCTTGGAAGTCGGTTACCGCTTAATCCCGTTGGTGGATAAAGCGCAAGGCGGCGAGCTGATGTCGCGGATCAAAGGGGTACGCAAGAAGTTGTCGCAAGAACTTGGGTTTTTAATTCCAGCGGTGCATATTCGCGATAACCTCGATTTGGCACCGAATGTTTATCGCCTCACTTTGATGGGGGTTAATATCGGTGAGGTGGAGATCCACCCCGATAGAGAAATGGCGATTAACCCTGGGCAAGTCTTTGGTGATATTCAAGGCATTGCAACCAAGGACCCAGCATTTGGTTTGGACGCGGTTTGGGTCGATGCGGCTCAAAAAGATCAGGCACAAACGATGGGGTATACGGTGGTTGATCCGGGAACAGTGGTCGCGACCCACCTAAGCCAAATAATCCAGAAACACGCACATGAATTATTAGGCCACGAGGAGGTTCAGCAAATGCTCGATACGCTGAAAAAATCCGCACCTAAGTTGGTTGAAGATTTGGTGCCCGATACCTTGCCACTGGGTTCTATCGTGAAGGTATTGCAAAACCTGTTGCAAGAGAATATTCCGGTGCGTGATTTACGTACGGTGGCGGAAACATTGATCGAGCAAGGGCGTATTAGTCAAGAAACTGGCGCCTTAACGGCGGCGGTTAGAATTTCACTGGGTCGCTCAATTGTCCAAAGGATCAGTGGCTTAGACAGTGAATTGTCGGTTATTACGCTAGATCCAGATTTGGAACGGTTATTGCAACAGAGCTTGCAAACGTCAGAAGATGGCAGTGCAGGATTAGAACCGGGGTTAGCAGAGCGAATGATAAGTGCATTACAAGAAAGTACGCAAAAGTTAGAAATGGAAGGTAAGACGGGCGTACTACTTGTATCTGCATTTTTACGTCCCTGGTTAGCGCGTTTTGTACGCCATTCAATATCAAATTTAAATGTTTTGTCTTACAACGAAATTCCTGAAGATAGACAGGTGAGAGTCGTTGGCAGTGTGGGACAAAATGGCTAACGAGGCATAATGGATGAAAATTAAACGATTTTTTGCTCCTAACATGAGAGAAGGGCTTAACTTGGTTAAGCAAGAGCTGGGTTTGGATGCGGTTATTTTGTCGAATAACACCGTTGACGGTGGCATCGAGATTGTAGCGGCAAAAGACTACGATGAGCAGGCAATAAAAGATGCGGCGGATAAGAAGGAAGCGCAGTTTGATGCCCGTTTAGACGCTGAGTTGAAAAATGACCGGCTTTCTATCGATTGGAGCACGCCGCCTAAACAAGCCTACCGCGAAGACTATACGCCGGCAAGAAAGCAAGTCGAGCCAGCGCTTACCCCGGCTAAAGAACCGGTTAAACGGCGAGTGGCTAAGCCGAATAAAAAAGCGACGTGGATCGAAGACCCTGCGATTAAAGCAGTGAAACACGAATTAGATATGATGCGGCATGAGTTCAGGACGCAGCTGAATGAACTGTCTTGGGCGGATAAAACGCAGCAGAACCCAGTGCGAGTTGATGTGATTCGACGCCTATTGGATACCGGCTTTTCCAAAAAACTGAGTTTAAAACTGGCCGAGTCGGTGGTAGCCGATACCGAGCTTGAGCAAGCTTGGCAAAACTGTTTGCAAGTTGCGGCTCAATCGCTGCCGGTCATGGAAAATAAAATCTTAGATGAGGGCGGAGTGATTGCCTTGGTGGGGCCCACCGGTGTCGGTAAAACGACGACGATTGCAAAAATCGCCGCGCGTTTCAGAATGCGCCATGGACCGGAGCAAATTGCCTTAATTACCACGGATAATTTTCGTATTGGTGCACACGAACAACTGAGTAATTTTGCGCGGATCTTAGGCGTGCCGATGCGGGTTGCTTCTACCGCCGAAGATTTTCAAGAGGCATTGAGTGACTTTATTGATAAACGTTTGGTGTTGATTGATACCGCGGGGATGAGTCAACGAGATATTCGCATGACCGAGCAATTCAAATTATTGCGTGATGATAAGTACGATATTGATAATTATTTGGTGATCTCGGCGACTACCGAGTCGCGTGCGATGCGTGAAGTGATTAAAACCTTTGCCGACGCCGAGCCTAAGGGCTGCATTTTAAGTAAATTAGATGAAACAGATTGCCCTGGTAGTGCGTTATCGGCCATTATAGAACAACAAATACCGCTGAGCTTTGTGACCGATGGTCAACGTGTACCGGAGGACCTGCATTATCCGGCGGCAGATGAACTAATGGCTAACTTTATCGAGCAGCCATTGATGCAAGATGATGATATTGCGCTGTCGGTATTACTTAATGGTTCATCACAATATGCGAATGTTTAAAGAAGGTGTAGACCAAGCGTCGGGAATGAGAAGAATGACAAATAAAAAGCCCGTTCGGGTCATAGCGATAGCCAGTGGTAAAGGTGGTGTCGGCAAAACAAACTTATCGGTAAACTTAGGGATTTCATTCTGTAAATTAGGCCGAAAAGTTGCCTTGTTAGATGCTGATATGGGTTTGGCTAATGTCGATATTTTACTGGGTTTGCACCCCAAATTTAATCTAACCCACGTTTTAAGCGGTGAAAAAACACTCGATGAGATTGTGCTTGAAGGGCCGGAAGGCTTAAAGGTATTGCCAGCATCCTCGGGTGTTCAACATATGGCCGAATTAGGCACGATGGAACAGGCAGGGATTATCAATGCGTTTAGTGAGTTTGAGCAGGATATTGATGTGTTATTGGTCGATACGGCGGCGGGTATTCATGGCGGGGTGATTAATTTTGCCAGAGCCTGCCAGGAAGTATTGATCGTGGTGTGTGATGAACCCACCTCGTTAACCGATGCCTATGCGCTGATTAAACTATTAAATAGAGATCATGGCTTGAGCCGTTTCCATATTATTACCAATATGGTTGAGACGCTGCAACACGGCAAGGCCTTATATCAGAAACTTTGTAAGGTGACCGATCACTATTTGGATGTTGCTTTGTATTTCACCGGTGCGGTGCCATTTGATACCAGTCTACGAAAAGCGGTACAGAAGCAGCAGGCGGTGGTCGAATTATCACCGAACAGTCAAGCCGCTTTAGCGATTAAAAATTTAGCGAAGAAGATTAATAACTGGCCGGTACAGCGAGGGGCTGGCGGCTATTTAGAGTTTTTTGTGGAGCGCTTAATTGAATCGAGTCAACTAGGAGAATCGACCGGGTGAACGGCATTGCGATGTACACCAACCTACAAGCAAAAAATGCTGGGGAACTGGTTGCTACACACGCGCCACTCGTTAAAAGGATTGCTTACCACCTGCTAGCAAAATTACCCGATACGGTACTGGTTGAAGACTTGATTCAATCCGGCATGTTGGGTTTATTGGAAGCGTCAAATAATTACAGCGATACCCATGGGGCGAGTTTTTCCACCTATGCGGGGATTCGTATTCGTGGCGCAATGCTCGATGACATTCGGCGCACGGATTGGACACCTAGGTCGGTGCATAGAAAGGCGCGACAGATCACCCAAGTGATGCAGGAAATTGAGCAAAAAACAGGGCGTGACGCACGGGATACGGAAATTGCCTCGATGCTTGAAATTACCATCGAAGAGTATCAAAAGATCTTGCTGGATAGTACGTGTTGCCGGCTATTTAGCACTGATGAGATCGAGGGTAGTAGCGACCCAGCATCGGCCGAAAATGTCTTAGAAAACCTCAGTGAGGCGGATTTTCGCGAAACATTAATCGAGGCTATTGCTAGCTTGCCTGAAAGAGAAAGAATGGTCGTATCCTTGTACTACGATAATGAATTGAACTTGAAAGAAATTGGCAAGGTACTCAATGTGAGTGAATCTCGTGCCTGTCAAATTAATAATCAGGCCATGCTGCGATTAAAAGCCCGCCTAGCAGGTTTTGCGCCATCACAATAAAAACAGAGTTTTATTGAACAATTTCGCAATTGTTGGCTAAACTTGTAAGCAATACGGTCGATAAAGGCTGGGTAAAGTAAATTTAAGGAGTAATCCAATTGGATAAGAATATGAAGATTCTAGTCGTAGATGATTTTTCTACGATGAGAAGAATTGTGAAGAACTTGTTAAGAGAGCTAGACTTCACAAATCTAGATGAGGCAGATGATGGTCAAACGGCGTGGCCAAAGCTTAAAGCTGGTGGTTATGATTTTCTAGTAACTGATTGGAATATGCCGGGAATGACTGGGATTGAGTTGTTGAAGACGGTACGTGCCAACCCTGAAACCGCCAATATGCCGGTACTTATGGTAACGGCTGAGCAAAAAAGAGAGCAGATTATTGAAGCCGCGCAAGCGGGAGTCAACGGCTATATTATTAAGCCCTTTACAGCGGCCACGCTGAAAGAAAAAATAGATAAAATTTTCGCACGTAGTGCTGGCTGAGCATAAATAAAGGGAGTTTATATGCAGGACGAGAACGAACGGTTAGAGCTGCTGGCTAAAGCGAAGCAATTGGTGGCTCATATTGAAACAAACGACGCGGAAGCGACCGGTGAGTTATTGTGTTCGATGACCATTGACAGGGAGCGTAGTTTATTTAAGGAGGTCGGCCAGTTAACGCGTCAGTTACACGATAATTTATCATCCTTCGCATTGGATGAGCAGTTGATTGATTTAACCGGTAAAGAAATTCCTGATGCAAAGGAGCGGCTAAATTATGTTATCGAAATGACCGACGATGCTGCGCATAAAACCTTGAATGCGATTGACGAAATTTTACCCGTTACGGTTGAAATGAACCGAAAATGTGAGGAGCTATCGGTCAATTGGAAACGGTTTTTGGGCCGAGAATTATCTCTCGATGAATTTAAGGTAATGTCTGGGGAAATTAGCCATTTTTTAGACAGTTCTTGTGCCAATACAAAAATTGTTAGTGAAAAAACCAATGAAATCGTGTTGGCACAGGGGTATCAGGATTTAACTGGACAAATCATCAAAAAAGTCATTAACCTAGTGCAGAACGTTGAAGATAACTTGGTTGAACTAGTGCGGATTTCCGGTTCTCAAAGTGATGAAACGGCTGTGCAAAACGAAACTAAAAAAGGGGTGTTAGAAGGTCCCGTGGTTCCTGGTGTCGTCGTTGAAGGTACTGTTAACAGTCAGGATGAAGTGGACGACCTTTTATCGAGTTTAGGATTTTAGAGAAAATACAATGGCCATTGATTTAGAAGACGAAATACTACAAGACTTTTTAGTTGAAGCCCAAGAGATTCTTGAGCAGTTAAGTGAGCAGCTGGTTGAGTTGGAACAATCACCGGAAGACGCCGACTTATTGAGTTCTATCTTCAGGGGGTTTCATACTGTAAAGGGTGGAGCTGGATTCTTAGCTTTAGACGCGATGGTCGGTATTTGTCATATTTGTGAAGATGTCTTCGATGTTTTACGCAATGGCGACATAATTGCTGATGCCACGTTGATGGATGCTATTTTAAGGGCTCTCGATGTCATCAATGAAATGTTTGATACGGTTCGAACGGGTAATGACCCTGAACCCGCCTCGCCAGCGCTGATTGCTGAAATTGCGGCGTTTAAATCCGCGTCAGGAGCTGTCGTAGCTACCGAGCCTGCTGCAGAAACAGTGACTAATAATCAACAAGCGGACGTCACGGATGAGGTTCAGCAAGAGTTTGAGGCGATGTTGCAATCGGCCGCTGCCGAAGAGGCTCCGATGGCTGAACCGGTGGCTGAGCCTTCGGGGGATATAACTGAAGAAGAGTTTGAGAAATTACTGGATGAATTGCACGGAAAAAATAAAGGTCCATCAATTGATGCGGATGAATTAACCGCCGAACCGGCCGTTGAACCTAGCGTGACAGCTGAAACGGGTGTTTCTGAGAATATAACCGAAGAAGAATTCGATAAGTTACTCGATGAAATGCATGGTGCCGGTAAAGGGCCGACAATCAGTGGTAGCGATGCGCTTGCTCCGGTTGAGGCCAGTACTCCGGTTGAAGCCAGTGTTCCGGTTGAAGCCAGTGTTCCGGTTGAAGCCAGTGTTCCTGCGGTAAAAGAAACTCAGGAGATAGAGCCTTCAAAAGCAAAGGTGGCAGCCAAGCCACCGGCTGAAACAACGGTCAGGGTCGATACCAAGCGCCTTGACGATATTATGAATATGGTGGGTGAGTTAGTTCTGGTTAGAAACCGCCTATCCAAGCTTCGCTCAGGGCGAGAAGATGATGAAATGTCGAAGGCAATCTCTAATTTAGATATTGTTACGGCGGATTTGCAGTTGGCGGTGATGAAAACGCGAATGCAGCCGATTAAGAAAGTATTCGGTCGTTTCCCTCGTGTGGTACGTGATTTAGCGAGAAGTTTAGATAAAAAAATTGTTCTTGAATTAGTCGGGGAAGAGACAGATTTAGATAAAAATCTAGTTGAGGCATTATCTGACCCGTTGGTGCATTTGGTCAGAAACGCGGTCGATCATGGTATTGAAACGCCGGAAGAAAGGCTGGCGGCAGGGAAGCCTGAAGAGGGCTTGGTCATCTTGAGCGCGATACAAGAAGGTGATCATATTATGCTCAGTATTGAGGATAACGGTAAGGGCATGGATGCGGATATCTTGCGTAAAAGCGCCGTAACTAAAGGTATGATGGACGCTGAGGCGGCGTTACGTCTGTCCGATGTTGAATGTTATAACTTAATATTTGCTCCGGGCTTTTCAACTAAAACAGAAATCTCCGATGTATCGGGCCGTGGTGTCGGCATGGATGTGGTTAAAACACGCATTACCGGTATGAACGGCACGGTTCACGTCGAATCTGAGCTCGGTGTCGGCAGTAAAATAGTGATTAAATTGCCACTAACCTTGGCGATTATGTCAACCCTAATGGTCAAGCTTTCGAGCCAAGCCTTTGCTTTACCGCTGTCGAGTGTTGTTGAAATTTTAAACCTTGATTTATCTAATACGAATACGATTGATGGGCAATTGGTTGTTTTGGTTAGAGGCAAGGCGATGCCATTGTATTATTTGAATGAATGGTTAATCCCCGGTTATACGCCAGACCCTTCTTCTGAAGAAGATCAGCACGTTGTGGTAGTGACGGCGGGGCATCAACATATTGGTTTTGTTGTTAATCAATTGTTAGGTCAAGAGGAAATTGTCATTAAACCGTTAGGGGCAATGCTGACGAAAGTTGAAGGCTTGGCGGGAGCAACGATCACCGGAGATGGGGGTATTGCTATTATTTTAGATATTCCTAGTATGCTAAATCGTTATGCATAAACCTCGTGAGGTGTTTTTTGTCAATGTTAGAGAGGCATTATTGGCTGCTAGATTAGCGTTTTATTGAACCTGGGGAATTCTGCATAGATAGGGTTCTATTTTTTAGATAAAACCTTTAAGTTAAAGTTTACAAACGTTTTTTACGTACGGATGAGCGTGCAATATTATTATGCAGGGTCTATATAAGCTGAATTAAGGAGATGGTCGTTTGGATGTTTTAACAATATTGGGGGTGATCATCGGTTTTGGGGCCATCCTAGGTGGAAACTTCATGGAAGGGGGGCACCTAGATGCGTTAGCTAATGGCCCCGCAGCTTTAATTGTTATTGGTGGTACTCTTGGAGCAGCCCTACTGCAGTCTTCAGCAAAGGTCTATTTTGGTTCTATTAAACTATTTGTTTGGGTGCTTTTTCCGCCTAAACTAAAGCTTAAAAAAAATATTGAGAAAATCATTGATTGGAGTGAGATAGCGCGACGAGAGGGTTTGTTGGGTTTAGAAGCTGTTGTTGATGATGAGAAGGATGATTTTGCCCGCAAGGGACTGCAGTTACTGGTTGATGGTGGTGAGCCTGAAGTTATTCGAGACATCTTAATGTTGGAACTTGAAGCGGTGGAAAGTCATCAATTACAAAGTGCGAAAGTGTATGAAGCGATGGGCGGGTATTCGCCTACTATTGGCATTATTGGTGCGGTGATGGGTTTAATCCATGTGATGCAAAATCTTTCGGACCCCAGTAAGTTAGGCTCGGGTATTGCGACGGCTTTTGTTGCTACTATTTATGGGGTTGGTTTAGCTAATCTTTTTTTTATACCCGTGGCAACCAAGCTAAAAGGTCAGGTGTTTGCTTATTCTCAGGCGCGTGAAATGATGATTGAAGGTATCGCCGCGATCGCCGAAGGTGAAAATCCACGCAATGTAGAAATAAAGCTTCAGGGTTATTTATAGCTAATGGCTAGGCGTAGGAAGAGAGTAGAGGAACACGAAAACCATGAGCGTTGGCTAGTTTCCTATGCCGATTTTATAACACTTTTATTTGCATTTTTTGTTGTTATGTACTCAGTCTCTTCGGTAAATGAAGGTAAATACAGGGTGTTATCGAGCACTTTAGACGGGGCTTTTAAGGGACAGCCACGCTCGATGAAAGCGATCGAGATTGGTGATATTATTCAAAATAAGGCACTGATTGACAGTTTAATGAAGCAGGAGGCTGGCGGAGATAAGCTCATTGCTGATTTGTTTTCTGACAGCACCGCTAAACAAACTGTTGAGATTGTGGACTCTTCGGTGGAAGGTGAGGAAAAAATTAATGAAGCTCAAGTATTGGAGCAGTTGGGGGATGAGCTAGAGGATGCTCTTTCGCCTTTAATTGATCGTGACTTAGTCTCGGTTGAGAAAAATGACCTTTGGGTCGAAGTTGAAATGAATAGTAATATGCTGTTTGGCAGTGGTAATGCGACGTTGTCAGACGAAGCTTTGCGCGTCCTATGGAAAATAGCAAAGCCCATCAGGAAATTAAATAACTCTGTTCAAGTGGAGGGCTTTACCGATAATATTCCGATTAATACCTTTGAATACCCTTCAAACTGGGAGTTATCGGCAGCACGCTCGGCGAGTGTGGTTCACTTATTTTCTAAATATGGCATCGACCCAGAGCGATTAGCGGCGGTAGGCTACGGTGAGCATCACCCCATCGAAGGTAATGATACGGCGGTAGGGCGTAAAAGAAATAGGCGTGTTGTGATTGTTATTCAATCAAATGCTATTGCTCGTTTTACAGAAAAAAGGAAACCGGCCGATAACGTGGAGGAACGGCAAACGAATATTGATGATACGGTGGTTGAACTTCAAGATGCTATTGAGCCTCTAACACCAACCAACGAAGAATTAGCAGAGTCGAAAGCCGAGAAAATCCAGAAACTCGAGAGAGTTAAAAACAGTCGATTCAATAAATTTTTAAAACAATGAAAACTTGGACAATATCAAATCAAAAAGGCGGGGTTGGTAAAACAACGACAGTGGTGACGCTCGCAGGTCTATTATCGGTAAAGGGTAAGCGGGTGTTGTGTATTGACCTAGACCCGCAAGGTTCTTTGACCAGCTACTTTCGTCTAGACCCCGACACAATAGAAAACAGTGTTTATAACCTATTTAAAGATAGCTCTGAACAGCGAGTTCTTGAGCCTAAAAAATATATTCGTAATACCCAGTTTGACGGCCTAGATATTTTGCCGGCTTCGGTTGCTTTGGCAACCTTAGACCGTCAAGCTAGCCAGTTTAAAGGCTTAGGCTTGGTTATCAGCAATGTTTTGCAAAAACTCAAGTCAAGTTATGATGTCGTGCTAATTGATAGCCCGCCGATGTTAGGGGTGTTAATGATTAATGCCCTTGCCGCGTGTGATCAGCTGATTGTTCCGGTGCAGACCGAGTTTCTAGCCCTTAAGGGCTTGGAGCGAATGGTTAAAACCTTGGGGATGGTTCAACAGACTCGTCATCAACCACTCGAATATACCATCGTACCGACGATGTTTGACAAAAGAACCCGCGCCTCAATTAGTAGCCTGAACTCTTTACGTAATCAATACCGAGGGCGTTTATGGCGTGGTTATATTTCGGTAGATACGCAGTTAAGGGAAGCGAGTCGAGTAGGGGTGCCTGCTTCTATCTTAGCGCCTAAGTCTAGAGCAGTGCTTGCGTATAGCAAATTATTAACAGCATTGATGGCACATAAAACAAAATTAAGCTTGGTTTCCAATGATGGCTGATATAAAAAATAATCCCCTGTTAGATCAGGATGCGGCGATGGCGAGCTACCTTGATGGTTTGTTGTCAACATTGGATGCACCGCAAGAAGAAAGCCATGACTCACCGGGTATGAAGTTGGTGCATTGCAAAGATGGCTCTTTAGCGAAAGCAGAACGTGCCGAAGCAGAACGTGCCGAAGCAGAACGTGCCGAAGCAGAACGTGCCGAAGCAGAACGTGCCGAAGCAGAACGTGCCGAAGCAGAACGTGCCGAAGCAGAAC